>Ga0315900_10002410_pt1 | contig 28596 bp, 15 predicted proteins | sample LakEriMetagenome_FD_203521 | JGI IMG/M metagenome (GOLD analysis project Ga0315900, IMG submission 203521) | Freshwater fungal communities from buoy surface, Lake Erie, Ohio, United States - Buoy 12 MA114 | ecosystem: Environmental > Aquatic > Freshwater > Lake > Lake biofilm | place: USA: Lake...
TGCGACTTAAGCCTAACGAAAAACGGGTCAAGGAGCGGGCGCGGCCGTTACCAGATCTCCAATAACGGCGCGAATACATGGCGTCGTTTGGATGTCTGCGCGTTGAAATGCGCGCAACCCCGTTGATCAGAGACAGTTGAAAGGATCGTCCAATGGACTCGATAACCGGCGTTCTTTGGTCGCTGCACCCGCGGAGCTTTTGGAGCATAACATATAGAACAACTACTCTAGAATATGTGCCAGCCACAGAATTTCAGAATTTCTTTAGTACGAGTTATATTATCAATCCGCTTACGGCTGGCGATGATGGTCTGCGAACTGTTGGCCTCGATAGTGAAGCCTTCTACGATCAATCCAGTCCACTCAGGCTTCCAACGACGGGCGTCACTCCGATCATCCTTGAGTGGGGCCGGAATGATTCTGTGGTCGGGACCCAGGGGCGCGATTTCGCGCAGGGGGGGTCCGGCAGCGATACCCTTCAAGGCCAGGGTGGCAGTGACATTCTCATCGGCGGTGAGTTTCAAGACTTGCTGGTGGGTGGCACGGGCAGCGATTTTCTCTACGGCGGCAAGTCGGGCGTTACAAGTAAGGAACAGTTCCAGGAAGGCTCCGATACCTGGAGCACGCGAATTCAGATTAAAGACTACCCCTATTGGGATAGCGATACCTTGCTGGGCGGCGAGGGGCTGGATTTTCTTGACGGCGGTTATGGTGGAGACCTGCTCGACGGCGGCCTAGGCGCAGACAACTTGTTTGGTGGCGTCGGCAATGACACCATGTTCGGTGGGGAGGGCAATGATTTCTTTGTTGATTCAGGCACAGAAGGTACTTCAAATCCTTTTGAAAAGCTCCTTGATCCAGCAAACTACCTCACAGTCGATTTTCTATTAACTTTTTTTCAAAAAAACCCGCTGTCAGCGATTAATCCGAAAGACCTGATTCAAGGTGCATTTATCCAATTGGCGTCTGAGTATCTGCTCAATCGCTTCATTGAACTGGATGACAATGATTGGATTGATGGCGGGGACGGCGCCGATGTTGTCATCGCCAGTTCTGGCCAGGACACCATTCTGGGTGGTTTCGGCGACGACTCTCTGTCGGGTGGGGCCGGAAACGACCTGATCTACGGCGACGGATTCACAGGCAATGCGTCTGCCGTCGCATCCTTCGTCTCCGACATCTTTGCAGGCAGGATCGATCGTCCGGCACCGCAAATACGGGAGGTATGGAACGATAGCGCCGTGGTCGGCAACGATACGCTTGATGGTGGGGCCGGTGCCGATACCATCTACGGTGGCGCCGGCGATGATGTGATCTCAGACCCAGGCACCTACGCGGATGAGCGCGCCATCAGCGATCGAAAGGAATTCACCGGATACACGTCCGATTGGGTGGGGGATGTGCTGGGCGGCGTGCCGAAAGACCCTGGCCCGGACTTCATCTACGGCGGCGATGGCGACGATACGATTGGCACAGTCCGCAGGTCGGACCGCCAGCATCTGTTCGGGGGGGACGGGAATGATTCCCTGCTCGGAAGCTATGCAGGCGACTCGCTCGTCGGCGGCAGGGGCAACGACACATATTATAATGTGAGCGGCAATGACACCATCGTGGAGGAAGTCGATGGTGGCATCGACGTCATCGTCACCTTTGGTTCGCTCGTCCTTGCGGATAATATCGAGGGCGCCAGAGCGCTCGATTACTTTGACCCGGAGGTTTACGGCGTCGGACAGGGTTTTCGACTTGCCGGCGTGACGCTGACTGGCAACAGCGCTGGCAATATTCTGATAGCCGGCCTGCGCGCCGATACGCTAATCGGTGGCCTTGGCAACGACACCTACAGCGGGTCGTTGAGCGTCGTTGAACAAGCGGATGCCGGTTACGACGAGATCCGTCTTCGGGCCGGGCAGGTGACCGGTGTCGTTCGCCTCCCGCAGCATATCGAGGCGATCAGCATTCAAGCGACCGACCACCTATGGAACGACGTCATCGCCGGATCTGGCAATGAAACGATACGGGTCACCTCGCCTCGCTATTCCGGCACGATTCAGGGTCTCGATGGGCACGACACCATCACTGTTTTCAACAGTGTCGAGTCGGGTTTCCGCGGCGACGGGCGCGGCTTCATGGTTGTTCCGCGCCCTTCTGATGCGCGCGAGGACAGGAACGCCCAGCTCGAAGGTGGGGCTGGCAATGACAGCATCCTTGCCAACGATCAGCACACCACGCTCATCGGCGGAATTGGCGATGACACACTGATTGGCGGGCGCGGCAACGACCTGCTGAATGGAGGGGCAGGCAACGATCTGTACCGCGTCACCCATGGCGACACCATCCAAGGTGAGGACGCAAGCAGTGGCAACGATACGGTCGAAGCCGATGTTTCCTATACGCTGTCGCCAGCGCTTGAGAATTTGCGCCTTCTGGGTGGAGAGGCACTGACCGGTACCGGTAATGCCTCTGCCAACATCATCGCCGGCAATGCCGGGAGCAACCAGCTTTTCGGCGGCGAAGGCGATGACGTCCTCTCCGGCGGGCGGGGCGACGATACCCTCAGCGGCGGCGCAGGCGCGGACACACTCTCCGATACGGAGGTAGAGGTTCTCCGCCATTCCATCTTCGGGGTACGGGACGCCCTGGGCCTCCCTGCCCTCAGCATCGATCCTGCTGCGAATGGCCGTCCGGCCTTGTTCGATGCCGCCGCGAATGGGCGTTACCTCTTCTTGACCTCCTCGGATTTGGCGCTCGGTGAAGGTACCCGCTCAACGCCGCTTCTGTACCGGTGGGACGCGACGAAGCGTGAGTTGGCAGAAGTGAAGGAGCAGATTGATCTTTACGTTTCGGGATCTGACATTCTCAGCAAAGACTTGGCTAGAAGGATGTACGATCCATCGAGCTCGGCGTCTGGTGATGTGGTTGCCTATACTTTTACCGGCCTCGATGGCGTGGAAAAGATCGGGGTCTCGGGATTCAAGGGATCGTGGCTCGGCGAGAGCTTCCTTGTTGCGAGCGACTATTACTTCAGCACGTTCCGCGTTTCTGCCAGCGGTCCCTCGGCCCTTTCTTCCGCAAACGGCGCGAGCCGCAATGCGGCCCTCTCCGCCGATGGCGGATGGGTGGTTTTCGAAACGCTTGCGACGAATTTGATCCGCAACGACCAGCTCATCCCTAATTCATTCCGCCAGCTTGTACCGCAGGATGTCAACGGAACCTGGGACATCTATCTGCGCCCAATCGTAAACTGGGATGCTCCCTACATCGTGGGGACCAACGCAGAGATCGAGGCGGGGACGTACTTCCTCGATTTTAACAACATGAATTTGGTGTCACGCGCGCGTGACGGCGGCCTCGCCAATGGTGCCTCGACCGATGCCGACATTTCCGGTGATGGGCGTCAGGTGGTCTTCCTCAGTGAGGCCTCCAACCTCGTCGAGAACGACACGAATGGGCGGCGCGACGCTTTCATCCGCGATACGGAGCTGGGCGTCACCGAGATGATTGCGCGCGGCGCCAATGCCGCGATCAGCAAGGTTGCGATCTCCGACGATGGCCTGATCATCGCCTTTGTGACGCGGGCGACGAACATCGCCTCCCTCAACGCACCTGGCGGGTTGTCCGATGGCCAACCGCACCTCTACCTCGTGCATCGCGGCACGCGCGAGACGGTCGCGCTGACCGGCCCGGACGGCAATGTGCTCACCGTGCGCGAGGATGTGGGCCTGAAGCTGTGGAATCAGTATGGGCGCGTTTTCCTCGACTACGGATCGGTTGAGGCCGATTCGGACACTATGGTCCGCAATCGTTCCGTCGATGAGTATTTCCACCGCGCTCAGGCGGACAGCCTCTCAGGGGGCGATGGCAACGACAGCCTCAGCAGCGGTGCCGGAGCCGATACGCTGGATGGCGGAGCCGGCAGTGACACCATGGCCGGTGGCGATGGGCAGGATTTGTACCATGTAGACTCGACAGGCGATCGAATCCTGGCGGATGCAGAAGGCCCGAATGGGCTCATCACCAGCATCAATTTCAATGCGGCTGAGTGGCCCAGCGTCTGGTTCAGTCAGGTGTCGCTCACCGGCGCTGCCACGACCGCGCGCGGTGGCGACCGGGACGAAATCCTCAAGGGCAACGCTGCCGGCAATCTGCTTCTCGGCAATGGTGGCGCGGATCACCTCTCTGGATTTGCGGGGAGTGACACGCTGGATGGCGGTGCCGGCAATGACTCACTCTTCGGCCATGAGGGCAGCGACACGCTCTTGGGTGGCGCCGGGGATGACACTCTGGATGGTGGTTCCGATGCCGACTTCATGTCAGGCGGTGGCGGCACTGACACCTACTTCATCGACAATGTCGGCGACCGCGTTGAGACCCCCACCCAGTTCTACGAGCTGATTTCAGCCGTCAACGTGACGAGTGCGTCGCTGACCCGACCTGTCGCCGCCAGTGGCGGTGCCGACATCGCTGTCAGTGTCACGCTGGTGGAAGGCTCCGCGGCCTTGCATGCCACTCTCGATGGCCTCGGCAGCAGGGGCCGTTTCCTTGGCAATAGCGGCAATAATCGCCTTACAGGCGGCGCCAACAACGACAGCCTTTTCGGCGAAGGCGGCGCCGATACGCTCTCCGGGGGCAGTGGCCGCGACTCCCTTGATGGTGGCGCCGGTGACGATCTGCTGTTCGGGGGCGGCGGGGTCCGCGACGAGCTCGACGGTGGAGAGGGGCTCGACACGGCCGTGTTCAGTTTTGCCTGGCACCAGGCAGACATCAGCGCCCTCGGCACCGACGATGATCCCACCTATACCAAAGTCGTCTTGAGGGCGGATGTAGCACCGCACCGCATGGGCGACGTCACCGAACTGCGTGGCGTCGAGCGTGTTACCTTCAACGGCGTATCCGGCAATCTGGCGGATGCGGTCAGCCGCGCGGCCAGTGATCTGAAGCTGAGCATCGGCGGTGTTGTCCAGACCGGCGCCATTCGCGTCTCCGATCTGCTGACGCCTGGACAGGTTGTTGCGACCATCGCCGTCACTGACGCCAACATCGCCTTCGGCGACACGCAGAGGTTCAGCTTCGCGACGGCGGCTTCGACGAATTTCACCAAGGCCTATGTCGACGCCGGCTCCTTCTTCGAGTTCGATGGCAACAATATCAAGGTGAAGGCCGGGCTGGACATTACGGCCATGCCCTCGCGGATGCTCGTTGGCCTCAAGGCGACGGGTGCGGACTTCAAGAGCAGCGTGTTCGACTTCAGCTTCGAGATCGATTCCAGGCCAGTATCCCTTGTTGGTGCGGACGGCGTGAATGACAGCCTGACCGGCGGCGCAGGTGCCGACAGCCTGTTCGGCGGCGGTGGTTCGGACACGCTCTCAGGCCGCGGCGGCGAGGATCTTCTGGTCGGAAACGCCGATAACGACGTTCTACTCGGCAGTGGGGGCAATGACAGGCTGCTCGGCGAGGCAGGTGCCGATACGCTTGATGGCGGGATCGGCGATGATCTCCTTGAAGGCGGGGCTGATGGCGATTCCCTGATCGGTGGTGAGGGCGGCGACACTCTCCTCGGCGGTTCCGACGATGACACGCTCGATGGCGGTTCCGGCAATGACACGCTCGATGGCGGTGCTCAGCGCGATTCGCTGATCGGAGGCGCTGGCGATGACCTTCTGCGCGGCGGCGAGTCCTGGGATACGCTGCTCGGCGGCGATGGCGCCGACACGCTCGATGGCGGTTCCTTCGGCGATACGATGATCGGTGGAGCGGGCAACGACCTCTACATCGTTGACGATACCTTCGACACGATCATCGAAGCTGCTGGCGGCGGTGCTGACACTGTCGAGTCGAGTGTTGCCATCTCGATCATGGCGGGGATCGAGCATCTGCGCCTGACGGGCAGCGCGAGTATCGCCGCAAACGGGACGCAGGCTGGCGAGACCATCGAGGGGAATGCCGGAGCAAACCTGCTGGATGGTCTTGGTGGCCATGACATGCTGCTCGGCGGTGCGGGCAATGACACGCTGGTCGGCGGGGCTGGGCAGGATACGATTGATGGTGGTGCAGGTGACAGGGACCTTGCCACCTACACCGGTGCCTGGTCGCTCATGCGCGTGGAGTCGACCGATGGTGTCGTGCGCGTGCGTGACGGGTCCGATTCCACGCCCGGTGCAGCCATCAGCGGCGCAACAGGGCTATGGCACGACCGCCTCATGGGGGTCGAGCGCATCAGCTTTGCCGGCCGTGAGGGCAGCATCCTGGATGCGGTGGCCGTTGCCGCAGAACGTGTGCAGATGGCTGGCGTTTCAGCCACGTCGTCTGGTGTCACCACGCTGCTGAACTCCGCCTCGGTCGGAACGGTCATCGGCAGGTTGAGTGCGATCGACCGCAACGTCGTGTTCGGCGATACCCAGACCTTCACCTTTGTCGATGCGGCGGGGGGCCTCTCTGCGACAACCGCTGCCGCCGCCTTCTCCATCGTGGGCGACGAACTGCGCCTCAAGAACCTAGCGGCACTGCCGACAGTCACGCCGGGGCAGACACTGACCGTGGCGATCAGGGCCACGGGTACCGATGGGTTGGCGACCACCGCCAGCTTCCCGATCCTGCTCGCGACGCTGGATCAGCAGCAGCAGGGGACGAATGGCGACGACAATCTGCGCGGTGGCGCGGGCAATGATGTGCTCGATGGCCTCGGCGGAAATGACTCCCTGCGCGGTGATGCAGGGCTCGATACGCTGGACGGTTCCGCCGGCCATGACCTGATCTTCGGTGATGATGGCAATGATTCGCTCAGCGGCGGCGCAGGGGCCGATACGCTGGTCGGTGGCGCCGGTTCCGATCGCCTGAACGGTGGCGACGGGACGGAGATGGACGTCGCGGTCTATAGCGGTAGCTGGTTGCCGAGCCGTGTCGTGCGCTCTGGCGCAAATTACATTGTCGATGGCGACACGCTGATCGGCATCGAGCAGCTTGTGTTCGAGGGCACAAATCCTGGAAGGCCGCTGGACATCGCAAGCGCTGTCGCTGCCGCCCCCACAGACTTGGCAATCGGGAACGGTGCGCTGACCGGCCGCGTCGAACTCACCGCGCGCGCTTTTGCCGAGTCCGGCACGGTGATTGCGTCCGTCGATGTGCAGGATATCAATGAGCTTTTCAGCGAGGCCTTCACCTACACCATCGATGGCAGCTTCCGGAACAATACCCTCCACGTTTGGAGCCCGTTGTCCACGGTGCTCAAGGTCGAGAACGGATCGCTGATCATCATCGGCGACGAATTGCAGGACGCAGTCAGAAACGGGATTCGTGCAGGCCTTCCCTTCGAGTTCACCCTGAGGGCCACCGGACAGGATGGCCAGTGGGTCGAGCGTGATGTGAGGTTGACCTTCACCGACTTCAGCATCCCCCTCAACCTCGTCGGCACCACCGGCAACGATATCCTCCACGGGCTTGACCTTAGTGACGTCATCAAGGGCGGCGAGGGGAATGACTTCCTCTCCGGCAACGGGGGCGAGGACCAACTCTTCGGCGAAGCGGGCGATGATACGGTGGTCGGTGGTTTCGGTGCCGACACGCTGCGGGGCGGCCCAGGCGCCGACCTGCTGGTCGGTACCACCCTTGTTAATGTTGAATCCACTACGGATGTATTCGTCTTTGAAGATCTGTCTGACAGGATTGTGCACGACTCCAGCGATATCATTCAGACATCGCTCGATAACCTCAGTCTCGACTCTCTCTACTATAGCGGCCGCCGCGATAGTAATCCGGCCTTCGATGGAGACCCGACGTTCATCCTTGTGCGGGTGAACACCCCGGATTGGAATTTCGGCGCCCAGGTGGTTCTGACCGGTACTGCGGATCTGACGATCACCGGAAGCGCACGAAGGGCCGACAAAATCATCGGTAACGCTGGCAACAATACGTTCCATCTGGTTGGTGAGTGGGAAGATTCATCATCGGCGCCCTATGCCGATTCGGTTGCGGGCGGTGCTGGCGACGACATCTATTACATCGATGGCAACGAAGTCCTGACCGAGCGGGCGGGTGAAGGCACGGATACCGTCTACATCGTCGATAGCCTGAATGAATTCGACACCTTGGTACCCTTGCAGCGGGGGGCTGGCGTCCCGGATGGGGTCTTTGTCCTCAGCGACTTCGTGTTGGCCGATCACATCGAGAACCTTGTTCTCCAGGGCAGCCGGAACCTCTACGGCACCGGCAATGCCGGCAACAACGTCATCACCGGCAATGCCGGCGATAACGAATTCCGGGGCGGCCTCGGCGATGATCGGCTGATCGGCGGCGCCGGGAACGACACGGCCTTCTTCAACGATACCTACGGTGCGGTTGTCGTCAGCGACGTCGGCGGCGGGCTGCTGCGCGTGGTGGGTCCGGAAGGCGACGACACGCTTGAGGGTATCGAGTTCGTCTCCATGGGGGGCGTGATCAGCCGCGCTGCGGATGCGGTAGCCCAGGCCGCCACGGCAATTTCCATCACCAATGATCTCGTCGCCTTCGACCTGGCCGGCGGCACGATGATTGGCGTTGTCACCGTCACGGACCGCAACGCGGCGTTCGGCGATGTGAACACGCTCGCTTTCGGGGATGCGGCCGGCGGCTTGAGTGCGGCTCGCGCCGCGGAACTGTTCCAATTGGTGCAGCAGGGCGACCGAACGGAGCTGCGCTCGCGCGCCGGTCTTCCGGAATTGTCCTTCGACGCCCTGCAGGGCCAGACGCTGCGCGTGCTTCTGGTCGCGACGGGCTCGGACCGGCTCAGCAGTTCATTCGCCCTCGACATCCGTGTCGAGAGCTCCGGCCTGATCCTTGAGGGCAGCGATAGCGCGGACACGCTTGCCGGTGGCAATGGAAACGACCTGTTGCGTGGGCTTGCGGGCGATGACCTGCTTTCAGGTGGCAATCGCCGTGACACCCTCGATGGCGGCACGGGCGCCGACACCATGCATGGCGGTGCGTTGGACGACACCTACTTCGTCGACAATCTGGGCGACGTCGTGGTGGAGACACCCAGCTCTCCGGCCGATAGTGATCGGGTCATTGCCTCGATCAGCGGCGTCACGCTCGCCACCAACGTCGAGGTACTTGAGCTGTCGGGCGCTGCCCGATCGGGCATCGGCAATGCCGGCGCGAACACGCTGATCGGAACCGACGGGGACGATACGCTGGACGGCGGGGGCGGCGATGACATCCTGCGTGGCGGCGCCGGCAACGACACCTACATCTACACGGGCGTGCGGGCCATCATCGAGGAGACGGCAGGCGGCGGCATCGACGAAGTGTTGGTGGACAGCTTCATTGGTGTTGGCGGCCTGCTCGACAACATTGAGAACATCAGGCTGGTTGGTCCCGGCTCGTTGGCCTTTGGCAACGCGATGGGCAATCGCATCACGGGAAATGAATTCTTCAATAGACTCGGCGGTCAGGCTGGCGACGATACGCTTCTTGGCTTGGGCGCCGATGACCTCATCACCGGCGGGGATGGGAACGACCTGCTCGATGGTGGCTCTGGCAATGACGCCGTGTACGGGGACCATGGCGATGATCGCTACATCGTCGACAGCCTTGGCGACCAGGTGACCGAGGATGGGTCGGGGAACGACACGGTTGAGTCCTCGGTCGACTGGACGCTCGGCGCGAATCTTGAGGCACTGTTGTTGGTGGGCACGGATGGCATTTCCGGCACCGGACAGGAACTCGACAACCTGATCACTGGCAATGCCGGAGACAATCTGCTGCGCGGCATGGCTGGCGCCGACACGCTGATGGGCGGCGAAGGTGGTGACACGCTCGAAGGCGGCGACGGCGACGACCTGATTCTCGGCGGCGAAGGTGAGGATATTGCCGTCTATGCCGCCTCATGGGCGGATCTTTTGGTCCGACAGGGGCCAGATGGCGTGCTGCGCATCTTGGACCTGCGTTCGGCCAGTGCCCCCGGTTATTCGGGCTGGGACCGATTGGACGGGGTCGAGTCGCTCAGCTTGGGCGGCGTCGTCGGTACGGTCTTCCAGGCGGTGGAAGCCGCTGCGAGCATCGTTGTCTTCGACGCGGCAGGCAGTGACGAAACACCCGGGCAATCTCAGGTTCTGGCTGAAGGACTCCGTGCCGGGGACAAGGCGGGCACCTTCCTGAGCGGCGACTTCAACGCGGCCTTCGGCGATCGCCAGCGCTACTCGTTCACGAATATCGCGGGCAACGCTGTCGACGCGACAACACTCTTCGAGGTCGTTGGCGACGACCTGCATGTTCGGGCGGGTGTCGATCTGAGCATCGCGGCCGGAGAGGATTTGCGTCTCTCGGTCCAGGCGACCGGCCTGGATTATTTGAGCAGCACCTTTGAGATTACGCTGGCCATTCGCGATGCTGCGCGCAACCTGATGGGGACGGCCGCGGCGGATACCCTCACGGGCGGGAGTGGTGCCGATTCGCTGAACGGGCTCGGCGGCGACGACTGGCTGATTGGCGCCGTTGGCGCAGACACGCTGCGGGGCGGGGCTGGCAACGACAGCTATCTGCTCGATGCCCAGGACACCCTGATCGAGGGAGCAGGCGCTGGCATCGACCATGTCTACGCCAATGCGAACCATGTGTTGGGAGCGAATTTCGAGAATTTGACGCTCATCAGGGGATTGGCGCGCGACGCCACGGGCAACGCGCTCGACAACTTGATCACGGGCAACGAGTCCTCAAACCTGCTGGCGGGCCTCGATGGTGCCGACACCCTGCTGGGTGGAGATGGTGCCGATACGCTGGAGGGCGGCGCGGGCAATGATGTTCTGATAGGCGGCCGGGGACCTGATCAGCTGGTCGGCGGCGATGGTAACGCCGATGTCGCCGTCTTCGACACTGTCTGGTCTAACTTGCGGATCGCCTCACTGGGCAGCGGCCTCTACGTCATCGACGGCGATACGCTGAGTGGCGTGGAGTTCATCCGCGCCGCCGGCGTTCAAGGCGATATTGCAGCGGCTGTGCACCAGGCGGCGACGGACATCAGCGTTACGGGCCTGATTCTGGGCGATGCGGGATCTGTCCGGGTATCTGGCAGCACGCCGCCCGGTGGCGTTGTGGCGACTTTCACCATCACCGATGCCAACAGCGTCTTCGGGGATCTGCAACTTCTCACATTCGTCGATCGCGCAGATGGGTTGAGCGCCGAGCAGGCGCTTGCGTACTTCACGGTTGCCGGTGATCAGATCCTCCTGCGTGCGGGCGTATCGCTTCCGATCTCAACGGATCTACGGGTCACGCTGCAGGCAACCGGTATCGACGGTCTGTCGGCCACGCGCGGCGTTACCTTCAGCGTCGATGCCGGCAACGTGGCAACCCCGGTTGCCGTGGAGGATTTTGGCGGCGCGTCCGAGGACGATGTCATCCTCATCGATGTGCTCGCCAACGATACGGATGAGGATGTGTCGGACATCTTGTCGATCGCAGGTGGGGCGAATGCCCCACGCGTGCTCGGCATCCGCTTCGGCGGCTTCGACGGCGACTTCAACGTTCCGTTGATCGACGCAACCAGCGGTACGGTGATTCTCAATGGCGTGTCGACAACCGGCGCATCGCTGATGGCGCAGGCTGCGGCGCGTCTGAGTGTGGAGGCAGGCCAGCTTCGGTTCGATGCGAGAGGTATGTTCGATGCGCTTCTCACGGACTTTGCCGACGCTTCGGGCTATGTCGATCCCGCCCGACACCAGGCAACGGTGGTTGTCGGCTATCATGCGACGGATGCCGTGGACCATGTCTCGACGCTCGGGAAGGTCGCCATCAGCATCACCGGCATGTCAGAGACGATCCAAGGCACAGCTGCCGCGGAGACCTTGCGCGGTCTGGCGGGACTTTCCGATGACCATATCTACACTGGCGGTGGTGATGACCGCGTGTTCGGTCTCGGTGGCGATGACCATCTTTCGGTTGGCGATGTCAACCTGCAGAACGCCACGGGGAACTCCACCTTGGATGGTGGAGATGGCATCGACAGGCTCTTCAGCGGGCTCGGCAACGATCTTCTGCTTGGTGGGCAGGGCAACGATGACTTGAACGGAGTGTGGCGTCGCGGTGCCGATCCCGACGGGGCCGATACGCTCAATGGCGGCGACGGTGACGACGTTTTGAATGGGGGAGTTGGCGCGGATCTATTCATCGGCGGTGCGGGCAATGACGTAATTCTCGATCGCTCCGGCATTTACGATGGCGCAGCGGATATTGTCGCCTATGGGGCGGCTTGGTCCAACTACCGTGTGGAACTCGTGTCTCGTTCTTCGGCGACCGATGCGCAGTACACGATTGCCGATCGCCGCGCGCTCGGCAGTGTCAACCATGAGGGTACTGACACACTGGATGGTCAATTCGAGCAGCTGCGATTCGGCAATCGGACCGGCAACATTGACGACGCCATTGCCGTCGCCGCCAGCAGCGTGACGCTGACGGATGCGGATGGGGAGATCTCCGTCAACATCGGCAGCAATGCGGGCATGCGCATCGGGACCTTCGCGGTCGTCGATGCCAATGCCACCTTTGGCGACATCAACAGCCTCACTTTCGGCAATGCCGTAGGTGGATTGAGTGCCACGGCAGCGGCGGCGCTTATGCGCATCAACGGCACATCGCTTGAGGTGGCGTCCAACGCTGCGTTTGCCGCCCATGGCGGCAAGGTGCTGGCCTTCCGGATCATCGCCACAGGACTCGATGGGTTGAGTGCCGGCTTCGACTTTACCTTGCCGGTCGTCTCGCCTGACCCTGTCTCGCTTGTGGGGACTGCGGGCAACGATGCCCTGCAAGGGGGGAGCGGTGCTGATACGCTCGACGGCGGCGCAGGTGCCGACACACTTGTTGGTGGCGCAGGCAATGATCTTTACATCGTCGACAATACGCGCGACGTGGTTGTCGAAGCGTCGGGTGGCGGCGCGGATACGATCAGCGCGTCGTTTAGCTTCACACTCGGTGCGGAATTGGAAGGCCTTCGCCTCACCGCGGCCGGACGCGGCACGGGCAATGTGCTGGCCAACACCATGCTTGGCAGTGTGTTCGCCGATACGCTGCAGGGCCTCGTCGGCGCCGATACGCTGGAGGGTGATGCGGGCGATGACCTGCTGCAGGGCGGGAGCGAGAATGACCGCCTGCTCGGCGGCGATGGCGCGGATACGCTCGATGGTGGCACCGGGACGGATCGGATGTTCGGTGGCCTGGGCGACGATGTGTACATTGTCGATTCGGCCGGCGATGTGGTGAATGAAACCGGGGCGGGTGGCCGCGACACGGTGCGCACCAGCATCACCTTCACCCTCGCCAGTGGCTTCGAGGCGCTGGTCCTGCTCGGCTCGGCGCCCAACGGCACCGGCAGCGATGGCGGGAACACGATCACCGGCAATCTGCTCGCCAACCTGCTCTCCGGCCTGGGTGGGGCGGATGTGCTGAATGGCGGGGATGGCGCCGATACGCTGCTCGGCGGCATCGGTGCGGATACGCTCGATGGTGGCACCGGCGCGGCCGACAGCCTGGTGGGGGGCGCGAATGACGACATCTACCTCATCCGCGATGCGCTGGATGTGGTGGTGGAACTCGCGGGAGGCGGCACGCGCGATGAGGTGCGGGCCACCGTTTCCCACACCCTGGCGGCGGAGGTGGAGATTCTGCGCCTGCTTGGCAGCGCGAACCTGACCGGCACGGGCAATGCGGGGGCGAACCTGCTGCTGGGCAATGCCGGTGACAATCTCTTCGCTGGCCTCGATGGCAACGACACGCTGAACGGCGCGAGCGGGGCGGACACGCTGCGGGGTGGCGACGGCAATGACGTGCTGAACGGCCAGACAGGGTCGGACCTGCTGGAAGGTGGGGCGGGCGATGACAGGCTTTCGGCTGGTGGCGGCGGCGACACGCTGATCGGCGGGGCGGGCGCGGATCGCCTGACGGGTGCGGCCGGTATCGCGGACAGCTTCCGCTGGGCGAATGTGGCGGAGACGGGTGGCGACCGGGTGCTCGGCTTCGAGCATCTGGTGGATCGGCTGGAATTCGCCCGCGCGGGCTTCGGCAACCTTGCCGCCGGGTCGCTGGCGGCGGGGAACTTCGCCTCCAACACGACGGGCGTGGCGAGTGCCGCGGCCGGCACGCCGCAGTTCATTTACGAGACCGATACCGGGCGACTGTGGTTCGATGTGGACGGTGCTGGCGGCGCAGCGGCGCAGGCGCTGATCCAGTTCGCGGCGCGGCCGCTTCTCACAGCCGCCGACATCACGCTGATCGCTTGATATAAGGTCAGCGGTGCCGGCCGAGCGCCGCCGTCCCGGCGCCTACGCTCTCAGCAGCAAATCAAGCTGCGAGCGTGTCCCCGTATCCCCTGGAAATTGACTGCAAAGAACAGATGTTCGCCGCCCTCCAAAAGAGGGCGGCGTTCGTGTTTTCAGGCTCCCCTCGCCGCGCAGGCGCTGGCGCTGCTGCCGCACCACGCCGTCGTAGTGCCGCGCGGCAGCGCCTCGCGCGATGCCTCGCTAACGACCGCCGCTGAGGAGCCGCGCCATGCACCAGCTCGGCCGCAAAGAGTTCCGGCACTTCGCCAGGCCCTATTCCCCCCAAGTGAAGGGCGTCGCCTTATACCAAGTCCCGTTGATCAGAACCCATGAGCCCAGTTGCGCAAACCGATGGACATGATGCGCCATGGCTGATCGACGAGGCTGTTCCAGGCGTGGCAGCAGTGCTCGACGATGTCGTCATGGGCCTGGAAGATGCGGTTCGACAGCCAGTTGTCGCGCATGAACTGCCAGACGTTCTCCATCACGTTGAGCTCGGGGCATTTTGGCGGCAGCGGCAGCAGGGTGATGTTGGGTGGCACCGCGACCTGATCCGAGAGGTGCCAGCCCGCCTGGTCGAGCAGCAACACCGCATGTCTGCCGGGCTCGACCATGGCGGCGATCTCGGCCAGATGCACACTCATCGCCGCGCTGTTGCAGAACGGCAGCACGACGGCGGCGCCCTTGCCTTCCCACGGGCAGACCGCGCCGAAGAGATACATCGAGGCGGTGCGTTGGTCCTGCGGCGCCGCCGGGCGGGTGCCTCGGCGCGCCCAGCGGCGCGTGATCTTGTTCTTTTGGCCGATGCGGGCTTCATCGGCGAACCAGATTTCTATGGCGCTGACGGCAACGTCCTTCTCGCGCGCGACTTCCGCCAGGAGGGAGGGGAAGATCTTTTAAAAAGCTCGATCGCACCCTCAGCCTGCGCATGGTGCCGCGGCCGGGCCGAGAGCTTGCGATAGCCCATCGCGCGTAACTCCCGGCTCAGCGTCTGCTTCGACGCCGAGACGCGAAACTCCTCCCACAGCCACTGGCCGAGATCGATCAGCCGCCAACGCACCACGCCGTGGCTTGCCGGGATCGGGCCAGTCTCGATGATCGTGGCCAGCGCGGCGCGATGGGCGTCGGTCAACCGCGGCGGCGAGCCCGGCGGCTTGCGGTCGACCAAGCCGTCCGGCCCTGCGGCGTTGAACCTCACCACCCAGTCCCGGACAATTTGTAGCGTCACCGTGCCGATCCGCGCCGCCTCGGTGCGCGACGCGCCGTCGTAGATCGCCGCCAACGCCAGCAGACGCCGTGCCTGTGCCGCATCCCGGGATCGGCGCGCCGCCGCCCGCAGCGCTGGCGCATCATAGTCAGGGCGAAGGGGAAGCGGCTGGCCCATGGCGAAGCTCCGATGCTCGCCAACTTGAATCAGAAACCCGCCGCGTCGGGGAAGACCCTTCGTGAGTCTCGGCCGTCAGGATTTGGTATTAGTGCGCAGCCTTGCAGGGCTCGATCGAGCCGCCGCACAGGATGCCTTGGCCAACTTACAAGTCGCAAAGACGCCAACGGCTAGCCAAGTCACCTTCATTCGCCTGCTAATCAAGAGCCTTACCAGCAGCGGCGCGAGTTGGGCCTGCGGTTCGACGGGCTCGTGGTACAGTGTGTCGACACTCAGCGTCCGATACTGGTGGTGCAGGAAGTGGCCTGATGAAGCTCGAACCGGGCGTAGGCCGAGACATCGTCAGCAAGACGTCAGAAGCTCATGCCAATGCCGAAGGAGTAGCCGCTGACATTGTCGTCTGCGAAAAAGTAGCGACCGATGAAACGAACCCGTGTGAGATTTATGCCAGCCAGCCCGAGTTCCCAACGCCCCGTGTCGAACTCGATCCCGCCGCCTATCTTGGCCGACCACGCGAAGCCAGTCGCATCACGCTGGTCACCCAGGTATGTCGTCGCGGTACCATCGACCACCCAGCGAAGCGGGCGCCCGAATACTTCGCGGCCCGTCGGCCAGCGGTAACGTGCCCATAGGCCAAGCGCCGTGGCGTCGGCGCTGCCTCGCCCGGCGGGCAGCGTGTCGCCGAATGTTTCGAGCCGAATGGACGTGTAGCGGAGTTCGGTCTCGATATCCCGCTCGGGGCGGTAATCGTAGTAGGCGAGCACAAGCGAGCCGCCAAATCCCCAGGCGTTGAGGTGCTGGTCGGTTAGGGCCGAGATGTCCACGTCGCGGCGGAGATTGATCAGCCCGCCGAAGAGACCGGCATCGGAGGCCGCGTAGCCGATCGAAGCATTCACGATCGGCCGTAGCCAGAGATTGTTGGCGATCGGGATGTCGTAGCCCACGCCGATGGTCGAGGTGAAGTTGTTCCAGCGCAGCGGCGTCCGCCGTGTCTCCTCGCCGCCGAGCAGCGCGCGCGGATCGTAGCGCGCGTAGCCGGCGTAGATCTCGGTGAACAGCGGAAACGATTCGCTCCAGGTGAAGCCGAAACCGAACTGGCTCAGCGTCAGCGTGGTGTCGGCCTCGCCATCGCCGCCGCCGATGTTGCTGCGGCTGATCTGCAGCGCGTTCGCCGACCCGTCCGGCACCACGTTGTAGCCCATCAGCCCCAGTACTGTGCCCTGGCGGGATCGCAGCGTGCCTTCGATGGCGCCGACGCGCTCCGAGATCTGGCTGGCGGAAGCCGAGTTGGTGGTCTGGGCTGCGGCGGGCGTCGGCGCGGCACCAACGGCGATCAGCACCGCGACCGCCGAGAAGCTGATGCGCAACGCGCAGCGGCCGAGCGGCGGGGGTTCGATTGACGGCCTCTCCTTGCGGCCAAGCTGGCAAAGCCGATCGTTTCGCAGCTGTTGGTTCAAGGCCGTGAGGTCTCGCATGCCAGGGATCTAAGCGCAGCCTAGCCCGCGTGTCAGTGAGGCGCTAGAGTCAGCAAGATTGAAGGCGGAGCATGGCATTTGTGATGGTCGCGTCGCTTGTGCCGACGGGGAAATCGGCGTTCGTACGTGGAGCGAGCTGGGCAGCAGCTTGCTTGCTGGCTGCCCTCATGGGTGGTTGCTCTTCCGACTATGCCGCGCTGCGGGATTGGTCGCAGCAGGCGCGGGAGGCGGTGTTGCCCGGTGACGTGCCGCGCGGCGTGCAGGTGGTGCCGCCGGACGCGGCCAGAAGGCAGCCGGGCAGCCGCGATGATGCGGTTCTTGTCCTGCAGAAGGCGGCCTCGGGATGGCTCGCGGTTCTGGTGGCCCTTGCCGATGACGCCACGCCCCAACCCGATGGCGGTGTGTTGCGCGGGCAGGCGGAACGGGTGGCCGCATTCGACACGGCCGGCGCGGCAGCAGTCGCGGGCATTGGAGATGCCATCGACTATGTCGCGGCGCAGGGCTGGAGCGCCGGCCAACTCGCCTATGCGGTGGATTTCGCCGATCCCCACTTCCAGGCGGTGATGGCGGCGCTCATGCGGCAGACACGGGCCCTCGCCGTGGCAGAAGCTGCGCCGCAAGGAGATCCGGCTATTGGGCGGATGCCAGCTCGGCTCGCGATCCTGATGCGCGTCGCGGAGGGCCATGCGCTGCTCAAGCAGCGTGAACGGCTGCTTGCGCAAGGCGACACGTCGCGCACGCTGCGAGCGGAAGCCAGCGAGCTTCGCCGGTTGATGATCCTCGCTGCCGCGCGGCCCGCGGCTACGGGCGGTGCCAGCGCAGCGCCGAGGGTGCAATGAGCTTGCGACTGCCGCCGCTGGGCGCCGGTCTCCTGGCGCTCGCCCTTCTCACCGCCTGCTCGCCCGATTACTCGGCGGTGCGGGATTGGTCGATCCAGGCGCGTATCAATGTGCTGCCGCCGGCTTCCGTGCGGCCGCCGAACAGCGCGGTCACCGCGCCCGCCGCACCGATGGCCGTTGCGGCGCGCGGCCAGGAAGGTGCTACCCGCGCGCTGCAGGAGGCCGCCGGCGCCTGGCTTGCCATGCTGGCCTTCGTCGCCGAAGACGGCGAGCCGATCGACCGCACCAGCCGCTTCGAACCACTTGCCGAGCTCGTTGCCCCGTTGGACGCCGAAGCTGGGCGGGCAGTGATCGCGCTCGGAGAGACCATGGCCTTTGCTGCGCGCCGCAACTGGCGCGCACCGGAACTGACGCTGGCAGTCCAGCGCGGCGATCCCGACTTCCAGAAGATCATGGCCGCGCTATCGCGGCTGACCAGCGCAGCAGCACCAGCGGACGCCGCCTCTGCCGAACGTCGCGCCGCATTCGCGGACATCGCCGAGGGGCACGCCTTTCTCAACCGCAACAGTTCGCGCTTGTCCGCGCGGGAGACAGCCCGAATGCTTCGGCTGAAGGAGAGCGAAATGCGCCGCCTTTTCGAATCCGGCGCGCGATAGCGAGACCATGATGCCATCGCCCTCGGCCCTTCGACGGACTCCCGCGCAGAAAGGGGACATCCAAGGGACGCGGCGACCACCAAAGGCCGTGCGGCCGCACGCTCAGAAGCGATAGGTCAGCCCGAGAAACGGGCCGCTGAAGGCCAGATCGATGCTTGTTCCGCCATTCTGCGTGTCGATCTGGATGTGCCGCCATCCGATACGGCTGACGAGGCTGTCGCTGATCTGCCAGTCGAAAGACCCGATCGCCTGCCAAGTCATCGTACCGTTGATGTTGAAGCCGCCGATATCACCGTAGAGCGTGAGCGCGGTCCGGTCCGTAAGGCGCGTGCCGAGCCGCGCCGCGAGCACCCCATTGACCAAGTTGGTGGTTGAACTGGCGGAGCGGCCGGCGAGCAGGCCCGCATTTGCTTCAATCTCGGTGTCGATCCACCACGCCCTGAGGCCACCGCCAAGGTCGAGGAAGGCGGATGGAGTCTCCGCGATCCGGTAAAGGCCGATCGCCGATACCTCGATCGTCCGCGAGCGCACATCGCCGCCGGAGACGGCAATGCTGTTGGGCGAGTTGAACCCTTGCTGAAGGTTCACGTAGAACAGGTCGAAGACCAGCGAGAAGCGGTCGCGGCGTGCCTCGAAGACACCCATGGCGGAGAACTTCAGGGTATCGAAGATGTCGCCGAAATCCGCGCCAAAACTCTCGTTGGTTCCTCCAGGGAGGCTGACGTCTCCGCTGATGCCGGAGAACCAGATGTAGGGCGTCATTTCGAACTGCCAGCCCTCGGCGCGCTGTTGCGCACCGGCCGGCGTCGCGCACAACAGAGCAATGGCGAAAAGTGCTGCGATCGTACTGCGAACCATCTTCTCTCCTAGCCGGCAGTATCGACCTGCCCGTGTTGGTTGTTCGCGCGACGTCGAATCGGCGCTGAAATCATGAACCTTCACCGACCCGCCCCCGCCGCCGGAATCACCTGCAGAACGTAGAAGCCGCGGCCAATCGCCGTTGGAAAATACACGCGCCCGCCGAAGCCGGGTGGCGTGAGGGAGTTGATTGTCAGCGGTTCGAAGAAATCGGACTCCGCGATCAATCGTCCTGTCGCCGCGTCGCGCCACGTTAGCTGCTCGCGGTAGTTGCCTGTGAACAAGGCGGCGCGCCGCGGCTCGGCGCTCACGTTGTTGCGCATGTTCGTCAGCACCAGGACACGCTGGTTTGCTGGCCCGAACAAGGGCTGGAAGGAGGTGGTCGCGTTGTCGATCACGAAGGCCGTCGAGAGCTGGCCGGTTGCCGGGTTGATGCGGATGCCGGCGACTTTGCCGAGACCGGCATCGGCCGAGTAGATCATGTTGTTCTCGGGATCCGCGCCCGCCTTGGGCGGCGCGAAGCTCCAGGCACCGGGCGCGAGCTGCTCGCCGAAGGGGAAGATGATGCTCGTGCGGCTGGCATCCTGCTGGTGGGCGACCACGACGGAGGAGGGCACTGTCGTGCTGCCGGTCCCGTTCAGCTGGAAGCCAACCCAGTCGCCTACCAGGCTCGGCGCGGTCGCGGTCGTCTGACCGGGGCGCATCGGCCGGACTATCCAGCTCGGGTCAAGCGAGAGCTGGCGCGCCGCAGGGTCCCAGAAGGCGCGTCGCGCGCTCTCGTTGAAGCCGAGATAGATCGCGATACGTCCCTGGAACATCGTGATGGCATGGGGAACCGCGGACGGCTCGGGCAGCGGAATGTGGTGGATGATCTCGAGTGTCTCGGGATTCACGGCGACTAGATGCGAATTCGGCTGCCGGCCCTCGCAGCGAATGATGGCCATGGTGCCCTGCAGCGTGCAGCCCGTCGGCCGGGTTTGGTCCTTCAGGATGAGCGTGCCATCGGGTGCCACCGTCAGGTGCTTGAAGTTGACGTCGGCGATCGGCGCGTCGCCCGCCGGCAGTGTGTTGTGCCGCAGGATCTCGCCGGTGTCGGGATCCAGCAGCACGATCTGATTCGACCATGCGAAGACGATGCGACCGTTCTCAAGGATGTTGAGGTTGGCGTTGGCGATCCAGCGGCCGGAGGCGTTCATGTTGTCGAGGTAGGTGCGCCAGATCTCGCGCCCGGTCGTCGCATTCGCCTTGGAGACGAAGGGGCCGGCCATGTTCGGATCGGCGGGCGTCTGGTACTCGCCGCCGACGATGTAGAGTTCGCCCGGCCGACGGTTGTTGACGTAGGAGATGCCCGGGTAGTCGTCCATGCTGCGCCAGGCGAGCACGCGGTTTGGCCCGGTGCGCGATCCGGTGAAGCTGGCACAGGGAAACAAACCGCTGCGTTGCGCGTCGGAAATCTCCGCCCCGTTGAGCGACCGGAAATAGCCGGGCGTCGGCAGATCCTGGCTGCACGCCCACTCTGCCGCATAGAGAGACACCTCGCCGGGAAGCGGTCCATTGGCCGCCACCTGGTTGGGACTGAGGCCGATCTGCGCTACCTGCTGCTCTAGCTTGGCGGTAATGATCGTCCCGCCCAGCCTGTAGGCCGCGAAGCCGAGTGCCGCGATGACGGCCACGCCGACGAAGGCGAAGATACGACGCTTGCTCATCTATGCTCTCCAGCGTGCCCGTTGCACGCGCCCGATCCGGATGGCGGCAATCACCGGCGCACCCCGCGGATCTCGAACTCAGCCTTGGTGGTGTACTCCCCACGGGGCAAGTAGGGGCCCATCACGGCCTCCTCCATGCCCGGCCGCGTTACCTTCTCGGGGCTTTCCGCCCAGGCTGGATCGGGGGCCAGGATGCGCAGCATCAGCATGCCGAAATCCGCGCGGTTGCGCGGGCTGCTGAGCCCTTCGCCGCGCGGGCTCCATTCGATCCAGGCAACGCCGTTCGCGGCCGTGGCGTTGGCCGGGCGGTCCTCCCGCCGGCTGTAGACGATCGTGTAGTTGCGCTGGGCATCGAGCGGCACCTGCATGTCGCAGATCCCATCGACGATCTGCCCTGAGGGGGCGGCCTCGCAGCTGACCAGCGACCAGTACTGCGTCTGCGCTGCCGGCATCACCGCCGCGCCGCGCCCGCTGGGCCCGGCATAGGTGTCCGGGAAGGTCGGCATACGGCCGCGCATCACATAGACTGGGCCGAACTTCCGCGACAGGAAGGTCAGCATGTACTGCGTTCTGGGATCGCCGCCGGCATCCATCGGCCCGGCGAAGGGAATACGGCCCTGTGCCTCCGCGGACTTGAAGGCGCCGAGCAGGGAGTAGCGCAGGTTCCAGTACTTCTCCCATCTCGGCACGGGCCGCGCGGGTGCCGCGGCCTGGTCGAGTGCGGGGTCGTTGTCGGCCGCGTGAACAAGTTGTTCCCATTGCTGGTCCGTCATCGGCTTCTTGGTCTCGCCGGGGATCGGCCGGGCGAGGCGCGCCACGACCTCAGGCGCGCCCAGCCGCGTCCCGTCGGCGAGCACCGCCTCGTAGGCGGGCAGCCCGCGAACGGCGGCGGGTGCTGCGGCGGGACCGAAGCCGGCGCCGTCGCTGCCCCGATCGGACAGGTAGATGCGCAGCACGGATTGCAATGTCTCACCGCCGCGCCCGACATAGATCGTGTTTGCGCCGCGCTGCGCCGGGTTGGCTGGCGGGTCGGTGGCCAGGATGCGGATGGTGAAGTCACGCCGCTCGGCCAGTCGATCGGCGCCGACCACGAACGGGTTGGTCGAGCCCGCATCGGGCGCGATGGCACGGCCTTCCAGCGCCTCGCCGATCGAGACGAAGGTGTCGTTCTCGGCCTTGTAGAAGGCAAGCTGGAAGTAGCGCGCATGCGGGAACTGGCCGCGCAGCGTCATGGTGCTGCCCGCTGGCAGGGCCATACGGCCGAGGAAGTAGGTGGACTGCATATCCGGCCAGAGATTCGGGTTCTGGATCGGCCGTGGCGCTTCCAGATGGTTCCAGTAGCCCCAGCCGCGCGGCCCCTGGAACAGCCCGTCATGGCCGTGGCGGTCGTCGGTGCGGATGAAGGTCTCCAGCGACTTGTCGCCGAAGCGCTTCACCCTTTCGGCGCGCAAATCGGCGGTCGGCACTACCGGCGGCGGCTGCCACTGGCCCTGGCCGATCGGCAGGATCGAGGGTTGCTCCGTGCGCGGCCAGTACAGCCGCATGACCAGCGTGAAGGGTGCGGCGGGCGCCGGCAGCCAGTTCGATTCGCGCTCCGCGCCGGGTGATGCGTGCTGGATGTAGAGCGTGAGCGACCCGTCCGGATTGGTCCTCAGGCCCGGCAGCATCGGCGCATTGATCAGATAGCGGTCGATCGGGTTCGCCACGAGCAGCATCGTGTCCGACGCGTACATCGTCATGGACCAGAAGGCGTTGACCGGCGGCAACTGGCCCGCGGGAAAGGTGACGGTGTAGGTATGGAGACTTCCATCGAGCGCCGCGCCCGTCGCATCGTGCCGCGCGAAGGGATAGGTGGCCTCCTCCGCGTCGTTTCCGTAGATGCCGTTCAGCGCGGCGGCGGCGCGCAGCGTCCAGTTGCCGTTGTAGAAATCGCGGTTGCCCTGCGCGGTGCCGACGCGCCAGCCATTCATGTCGGTGCCGATGGCGTTGGCCTGGGCGCGGATGCGGGCAAGGGCCGTGCGCACCGCCTCGCCCATCGCGGCCTGGTCGGCCGCCGTCAGGGGCTGCGTCGGCGCCCGCCGAGGCCAGCCGATGCCGATCCGGGCGAAGCGCTCGCGCAACGGCCCTTCGACGGCGGCGGTGCCGACCGGTGGACAGAATTGAAGCAGAAAGGACAGGAACTCGCCGAACCGCGCGCCCAGGGCATCCGGCTCGAAGCGCGGCCAGTCGATCGCGGGCGCGGGCGGTGGCCCCGCGGTACCGGCGAAGGCCGACAGCGGCTGCACGCGATAGCCCGCCTGCACGGCCCGCACATTGTCCATGTCGTCCGGGCCGAACAACTGGGTGCGGAAGATGACCAAGCTGAACTGCGTCTCGCAGCGGAACACGCCACGAATGCCCGGCGGCGGCGATCCCTGCCAGTCCGGGCCGGCGATCAGGAAGTGCCCCCCCGTCGTTCCGGTCGTGCGGCTGCCCATATAGCCGTAGTTGCAGGTGTAGAGATCGATGAGCTGCACGCCGAAGAAGCGGCTGCGCGGCACGTCGGGGATCGAGATCACCATCGGCTCCGCCCGCAGGTCCAAATTCAGGACCGAATAGGGCGTGTCGCTGTTCGGTGTGCTGATGGCCGTATCAGCCGATGTGAAGACCCGCGCCTCGTTGGCTATCTGGTTGAACGGCGCCTTGAACTGCCCGGAATCGCGGTTGATGTTGTAGGCATACATGACGCCGTAGCCGACCAGCATAGGGAAGCCGTACAGAAACGCCTCTTCGGCTATGGTATTCAGCGCGTTGGGTGCGGCCATGGGCGCCGCGGGCGCGGCTGACGCTGCGGGCGAACCCTGGTTCCCTTGGCCAGACGGCGGCGTGCCGGTCTGTGCCACAGCGAGGGGCGGCAGCATCAGCGCCGGAAGGCCAGCGATCAGCGGACGACGACCGAACATCCTAATCTCCTATTCTGGCGCCATGCCGCGTCGGTGGCTTGGCGTCCCGCGCGCCGCGCGGCGGGACGAAGGCGTGGTGGGGTCAGACGGCGATGCCGGCGCGATCGCTGCTGAAAGCGGCAGGTCCCGGCAGCGGCAGTGCGAGGAGCTTACCGGTAGCCCAACCACAGGGCACGACGCCCAAGTACGCACCGAGCGCTGTATGCCGTCTCATCCCCGCTCCCCGTGGAAATCGCCTTGACTCATAAGGTCAGCGACCCCAACAGCCCGGCGCTTGACGCCAAGTTGTTGCCCAATCTCTCGCTCCATGCATGAATATCTCTGCCCATTGCAAGGAAGTGAGCCAGGTTTGCCGAATTCGCATACTGAAACACGCCACCGACACCCGCGGGCAGCCACTCGGATCGCTCGCCACCCTGCCGGACCCTCCAGGATCGACACGAAGGACGGCACTCCCGCAAGCCGGGGCAGTCGCTGATCATGGCCGGCTCAGACCGCCCTCCCGCTGAGCCGTCGCCTGACAGCAGGATCGGTCCATCGGCTGGGAGTGCCACGTTCCGCTTCGACGATTTCGACAGTTTCGCCGCCGCCATCAGCGATGCGGAGGTCGTCTACGTGCCGGTCCATCCAGGCTCGTTTCGTGCCGAGCTGACGCAGATCCAACTCGGCCGCGTCATTCTTCAGCTCGGCCGTGATTCCCCGCACTTGTCGCGGGGTGTCGCAGGGGTGGGCCGGATCGGAATGCTGCTTTCAACGCATGGCCCGAATGGCACGATCTTCAATGGCCGTGTGATCGGCCCGGGCGACCTGATGATGTTCCGTCCGGGGGCGCCGCTGGATTCCACAACGGCCGTGGAAGATTGCTGGGCGCATCTAACCTTCACGGAAGCCGACGGCGAGGCGCTGACCGAGGCCTGGGGCGCGCCGTTCCGGAGCGCGGATCGCTATCGCTTCCTGGTCGGCGATCCGTCATCCCTTGGCCCCTTGCGGCAATGCATCCGGCGCGCGGCAGAGTTCGTCGCGGCGCAGCCAGGCAGCGTCGCGGCCGAGGGGTTCGCCGTGTCCCTCGCCGACAGTCTCGAAGGACATCTCGGGTCGCTCCTGGCGGGTGCACGACAGTGGGATCGCGCGACGCGGCAGAGCCGCCGCGTGCTCAGCCTCGTCGCACGGGTTGATGACTACCTGCGTGCCAATCTAGCCCGGCCGATCTACACAAATGAGATCGGCGCAGCCCTCGGCGTCTCGCCCCGCACGCTGCATGACGCCTTTCGCGCCGTGCATGGCATGAGCCTGCATGGCTATCTGCATCGGCGTCGGATGGGATTGGTGCGTGAGGCCTTGAAGCGTGCGTCGGGCTCGAACGCGCTCGTGAAGACGATCGCACTGGCGCACGGCTTCTGGACTCTCGGGCGATTTTCCCTGGCCTATCGGCATATGTTCGGCGAATCGCCGTCGGCGACACTGGGCTTGCAGCGGTGAGGTCCACGGTCGAGGCGCTGACTTTGCGCACTGTCCTGCGCATGCGGTTGTTCGACCACGCCAGGCAGTCGAACACGAGGGCAATGCTGCTGATGTCCAGCGAGGCATCGACAAAGTTGCTGATCCGCGCTCGCGGCGCAGTCACCACGATGTTTGCCGTCGCGCCTGCCGTTCGGCTCGGTAGGTCCCTGGTCGTCTCCGGCGCCAGGCTCCGCGTGCCCACCGACACCGTAGAGCGAGTGCAGAACATGGCTGGCGCGGCCTCCGGCAGCCCGAACAACCGCAGTGCCTCGAACTCAATCTGTCCCTCAACGCCTACCGCCCCAAAATGCACAACGACGCACTTGGTCCTGCCCCCGACCCTGGTCCGGGGTTTACGCAAGTTCTCGAGCTGGTGGTCCTGTCCCCGGCTCTGGTCCGGCGTCTACGCAAGTTCTCGAGCTGGTTGACCTTGGTTGGCGAAAGCCCTCGGGGTCAAGCTGCCCAAGGCTGAATGCGGTCGCTCCTCGTTGTAGTGGCACCTCCATTCCTCGATGCGTTGCTTGGCGTCGGCCAAGGATAGGAACCACGCGGCGTTCAGGCACTCCGCCCGCAGCCTGGCATTGAACGCCTCGATGAACGCATTGTCCGTGGGCTTTCCGGGCCCGGAGAAGTCGATCTCCACCCCGTTCAGATAGGCCCAGTGGTCCAGCAGCCGCCCGGCGAACTCCGGGCCGTTGTCCACCCTCAGGCTCTTCGACTTCGGCAGAAGGAGCCTGCCGTGCCTCCTCGCTCAGGCAAGGCAGCAGATTGGCAAGTCTCGGTGCGATCTGGTCCCCGCATCCCCCTTGATTTGCCCTAACAAAGCCTCGGCCTCATCGCCGGGGCTTTTCGCGTTTCTGGCCCCCTCGGCCAGACGAAGGATCGCGCCAAGCCCGCCGCGGACCTCCACGCGCAGGGTGCCTCCCTCGGGGTGGAGGTTGACGTGCTCCCCTGAAATGGCGCCATTTTTCGGTAGAGTCCGATCCAGCGAGGGACGGACGAATGAAGCGCAGCAGGTTCAGCGATGAGCAGATCATCGGGATATTGAAGGAGCAGGAGGCCGGCGCGGCGACGGCGGATGTGTGCCGTCGTCACGGCATCAGCGGGGCGACCTTCTACAAGTGGAAGGCCAAGTTCGGCGGCCTTGAGGTGACCGAGGCCAAACGGCTTCGGACGCTGGAAGAGGGTTGGAGGCACTGCCTCCGACCGCCAAGCTGAAGAAGCTGCTGGCGGAGGCGATGTTGGACATCGCGGTGCTGAAGGACATCTCGACAAAAAAATGGTGACGCCCGGCGCGAAGCGGAACGCGGTCGCCCACGCCCGGGAATGCCACGGGCTGAGCGAGCGTCGGGCGTGTGATCTGATCGGCATTGCCCGGCGGGTGGCGCGGTATCAGCCGAGCCGGGCGGACGATGCTGGCCTGCGGCAGCGGCTGCGAGAACTGGCGGCCGAGCGGCGGCGGTTCGGCTATCGGCGTCTGGGCTATTTGCTGGCCCGCGAGGGCCTCGCGCCAAACCACAAGAAGCTGCTGCGGCTCTACCGTGAGGAAGGGCTCAAGGTGCGCCGCCGTGGTGGCCGGAAACGGGCACTGGGCACTCGGGCGCCGATGGTGCTGCCGCAGGGGCCGAACCAACGCTGGTCACTGGACTTCGTATCCGACGCGTTGGGCTGTGGTCGGCGGTTTCGCATCCTTTGCGTGGTGGACGACTTCACGCGCGAATGCCTGGCGCTGGTGGCCGATACGTCGCTGTCGGGCGCCAGGGTGGCACGTGAGCTCGACGCGATCATGGCGCTCCGCGGCAAGCCCCTGGGGGTGGTGAGCGACAACGGCACGGAACTGACCCCGACCTCGATCCTGCGCTGGTCGCAGGAGCGGCAAGTGGAGTGGCACTACATCGCGCCTGGGAAGCCCACCCAGAACGCGTTCGTCGAGAGCTTCAATGGCCGCCTGCGGGATGAATGCCTGAACGAGACGTTGTTCACGTCCATGGCGCAGGCCAGGGCCGTGCTGGCCACCTGGCGGCAGGACTACAACACCGTCCGGCCGCACTCAAAACTGGGCGGGCGCACCCCCGCCCAGATCGCCGGCCAACGGGGCTGGGGGCATGCCCCCAGCCCCGTTGCCATCCCATCAATCATCAGACATCAACCCAGAGGACTCTCCGTCTGAGTGGATACATTCAGGGGAGCACGTCACTTGGAGAACTTCACCGTCCAGCGCGCGTCGCGGTCCTTCTGGCGGAGCTTCGCGGGCTTCTCCGCCCAGCCTTCGGGGATCTGCCCGGCCTTGATGGCTGCCCGCTCAGCCTCGGTGTTGCGCTGCTTGGGTGCTGCGACGATGGTCGCATCCACGATCTGCCCACCCATGGCCAGGTAGCCGGCAGCGCGCAGCGTGGTATCGAACTGCGCGAACAGCCGCTCCACCGCCCCGGCCAGTTTAAACGCCTCGTGGAACGCCCAGATCGTGTTGGCGTCCGGCACCGGGGCGGCCAAGCCAAGGCCGAGGAAGCGCATGAACGAAAGCCGGTCCTTGATGAGGTATTCGCAGCGCTCATCCGACAGCCCGTGCATCGCCTGCAGCAGCAGGATCTTGAACATCAGCACGTTATCGAAGGCAGGCCGGCCGCCCTTCGCGCCGTCCGACCGCGGCACTGCCCGCTCCAGCTCCGCGCGGAACATGGCGAAATCCACAAGCACGGCGATCCGTTCGAGATCGTCGCCCTTGGCCGGCAACTCCCGCAGCCGCTCCTCTACATCGAAGAACCCAGGCTGCCTAACCATCGCCTTCCCCCGCGCCGATCAGCGTCAGTGAATCAGCATGCGGTCGCCGTGACGAGAGGGTTTCTGGAGGTGTCCAGCCGCCAGATCAAGACGCCATCCACCTCCTGATGCGGTGCAACGGAGGCGGCGCCGCATGAGCCTCTGCGCCTCGCGTGGCTGATGTGATCCTTACG
>Ga0315900_10002413_pt1 | contig 28585 bp, 37 predicted proteins | sample LakEriMetagenome_FD_203521 | JGI IMG/M metagenome (GOLD analysis project Ga0315900, IMG submission 203521) | Freshwater fungal communities from buoy surface, Lake Erie, Ohio, United States - Buoy 12 MA114 | ecosystem: Environmental > Aquatic > Freshwater > Lake > Lake biofilm | place: USA: Lake...
GCCTCGCGTGCCTCCTGCCGGGTCTGGAAAATCGCCTCGGCAAAGTACAGTGTCCTTGCCACGCCGTCCTCGCCGCGGACGATGCTGTCCGCGGGCAGGACAAACTCCACCTCACGCAGATGCACGAAAGCCTTGGCGGCCTCGAAGTACACCGCACAGGTCACAACCTTGTCTCCAGCCTTGTATTCCATCTCCGTCATCCTCCTTAGGTTTCCACACTCGGGTTCAGTAGCCTATCTGATCTATCGGCCAGTAGCCTACTGGTCTTTACGCTTCCTCTTCTCTCGACGTTTGGCCGCTCGTCGAGCCATCAGTTCATCGACCGCCGCCCGTGCCACGCGGGCCTGTGCTTCGCGGAGGTCTTTCTCTGCCGCGAGGCCGCGGTCGAGGAGCAGTTGAAGCCAGCCGGCTTCGTAGGGGGTGATTCTGTTGGTCATTTGGCGCTCTCATTCTTGGTGGGAGTAGTTGCCGTCGATGTCTTTGGCGATATAGCCGCCTAGCCACAGACGTTCTGCGGCCTCCGCGATCGCCTTGTCTGCCCTGCGGGCGTCCTTGTCCTGCCGTATCCACCGCGTCAGGCCCACGGCTGATGCGTGCCATCCCTTCTGCTCCTTGAGCAGATCGCAGATGGCCTTCTCATCCGCAGACAGCGGTGGCAACGGTCGGCCCTCCAGTGCTACAACCGGCCGCACGGCATCTTCTAGTTTTCGCATCGTCTCTCTCCTCGTTTCGCCGCTCGGGGTTGCTACGCTCCGGGGTGGCGGCGGGCCTCCGGGTTACCATACTCGGGGCCACGACGGCCCGCGGCTCCGACCCGTCCGCGTTGCCACGGGCGGGGCGGTGCCGGGGGTCGTCAGGCGTCGGTCGTCCAGGCGTTGACCGCCTCCTCCCATGTTGCGAACCCCTCGGCGTTCGCCTGCGCTCGCCGTGCCGCCCCCAAGGCGGCGTAGCGGCTGGCGCGGTCGGCTGGCGTCATGGAGTCGCCGTACTGTGCCATCATTGTTTCCATCGCCGCACAGACCTGATCGATGGCCTCCAGCAGTGCCGGGGCCGCCTCAATCAAACCGCCGTAGTAGTCGCTCTTGCTCGCGCTCATCGTTCGTCTCCTCTTTCTCGTTCCCCCGCTCGGGGGTCTGTAGTTTCCACTGTTCCACGCCCGCCGGCAACGTGCCGGCGGGGAAGCCATTGTCAGGGGGCGAAGCACCCCACGAACCCGATGATCTCGTCGTTCGCCAGCCCCTCGGCCACAAGCCGGCGAGCCGAATCCATCGTGATGCAGTCGTGCGAGACGAGCAGGCCGCCCACGGCCCGGTAGTCGTGTTCGCAGTAGCCGATCCAATCCAGGCCGTGCTGGCACTCGATGTCATCCAGGTAGCCGAACGTCTCGACCGTCAGCGGCACCCGGCCCGCCTCGGCGCAGTCCTCGTAAAATCGTTTCATCGCTCCCATTGTTCTCTCCGGTTTCTATCTAGGGGGTTAGGGTTTCTATCTACGGGGGTCACTTGCTAAGCGCGTGCGGCCGGTTCGCGGCAATCCACGCCTCGGCGTCGCCGGGGTTGACGTGGCACTCAAAACCGCAGCGGGCCAGTTCGTCGTAAGCGAAAACCGCCGCCACGTCGTCAAACAGCCTTGCCGACCACTCGGCCACGGCGTCGGCCGCATAGTCGCCGCCGTAGTCGCACTTGGCGAGTTGCTCAATCGCCTCGTCCGTCGCCTGCTCAAGCCACGGCGTCGCGTCAAACTTCGCGGTCGCCGCGTGGTCGTCGGAATGAACTTCTGCGCGAATCATGTTCTTTCTCGTTTCCACGATCGGGCCGTAAACTGCCGCCGCGTAATCCTCGCCCCACCTTGAGGCCGCTACGGCCCTCGCGATACTTCTGTGCTCGCGGGAAACGTCCTGCGGCTCCCGGCCGACGTATCGCGGCGGTATCTCACGGATGCTTGTTTCAGCGATGTACCGCGGCATCGCTTGCCGCAGTCTTTCGTTTTTTTCTGCTCTCCGGCACAACGCCAAAACTACGGCTTCGCCGTCGCTGCACTCAAAGCAGCCGTCAAACGTGCGGTTCGTCGGGCGCCCGCTAACAATATGTCGCGCAGCGTAGTTCACTCTGTCTGTAAATGTCCGAATCATCGCTTTCTCCTTCTCGTCTCGTTTCCACGTTCGGGGCAACACACCCCTGCCTTGTGTCTCGGTCTGTGGCCTACGCGCGGCCCTCGGCTTTGGCGATGGCGGCGATCGCGTGCCTTACCTCGGTTCCTAGTTGGCACTGGATGAACCGCGGCGCGGTCAGTTGCTTTTCGCTCCACGCTGCCTCTAGCGTGTTCACAAGCGACTGGAGCGACGCAAGCAACTGCGGCGCCGCAGCCACAAGGGCCGCGTTCGCCGCTTCGGCTTCCTCGCTTCCGGCATGGTTCATCGTCGCAACGTCATACGGCACGGCATCGGACATAATCCGCAGCCGCGTGCTGCCCTTGTTTTCGTAAACGGCCCACGGGCCTGGGGTGTGCTTCGTTTTCATCTCTCGTTTCCTCGCTCCAGGGGTTTTCGGGTTTCTACGCTCGGGGGTTACTCGTTTCCACGTTCGGGGCTACGCTGCCCCTGCCTTGTATCGTGTTCAGTAGGCTACGCTAGGCTATCGGCTTCCGCAAGGCAATAGCATTACGGATTTTTCTTTTCACGACATACGGCCGGCAGACTAGGCCGGGGATCATCCGGTTGCGCCGTCGCCCGGCAACGTGAAGCACGGCCATACCGTCTCTCGCGGACGCAAGAAGGTAGACGCGGCTCCGATCGCGGTAGACGGCAACAAGCCGGCACGCGCCCCGCACGGCCATAGGGATTTTCTCCCCGCTGGCCGTGCGGTAGTACGGCCCGCCGGACACTTGGAATCGGTCGCCGGGGCGCAGCACGACGCGCGGGCTTATGCGGTACTCGGTTAGGGTTTCCATGATCGGGGTTCCTACGGACGGGCCAGCACGGCACGAACAAAATCCGGTGGCTCGGCCGGATTCAACACTTGAACCCGCAACCGCGTGCAACCGTGTTTCTCTTCGAGGACGCGCATAACCCGCCGCGATTGCTCCATTGTTTCGGCGCGAGTGTAAAGGGGCCGTTCGTCGCCGTCGCCGTCCGGCGGCACGCCCCATACGACGTATTCATTCATGGATAGATTCTCTCCGTTTCTACGCTCGGGCCAGCACAATGCTGGCCGCTCCGTCGCCCCCGGCGCGTTCCCGCGCACGGGGGGTTGCGGGGCGGTCGTCTAGTCCCGGCTCTCGGCAAGGATCGAAAACGGCTTCCCGCCCGTCGTGGCGCGCGCCGCCGCGTGAATCGCAAGCGCTTTGCCGACGGGGGAAAGCCTGCGCCATTCCGCGGCGTCTATCTGTACGGTCGTCGTCCCGTTCTCTCCGCTGATGGTTATAGAAGTGACCGGGCAATCGGTGTGTGTCGTGTTCATTCCGTCTTTCTCCGTTTCACGTTTCCACGTTCCGGGGTATCACGTTGACGCCCCGCCCGTCGCCGCCCGCGGCGCGTTGCTACGCTCCGGGGGCGGTTGCGGGCGCGGCGGCCTAGGCGTCGCAACCCATGGCACGAACCCACGGGGCCGGGGCCGGCTTCCGCACGACGCGAAACGGCTCGGCCAGCCGAAACCCGCGGCGCAGCGCGTCAAGCGCCACTCGCCGCCCGTCGCGGCGGCTGGCGCCGTCGCAATATGCCAGCGTTGCCCTAGAGAACGGGTCAAGTAATTCGACGCGCCACTTCCCCCGTGGCGCTGGCCGGGCCGCTTCCACGACATACGCGCCGCCACCGCCCCCGATTATGCGCAGCAGCGTCAAAATAGTTTCCCGTTTCATATCGTCTCTCCGTTTCGCGTCTACAGACTCTCCCCGTGCCGGCTGGCGCCGGTTATCACGGACGGGGCCACGACGGCCCCGCGCTTGCCCCCGGCCGCCGGTTGCGACGGACGGGGGGCGGCGCGGGGCCGGCACTAGGCCGGGCCGCCGTCGGCCGTGAACTCCATCTCATTCGCCAGCAACGATTCCGTGACGGAATCATCCCCCGTCAAATGTTCGTATTCCCGTTCAAGGCGACGGTAGAGCCACCGCGCCAGCCGCCGCGCGGCTTCCGTAAACTCCGCGGTGGCGGCGTCGCTTGATCCCCCGTCGCCGGCCGTCCAGCACTGCCCGGCGAGCATTGTTCCATCGTGCGAATAATGGCCGCGGGTTGTGACGCTCGCGCTGCGCACGCTATCGCGCAAGGCTTCCAGCGCTTCGCCGATGGCGAAAATATCCGTTTCCGTCGGGCAATATGCCGCAAGCGCCGCCCGCCATCCGGGCGCATATTCGTATGCCCCGCGGAATGATGCCCCGTCGCCTTGCGAATGAAAGCCGGAGAATGAAATACCCTTGCCGCGGTCGATCGTGAAACCAAGCGCCCCGGCGATGGCCGCAAAATCTTCGATTACAAAATCAAACCATTCCCCTTCGATATTGAAATAGCGGTGGCGGTCGATCGCCCGCGCCCGCGCCGTCTCATTCAATTCGTCGATGAAATAAAGGGTCCGCGTTTCCGTTCTCATGGTCTAATTCTCCGTTTTTCGTTTCCACGTTCGGGGGTATCAACCGCCCGCCGGCAACGCGCCGCCGGGCATTGTCGGGTCTAGTGGCCTATCGTTTCCACGTTCGGGGGCTATCGGGCGACAATACCGCCGCGATACTCCGGCGGAAGAGCGGGCGGATTCTGTGGCACGTCAAAATCGCCGACGACAAGCCATTCCCCGCGATCGACTACATACGCCGTGCCAGCGTTGGAGAATTGGCAGACATAGACTCGGCGCGTGCGGCCCCCGTAGCGCACGGCGTAATCCGTCGATATTTTCCGCCCGTAGCCGTCGGCACCCTGCCCCGGCCGCCAGCCGCCACGGCCGCACGGCGCGGAATAGAACACGGCCCCCGGTTGCTCGTCGCTCAAATAGCGTAGGCGCTTTTCCATCGTAGTTTCCTCATGTTTCGCCGCACGGGGGTTGCCGTGCGGCTAGGTTGCCCGATCGCCACCGTAGCGGCCGGCGCCGTCGCCCCCGGCCGCGTTTCCACGGGCGGGGGTTGCGGCGACGGCCGGGCCTACCGGTAGAACGTCGCCCCCGGCACGCGGCGCAAAATCCGCGCCTTTGCTTCCTCCCGGCTTCCGGCGCGTATATACAACTCCGCCACCGTGTCGCCGTCGTCGGCGTCGCCGATCGCGCGATATATCCACGTCCCCGCCGTGCGGCCCCAATATGCGCCGCCCGCGTCATAATCGCCGTCGTGCCAGCGTAGCCGCACAAGGGAAAGCCGCACGGGCGCGGCGGGATTGTCGGGCAGCGTATCGGGTCGCCCCATGCTGGCGCCATATCGTGAACATCCTTTGCGCAGCGGATAGGTTGCATTAGTAGTCATTTTCGCGATTCTCCGTTTCCTAGAGTGTCGATGGCCGCCCGCCCGGCGACGGTGCCGGGCGGGGTTGTCGCGGGTTGTAGCCTATTCGTTGCGGAAGATATAAACGCCGCCACCGCTGGCCGGCGCCGTCTCAATGTCGCCGTTGTATTCCCAGTCACGCGCGACGGCTTTCCAGTCGATATAAGCCGCAAGCGGCCCCATTTCCTTTCCCGTATATACGGAATCGTAGTAGTCCGCGACATAATCCGCCGCGGAATCCCACCGCCCCAAAAAACAATCGGCAAAGTCTCCCGGCTCGCGGGTCCGGTCCCCGTCAAGCCACGCGAGAAGCGCGGGGTAATCTTCGCCGGCTTCCGTAACGGCTTCGCCGATGGCCGCGAGTCGCTCGATATCGTCATTCTCGCCGACGCTGCCCATGCTTTCGGAATCGTGAAAGGCCCACTCTTCCGCCATCGGCTCGGGAGACTTGCGCAGCATATCGGACAACTCCGCCACGATATGATCGGCGCCTTTGTCGCAGGCAATCCAACGGCCGTAAAGCCGGCCGGCGTTGTAAGACGCAAGGCAGGCGGCGTATACGCGGGGCGTGATTTTCGTAGCGTGCATGATTCCGTTTCCTCTCGTTTCGCCGGCCGGGGTTATCGTTTCCACGAACGGGGGCCGGTTTCCCGTTCGCGTTGTGCAAAGGATACGCTATGGCGTTTCGGTTGTCAAGTGCCGTTTTCAAAAATAATTTTGGGGCGCCGGTTTCCATGGCCGGGGGCGGCGCGTTTCCGCGCACGGGGGCGCCACGCTGGCGCCGGCCTGACGACCCTCCCGAGTTGTGCGGTGATCGGTCAGGCCGTGGCACCGTCGCCACGCTGGCGCCGGCCTGACGACCCTTCCGAGTTGTGCGGTGAGCGGTCAGGCAGTGGCACCGTCGCCACGCTGGCGCCGGCCTGACGGCCCTCCCGAGTTGTGCGGTGATCGGTCAGGCAGTGGCACGGGCGCCACGCTGGCCGGAAACGGAAACGGCCGCCGCGGCCGATCGACCGCGGCGGCCGTGGAAAGTCTAGGCTTGTGGCCTTTCAATCGGCCGCCAGCGGCATGATAACGGCCGCGAAACAATCTCCCGCGCCGTCACGGAAAACGTCGCCCGGTTTTCCAAGGTAAACAGCCTCTCCTCTTTCCATCGTCGCGAAAACGTCAACGTCCGCGGCGCCGCCGGAAAACTGGACGGCCGCGCGGATTGCATCCACAAGAAAGCGCGGATCGAGTTTCCGCGAGAATCCGATTGGCAGACTTGCAATGATCGGCCGATCATACTCCCCACGTTCGGCCGACCGCGCCCGCATTGAACAATTGTGGCCGGCGCCCGGACCGACAATATCGACGCCCTTACTGTTTTCCGTACAAACCGTTTTCCGGCACGTTTCAGCATGGTACGCGACGTCCGCAGCGTTGAACCAGCCGGAAGCAAGGTTGCCAGATTCAGCCCACGCGGGGAAAACGTCGCGATACCTTGGAAAACGCCCCTCGATACAACGGAAAGAGAAAATGAAAGTGCAATTGCCCACGCTCCATCGAAAAGCGCCGCGGCCTTTATCGTCGACCTCCAGCCGCACGAGCATCGCCGCCGCGGCCTTTTTCTTGGCGGCGCCGCGGCCGTCGATCGTCAAGCCGATACACTTAACCGCCGCGGCGATCGCGAAAATCGGGATAACGTGATGGAAAGCGCCGTCCGATGGCCGTGCCAGCCGGAAAACGTGTAAGCGCCGGCCGTCGGTGCCGACAAAGCGCACACACCCTGCGCCAGATTCAACGTAGACGCCCCCTAGAGCGTACCTTGACGATTCATCGTCCGCGGCGGTGCCGATATGCTTTTCGACGTCCGCGAGGATGGGAAACGGAATCGACAATTCAGCGGCGGCCGTCGATGGAGCGTCAGTCGAGGGATGCTCCCGGCCATCTTCAACGGGCGCCCGGATTCCGGCCGCCGCTGCTGCGCACGATTCAACGTCGATACGCTCGATTCCGGCCTTTCCCCACAATTCCGCGGCCGTCCTCGGGATTGCAATGTCCACGGCCGCGCCGGTTTCATTTGTTGGCAAGCCGGCTTGAAAGGCGCATTCCAGATTGTTTCCAGTAACCTCGATCCCATGCGGGCCAGCATGGATGCGAACGGCCGTTAGGATCGGTTTGGGATGCTTCCGCGGCGCCACCACAAGCGCGGCCTTAATGGCCGTGGAAAGCATGGCGTTTTCGACGGTTTCAACGGTTTCAACGATCGACATTTTCTATCCCCTTACAACTAGGTTTCCCGCGGAATGAAACCGGCCGCGGATTCCGGCGATCGGCGATCGGCCGCCGCACGATTCCCGGCCGCGGGCGCCGGGAAGTGTGCGGGGGTCGATCATTCAAAGACAGCCGCGAATGATGCGATCGGTCCGGCGCCGTCGTCACGGATTCCGGCTTCCGAAAGTGTGATATGCGGCCCCTTGCCAGAATCAACGTAGGCGCCCCGCTCGGTGATTAGAACTGGGTGAGTTTTCCCCGCGATTTTCATCGCCATACAAACCTCGGACCATGGGAGCACGACATTGTAAACTTTCCCATATTCAACCTTTGCGGCGTATTTCATCGCATTCCCTTTGCAACTAGGTTTCCCGCGGGTTTCCGCCCGCGGTGCCACAATGATACGCTTCCGGCTTGCGGCTGTCAAGCGTAGTATCGGGCGCCGCGGCGCCGGCCTTGAAATTATTTTGCGGGCGGACAGTTGGGAAATAAGACCGCGCGCACAACTCCCCACAATTCCCGCACGAACGGCGCCGCGGATGCAATCGGCCGCGGGAATCTAGGGCAATTCGATAGCCCCCCCACCAGTAGGGTACCCCACGGTGGGGGGGATTGGACAGGCAGACCGCCTGTCCCCGGAGCGTGTCGCGTGCGGGGGCGTAGGTAAAACGCTCCCAACGTCGGTTTGGCGAAAAAACCGCATTGCGGGGGAATATCTCGTTTGGTGGCCTGCCCCTCGACTCCTTTGTGCCCCGCAAGGCCACAAGCCTAGACTAACTGGCATGGCACGCGGCCCTGCACCAACACCGAAGCACATCCTGTCTCTTCGCGGCTCCAAGGAGGCGAAGTACAGGGAGGAACTCGGCACGCCTGCCTCGGCGATGCCGGAACCGCCGGAGTGGCTTCGCCCGGCCGCAAAGGAGATGTTCCGGCTTGTCTGCGGCTACACGGCCAGGATGGGGACGCTGGCTGAAAGCGACACCGAGGTCATCTGCCGGTACGCGATCATCTGGGATCGCTGGCGCGAGGCCGAAATGAACCTCGCCAAGATGGATTCCGGCTGGATTGAGGTTCTCGCCCCCGACGGCTCGCTGCGGTTCAGCCGGCCAAACCGCTGGCAATCGCAGGCCAATTCCTGCCACGAGCAACTCCGGCAGTTGGAAACCGTCCTCGGCCTGACCCCGGCCGACCGCACCCGCCTGGGCTACGGCGCGGTGAAGGTCGTCCAAGACCCAGTGGACGCCCTGTTTGACGACACAGCGACGGGTTGACATCCGCTATTTCGCGCGGCTGCTGAAGCACACCGAGGCGCCCTTCTCAGGGAAGCCGTTCATCCCGGCGCCGTGGCAGGACGAGTACCTCGACAAACTCTTCAACACGAAGCGGCCGGACGGCCTGCGGCAGTACCAGCGGAGTTTGCTGGCAATCCCGCGAAAGAACGGGAAAGCCCTGGCCCTAGACACGCCAGTTCTGACGGCCGCCGGCTGGAAGACGATGGGTACCGTCGATGTCGGCGACGAGGTATTTCACCCGTCAGGCTACAGGACAAGAGTTGTCGCCGTTAGCGAGGTGATGCACGGCAGGCCATGCTATGCGATGTCGTTCACGCGCGGCGAGACGATCGTGGCCGATGCGGAGCATCTGTGGAAAACAACGTCTGCCGTGGGCAAGCCGCTCTCCGGGCAGAGGCGGGGTCTGAAGCGTGGCGACTGCGGAGGCGAGGCGATCAGGAGAACGGCCGAAATCGCCAGCACTGTCTGGTCGAACAGTCGCAGGCAAAGCAACCACAGAATACCTGTGTGCAGCGCGATTGAAATGCCAGCCGCGAGTCTCCCAGTGGACCCCTACGTTTTCGGCTTGTGGCTCGGGGATGGATCGAAAACACAGGCGGCTATGGCCGTCGGCGGCGGCGACGAAGAGACGATAGAGAACATCCGCGATTCCGGCTACCAGACAAGGGTAAAGCCTCGACTCATCAACGGAAGGACGCACTACACAGTCAGCATTGCTGGAGTGGATACGCCTGACGGCGAGCGTGTTTTGAACCACCTTCGGAGCATGGGTGTGTTTGCCAACAAGCACATCCCAAGGATTTACGTCGAGTCGTCGGTTAACCAGAGGCTAAGCCTGCTGCAAGGACTGATGGACTCTGACGGATATTGCTCGAAAGACGGCCTCTGCGTGTTCGTGAATAACAACAAGGCCATTGTCGATGGCATTGCGGAGGTGGTGCGTTCTTTGGGCATGAAGGCCGTCGTGAAGACAAAGCCAAGCCGCTCCGGCGGAAAAGACTACGGGCTGATGTACAACGTCGTTTTCACGCCATGGCTCCCCACGCAGGTTTTTCGCCTTTCGCGAAAGCAGAATAACGTGCGTTGTCTGCCGAAGAAGACGACAAAAACGAGGTTTCACTACATTCAGTCGTGTGAGCCGGCCGATTCTGTCCCCGTGCGCTGCATTCAGGTCGAGGCTGCCGATGGAATGTTTCTCGTCGGACGCTCTTTGATTCCGACGCACAACTCGTCCATGTGCGCCGTCGTCGGCGCCTACGAGGGCTTCTTCGGGGCCGAGGGCGGCCAAATCCTCATCGCCGCTGGCGACCGCAAGCAGGCGAGCCTGCTGTTTACGGCCTGCTCTCGATATATCGAATCATGCCCAGGGCTGTTAAAGAGGGCCAAAATCTATAAAGGCTCTATCGTCATTCCGCACAAGAACTCGGTCATCCAGTTTCTTTCCAGTGAACACCGCGGAAAACACGGGTTTAACCCAAGTGTTGTCATATTGGACGAACTGCACGTCCAGCCCAACCGCGACCTTCTGGATGTGCTGGAAAGCGGAATGGGGGCCAGGACGGAGCCGCTTGTTATCTACGTCACGACGGCTGGCATGGACCGTATCGGCCCGTGCTACGACGAATGGCAGCGGGCGCTGAAGGTCAGGGATGGCCTGATCGAAGACCCGACATTCCTGCCGTGCATCTATGAGGCCGACGACGGCGACGACTTCAGCGACGAGGCTGTTTGGGCTAAGGCAAACCCAAACTACGGCGTAACCGTCCGCAAGGAGTTCATGGAGCGCGAGGCGGCGCTGGCTCGGGAGAGCGTGGCCCAGGAAATCAAGTTTCGGACCCTGTATCTCAACCAGTGGGTGTCCAACGGTGCCAACCGCTTCTTCCGCAGCGGCGTGATCGACAAGTGCATGGTGCCGACTCGCCCGATCGGCGACCGGATCGCCTACTGTGGCCTCGACTTGTCGAGTAATACCGACACCACCGCGTTCGTCGCCGTCTGGCCCGACGAGGACGGCTCCTTCGACGTCCACTGTCACATCTTCATCCCCGAGGAGAACGCCACGAAGGATGAAGCGCCGTATAAGCAATGGGCGAAGGACGGATTATGTACACTAACAGAAGGTGATCTAGTCGATTTTGATGCAGTTCGGAACTACGTCCTCTCGTTTTGCGAGAAGAACGCGGTTCGGGCTGTTTCCATTGATCGCTGGAACGCTACGCACATCACGACGCAACTCGTGGCCGAGGGCATCGAAGTTAAGCCCTACGGACAGGGTTACGCCTCGATGAGCGCGCCGACGAAGTTGCTGGAAGCCCTCGTGCTGGGCGGCCGGCTGCGGCTCGGCGACAACAAGGCCATCGCCCTGCATTTGAGCAATATGCAAGTCCGCGTCGATGACGCCGGGAACATCAAGCCTACAAAACAACACTCTCACTCGACCGCCAGGATCGACGCCGCCGTGGCGCTGGTGATGAGCCTGGGCCTTGCCAGCAGCGAGGCGCATGGGCCTGCCGAAGAACCAACCCTCATAGTGTTCTGAACCAATGGACGAAGACATCGGCGATCTGGTCGAGATGCGGTCGAGCCTGTCGCGGGTGTTCGAGGAGATCATCGAGAGCAATCGGACGACGGCCGGCGTGACCGTCAGCCCCGAGGGCAGCCTGGCGTGCAGCACGGTCCTGGCCTGCGTCCGCGTGCTGTCGGAGTCGATCGCGTCGATGCCGTTCAACGTCTACCGGCGGCTGCCTGGGGGCGGCAAGGAGATTGCCGAGGATCATCCGCTTCAGGAAGTGCTCGCCTACCAGCCGAACGACTGGATGACGTCGTTCGAGTGGCGCGAGTGGATGATGAGCCAGATGCTCCTCTGGGGCAACGCCTACTGCCTGATCCGGCCGGGCCGGCGTGGCAGCGTTGACCAGTTGATTCCGCTCCACGCCAGCCGGATGACGATCGTGCGGCTGGAGAGCGAGCGAGCGAACTCCGTCGGAAAACTTCAGTACCAGTACCTGGAGCCGAACAAGGCCACCCCGACGCTCTACCGCCAGGATCAGATTTTCCATTTGCGGTGGCTCTCGTCGGACGGCGTGACGGGCTACATCCCCACGAACCTGTCCAAGGACGCCATCGCCCTCGCCAGGGCGACGGAACTGTACTCCAGCGCATTCTTTGGCAACGGGGCATCGACGGGGGCGTACATCGAGGTCGATCAGCCCCACAAGCCGGAGGTGCTCCAGCGGTTCAAGAGCCAGTGGGACGACGCCCACCGCGGCCCGCACAAGGCGTTCGGAACCGTGATCATGCCGTTCGGCTTCCACAAGAAAGCCGACCCGGTCAACAACCAGCACAGCGCTCTCATCGAGACACGAAGGTACGCGACCGAGGAGATAGCGCGGGGCTATCGCGTCCCCCTCCACCTCCTCGGCGACCTGTCGAACGTCCGCTACAACACCGTCGAACAGTCGGCCATCGACTTTGCGACGTTTTCGTTGATTCCGCACTGCCGCCGCTGGCAGTTTGCCTGCCGCCGCGACCTGATTGCCGACGACAAGAACTACTTCGTCGAGTTCGACCTGTCGGCCCTGATGGCCGGCGACTATCAGGCTCGCTCGCAGTTCCTCCGCGAGATGTTCAACATGGGCTGCCTCTCGGTGGACGAGATTCGCGGCCAGATCGGCTACAACCCGCTCTCCGGCGGCCTGGGCGACAAGCGGTTCGTCCAGGTGAATATGCAGTTGCTGGACGCCTTCACGGTCAACAACCCGACCGGGGCGGCACAGAATCAGACGGCGCCGCTGCCTGCGGATGGGCAGCAAAGTCAGGGTCAGGATAGTGCCAGCGGCGATGCCGCTGGCACCGCAGGCGACGGAAACGACGGCCCGACGCCGGCTGACGCTGCGACGCGGTCGGCTTCCGAGACCCTCTTCCGCACGACGCTTCGCCGCCTCGCCGCCATCGAGGCCGACGGCATTTTGGAGCGGCGCAACAAGGCCGGGAAGTTGCAGGCGTGGCTCGAAGCCCACGAGCAGCGGATGAAGACGGAACTTCTCGACGCCGCACAGGCTACCGGCCGCGACATCGAGGCGTTCGTGAACGACTGGATGGAAGAGTCGAGGGACCGTCTGCTGGAGTGCCATCGCTCCGGCAGGCCGTATGAGGAGGCGACGACGTCATGGACGGATCGTGCGAACTTGAGCGACGGCTGATCGCGGAAGCGCCCGGCCTGGAGGTTCGGCAGAGCGAGAATGGCCGCACGGTCATTCGCGGGTATGCGGCACTCTATAACTCGGATTCGCAGGACTTGGGGGGCTTTGTCGAAAGAATTGCCCCCGGCGCCTTCGACGCCGTCATCGCCAAGAACCCCGACGTTTTCGGCCGCTACAACCACGAGCGACTCCTCGCCCGCACCTCCAGCGGGACGATGAAGTTGGAACTGGATGAGCGTGGCCTGCGGTACACGATCTACCCGAAGAAGGCCGACGCCGACGTCGTCGAAAGCATCGAGCGCGGGGACGTGCGCGGATCAAGTTTTGCCTTTCGCACCAGCGGCGCCGGCGAGAAGTGGTTCAAGGACGCCAGCGGCCGGATGATCCGCGAGATCAGGTCGTTCGACTTCCTCGGGGACGCCGGTCCCGTGGACAACCCCGCCTATCCGGCGACGGAGGCGTTTGTGAGCCGGCGAGCACTGGAGATGGCCCGCGGCGAGGAAATCAAGGAGCCTGTTGATGAGCAGCGAGAGGATAGCCCTGTGGTCGAGGATTCTGCGCCGCCTGCTCCGCAGGAAGCCGCAGCCGACGACAGTGCGGTGGAAGCCCCAGTGGAGGAACGTGCCGCCGTCAGTCTCAAACCTACGGCCGGAATGGCCGCGGCGGCTCGGCGGGGGCTGAAACTCCATGAGGAGGGCAAGTCCGGCGACGGCCTGAAGCCGGAGACCGTGGCTCGCGCCAACCGCCTCGCCCGCCGCGAAGAGATGAACGAGGACTGGGTTCGCGAGATGCGTGCGTGGTTCGCGCGGCACGACGAGGCGAGCAAGTCTCCAGGCCGGGACAAAGCCGGCGAAGAGAAGCCCGGCTATGTGGCGTGGCTGCTGTGGGGCGGCGACGCTGCCAAGAACTGGTCGGCCCGCAAGGTGAAGGAACTCGAAGGCGAGCGCGACTTGCCGGAGTACGACGAAGAGCGCGACATCGACGAAGAGCCGAAGAAGATCGAAGTCATCGTGGGTGTGAACACCGACGACTTCAAGAGCAAGATCGCATCGTTGAAGGCAACGCTGCTGCGGACTCACTTGCACGGCAAGTAGTCCGTACCCTACAAATCAAGATATACGCCCTGCGAAGGATTTCGCAGGGAGCAGTGCGAGCGACTTGAGGACTCAATTCGCGGCGCGCTTGCGGGCAACACACCCGCCGGCCGCCGCACTCGTGCGATTGGCCGGCTTCATCAAGGAGCAAGGCCAATCATGGCGAGCAACCTCAAGCGTCTTCAGGACCGTGCCGCGGCGATCGCCGCGCGGATGACCGAACTGGCCGATGTGGCCGAGCGTTCGGAGGATCAGACCGCGGAACTCCGTCGGCTCTCCGACGAGGCCGACAAGGTCAAGTCCGACCTGGAGTTCGAGGGTACGCTCGCCGCCAAGGAGGCGGAACTGCGGGCTGTGGTCGAGAAGGCCGCCCCCGCCCCGGCTGCGGCCCCTGTGGCCGAGCAGCCGAAGAAGGTCGAGATTCGGGCGGTTCACCCGCATCACACGACCCTGCGGGCGTTCAACGACTCGGCCGACGCCGTCGAGAGCGCCTATCGCTGCGGCCGGTGGCTGCGGGCGACGGTGTTCAAGAACGCCGACGACCTCCGGTGGTGCCGTGACCACGGCGTCGAGGCCCGCGCCCTCAACGAGGGCAGCAATTCGGCGGGTGGCGCTCTGGTTCCCGAGGAGTTCGCCAACCGGGTGATCCGCCTCGTCGAGACCTACGGCACCTTCCCCGGCTCGGCCGAGAACGTGTCGATGTCGCGTGACACGATGGTGATCCCGAAGCGGCTCACCGGCACTACGGCCTACTTCGTGGGCGAAGGGTCGAGCGTCACCGAGAGTGAGCCGACCTACGGCAACGTGTCGCTCGTCGCCAAGAAGTTGGCGGTCGGCTGCCGGATGAGCACCGAGGTCGTCGAAGACGCCCTCGTCTCGCTGGCTGACGCGGTGGCCGCCGAGTTCGCCACAAGCCTGGCCTACCGCATCGATCTGTGCGGCTGGCTCGGCGATGGCACCAGCCAGTACGGCGGCATCAACGGCATCGTCAACAAGATCAACGACGGCACGCACACCGCCTCGGTGGTGTCGGCTGCGTCGGGCAACACCGGCTTCGAGACCCTCGACGTCGAGGACTTCCTCGCCGCGATGGGCAAGTTGCCGCTCTTTGCCCGTCAGGGTGCCGCCTGGTACGTCTCGCCCGCCGGCTACGCCGCGAGCATCGCCCGCCTCAAGTATGCGGCTGGCGGCAACACGGTGGACAACCTCGGCCGCGATGCCGGCGAGTCCTTCCTGGGCTACCCGGTGCGGATGGTGCATGTGCTCAACAGCACCCTCGGCGCCGACAGCAACAAGGTGAAGGTGCTGTTCGGGAACATGAACCTGTCCAGCATCTACGCCCGTCGGCGTGACTTCTCGGTGCGGCTGTTCGATCAGGTCTACGCGACCACCGATCAACTGCTCCTCCAGGGGACCATGCGGTTCGACATCAACCACCACAGCCTCGGCACGACGAGTGAGGTCGGTCCTGTGATCGCCCTCAAGTCGGCCTGATCAGTAGACACAAGGAGCACCTAGAGCATGATCCACTCCCAGAATCACAAGGTCGTCGCTGAACTGCCCACCGCGGCTGTCGGTGCGACTGCGACCGCCTCGCTGACGATCGACACCATCGGCTACGACCACGCCAGCGTGACGGTCCTTCGGGCCAGCAACGCCAGCACGGTGTTTGCCAACGTCGTGAAGGTCGAGGAGTCCGACGAGTCCAACGCGAACTTCACCAACGTCACGGCCCTCGTGGGCGGCGGCACTGGCGGGTTCTCGATCCCGGCGGTGAGCAACACCAATGCCGCGGCCGTGATGAAGATGGACATCGACACGCGGGCCAAGAAGCGCTATCTGAAGGTGTCCTACACCCCTGGTGCGTCGGCCAACGTGGCGATCGTCGGCCGTCTGGGCCGTGCCGAAGAGTCGCCCGTGTCGAACTCCGACGCTGGCGTCATCGGCCGGGTTGTTGGCTAGTCCCGTACAAGCGGGACGGCCATGACGGCCGACAAAGGCGCAAGGATGCGCGCCCGCTCCTTACAAGGAGCGAATGATGCTACTGCGTGTTGGTAATTGTGAAGCCGAGGTGAAGGTTGCTGCTCTTATGAGCACGCCTCGCCTCGGCTTCACCGATAATTTCTTCTGCGTCTCGCAGGCGTTGGCCCCACACGGCATCGCCCCCATCAAGTACACCGGGGCGTTCTTCGGGCAGTGCCTCCAGCGAACGATGGAGCAAGTCGTGGACACCCACGACGTTGTGCTGACCATCGACTACGACACGATCTTCACGGCGAAGACGGTCGAGGCTCTCCTGGCACTGCTGCTCCACAGCGGCTACGACGCCATCGCCCCGCTCCAGACGAAGCGGGAGGCGAACACGGTCATGTTCGCCCTGGCGGGCAACACGCCCGACGAGAAGACGACGGTCGAGAACGACTGGTTCAGTAAGGTTGTCCAGCCCGTCGAGACGGCCCACTTCGGCTGCACGTTCATCCGCACCGCCGCCATCAAGAAGATGGCGAAGCCGTGGTTCCTGGCCGAAGCCAACGCCGAAGGCACGTTCACGGGCGGCCACATCGACGAGGACATCTACTTCTGGAAGAAGTTCGCTGCCTCCGGCAACCGCCTGGGCATCGCCACGCACGTCAGCGTCGGCCACGCCGAACTGATGATCACCTGGCCCAGCCGGAGCGTCGAGGGTGGCAAGGTGCAGCAGCATACGACGGAGTTCTGGAACGGCGGCAAGAAGCCGCCCGAGGGTGCCTGGGGGTTCGTGCCGCAATGAGAGTTCGCATCGTCAAGCCGTTCGCCGGCTACAAGGAAGGCCAGGAGTTCGAGTGGGGCGACGGAGCCGCCCGCATCTACGTCGCTCGTGGCCTCGTCGAAGAGGTGTCAGAGCGTCGCGTCGAGACGGCGACCGTTGAGAAGCGGATGGAGCGTGCCGCTCTGCCGCCCGTGAGGAGAAGCGGAAAATGACCGTCACGATCACCTACGGCTCGCCGGAGTATCCCCAGAGCGGCGTGACGCCGTATCGGAGCCTCATCCGGCACACGGCTCCGGCCGTCCACCCCGTCACCCTGGCGGAAGCCAAGGTGCAGTGCCGCGTCGATGTGTCGGACGACGATGCCTACATCAGTTCGCTGATCGGCATGGCGACGGAGTACGTTGAGAACGTGCTCGACATCAGCCTCATCTCGCAGACCCTTGAGGCCCGCTACGACTGCTTTCCGCTGTGGGAGATCATCCTCCCCCGCCCGCCGATGGCGAGCGGGGTCGTCACGGTGATTTACCGTGACGAAGCCGGTCAGATGCAGACGATCACGTCTGCGGCTTCGGCGTTTCAGGTTGACCACTACGCCACCCCCGGCCGCATCTACCCAAACTATGAGGGCGTCTGGCCGGCGGTTCGAGGTGACGAGAACAGCGTCATCGTCCGCTGGCCTGCGGGCTATGGCGCGAGTGGCTCCAGTTGCCCGAGCACCGTGAAGGGGCTGATTTTGCTCCTCGTGGCCCACTGGTACGAGATGCGACAGCCGGTCGTGGCTGGCTTCAGCCAGGTGCTGCCGGTGCCGCTGACGTTCAACACGCTGCTGGCTGCCAGCGGCTGGGGTGGATACCGATGAGCGTCCAGGCCACCGTCCAGGCTGTCGTTCGCGCCCGGTCTGTGGCCTCGTCGGGTCTGGCCCAAGAGATGATGGACAACATCGTCTCCTTTGCCTTCGACGTCGGCGACTGCACGAAGGTGTGGAGCGACCGGAGGACGTTCGCAAGCGGCATGGACGAGGTGGACTTCGCGGCCGTCGGCCTCGGCACGGTGAAACTCCTGTGCCTCAAGAACCTCTCCACGACGAATCAGATCGCCATGTCGGCCGGCTGGACGGGCAGCCAGTTCAGCCTCTTCCGGCAGGACGCTACGTCGTGGAACTTCTCGCCGATCATCAACCTCGGCGCCCTGACGCTTCGCGGCTACCCGATCCGCGAGGGCGGGGCGATGCTGCTGTCCTGCCCGAACAGCGGTGGCTTCTCGACGACGGGTGGCGGCAGCGTCCTCCGCATCGGCGGGACGACGGGGCAAGAGTACGAAATCTACGTCATGGGAACCTGACCGATGGCTCTTAACGCCCAGATCACCCTCTCCATCCTGGCCCACGAGACGTCGTCCGGCGACCTGTCGCGGACGCTGCGGGCCACGCCGGCCAACTACGCCCTGTCGCTCGGAGACGGCACGGGGGCGAACCAAGCCCAGGTCGTGTGGAGCGACTCGCGGACGGTCTCCGGCCCCAGCGAGACGCTGACCTTGTCGAGCCTGACTGACACACGCGACGGTGCGTCAGTCTCCGTCGCCCTGACGGCGGTCAAGGTGGCCTACATCCGCAACGCCCATGCGACGACCGCTCTGACGGTGGCGGGCGGCCCGTTCGGCAGCGGCTACACGCTGCCGGCCGGCGCGGCGGCCGTCCACGCCGATCCGTCGGCCGGCGGGCTGGCGGCGACGGCGGTGACCGTCACCGGCGCAGCCTACGACATCGTCCTCATCGGCGAAGGCACGGTCACATGATCATCGGCCAGATGCGGGAGCGGGTGGCGATCAAGTCGCAGACCGAGGTCCGCAGCCCCTCCGGCGAGACGACCCTGTCGTGGAGCACGACCGTCGCCACCGTCTGGGCGAGCGTCACGGGGCTGTCGAGCCGCGACATCCTCCAGGCCCAGCAGGCCAACGTCATCGCCACGCATCGCATCCGCATCCGCTATCGGCCCGACGTCACGCATACCAACCGGCTGGAGTGGCGGGGGCGCACAATGGAGATTGCCAGCGTCGTCGAGCGCGACAACAGGACGGCTCTGGAGATGCTGGCGAGGGAAGTGCAATGATCGAGCAGGGCATCGGGTCGGCGAGGGAACTGGAGGGCGGCGGCACTGCGCTTGAGCGTGCCAACCAGTTCGTTTCCGTCAAGACGGCCGGCGTCCGCGACTTGGTCAAAACCCTCCAGGCTCTCGCCGGCTCGGCGGCGTCGGAGGCTGTGCTGTCGAAGGCCGTGATGAAGGCGAAGAGACCGCTGGAGCAGCACTACGTCGGCCTCGCCAGTCAGCACGAAGCCACCGGCAATCTCGGCCGGTCTGTAACGCACAAGAAGGTGAAGTACCCCGAGGGCATGATCGTCGTCGTCGGCCCCCGCCAGACCGGCCCCGTCGGCTCGACGCGAGACAAGGCTTCAGGCAACCACGCATGGCTCGTCGAGTTCGGCACCGGCCGCCGCAAGCCTGGGTCAAAAGGCCGCCGGGCCTACGTCAACGTACACCAGCGAATCAACGGGAAGATGGCCCGCGCCGGCTCGTTCAACAACACCCAGTTCGAGCAGATGGGGCGAGGGTACTACTTCCTCATGGGCAGCCTGGACGAACGCGCCGGCGCCGGTGGCAAGCCGGGGTATTCCCGCGACTTCTCCGACTCCTACGGCACCCGCGAGCAGCACCCGATCACGCTCAAGCCAGGCGACACCATCGCCCCCATGAAGCCTCTTGGCCTCATGGAGAAGACGATCAACGCCACCGACCGCCAGGTTTTCGAGATTCTCAAGGCTTCGCTTGAGGCGGGCATCACAGCGGCCGGAGGCTGACCATGATCATCAAGCCCGAAGACTACGTCTACTACCGGCTGACCTCGACGCCCGGCGTGGCCCGACTCGTCGGGTTCAAGGTTTATCCGATCGCCGTGCCGAAGTCAGCCGGCTTTCCGTTCATTGTCTACAAGCGGCAGAACATCATCCGCGAGTCGAGCCTGACCGGGCCGATGTTCATGCCGCTCCTGTCGATCCAGGTGGCCTCCTGGGCGCTCACCCACGACGCCGCCAGGGAGTTGGGGGACGAGGTCCGGCTTGCTCTGGATGGCAACACCGGCACCGCGATGGGGGTTACAATCCAAGATATGAGGCTCGTCAGCGAAACTGACGACTTCTTGGACCCGACGGCGATGGGAGCACAACTCCCCCCGGCCTACGAGGTCCGGCAACTGTATCAGATTCGGTGGCAAGAGGCCGCTTCGTAACCCTACAGGTCACGACACTGGCGCAAGGAGGCGCAACAAATGGCTGGTATTTCCGCACAGGGAATGTCGTTCTCGTTCGGTGGGTCGAACCTCACTGTGACGAGCGTCCAGGTCAATGACACCCAAGACCTCATCGACGGCAGCCACCTCGGCATCGCCCCGAACGGCCGACGCGAGTACGTCGGCGGTTTCGCCACCGACCGCGAGGTGCAGGTCGATTACATCTCGACGAACATCCTCACGGCCGGCGCCTCCGGCTCCCTGTCGATCTCCGGCCCGATCTCGTTCAGCGGCAACGCGACCATCGCGTCGTCTTCGATCGGCGGCTCTGTCGGCGCCCTCATCTCTGGGAGTGCGACGTTCCGAGTCGCGTAAGCGATGGCGGGATTCGCAGCCCAAGGGGCAACCTTCACGTTCGACGCAGGCGCTGCGGGGCGCTTCGGCGCCGCCGTTACGTCCTTGTCTGTCTCGTCTCCTGAAGCGGAGGTCGTGGACATGACAGGCGTAGATGACGCGCAGGGCCAGCGGATCATGGTCCCGACCGGCGACTGGTCCGGCGGCAGCGTCGAGGTCGAGTACATCGCGACGCCAAGCGGCGTAGCGCCGGAGGCGTTTGTACGGCGAGTCGGACTTGTGACGTTCGCCTCGCCAAACATGACGGTGTCTAGGCGAGCGGTTCTCATCGCTGCCGACAGGCGTGCCAGCGTCGGCGACTTGGTCAGGGGGTCGCTGCGTTTCATGTTAACCGACTATGTGGAGCAGCAGCCATGACAGTTGCATCGGCACTTCCGCAGCGGTTTGACATTCAAGTCGTCGATGGGGATGCGTTTTCGTTTGACGCTGTGATTGGGCAGAACGTAACTGGTCAAAGCCTCATGGCGACTCTTGTGACTTACGACAGACAACAGGTTGGGATTACGGAGAATCAGCCTGTTTTTAGATATGTGCCAGTTCCTCGCAGCCTGTCGTTTACCGTCACTAACGCCGCCACTGGCGCTGTAACAGTAACGCTGTCGCCTACTGACACGGACGCTGCTGGATCCAGGAGCGAAGGATTAACTGGATGCCTTCCGCACTGGGTTCTGAAAAGCGGCACGAGGACGTACCTCGCAGGGACTGTTGAGGCAGTCGGCATTAGCGGCTGCTCGATCGGCCAATCCACAAGCAATTCATCTGGCGGCGTGTTTCTGTAGTTATCAAGGAGTCCCTGTTTTATGGCTTTGAGCAAGGCAAAGATTCTCGCGGCGAGGGACGTCAAACTCTCCGACCCGGTCCCGGTCCCCGAGTGGGGCGGCGAAGTCCACATCAAGACGCTCTCCGGCACCGAACGCGATGCGTTCGAGGAAGCCTACGCCGAGCAGAAGATGAAGTCGTTCCGCGTCCGCTTCCTGGTGCTGACGCTGGCCGACGAGGCCGGCGAGCGGCTGTTCGCCGACGCCGACATTCCGGCGCTGTCGGGCAAGAGCAGCATCGTCATCAACCGGCTGTTCGAGAAGGCGTGGAGTCACAACGCCTTCACGAATGAGGCGGTGGAGGCGCTGGGAAACGATTCACCGACCGCCCCGAGCGAAAGTTCTACTTCGACCTAGCGCTGGCGCTTGGTCGGTCGGTCAAGGAGTTGTTGGAGACGGTTGATTCGCAGGAGTTGTCGGAGTGGTACGCCTACCACCAGCGGTGGCCCATTCCGAACAGTTGGCTTCAGACGGCGAGGATATGCCGGACGATCATGGCCGCCTCGGGCAACTACAAGCGGTTGCCCGAGGAGGAGGTGTTCATTCCGGCTGCCAAGCGGCCGAAACAGTCGCAGGACGCGATGCTGGCAGAGTTGTTGAAGTTGCAGCAGCCTCAAGGATGAGACGATGGCACGCGGCTATCTCGGCAAAATCTCTGCTGTCATCTCGGCGAACACCGGGGACTACGTCCGCAAACTGAACGAGTCCGCGAAGGAGACCGCTGCCTTCGCGAGGACCGTGCAGCAGACACTCGGCCGGGCCTCATCGGAGGCCAGCAAGTCGCTGGAGGGCATCTACACGCCGATCCAGAAGGTCGAGCGTGCCTTGCGGGCCGCAGCCAGCCAGAAACTCGCCTTCCGGGGCTTTGACGGCGCGATTCGCGACGTGCAGTCGCTCCAGTCGGCTATCGCAAAACTGACGGACAAGAAGACCATCGACCTCGTCGTCAAGACGAGCGGCGTCGGCTCCTTGGACGAACTGAAGCGGACGATCGGCGTCCTGCGCAACCAGGACGTGACGATCGGCGTTGAGGGCTTGCGACAGCAGCGGGCGGCCATCGGAGATACGAAGAACTTCGTTGTCAAGACGGAGGTTCGCGAAGAGGGCAAGCGGCTCGACGACGTTATTGAGGCGCTGGAACGCATCGACGCCGAGAGTCTGAAGAAGATTTCTCTGCAAGTCGAGGCGCAGCAACTCGACGCAGCAGCGCTCAAGTTGCGGCAACTTGTGTCGGCCGGCAAGTTGATTGGTGAGCCGCTGGCCGCCGCCGCCAAGCAGTACGACGCACTGTCGCTTTCGGTGCAGGCAGCATTTGGGCCGTCGCTCAAGCGAGCGCAGCAGTCTGCCGAATCCCTCGGCGCAGCAATTGATTCTAACGTCACGATCAGCCAAAAGAAGTTCGCCGCCCTTCGTCGCGACGTCGAATTGACGGCAGCGGCCATTGGGAGGCTGTCTGAAGCAGAGGCAATCATCGGCAGGCTCGGCAACGGCACGTCGCTTCGCGACGTTGCGCCGAGGCAGTTTGACGCTCTTAATGAGGCCGCAAGGATTCAACAGCGGTCGTCAGCGATGTCTGGCGAGCAGGCGTCCGGCTTCGGCGTCGGCCGGCAGGAGGCGGCGGTTCGCAGGCAGGCTGAGATTCTGAACCAGATGCGAGCCGAACAGGAGCGGCTGCGACAGAGAGGCGGCGACACGACGTCCATCGACGCTGCGATTGAGCGACAAACCGGCCGCCTTGAGAAGCAAGTGGCGGTGTGGGCGCGGCTTGTCGGTGCAGCAGAAAAGTACAAGGCTGCCGCCACCGCTGCGCAGGACGCTGCCCAGGGGGTTGGACAGAGGACTTTCATCGGCAATATGGGCAGACGGACAGACATCTCCCAGATGGGGAGGTCTTCCCCGTTCTTTCCTGGCAATGGACGAGGCAACCCAACAGGTCCGTTCGGCCCATCGCTTCCAGAAGGCTTCGGCGGCTCCTCCGACGCCGGCCTCGGTAGAAGCATCGACGACCCGCAGCGAAGACTCGAAGGCTTGCGAGGCTCGATAACCGCGGTCAAGTCCCAGGTTGAGCAACTGCCGCAGGCAATTCAGAGTGGATTCATTCCTGCCATTAAGGCCGCTGAAGACGAGTTCAAGAGGCTCGCAGCGTCCGGGTCTGCAACGTCAGAAGAAATTGAGGCGGCTCGCCAAAAGATGCAGTCCCTCGCCGACCAGACGGCGGTCGCCGCCAACAAGATTTCTGCCGCGCGCGGAGTGCTCACCGGCTTCGGCGGGGCAGGCGTCGATGGCATCACGGCTGGCCTCGACGCCAGGGCCGTACAAGTGTTTGCCGCGCAGATGAACGTACTGCAAGGCGTCATGGCAGGCGTGTCCGGCCCCGCGGCCGGCGCACTCGCGGCAGCGTTCGACAATGTCAGGAATAAGATCGCGGAAGCCGCCGACGACGGGACCATTAGGCTTCGCGCGACTCGCGACGCCATCGACGGGATGATTCAGTCTCTCGGCGCCGCTGCGGCGAAGGCGGCTGGGCTTGACGTCTCCAGGGTGTCTAACGACCTGAAGCGGGTCGGCGACGTCGGGCGAAGAGGGTTCGATAACTTTGCGCTCGCCGCGCAGCAGGCTGGCTTTGCGATCGACGACTTCTTCTCGGTTACGGGTGACCTCGACCAGAGAATACGAGCGATAAGCAATAACGTGACGCAGATGGCGTTCATCTTGGGAAGCACGAAAGGTCTGTTCGTGGCTCTCGGGGCCGTCATCGCCACGCAAGTCGTGCTCATGTATCGTAAGTGGGCGAATGAAGGAAGAAGCACAGAGGACAGGGTTAAGGCTCTCAATGAATCTCTCGTCGCCCAGAAGGGGATTGTTGACAGGCTGAAGGAATCCTTTGACTCTCTTGGAGATGCAATCACAAGGAGCACGATTAGCGACAAGGCAGAACAGAACAACACCATACAGAGGTCAATCTCGTCGATAATGGAGCAGCGCCAGAAGGCGGCGACGGAAGCAGTGCTCGACGCAGACCCGGCGACGAGGGCGGCCCGCGCTGACAAAGCGAAGGCTGAGCGCGAAAGAGAAAAAGCATCGACGTTTGGGCAAAGGGCAGCAGCGCAGGCGGCCATCGACCAGGCCGAGGCGAGGATTAGGCGCAACGAACGACTGGCCCGTATTACTCCAGCGCCAGACGACGACGAGGTGAGGCGGGAAATCCGTCGCGCTCCGTTGGGGAGAGTCAGACCTCCGGTCCCCGATCTGCCGTCAGGCATGAATATCGATGCCTTGCGAGCGCGCAGGGAGGCTCTTTCGGCACCAATAGAAAGCGCTCGACAGCGACTCCTTGACGAGAGCAGGACGGGAACTGGCTTCGACGGCGGGCTTAGGGCGAGGCTCCTCGGCGAGTCGTATGAGCGGCTTCAGTCGCTCGCCGCCCGGCTCGACGCAGCGATCTCCGCGATTGTTGACAAGGACATTCCGAACCTGGCGAGGACGGCCAAGGGGATTGGCGACGTTCTACGCACAGCCCAGAACGTAGCAAAGGATGCAGAGTCCGCTGGAACGATAGGGTCTTCTGCCTTTGCTGATCAGGTTGATGTGGCGGGGAACGCATTGCGTGCTGCCCTCGATGAACTAGAAAAGGCTGTCAACTTGCCGGCCGGCCCCGATCGCGAGGCGGCGATCGAGCAGGCAAAGCAGTCCGTCGAGGCGGCGAAGGCTCTCGGAGACGCAGTCAAAGCGCAAACGCCAGCGATCGAGGCCGCCACTTCTTCGATACTAAAGTTTGCAGAGGCAATCGGCAGAGTTACAGCGGAGGCCGACTCGACGCTGAATGCTGCCAGGAGTGCAGAGAGCGCATCAAGGGCAGAGGACATCAGAGACCGGACGCCGAGGTCACTTGGCAATCGGTTGAGGGCAGGGGCGAGCGCGTCCTTAGCGCAGGACGCGCGAGACGAGATTGCCACCGCAGCCGCCAAGGCGCAGGAGCGCGCGAGGCAGTCGCCAGTGGCGATTGACGTGGAGCGGCAAATCAAGGAACTGGACGACAAACTAAAGGCAGAGACAAAGCCTGACGAGCGGATGCGAATCGTTGAGCAACGTGCTGAATTGCAGCGCAAGTCCGAGGCGGCGATTCGCGAAGCAGTTGACGGGGATGCGGAACTAAACGCATTGAGAGACAAGGCGACAGAGCAAGAGCAGCGAAGGCAAGACGCAATCGCCGGCCGCAATCTCATGCTTACCCCCGGACAGCGCGCGCAACTTGACCTAAACAGACAGATCGCGCAAATCAACGAGGGCAGGAGGTCTCGGCTTGAAGAAGATAGGCTTCTTAATCGCGGAGCGAAACAGCCGCAAATAGACAAAGAGGCCGACGAAGCAATTCGCCGTCTTAGGTTTGAGCAGATTCGCAACGCCGCCCCCACCATCTTCGGCCTCGCCGACTCCGTCGCCAATGCGGTCCTTCAAGGTCCGTCCCGCGCGGCCCTGCAAGCAACGGACGTCTCGACCGTCGAGGGTTCGCGGGAACTGACTCGTCTCCTCCGCGGCGACGACGCGGCGAAGGATCAGGCCAACCTCGTGGAACTCCAGAGGGAGGCAAACCGTCTGCTGGATCAGATCGCAAACAACCCCGCCAACATCGCCAACTAAGGAGCACCCCAGTGCCAGACATCAGTTACAGCGTCTCCTACCGCATCTCGAAGGACTTCCTGAACTCCTCGGTGGCGGCCAACAACATCTCGGCGAACATGAGCCTCGCCGGCCTCCAGAGCCAGACGCTCACGCTCTCGACGAACGCCGTCAGCATCTCGACGGCGAATCTGGCGAACGTCGGGCTGGCGTTCATGCAGAACCTCTCGACCGCCGCGGCCTCGACGTGCGCCATCGGCATCGAGGCCGGCGGGTCGTTCGTCGGCTTCACGACCCTGCGGGCCGGCGAGCCGGCGATCATGCGGCTCACGCCGGGGACGAATTACCGAGCCATCGGCACCAGTGGCACCCGCATCCGCGTTGACATTACGGAAGGCTGATCATGCCCAAGTTGGTTAAAGAGACGACGAGCGGCGCGCAGTTCACGCGATCGATGAACGAGGGCGTCCTGGCAGACAGCCAGGACCGCGTGTTCAAGATCGTCCTGAACGCGCCGAATGAAGTCGTGAATCCGCAGACGGAGTGCGACATCACCATCGGAGACCAGCACCCGGTCAATACGAACATCTACTGCAAGACGTTCAGCGTGCGGTTCGACGGCGAAAGCCGCATGGTGATGATCGTGACGTTCAGTTACGAGTCGTCAGCCCACTCGTCGCAGCAGCCCCAGGACGACAAGCCGCCAGAGTTGCGGGCCGCGAACTGGTCAACGAGCACGTCGTTGATCGAGCAGCCGGTGTATCGGTGGTACAAGCGAACGAACTTATACCAGTGGGACTTAGGCGACACGCCTGCCGTAAACTCGGTCGGTGACATCTATGAGGCCGTGTCCCAACTGACGAGCGTCGTCAATATATCAATCGAACAGTGGGAGCCTAACGACCCGACGCGGCACAGTGCGATAGGAGGCTACATCAACGAAGAGGTGATGACTCTTGGGTCGCTCACGATGGAGCCGCACACGGTGCTGTATCGCGGAGTGTCTTCGCAGCCATCGGTCGAGAGTTGGGGCGGCGGGACGTGGCGTGGATGGAAGGCGACATACGAGTTTACATACAAGCCAAATAGAACCAAAATAGTTCTAGCGAATGGAAGTCCATTCGAGACGGAGGAAGAAGTCTTCCTCGGATGGGACGTTGCTATCCCGCAAACTGGCTTTAACGTGCTTGCATTCACGCCGCCAGGCGGCGCCGACGACGACCCCTACGGCCAACCACTCCAGCACGGCGACGAGAACTCGAACGACGCCACGCTTCGTCAGTTTGCCGGCCGCATCGTCGAGCCGATCAAGTTGTTTACCGGCGTCGCGGCCGGCGAGAAGGTCCGCGCAATGGTCAAGGTTTTCTCCTACCGCGGCGGCGGCGCATCGCAGACCCCGTCGGCTTCGCCGATCCCGCTCAACAACAACGGCCGCCCCCGCAAGTCAACTGCCAGCCCCAAAGTCCTCGTCTACGGCTACCAGGTGCAGCCCAGCATCAACCTCACGCAGAGACTCGCCCTCCGGCTTGAGTAATGGCAAACCAGCAGAAGTATTTCATCGGCCCGTCGCTTCTTAGCGACATCCGCTCGACGATTCAGCGGGTGGATGCCATTGCGCCGCGCACCAGCGGGCCGGCGCAAGAGGTGCGGTTGCAGGGCTTGCAGCAGCCGGATGGCTCGCGGGACATTCGCGTTGGCAAGACGGACGGAAAGTGGGCCTTTGGGACATGCGCCACGATCACGATTTTCGAGGAAATACCAGCAGGGGCTTGCCCGCTGCCCACAACAGCAGGCCAGCAAATCCAAAACGTCATCAACCTCACTCGCGACGTTCCAGCGAATGCTTGGGTGGTGATTTGCAGAGCGCCGAATGGCCGCTGGCACTTGGCAGAAGCGCACGACAGGTTTGCTATTCGCGTTGGGAAGGTCTCTGCTGACTGGGCCATCGGAACATGCGCGTCTGTTAATGTATGGGAGCAGTATCTGCTCGGCAGTTGCCAGCCTGTCGTCGGCGAGTCTACCGGCGGCTCTGGTGAGTATTCTGGCATTCCGTCTGGGCCGGCCCTGACGATTGAGAACGTCGCGAACCTGAAGTTCAACGTCCAGGCCAACTCCTGGGTCGTGATCGGACGCGCAGGAAATGATCGTTGGTATCTGCTGTCTGCTGGCATCGAAGGCTCCTGCCGCCAAACCATCGGCGGCGAGGACATCACTAAGTGGGCTGGGTGGGATGGGACGAAGGTGCAACTCCTCGGCCACGACGAGAACGGATGCCTGAAGTGGTTCGATAGCGAAGAGTGCGAGGAACCCTCGCCTGGCACGCCATGACGAACATCGCATTCAAGGACGGCAAACCGCTTCTCCGTGACGGCAAAGTCGGAGTCGGCCAAGGGTGCTGCTGTGA
>Ga0315900_10002414_pt1 | contig 28583 bp, 27 predicted proteins | sample LakEriMetagenome_FD_203521 | JGI IMG/M metagenome (GOLD analysis project Ga0315900, IMG submission 203521) | Freshwater fungal communities from buoy surface, Lake Erie, Ohio, United States - Buoy 12 MA114 | ecosystem: Environmental > Aquatic > Freshwater > Lake > Lake biofilm | place: USA: Lake...
GTAATTGTAGGATTTACCCAACCCGAATCGGTTGCAGCCTTTTTCACATTCGGAAGCGCTTCCTTAACTAAGTAAGGCTGAGTGAATTGTGCCGAGACATTTGATGTAATGCCAAAAAACAGGCAACTTAGAATGACCAGTAAAGTAAAATTCTTCGATGACATAATGCCTCCCAAGACATGGAACTTGTAATATGACAATTAAGATAATGGCAAATTTAGGGAAATCATACAGCATGTTCATGCAATTCTGTCACTTTAATTCAAGAATGTCAATAATAAGTCCATGAAACAAAGTCCCAGTATTTGTAATTTTGCAAGTCTGAATTCTTGACATAACATTCAATATCATATGAATATCACCAAAGAAGATTGGATTGGAATTGCCAAAAACCTTGTCATTTCCCGACTAATTGATACCATAGAAGAAAGTGAACTTGCTCCTTCAGGCAAGGTTCTTTATCAGTTTTCTTCAAAAGGTCATGAATTGGGACAGATCATACTGGCTCATTTCATGAATAATCCGCATGATGGTGCAACAGTATATTATCGCTCCAGACCTTTCGTGCTAGCTGCAGGTATGACCATTGAAGAGGCTTTTGCGGGTCCGATTTCAAATGCAGGAAGTCTAAATGGTGGCCGTGATATTGGGGTTGTACATCATCTTCCTCCAAGAAATGGTGTTACTATAATGCCTGCAAGCGGTGATGTTGGCGCTCAATATACACCTGCAGTCGGTTGGGCTCAAGCCGCGGTCTATAGATCAACCGTATTGGAAGAAGAAGATTGGAATGAATCGATTGCCGTTGCTCTTGGCGGAGATGCTTCATGCGCTACGAATGGTTTTTGGTCTGCATTGACAATCGCCACAACGCAGAATTTCCCGATGATTTTCTTCATTGAGGATAATAATTACGGTATTTCCGTAACAGGCGATTATCAAACTCCCGGCTCAAACATTGCCCATAATTTAGCTGCATTTTCCAATCTTTTGATCTTGGAAGGCGATGGAACTGATCCTGAAGAAGCAGCTGAATTGATTCATGATGCAATTGAACATGCCCGCAAACGAAAGTCACCTGTTCTCATAAGACTTGATGTACCAAGGATTTGCGGACATTCAGGAAAAGACACCCAAACATATAAATCAGAAAAACAGAAAAAGAAGGATTTGGAGCGAGATCCTCTACATTCTGTCAAAAGATTTCTTATCAAAAAGAAATTCATAAAAGAAAAAGAGTGGGACACCTTATTTGCTGATTGTGAAACACAAGTTCGCGCAGGATTGGAAAAAGCACTTGCACAACCTATTCCAACATCCGAAGGAATACTCAATCATGTATTTCATGATGGAGTCAATCAAAAAATAGGTGGACTTGTGCCTGAAAATGTTCGATTGCACTCTTTGCCAGAGGAAAGTGAACTGAAACGCATGAATTTCATTGAAGGCATTAGAAAAACACTCGATACCGAACTTATGAGCAATCAACGATTGATCATTTTCGGTGAGGATGTTGGCGCAAAAGGCGGGGTTCATGGAGCCACGATTGACTTACAACTCAAGCATGGTGCTGACAGAGTATTCGATACTTCCCTTTCCGAGGAAGGGATCATTGGACGCTCGCTCGGACTTGCCTATGCCGGCTTAATGCCAGTTCCTGAAATACAGTTCAGAAAATATCTTGATCCAGCAATGGAGCAATTCAATGATGCGGGAACGGTTCGTTGGAGAACAAACAATACATTTGCTTGTCCATTTGTAGTCCGCATACCTGTTGGCCATAGCAAAGTTGTTGGCGATCCATGGCATAGTGTTTCAGGTGAGGCTATTTTTGCTCACACAATCGGCTGGCGCATAGCATTTCCAAGTACGATTCAAGATGCAGTTGGTTTATTGCGATCTGCCATTCGAGGAAATGATCCGACAGTATTCTTAGAGCATAGAAATCTTCTCGATACACTTCCAGGAAGGGGAAATTATCCCGGCGATCATCATATTGTCCCATTCGGTGTGGCCAATGTTTTGAGCGAAGGAACAGATGCTACCATCGTCACTTGGGGTGAAATGGTACATCGCATTCTGGAAGTTCAAAAGCAATTAAGTGAGTATTCACTTGAAATCATTGATTTAAGAACAATCAGTCCATGGGACAGAGATTGTGTTTTGAAATCAGTCAAGAAGACAGGTCATTGCATGATTGCTCATGAAGATGCAATTACCGCGGGCTTTGGAGCTGAAATAGCGGCCACCATCACCGAAGAGGCATTTACATTTTTGGATGCACCCGTGATGCGTCTTGCTACGCCGGATATTCCAATACCATATAACAAACAATTGATGGATGCTGTTATTCCAACAACGCAACTCATCAAGGAACGCTTGGAACAGCTCCTGCGTTTTTGAACCGAACTATCATCATTACCGAGGATTGCGCAATGCAGCGCATAATGTTTAAATCGAAAATACATCGTGCCACCATAACGCAAGCAGAATTGCATTATGAAGGCAGTCTCACCATAGATCTTGATCTCATGGATGCCGCGGACTTATTGCCCTATGAAAAAGTTGCCATTGTTAATATCAATAATGGCGAACGATTAGAGACATATGTCATTCCCGGTGAAAGAGGAAGCAAGACCATTTGCATGAATGGTGCCGCGGCCCGAAAAGGCGTCATAGGCGATCGCATCATCATCATTAGTTATGCTACGATGTCTCAAGAAGAAGCAAAAGATTATGCTCCAACAATTGTTTTGGTGAATGAACTCAATGAAATCTTAGAGACATCACATATCGTTGAAGCAAATACAATCATGCATGGTTGATCATGGAATTAGCAATCATTATACTTGCCGCCGGTAAAGGCACCAGAATGGGCCTGACGGACACACCGAAAGTCATGGCCGAACTCGCAGGGAAACCTCTCCTTGGACATGTGATTGATGCAATACTACCCTTGGCTCCACAGCATATCATTCCTGTGATTGGATTCAAGAAAGAAATGGTCGAAGAGTATCTTGATGCTCATTTCAATGGATTAACTCCTGTGTATCAAACAGAACAATTGGGAACCGGTCATGCAGTGATGCAGGCCAATGAACGATTGAAGAATTTCACGGGTCATGTATTGATTCTCACAGGCGATACACCACTTATACAAACAAAAACACTTTCAGAATTACTGATTCAATCAGAAAATCTTCCTACAATTCCTGATGCCATAACGGTTACGACTTTTCTTGACGAACCCAAAGGATATGGTCGCATACTTCGAACAGCTTCAGGTGATTTCTTTGGCATTGTCGAAGAAAAAGATGCGAGTGAATTACAAAAAGGAATTCAAGAAATCAATACGGGAATGTTTTTGGTCGATTCCCATTCTCTCTTTGAAGCACTCGGAAACATATCAAATGCCAATGCTCAAGGAGAATATTATTTGACTGATATCATAGCATACCTTCATGGTCAACAGAAACATGTCTATGCTATTCCCTCTTTGAATTCCACTGAATTCATGGGTATAAACACATTGCAGGAATTGGCATCTGCTGAAGAAGTTTATGCTGCCATGCAAAAGGATAATCGCTAATGCTACAAGGAATCAATCATATCGGAATAGCTGTCAAAGATCTTGAAGTAAGCAAACAACGCTATGCGCAATTGTTCAGAATTGAACAATTCCATGAAGAAACAATCGAAATGCAAAAAGTTCGCATAGCATCATTCTCACTCAATGGTGTTTTGATTGAACTCACTGCCGCAATTTCCGATGATTCACCCATCGCGCAATTCATAGCAAAAAGAGGCGAAGGAATTCACCACATAGCATTCACATCAAATGCAATTGAAGATGATCTGTCGCATGCTGAAGAACAAGGCATTAGACTCATCAATCAGATACCGGTTCCCGGTGCACACGATATGCAAATCGCATTTTTACATCCGAGTTCAACTGGCGGAGTATTAATGGAATTTTGTCAACCAAACAATACCGAAACACATGAATGAACAGATTATTCGCGAAGCAATAGATTCCATTTTAGATCCTGATTTGGCAATCACACTCAAAGACCTCAATGCAATAAAGTCGATAGAGATTGAAGGCATGTCCATTTCTGTGTATATAGAATTATATCCACCGGTACATTGGATTGCAAAAGTGATTGAAGATGAGATTCGCGAAAAGATTCTTGCCATCTCGGAAGGTTATGAAATTCGAATTTATGTTCGTGAGATCATCACTCCAAGAGCAACAAATCCAAATGTGCTCCCAACTGTAAAGCATCTCATTGCAGTTTCATCCGGAAAAGGTGGAGTAGGAAAATCCACAATAGCTGCAAATCTAGCGGCTTCACTTGCACAAAGAGGTGCTAGTGTTGGACTTCTTGACGCAGATATTTATGGACCGAGTATTCCTACGATGTATGGCGTCGCAGGAGCTCAGATGGAAGCCGAGAAGACAGAATCAGGTGCTTTGATTGGATTTCCAATTGAACAATATGGCGTCAAAATAGCATCTATCGGTTTTATTATGGATCGCGATCAAGCGGCCATCATGCGAGGTCCGATGCTCGCCGGCTATTTCACAACATTAATGGATCAAATCGCTTGGGGCGATTTGGATTTTCTCGTCTTTGATTTGCCTCCCGGAACAGGCGATATTCAGTTAACACTAACTCAAAGAGTTCCGCTCGATGGAGCAGTAATTGTCACCACACCTCAAGAAATTTCCGTTTCAGATGTTCGAAGAAGCATCAGCATGTTTAAAAAGGTGAATGTGACCATACTCGGCATCATCGAAAACATGAGTTATTTCGTGCCCCCGGATGCCCCTGAAAAACAATACTATATCTTCGGCAAAGGTGGAGGAGAGCAAGTTGCTTCTGATTCAGGCGTTCCTTTCCTAGGGGCCGTTCCACTCACGATTGACACCAGAGAAGGCGGTGACAATGGATTTCCGGTTGTATTGAACCCGGAGTATTTGGCTCAAGGTGATATCATTCGAGATATCACTGCTTCCATTGTATCAATGATACGCAAGAATGCTCATGCATCAAGAAATGCACAAACAATTTCAATAACTCTTTGATGAATACAGAAGAAGTCATAGTAAAAATTCAAGCTATCCTTGAGCAAGTAAGACCTTATTTACAGGCAGATGGAGGAGACATTGAATTCGTGGCTTATGAAGACCAAATCGGCGTGGTTGAAGTTCGATTTTTAGGACAATGTGCACAATGTCCCATGCAATTAATGACACTTCGCGCCGGAGTCGAGCGATGGTTATTGGCTGGAATTCCATCTCTAAAGCGCATTGAAGCAGTGAGATAATATCATTGCGAAGAAAATGATTTGTGTTTTTGAAAAAATACCCTATCTTTGTGTCTCTTTTTGAGGGGGCGAATAGCTCAGCTGGTCCAGAGCGCCTGCCTTACAAGCAGGATGTCGGGGGTTCAAATCCCTCTTCGCCCACAACATTAAAGCCCTGATTTCAGGGCTTTTTTCGTTTTCGCTCATTTCGACACCGTTCAGAACAGTATTTCACTTCATCCCAAACTTTTTCCCATTTTTTTCGCCAGACAAATTCTCTGGAGCATGTCTCGCATATTTTACTGGGAAGAAATTGTTTTTTCATGATTAGGGTTGAAGCAATTGTTTCAAACACTGTTGGACTAGTGTACCATCTGCCTTTCCTCGAAGCTCTTTCATTGCAAGCCCCATCACCTTCCCCATATCTTTCGGACCTTCCGCACCAGCTTGCTGAATAATCGACTTCAGTGAGTCCAAAACTTCGGATTCTGATAATTGTTCGGGCAAATATGCTGCGATGATTGCAAGTTCTGATTCTTCCTTTTCCAATAAATCTTGTCTTCCAGCTTGCTTATACATTTCAATTGCATCTTTTCTCTTCTTTGATGCATTTAATAAAATCTTCTGTGCATCTTCTTCGGACATGTCCTTACCGGTTCCGCTTTTACTGAATTCAATGATAGAAGCTCGTAAACTACGAAGTGTTTCCAGGCGTAATTTATCGCCCGACTTCATGGATTCCTTCAAATCCTCATTGATTTTTTGCTCAAATGTCATGATTATCTCCAAATGTTATTCAAAAATACTCTCTCAACACTTCATGACAAAAGAGAAGCCTTTGGAAAAAGAGTTTGCAAGGGGTATTTTGCGATTCATTCAATCAAACAATTCATGAGTCTTTTCGAATGATCACAAAGTCGACCACCTCAAGTTCATATTCCTGGCCACTCATCATTGGAATATCGATACTCACCACAATGATATTCTTTTCGGATATTCTTTTTGGTTCATCCTATTTCTGGGATGATATTTCACAGTATGTATATCCCATGGCAAGTTTTGGAGCATCCATGACTGCAAAGGGAGAGATTCCATTTTGGAATCCATTCATGTTCAATGGAATGCCATTTCTTGCCGACTTTCAGGCACAATATTTTTATCCGGCCCATTGGGTTTTCCCGTATTTCATTGATCCTGCAACCGGGATGCTGAAAGCCAAGGTGATTGAATATGTCATCATTTTACATTTTGTCTTTACCCAACTTAGCATGGTTTATTTAATGCGAGGATTGGGAGTTAGTCAATGGGGGGCAATTCTAGCATCAATTGCATATGCCTTTAGCGGTGCAATGGCCGTTCGAACCAATCATCCGATGATTATCTATCATTTGGCATTGTTCCCACTCATTGTACACCATGTATTGAAAGGCATACAACTCTTCAGATTACAGAATATTCTCTATGCCGGATTATTACTTGGCATTGCAGTTCTTGCAGGACATGCTCAAACCTCGACATATATGCTCATTTTCTTGGCGGTGCTCGGATTCATTCATGTGATTCAAGGAATCTTGAAGAAAGAACTGAACGGATTATCTGCCGTGAAGAGTCTTGGTCTTTTGGCATTACCTGTCATCATTGCATCTTCCATTGCCGCAATTCAGTATTTGCCGGGTCAGGAATTGGCATCTTTCTCTGAGAGAAATGATATCACATATGAAAAGACCACGGATGGCTCCATGCAGATTTCCCAGTTATTTCATATGATACTACCATCACTTCATGGAAAGATCATTGGGAATCCGGGACCCAAAGATTCAGATGCTCAATTCATGATGATGGATGCGAAGAATCAACCGGTTCAAACACATTGGTATTGGGATACAGCCTTTTATTTCGGAATTCTTGCGGTCATATTGGGAGCATTATCCTTTCTTGTTTTACCTAGAACACCCATCATATTAACCTGTCAATATCTATGGATATTTGCATTTCTTTATGGTATCGGAAATAATGGATTTTTACATGGTTTGCTTTCGGGTATTCCAATATTCGGTCAATTCAGAAATCCAGGGAGAATGATGTTCTATGCGGCATTTGGTTTTCCATTATTGGCCGGCTTGACATTTGATGCTCTGCCATCTATTTTCAGAGATTCCATATTGAAAACGAGGATGTATCTTGTTATAGGCATTCCATTGACACTGCTCATACTTGGAGTGCTTGGAATCCTGCAATCATTTGCATCCGTTAATGACCCACTAAGTTCTTTTGTGTCGAGCCAAGCAGGAATTATTCTCGTGATTGCCCTCATTGGAATTGGGCTCATATATCTTCGTGGCAATGAAAACGTGAATCCCATGATTGCGGGTCTTGCGATATCCTCTTTGTTATTCATTGATCTCAGCATGCAATTCAAAGGATTTCATGGATCAAAAGAGAATCCTGAAAGCATGTATGTTCTTTCAAATGAATTGAAATCCCAACTCGCCATCAATCCACCAAATTCCATTTTTCGAGTATCAATGCGAAATCAATATGGAATGGCATTTCAAAGAAATGGAGGAATGGCTTCCGGCATAATGCTCTATGAAGGATATAATCCGATTCTTCTTGCAAGAAGAAATCCTCCACTACAATCTGAAGAAGATAGATTTGATGTATTGAACATTCGCTATGCTCTCACACTTGATTCCACGTCAGGCTCATTGTATTTCAGAAAAAGAGAAAGCGCTTATGGTCAGGCAAGAATGGTATACAATGCAAAAGTATTCTCAGATGATTCTTCATTGAAAAGAGCCATAATGAAGGCCGGATCAGACATGCGTCATTCGGCTTATCTGGAGAAAAAGCCATCCATTTCAATGTCAGGACAAATGCCTGATTCAGTACAACACATTGTTAAAACTTTGACATATGGGCCGAATCATCAAGCGTATTCCATTGAAACAAGTCAACCCGGTATTCTTTGTCTTAGTGAGATTTGGTTTCCTTCATGGAAAGCAACATTGGATGGAGCATCGGTGGACATTCACCGTGTAAATTGGTCACTCAGAGGAATTGAGATTCCTGCAGGAAAACACACAATAGAATTACATTTCATTTCTAATTCCTATGAAACAGGAAGAACAATCAGTTATGCAGGTTTTGGCATCACAATCATTGGCATTGCCCTTGGTTTATTTATGCAAAGAAGGAAGAACAATCAATCATGAAATATCTCTGCATACTATTTGCTGTGATCTTCCTCACTTCTTGTTCGGATGAACAAGAGCAACAATTGCCATCTCAGAATCGCAAGACTCAATGGCCTGCTTCAAAAGTATTTACAGGCAACAATAATTCTTTTGTCATTTCATTGTCAAAAGAACTATATGGAATTTCTTTTAAGCAAACAGATACCTTAAAAACCATTTATGACAATGCGATACAAGATGTGTATTTGATGGAGAATGATTCCATTTCCATGACCATTAGCGTGGCACGCTATTCCAAAAATGTGATTCAAAAACGGAAGCCGGAAAAGCTCTTTGAATCTGCAATGAACAATTTTCTTCATGCTTTGAATGCAAAAAGCACTCAGTCAATGAGATGTACCAAAGCAATACAAAACAGTTCAACTGAAGGTGTACGAACTTTTTACACCTTCATTGATGGAATGACGAGATTTTATGGCACTTCGGAAATGTATCTTTTCGATGATAGACTCTATCATATTGCCATTCTGACGACTTCAAAAGATGCAATCTCAAACTCTCCATCAATTGCCCTTGCTTTTCATTCATTCATGCCGCAATGATATGTCGCAGATATCGCTTCATCAAGAAATCATTGACCTGAAACATCAAATTCTCAAATTCAGAAGAGAATTGCAGGAATTAATGCATGAGCATCATCGCATGAAAGAGCACGAGAAAAGTTCTTTACATGCTGAATATGACAAGCATTTCAAACATCTAGAGATTGAAATTCAGCAGAAAGCATTGCAAAACAGCGAATTGCAAAGAAGAGCTGAATTATTGATGACGAAATTTCAGAGAGGGGAAAAATTAACTCCTGAGTTGATTGCATTGATTCATAAAGTGGTTGACAAAGAATTCGCTGCATTAAAAGATAGAATGCAAGAATTACTTAGTCAGCAATCACAATCGAAGATTCGATTAGATCATTCACATGTTCATGCATCGCTACCAAAGTTGTATAAAGAATTGGCAAAGAAATTACATCCCGATTCCGGCGCCGATCCGGATCTAACGCAGAAATATTGGATTTCAGTACAAAAAGCATATGATGAGAAAGATCTTCATACACTTCATGCACTACACACACTGATATGCAACTCTCCCCTAGCAGTTTCAGATTCATTGGAAGTATCAAGTTCCAATAAAGAAGAATTGATGAATGAATTACAAAAAGTACAAACTCTGATAAGCAAAGAAATTGAATACATAGCAAAACTCAAAACTCAGATTCCATTCTGCTATGCATTGGGTTTGAAAGATTCCAATTGGATTACTAATCATGGAAATACACTCAATCAGCAAATAGAGAAATACTCTGCCGAGATTCGCAAATCTCAAGATATCATTAAGATGTTGACAGGAAGTGAATGGACCATTGATCAAGAAACACTCGAGAATACCGATCCTTCGATCAAAGAAAAAAGAGTGTATACTGAAGAATTCATTGATGCAACATATTTTAGCGGTCGACATTAATTTATGGTTACTTTATGTCTCATATAGCAGGTTTACGAAATTCAGCAATGAATGCCGCGGTTATAGTTGCGGCACTCGGTTATTTTGTTGACATCTACGATCTCATTCTCTTCAGTGTTGTTCGAGTTCCCAGCTTGGCATCACTTGGCTTATTGCCTGAACAAATCACATCGCAAGGTTTGTTTTTATTGAACATGCAGATGGCCGGAACTTTGATTGGTGGTGTGTTCTGGGGTGTTTTAGGTGATAAAAAAGGAAGAATATCCACCCTGTTTGGTTCTATATTATTATACTCACTGGCTAATACATTAAATGCCTTCGTGGTATCTGTAGAACAATATGCCATTCTTCGTTTCATTGCCGGTATTGGACTTGCCGGTGAATTGGGAGTAGGGATTACTCTTGTCTCCGAAGTATTGCCAAAAGATCAAAGAGGTTATGGCACCATGATAGTAGCTGGAATTGGTGTCACGGGAGCTTTACTCGCAAATATGGTTGCAAAGTTGGATTGGAGAACTGCCTATATCGTTGGTGGTATCATGGGTCTAGCACTATTGCTTTTGAGGATCAAAGTGGTGGAATCAGATATGTTTTCTAATGTCAAGAAATCAGATCACAAAAAAGGAAGCTTATTGCAATTGTTAACGACTCCCCATTTACTCAGACGCTTTATTCTGTGCATTTTGATTGGAATGCCCACTTGGTTTGTGGTTGGTATTTTGGTGACACTCGCACCTGAATTCGCCAAAGAACATGGGATAACCGAAAAGATTTCGGGAGGAGATGCAATTGCATTTTGCTATGCCGGGCTTGCCATTGGAGATTTTCTTTCAGGATGGCTCAGTCAAGTGTATAAGAGCAGAAGAAAAGTCATGTTGCAGTTTTTGACATTCAATGCATTCTGTTTCATCGGCTATCTTACAATACCTTTTTCGAGTGCAATGATGATGTATTGGTGGATTTTTATATTGGGAATTTCAGTAGGTTTTTGGGCTATTTTCGTTACGATTGCAGCGGAGCAATTTGGAACCAATCTTCGAGCAACAGTTGCAACCACCGTACCCAATATTGCTCGTGGCTCACTCAATATCATATCTGTGGCTTTTGCAGCTCTCATACCAATGATAGGTATGAAATATGCCGCACTTTGCGTAGGGCTTGCCTGTACTGCAATTGCCATCATATCAGTATTACCCTTGGAAGAGACATTCGGTAAAGACATGAATTATGTGGAGGTTTGATAGGGAACGATAAATCTATACAGTGTGTTAAAGGAGCATCATCAACAAGGTATATCCAACATGCATTTGATCATCATCGCATTTTCTTTCTTGCTTACTTCCCCACTTTTTGCAAATGATGCTTTATTGTTAAAAGTCAGAGACAAAGTTCGTACAATCAAGGATTTCAGAGCAGAGGCAGTTATTACTCTAAATGTTGAGTTTTTAAAAGCCAAACCTTCTGAAGCCACAATACTCTACAAAGCTCCTGGTAGACTCAAAGTCAAGTCCGAAGGTTTTTCAATGCTTCCCAAACAAGGCGCAGGTTTACCATTTGCAGCTTTATTGGAATCCCCATTCACAAGCGTTGATCTACCTGATGAGAATATCAAAGGAATAGTGTATAAAGTAAAAAAGGTCATTCCCATTGCTGATACAGGTCAGATCATTGTAGCAACAGTATGGATCGACTCTAAGAAAGAATTGATCGGCAAGATGTCTGCTGTGACCAAAGGTGGAACTATCATCATGGACATGAATTATGAGAAGCAATTTGAAAAATATGCTCTGCCATCCTCAATTTTTATGTCATTTGATGTCCCAGCTTTTTCGCTTCCAAAATCCATGACAGGTGATTTACTAGCCGAAAAGAAGAAGGGTGGTGAGAAGAAGAATACAAAAGGAAGCGCACAAATCTCTTATACAAATATCATAGTCAATAAAGGGATCACTGAGGATCAGTTTCGTTAAACTTTTCTGAACATTGCATTTGATAATTGATTGCAGTTTTTGGAACCGGTAAGAAACATGATTCTTTTGAGATTTTTCATATGATCCTCCAGTAATGCTTGAACCGCTTGAACTCCATTCTCATGATATTCAAGTAGAATAGGTCGAGCCATACCGACTGATTTTGCTCCCATGGCAATAGACATTGCAATATCATGCGTATTCCTGATTCCGCCTGAAGACATCATGCTCATTCCAACTTTACCACAATACTCCCGAAGTGATAGCAAACAATGCGAAGTTGGCATTCCCCACTCTCTGAAGTATTCAGAAAACTCACTTTGATTTCTTTTCATTTCAACCGCAGACCAACTGGTTCCACCTTTTCCAGCGACATCAATTGCATCAACTCCAATATCATGCAATTTCTTGGCGATATCCAAAGAAATACCGGAACCTACTTCCTTGACAATCATTGGGATGTCCGTTCTTTCACGAATCCTTTCAATTCCTCTCAAAACACCGGAAAATCTAGTATTTCCTTCCGGTTGAAACAATTCTTGCAAAGGATTGGCATGAATGGTTAGAAAATTAGCTTCAATACGATCTATGATTGACAGAATTCCGTCATGATGGTCTTCATATGCTATTTCCGTTGCACCAATATTTGCCGATATCAATCCATTTGGAGCTCTTTTTCTGGCAATGGTGAATGATTCATCAGATGCAAGATCATGTAACATCGATCGTTGTGATCCGAGCACAAATGGAATATTCATATCTGAACATAATTCAGCCAATTCACCATTAATATTGACTGCATCATTAATTCCACCTGTCATTCCTGAAATAAACAGTGGAGCACTGATGTCATGACCCAAAAAATTGACTTGAAGTTCAATATCTTCAAAATCAATTTCCGGCAATGCCACATGAAGGAATTGAAATGCATCAAAACCACTACTCGAAGCATGTTCAATGTCGGGTCCAAGACAGATATCAATATGATCGCGTTTACGATTTGAGTGTGAATGCATGTGTCAATCGTATGAAATTCATGCCGGTCATTTGTTTTACAAGTTGCCGGCACTCCAATGTCAATAGAGTAGAAAGAATAATGGGCATTGTAAATGTAGTCAATGCAATGATTTCATCTATATGAACCGGTTCATTGCCCAATACTTGCAATATAGCATGTTCATTTGAATCACATTCACTCCATTTCATAGGTATTGTGACATGTTTTTTTACTTCCGGCAACATATCTAGCGGAGTTTGGGTCAACATTGCTTTTTGTTGCACGAGCAATTGATGATTTCCTTCGGACATTGGAGAGTAAATACTTCCCGGAATGACATATAGATCTCTATTTTGATCGAAGGCAAATTGAGCTGTTATCATTGATCCACCTGATTTACCGCTTTCAATAATCAAAACAGCAGAACTCAGACCACTTATGATACGATTTCTTCTAGGAAAGAAAGGAGGTTTGGCCTTTACATTCATTGAATATTCGCTGATAATTGCTCCACCTTTTTCAATAATTTCATCCGAAAGCCACTTTGCGGATTTAGGACTAATCATTTCATGTCCTGATGCTATCACGGCATAGGTTAAACCATTTACATTCAGGGTTGAACGATGCGCAATCGTATCAATCCCTTGCGCCAATCCACTGATAATACATATTCCATGTCGTGCAAATTCTTCAGCATATTGTTCCGCCACTCTTTGTCCATAGAGAGTTGGATTCCTTGTTCCTACGATTGCATAACCAATGAGTGGATTCAATGAGCCTTTTACATAGAGAATTGGAGGAGGATAATCTATATGCTTGAGAGTTTCAGGATAGTGTTCGCAATTAAATGTAATGATTGCGATATTCTTTTCTTCATGCTTTTCCCTGTAATTTCTTCCTATTTGAATTATATGTTCTGAGCTTGATTGTTCATTTCCCAAAAACAGTGACTGTGATAAACCATATCTACAATAGGTTTCAAGTGAGGAGTATTTTCCGACAATTGACCTAAGAAGTGGTCCGTGGATTGAACTCAACAAAGACAAACCAATGATTTCATCAACTCCCCATCGCGTATTATTCTTCATATATCCCCTTAATTCAAAGACTGAATGACCTCCTTACCCGAAGCAAAACCATTTGCAAGTGCATTCTCTACGCTTGATGCGGCATCATTGTCAGATGCTCCGAAAAAGATATTTCCATGTCTGGCAGAAGCCAATTGAGCCGGACCATTATGAGAACCGGGAAATGGTATTGCAAGGGCATGTCCCCATCCAAACACTTCAATTTGAGAAATTGATTCAAGAGACTTACCTAGATACTTCATTGTTTTTGAGATAATGTCTACACCATGTTTGGCCATGGCCTGATCATCCATCAATAAACTTCTTTGCTGTTGTGGCATTGCACCAAATATCGAATACACGTGATGATCATATTTTTCCTTTGTTCCTTGCATTGCATTGGAACAGATGATATCAGTGCAAAAGGGAGTTGCTTCCGGAGTCCATACATCCATGATATGATTCGGAAAAAGTTCTTCTTCACAAGTAAAATGCATGGTGGCATATGGAGGATACTGCATTGACATCATTGCTGTTCTTTGAGCATCGGGTAAATCTTGTATCATGAAAGCAGAAACATGTTTTTGACCGGTCATTATAACTTTTTTTGCTTTCACGGTTCTGATTTCATTGACATCATTCACACAGGATACTTCAACTCCATCCTTTGTATTTTTAACTGCAAATGCCAAATGATTTGTCATCACCTTTTCCTGTGGGATCAGAGAAGCAATCGCTTTGTAAAGTGCATTCATGCCACCCGGAAAAGTAAAGCGGTCTTTTCCGAATTCACTTCCAATCTCAGAGGAATAAAAATTTAATAAGCAAAAGGCATTGGATTCTTTTAATGTACCACCCATTGAAGATCTTGAATATAAATCAAGCAATGTTTCAAGATATGGGGAGGAGTATTGAGACAAATATTCCTTGGCAGATTGTGCATCCAATTCTGATTCATACTGCGACAATTCTCTTGGCAAGGGATAGAGTGGCACCTTTTGATCATTCAAAAGCACATCCCTGAATAGCTTCATTCCATCTTTTTCAATTTGAGAAACATCTAAAGATTGAAGAGATGCATCTGACCAAAAGTTACCAATCAATTCTCCTTTATGCAATACTGCATCTTCAGGTGCGGGCAATGGTTGCAAGCCTGTTCTTGCACAGATCTTTTTAATATCATCAGAGTAATCAACAAAATATACGGACCCATATGGATATTTTATATCATGCATGCTTCCATGTATTCCTGCACCTCCTACTTGGCTTTCATTTTCAAGCAATATTACATCATAACCCGCATCATGTAATGTCAATGCTGCTGCCAAACCGGAAGCCCCTGCTCCGATGATGACAACATCACATTGCATTGGTACATTATTTTTCTTTGCCCCAACTATACTTTTATCACGCACATATTGATGTGCAATGGAGAATCGTTGTCTTTTGAGTATGGTCTGAGGATTAGGACCGGCAATCCTTTGTATTTCAGATGTATCTTCTCCACAACCATGCAGAGCTAGAAATGCAGCACCGGTTCCACCGATCAGCACTTTGAGAAAATCTCTTCTATCTGAGTAATTGCTCATCTTTCAATAAAATAATAAGGGCATTCACATGAATGCCCTGCAAGATAGGAAAAAAGTCTTCAGATGCTATTACTGAATCATACCTTGGTAACAACTATATAAATTGGCCCGATATAGCGTTTTCCTTTTGCTGTTTTATACTTAGGAGGAGGATTGACACTATCAGTTTGTCCTGAAGCTTTGAGCACGATTTTCTCCCCGCGCACTCCATTATCCACCAAATACTTCTTAATTGCTTGAGCTCTCTCCATAGTGAATGTCTCATTCACAGAAGGATCACCTTCGGCATCGGGGTATGTCTGAATTTCAACAGTAACACCTGGATTTAGGATCATCATTTTTTTTACATCTGCCAGATAATCTTCCGCACCGACTCTAAGTTTGGATTTCTTCAACTCAAATGGAGGTACTTCCAATAAAATTTTTGTCCCTTTGGCTAATGGCTTCACCGTAAAATCACGAGATACATCAGCATATTTCTTGGACACAGGAAGTGTAACTTCATATTCATCCTTGAAATAATCGGGAGACTCAAGTTGTACTTTATAGGTTTCACCTTGCTTCAAACCCGTAACAAGATAAAATCCTGTTGCAGAATTGCTTTTTGAAGAACCCATTTTTTTATTGTTTTTATCGTAGAATGATACGATGACGCTGGCAGCATTTCGAGTCGTCTGATCTATTACTGAACCGGTGACACTCATGATTTGCTGAGCAGAAGCAGAATGGAAACCAAAAATCAAGAACAAACTTGAAAGGAAGAGTTGAGATAGATTTTTCATTTTTTACCTCCTTTACCTTTAGGTTTTTCTTTGCCTTTGATGGCTTCTTTTTTCTCGACCAACATTTTGACTGAACCATCGGAGCATCCAACTATGATATGATCGGCACTACTGGTGAGATCAACTCCCCAAATATCAGAGCCTACATCCATTGACATCAAATTTTCACCTGAATCACTATTCCAAAGTTTAACGAACTTGTCAAGACTTGCAGTAACAATCGTACGATTGTCTTCTGCCCAAGAAACAGACTGAACGATTTCATTATGTGCATTGATTGTTCGGAGCAAATTACCCGACGGCATTTCCCATATTTTTACAACGCCTTTTTCATCAGCAGAAGCAAGTCTTTTGGAATCGAAGCTATAGAGAACTGTCAACACTTGAGTATCATGTCCGGTGAGTGTCAATAATGCTTCTTTTGAATTAATGTCCGTGCTCCAAATTTTGATTGTTTTATCATCACTGCATGAAGCAAGATATTGTCCATCATAACTATATGCCACATCATTTGTTTTATCGGTATGACCGCGTAAAGTCTTGACTTCGGTACGCAATTTGGTGTCCCACAATTTCACCGTACGATCAAAACTGGTACTGGCGATATAATCATTTTTGGGGCTGAAATATACGCCAATTACTTCAGCAGTATGACCAGTAAGTACATATTGTTGTGTGCCTGTAGCAACATCCCATACTCTTACTGTACGATCACTACTTGCACTTGCAATTTGCTTATCATCACCGGAAAATGAAATATTATTTACATGACCAAGGTGGCCTTTGATGGTGATCAAGTCCTTCCCTTCTGGTATTGACCAGATTTTGATACTTTCATCCAAACTAGAAGTTGCAAATCGTGTATTGTCTCCATTGACAAATACACCGAGAACTTCATCATCATGCTTGCCTACTGTTTTCAAGTCATATGTGCGTTGTTGAGCGAATGTCGAAAAAGACATCATCATATAACTTGCAATAGGGATTGCTACATACTTGAGCATATTGCGCATCTTGTGTGATTCCCAAATTACTATAAATAATGAGCTAAATAATGTACTAACATTTAGGTTTTGAGCTTTTTGATAATCTCTTCCAATTCAGATTTTATCTGAGACAAATCAGAGGTATCATGAGAATCATCGTTGCTTACTGTTTGTAAATCTACGGTACCATCAGGGTATTGTTCAAGAAAAGCTTTCCTTGCTTCCTGTATGGTTTTCCTTTCCGTTCTGATCAATCGCTTCAATTCCTTGACAATTGCCAAATCAACTGAAGTGTACATCCTATTTCCTGCTTCATTTTTCTGGGGGTTGAGAAAAGCAAATTCTCTTTCCCAATAGCGAAGAACATGCTGTTCTTCATCAACAATCAAGCTAACTTCTTTGATTGTACGCACTTCTGAGTCCGCCATAATGTCTTGCATCCGTGGTTCTCAATACGGACAAATTGTCCGCCAAAGAGTAAGACACAAAAGTATTGAATTCCTTACAGTATCAGAATCAAATTCAGAGAATCAAGTGTTTTTTCAGGGTTATACCATGCTCGAACTCTATGATGAGAGTTACGAATCCTCTCGTATCGCTAAGAGGAAATGTAACTTCCAATCCCTGATCATCATTTTTGTTCCAGTCAATGAGTTGGACTCTTCCCTTTATATCAATGCATCGAATCTGCTTAATCTCATGACGAACATTCATTGGCAAGAACCAAGTGTTTTGCCCGACTTTAAAAGGTATTTGTCCATCATCCTCAATTGATGTCATACTAGAAACATGTTGCAATGAATGCTTTGAAGCATAGAAAACATCGCCAGCATTTGTATTGTCATTGTTTGCACAATTGCTCATGACATAAAAAGTGACTTTCCCCTGATATCCATTTGCAGGTGGCAACCAAGCGAAATCCCAATAAATTTCACCTGGTACTTGAGCCAAGTTTCCTTTATATGTGTGAGTTACATAAGATCTTCCCACAGCACTTACCAATAAAAAATCCGCTCCTTGAGTTTGAACTCTTTCTTTATTTAACAAAACCCATGAACCTGCATTTTTATTGAGTGAATCAAGACATACAATTTGAAATCCAAATTTAACTTTATCATCTTTTCGCACTCTCAATCTAATTCCTTCCATTGCATTTCCATACAATCCATCATCATCGGAAAAGATCAATGTATTAGTTGTATCATCATTGATTATCTCACTCATTTCATGACAGCCGGACTGAGCACATGTACGTTCACCGGGTGCACCTGTACTACTTTCATGTGCACCTGAAGATTTCAAGGTATAATCACCATTTTTTTCATCAGAGACTGCTGAAGCAATACTTGCAAAAACAAAACACATGATAATTGAGAGTAATATTGATAATTTCATTGTATGTCAAGGAATAAATGAATGAATAATATTACCAGTTTTCAATACATACAATCCAATTGGAAAGTCCGTAAGGTCAATACTCAATTGACCATGATTACCAGGATATTCTCTGTGAATATCACCTAATATAGTATAGACTTTTATCGGTTTTGGATTGGATTCTTGATGTACGATCAAGTATTTCCCTTTTTGCTCAATTGAGATTTCTTTGTTATCAAGGACAGAATTTGCTTTCTGAAGAGAAATGGTGGTATCTCGCAAAAATACATTATCACCTTTATCCCTGTTGTCATTATTCGCTGAAACTGTTGCAAGATAAAACCTAGCAAAACTCGACTGAGTTTGTGGAATTATCCATTTAAAAGTCCAAGAATGCTTCCCTGTTTGCGATGCAAGAGTTCCTGCTTTAGTATATGTCACATATTCTCTATCTGTCAAATCCACATGATTGTGCATGATTTGAGTATACAAAGAATCCGTAATCAAAAATTCTCCTATTGCTTTTCCACTTTCATTAATCGCAGTCAATTGAAAACCGAATCTCTGAACTTCAGGATCTTGAACTTGAACAGTAATCAAAGCCGTATCACCGGGAATGAAAGTACCATTTCTCGTTTCAATACTCAGTAAATGTGACTGATGGCTCTGAGGAATTGGACCATCATCATGACAACCCGATTCAGCACAGGAAATTTCACCGGGCGCACCTGTTGAAGAAGGGGGAGCACCAAAGCTCAGAATTTCGGTCAAATCGGCTTGGACCATTACCCCACAGAGCGCAAAGAAGCAGATGACGAGGAATAGTAGATTTTTTAACATGTTGTTTTCTTCCTATTAACCTCCAAATATAGTCATGATTGTCTATTGAGCAAGCAGCTAGTGCAATAGGATATATCAATGCTTAGCGGTAACTATTGTATGTTTGTATGTGATTTCAATCGGAGATATTACAATGACACATGATCAAACTTCAATCAAAGCACTAAAAGACCTACTGTATCATATGGCAGATGATGCACTCATCATTGCACATCGAAATTCGGAGTGGACAGGTTTAGGACCTATTTTGGAAGAAGACATCGCATTTTCATCCATCGCTCAGGATAAGATAGGGCACGCATTGGCTCTCTACACTTTGCTCCAACAATTGGGTGAACCGGAGCCTGATATCAGTGCATTCACTAGAAATGAGAAAGATTATACTTGTTGTCACTTCGTGGAATATCCTATTGGTGGATATGATTTCAGTTTAATGAGACATTTTCTTTTTGATAGCGCAGAATTATTGCGTTATGAAATGCTTGAACGCAGTTCTTATGAACCATTGGCAAAATTGTCAACCAAGGTTCGTGGTGAAATCAAATATCATGTTTTTCATGCCGATACTTGGATTGTCCAATTAGGGGCACAAGGTAATGAAGAAAGTAAATCAAGAATGCAAACTGCCTTGAATGAATGTTATCCTTTGGCTCTTGGCATATTCGAACCTTCCGAATCTGAGCATATTTTGATTGAACAAAAGATTTTCAATGGTGAGCAAGAACTTGAAAATGCATGGCAAGAAAGAATACAAGCAATTTGCGAGAAAGCAGGTTTGACCATTCCTTCTCGTGAGACCATCACTCCTATTTATGGTGGTCGCAAGGGCTTTCATTCAGATCATCTTCAACCATTGCTTGACGAAATGACAGAAGTATTCCAAATTGATCCATCAGCTGAATGGTGATGCATGTTAATTGCCGGTAATTGGAAAATGAATTTATTGCCTCATGAAGGCATGCTTCTCACGCATGAAATTTGTGAAGGAATGAAGAGTATCTCACCGGAAATTGAAATACTTATTTGTCCTCCATTCACACATTTGGCGCAATGTTCTGTCATTATTGAAAGTGATGATGCTCGAATCAGCTTGGGTGCTCAAAACTGTGATTCGCATGAGTTTGGTGCTTATACCGGCGAAATTTCACCTTTGATGCTTGCATCAATGGGTGTGGAATATGTGATTATCGGGCATTCAGAAAGAAGAGTTCTATTCAATGAGTCCAATGAGATTATTGCAGAAAAGTGTCATGCTGTCCTAGAAGCCGGCATGATACCAATCATATGCATTGGAGAAACTTTGGAAGAAAGAAATGCAGGGAATTTCGAAGGAATTGTAAGGGAACAATTACTTGGAATTTTGAGGAATGATGCAATCTTGGAATCTATTTTGAATTCTGACATCGTAATTGCATATGAACCTGTATGGGCTATTGGAACAGGACTTGCAGCAAACCCCGATCAGGCAGAGAATGCCCACAAATTCATACGATCAATTCTCAATGAATTTCTTCCCGGTCAGTCAGACATGATTCGAATTCTATATGGTGGAAGTGTAAAACCAGATAATGCATCAGCATATTTTGCCATGCCCAATATAGATGGTGCACTGATTGGTGGTGCATCTTTGAATGTGGAATCATTTTTGGCAATTGCACAATCTGCCTGACTTTACATCTCAAGTAATTTCTTTGTAATATTCTGCCGATGTGTGAACATTTGCTCTATCATCTTTCGGATGAGTAGTGAATGTGCCAATTTTCCAAGTCTGCCAAAAGGCAATTCATATTCAAACACATCGCGCATTCTTGTATATCCCCCGCCCATATCCTCAAAATATCTGTATTGCACCATTTTCTTGAATGGACCTTTGACTTGTCTGTCTGCCAAGCAAGCAGGATAATCAAACAGAAAAAATTCCATGTGCATCCGCATTGGAATGAAACCAAACTGCTTCACAAGCAAATTGACTCTTTGTCCTTGACCAGCCGGATCAGCATGTTCAACAATAACTTTTATGAATGGAGGAGTGATGCGAATAAGATTATTCACATCAGTGTGGAAGAGAAATACTTCTTCAATCGGAGATCTGATGATTATGTTGCGAGTAAAAGAGTGCATGGTGATTGCCTATTAATCAATCACGTCGAACATATCATCAGAAGCAAATGTTCCCACAGAAAATCAAAGAGTTACAATACTATGATCAATGCGTGAATAGACCGTTTCCACATCTGCATCGCCATCAATATTCAGCATTTTTCCCGATCCTGCATAATACTCCAATAATGGAGCAGTCTGCTCATTATAGACATTCAATCGATGCCTGATGATATCCTCATTGTCATCTTGTCTACCCCTCAATAGCATTCTCTTTACAATTTCATCATTGTCAACTGAAATATTGACAATATGAGAAATCGCTTTTCCCTGCTTTTCCAACAATGCATCCAATGCTTGTGCCTGACCGAGTGTTCTTGGGAAACCATCAAGAATGACTCCCGATGCATATTCTGATTTTGACATTGCTTCTTCCACGATTCCCGTCACGATGTCATCTGGAACCAAGCCACCGGATTGCACATAACTTTGAGCAGTTTTTCCGAGTTCGGTTCCGGCAGAAATGGCTGAACGGAATGCCTCACCTGTTGAGAGATGTTGAACTCCTTTACGCTCGGCAAGAATTGCTGCTTGCGTTCCTTTGCCCACTCCGGGGGCTCCAAACATGACGATGATCATTGTGACTCCGATGATCTAAAGAGAAGCAAAAATGGGTCCATGCCCGAAATTGTACTGACAAATATACTGCATCTGACCTTGTTTTCCATCACAATTCCCTTGATACTACAGATCATACCCCATTGACACAATGTAGGATCTTCCGGGGAGTGGAAAATTGAGAATCATTTGATATTCTACATTGAGAAGATTACGAATTTCACCTCTGATTCTAAGCATCCCATCAAATATTCCCATTCGGAATTCCGCATGAGGGTTGACAAGTATCACAGGATTCATTTTGGTTTCAGGCAATTCCCCCAACATACCATAGCGTTCCCCTATGGCTGTTACCATGATTCCCAATGTATGTGTGGAAAAAGTCGAAATCAAACTGGAAGAAATTGTGTGTGTTGGCACATACGGAATAATGCTTTCATAAGTATCCGATTCAGGGCTCTTGTCTATGACATGTTTGAATGCATAATTGCATTGTATAGCTCCATTTATGACAGGAATCTTAAGACCAAGTGATGCTTCAATCCCGGAAGACCATACCATGCCGATATTGCTGGCTCTCCATTGTACCGGAGAAATAGGCATTGCTAGAATTTGATCTTTCACCTGCATATGATAGACAGAGAGTTGACCATTTACATCTCCTTCATCATAGTTACACCCGATATCAATTCCCATCGAAGTTTCCGGTTTAAGAAACTGCGTTCCATAATTGAGATAATACAATTCATTAAATGAAGGCACTCGAAAATCGCGAGTTACCTTTCCGGACATGGTAAATCCTGACAAGATTTCATGGGCGATGGCCAAATGACCCGATAAAGCAGGTCCTTGTTGATCACTGAATGCATCCAATCGTAAACCGGCATCAATGTCATGTTCTTCAATATTCATCATCCATCTGGTGAACAATGCACCCGAAGTTCTTGTAGGATTATCTCCTGCAAAAGGTTGCAACAATTCTCCTCTAAGGTCAGCATTCGCAAACACCGCACCTGATTTGATGATGATTTCATAGGAAGGCATAAGCAATAATTCAGCTTGGGAGAACAATTCCTTGGTTGAAAACACATATTTGGCGCCCTCATAGCCCGCATACAAAGCAAAGGGATCCCTGAAATAGCTCCATGAATTACGAAGTGAAGTTTTCACATTAATAATTGACATCTTGGAGACCATGGCATTGACACTACCTGCAATCATAAAATCTTGGTCTTGAAAAAAAGCTTCTGAATCCTCTATTTTTCCGGTAAGAACAGCACCCGGAATTCCCCTAACCCCATTCACAAATGAGGTCCAAAAAGTTGCTTTCAGTTTTTCTTCTTTACAATGATGTGAAACTCGAGCAAAGACATTCATTTTGGAATTCCCTGCATTCCCTCTTTCAACTAATGTAGAAGGCACATTACCCGTTGGTTGAAATCGGATAGGATATGTGCCATCAAAATTCAAATGGTCAGTATTAACCATGAATGATGTTGAATTATTCGCAATACCGCCTCCAATTCGGATTGTTTCTTCACCAAAACTTCCAATCCCTCCCGAAATGGATGCAAAACTCGTATCAATCAGTGAATTCATGGAAATATCCAATACACCCGACATTGCTCCACTTCCAATGATTGATGAACCACCACCCATATCCAATTCAATAGATTGTCCAGGAAGCATGGCAATTGATGAAATATCAAATAGACCTGATTGAGAAGATGTAAGTGGTATGCCATCCAAGAGTATTACATTTCTCAATGGGCCCAATCCACGAATGGAAAACAAATTCAATGCTCCCGGCCCACCATAATCACGCAATTCTATCGAAGGAATCAACATGGAAATCGATTGTAAGCGATTATTTCCCAAAAATCCTTGCAATTCGCTACTTAATGACCTTTTAAATGAATATTTACCATTTTTTAGGAGAAAAGAAGAGGAATCTGCCAATTTCACAATTGGTTTTGTTACATAAAAAGATGTAGAGTCATCCGAAGTTGCATGGAGTGATACACTAAACTGGAACAATTGCATTATCACGCATAAAGTGGTGATAATGTAGAATTTACGAGACGAATATGCCGATGAACTAAAAAAAGACATATATTTGCATGTGTGATTGGGTCTTCTCAGCGGAAGTCCCTTTTTTGTTTGTATGGATTGTTGACAATATCTCATGCCATTGGAATTACCCGGCGATATCCGCCCGATACTAGAATCCGCTTGTTCAGCACAGCATGCAACGCTGATAGATGTTGTATTGCGAGGAACAAAAGAGCGCATGATTCTTGAACTATATGTGGATACACCAGCAGGAATTTCACTTGAGCAATGCGAGTCAATCAATCGAGCATTACTTGTCGAAGCTGAGTCCAATGCCTTTTTGGATGCTGTCCGCAGCATAGAAGTTTCTTCTCCGGGGACTGACAGACCGCTGGTTCACTGGTGGCAATTTCCTAGAAATATAGGCAGAACACTAGAATTGACATATACAAAGGAAGATGCTCAAATCACCGAATCATTGACCTTGCTGGAAGCTGATGAACAGAAACTCATTGTTCAACAACCGAAGAAAAAAAGCAAGAACAAGGCCGACGAAGATACGACATTCTCTTTACCCTATTCAGAAATTCATAAAGCAATCGTTCTCATTTCGCTGTAATTGATTGCATAGATAGTATCACAATACACATAGTCAACACAATGGCACGCCGTAAAGTCAAACCTAAGTACGACAAAAAGCTTATCATCGAAGCATTCGCAGAAATGGCAAGAGAAAAGAGCATTGACAAAGACCTTTTGCAAGGTATGCTTGTCGAAACACTCTCCATGCTGATCAGAAAGAAGTATGGTCAGGAAGCTAATTTCGACATCGTTGTAAACATGGACAAAGGTGATTTGGAAATCTATCTCATGCGTACAATCGTTGAAGAGGTGGAAGATCCTTCTCTGGAAATCTCCATGAAGGAAGTGAAATCTCGCTCCGAAGAAGAATATGAGAACGGCGATGAATTTATTGAAGAAATCACCCTCGAAAACATTTCAGATAACTTTGGAAGAAGATTGATTGCGCTTGCGACTCAAACCTTGGGCCAAAGAATCCGCGATGTTGAAAAGGACAATATTTTCAATGAATTCAATGATAAAGTAGGTGAAATCATTGTTGGCGAAGTATATCAAGTTCGTCCCGGAAGTTTGCTCATCATGCACAACAAAAATGAAATGCGCATGCCACGAGAAGAGCAGATTCACAATGAGCGTTATAAAAAGAATATGTCCATCAAGGCGGTCATCAAGGAAGTACGCAGAATGCAAGGCAGCGGAACGCCTGACATCATCGTTTCCAGATCTGCTGATGAATTTCTCGCACGTCTTTTTGAAATTGAAATACCCGAAGTATATGATGGTATCATAGAAATCAAGTCCATCGCTCGCGATCCGGGCGAAAGAGCCAAGGTCGCTGTCTTGTCATATGATGAAAGAGTCGATCCAGTAGGGGCTTGCGTTGGCATGAAAGGAATCCGAATTCACTCAATTGTTCGCGAATTGAATAATGAGAACATTGATGTGATTGAATATTCAGCGGATCCAAAAGTTTTCATTGCGAAGGCATTGGCTCCAGCACGCATTCGTGATATCGTTGTATCACCTGAAACAAGATCAGCAACCGTTGTTGTGCCAGATGATCAAGTTTCCCTTGCCATTGGTCGTAATGGACAAAATGTTCGCCTTGCATCCAAATTGACAGGCTATAATATCACATTGATCAAAGAAGGTGGAGAAGATATCGAGCTTATCGAGTTCAGAGATGAAATCGGTAAAGAAATGTATGAGAATATCATCAATCTTGGAATTGACACAGCAAGAGAATTCCTTGATGCCGATATTTATGATTTGCTGGAAATTCCCGGCATGACAAAGAACACTCTACTTGAAATCAGAGATATCATACTTTCTGAATTTGAAGAACAAGAAAGACCCGAGATTCGCGATGCGATTCTTGTAGCCAATACTTTTCCGGATGATTCAACTGCAGATGAAAATTCTGCAGAATAATTGAGCCTGTAGCCGGAACATTGCATGAATGTTCATGCATTCGATTTTTTTTAACATTCAACCATAGGTTGTATGCCTGCATCTAACGGAACACGTCTTTTCAAGCTTGCCTCCCAAATTAATATTGGGAAGGATGCCATTGTTGAATTCCTTCAAGGAAAAGGATTCACCATTGAAAACAAACCAACATCTGTCTTAAACGATGAGATGGTGGATGTAGTCATGGACAAATTTGCCCGTGAAGCGAAAGCAGCTGAAAAGCAGAGAGAGAAATTAGAAAAATATCATCATGCTCGCAATCCTGAAAAGGGCGATTATGAAGAATCACCACTTAGTGAAGAAGCGGTCATTGAAGAAATTCCCGTTCATGTATTACCTGTTGAAATTGAAGAGCCGGTAATGGTTGAATCGAAAGAGGAAATCATTGAGGCTCCGATTGAAAAAGTAGTATCTGAACCGGAAATAATGCCCGAGCCTTCTGAGCCGGAAACAACTCCTATCGAAATCGAAAAAGAAATCGAGTCACAACCTGAGATTGAACCTGTAGCCGAAACAGTAAAGATATCGACACCTGAAGTTGAAGTTGTCAAGGAAGCTGAAAAGGAAACTGAAAAGGAAGTAGAGAAAACTACCCCGGCAGAAACGGAAGCCGTGTCTCAGGAAGATGATTCCAAAGATCCAAAAAAGAAGAGAAAAAAACGCATCATGGAAGTTGAGTATGAAGCCGGAGCGATGCCTCAGCTTCGCGGCTTGACTGTTGTTGGAAAAATTGATGTCCCCTCTCGCAGAGAAGAAGGTGGTCGATATGGTCGTCCCGATCGTAATGCAAAGAAAAGCGGAGATCGTCCACAGCAGCAACAAGGTCCAGGTGGTGAGCGTAGAGATAATGATCGCAGACCAAATAGACCTACAACAGGAAATCAACAATCCATCGGTGAGAGACTTCGCGCCAAAGGTCAAGAGGGTGGGTTAGGACTTGCTCCTGCCAAAACCGAGGATGATAAAGATAAAGCAGCAAAGAAGAATCTCCGTCCAGCACCTCCAAAAGATGCCAAAGGAATAGACAAGAAGAAAAAGAAAAAGAAATCCATTCGTGAGACAATCACCGAAGAGGATGTAACAAGAGCAATTCGCGAAACCCTATCCGGCATGGAAGATTCCGGTTCCGGTTTCAGAAATAAGCTCAAGCAAAGAAAGAAGATGGAGCGCGAAGAAAAAGAGGCTCGCCGCATTGAAGAAGTTCAACGCGAAAGTACAATTCTCCGCCTAACTGAGTTTGTGACTACTGCTGATCTTGCTGCATTAATGGGCACAACAGCTGCAGAAATCATAGTAAAATGTATGTCTCTTGGATTAATGGTAAGCATTAATCAAAGACTTGACAAAGACACAATCACATTGATTGCTGATGATTATGGATTCCAAGTAGAATTCCTGGATGAACAAGCCGCTCAAGAGATAATTGACATTGAAGATGCAGAAGATACACTTGTGACTCGTCCCCCGATAGTTACTATCATGGGTCATGTGGATCATGGTAAGACTTCACTCCTCGATTATATCAGAAAAGCAAATGTTGTAGCCGGTGAATCCGGTGGTATTACTCAGCATATTGGCGCTTATCATGTTGATTTACCTGATGGTCGCACAATCGCATTTCTTGATACACCAGGCCATGAAGCATTTACAGCAATGCGTGCCAGAGGAGCTCAAGTAACGGATATCGTTGTTCTTGTTGTGGCAGCCGATGACAATGTGATGCCTCAAACAATTGAAGCCATCAGCCATGCTCAAGCAGCCAATGTTCCCATTGTTGTTGCATTGAATAAAATCGACAAAGAAGATGCAAATCCTGATCGCGTGAAGCAACAATTGGCTGATCGCGGTGTATTGGTTGAAGAATGGGGCGGTAAATATCAATGCGCTCATATTTCCGCAAAGAAAGGAATCAATATTGAAGGTCTCATGGAGAAGATTCTCTTAGAGGCTGAGATTTTGAATCTAAAAGCAAATCCTGATCGCATTGCGAGAGGAACCGTTATTGAAGCCCATCTTGACAAAGGAAAGGGTGTTTTGGCTACCGTCATGGTTCAAAAAGGTTCGCTTTCCATTGGTGATGCATTCGTTGCAGGTATTTATTCCGGTAGAGTTCGTGCAATGTTTG
>Ga0315900_10002415_pt1 | contig 28575 bp, 35 predicted proteins | sample LakEriMetagenome_FD_203521 | JGI IMG/M metagenome (GOLD analysis project Ga0315900, IMG submission 203521) | Freshwater fungal communities from buoy surface, Lake Erie, Ohio, United States - Buoy 12 MA114 | ecosystem: Environmental > Aquatic > Freshwater > Lake > Lake biofilm | place: USA: Lake...
GGCCGGGGCACAGGTCGTCTCGGGTGCCGAGGTAGCTGCGCGCGTCCGCCGCGTCCTTCAGGAGCAGGGCTACGAGGCCGACCCCGTGATTCCGCCCGGGCGCCAGTTCAATCCTTGCGGCGCGCCACTCGAGGTCACGCCGCGCAATGGCGACGACTGGCGCACTGTCAACGTCACCTGCCCGGCGCCTGTCCGCTGGTCGGTGATGGTCCGCAGCGGCGCTGCGCTGCCGGCCGATGCCGCGGGAGTCCCCGATCCCGTCCGGCAGGTTGATGCAGCAGAGATCGTCGCGGCGGTTCAGGCCAAACTCGATGCGGCGGCGCTTGATGCCGTGCCGGTCGTGAACCAGTCGCGCGTCTTCTACCCCTGTGCGGCACCGCTCGATGTCGCGCCGCGGATCGAGGGTGATTGGCGGACGGTTGCCGTCAGTTGCCCCGCCCCGGCGCGCTGGTCGCTCAATGTCCGAACCGTTGCCCGCCGGGGCCCCGCGAGCACAACCGCGCTTGACTCGGCACCGCGCGCGACCGCCACCGACATCGAGGCCGCGGTCAGGCGTGCGCTGAGCGAAGAGGGGATCGCCGCGACCCCGCTCGTGTCGCGCCTGCGCCGCTTCTTTCCCTGCTCGAGCGAACTCAAGGCCGCGCCGCGCTTCGGCTCGGACTGGCGGACGGTCGAGGTGCGTTGCTCCGAACCGCTCGAATGGGCCGTCTATGTGCGCACCGTCGAGGACGCCGCAACGGCCGCCGATGCAACCGGGGCCTTCGATGTCACGGCAGCACATGTCGAAGCGGCGGTGATCGATCTCCTGCAGGCTGCCGGCCTGCGTGGCGAGCCCGTGATCCCCGCGACCCGGCGCTTCTATCCCTGCTCCGAACCCCTCGGTGCAGAACCGCGCAACGGAACCGACTGGAGCATGGTCACGGTGCGCTGCACGACGCCCTTCGAGTGGTCGCTGCTCGTGCGGACGAACCTGTCCTCACCCTTGCCCGATGCGACGGCGGTTGCGGCTCTAGAGGCCGAGGCGGCCGAAGCGATGCCGGCCCCTGCCGCTGAGGCCAACACCGGCGAGAAGGCTGCGGACGCGGCCACCTCGGGTGTCGTCGTCGCGGCGCTCCGGCGCAGCCTGCGCAAGGGGGCGGTTCTGACCGAGGACGATGTTATGATGATCCCGGCGCCGCAGAAGGCCTCTACCGGGCTGTTCACGAACGCATCCGACGTGATCGGGCGCACGCTGACCCAGACGCTCGGTGAGGGGCGCGCGCTCCACGCCCGGCACCTCGATTACGACTGGCTCGTGCGCGAGGGCAATCCGCTCATGATCGTGAATGCGATCGGCGGCTTCGAGATCGTGACACCTGGCCGCGCCGTCGGCAACGGCCAACTGGGTGACATCATCGAGGTCGAGAACGTTTCTTCCGGCGAGATCATCCAGGGCGTCGTCGAAGGCTCGGAAAAAATACGTCCCATCGCTAACATGAACTAGTCTGCGGTCGTTTCCCATCGCGTAAGGAGGGTGTCATGGTTGATCACATCAAGCATACGGCACACAGAGTGTCCGTCCCTGGCGCATCGATTGCCAAGGAACTGGCTGACCGCAAGGCTGCGGCCGAGGTGGCGAAAGCCGCTTCGACAGCACCTGCGGCCCCGACCAGCGACTTGCAGTCGAAGGCGACCGTGGCGGCAATGAAGAGCGAACCGCCCATCGACATCGAAGCCGTTGGACGGATCAAGGACGCCATCCGCAAGGGGAACTATCCGATCGATCTCGATCGGGTGGCCGACCGGCTGATGGAAAGCTACCTTCAACTCAAGGGTTGAGGGCCTGAAGATGGACCACGACGCGATGCCGACCGACCTGAACGGACGCCTCGATGCCCTGCGCGACACCCTTGGACGGGTGGCGGGCAGTCTGCATGATGCCGAGGCCCTGACGTCGGCGACATCCGATCTCCAGACGGTCACGAGCGCGCTCGCCGAGACGATGGCGGTGCGGCCCGAGACCGAGGGGGTTGACCGGCTGTCGCTCGAGGCGCTGCGCGAAGACGTGCGCCGGATCGAGTTGCGGCTGCGCGCGCATGTGCAGGTCCTGTCGGGCTTCGGATCCTATCTGAAGGCGGACATCTCGCGCGGCTGACAACGGCGCGATGCAGGGGGCGCCGTCTGGCGTCAGCAGGTCCGGTGGCGGGTGCCATCCGGACCTAGGGTGCATTTTTCGCTCGGGGACGACCCCGGGCAAGCGTGCGGGGTCTGTCGGATGAAGGCTCTTCTCCTCCAGGGGATCGTCTATATCCTGCCGGGTTTCATCGTGCTTGCGGCCTTCATCGGCGGCCACGCCGCAGTCGGGCCGCGCGCCGAACACCTCCAGCCCTATCGCGACCGCTTCGAGGCCACCGCGCCCGCCGACACGGATGCGCCCGCCGCCGAAGCGACGGCGGCACCCGCCGAGGGTGAGGCACCCGCCCAGGGCGAAGCCGTGCCCGCGGGCGCCGAAGCCACGGCCACGGGCGAAGAGCGCGTCCAGGTCGACGAGCAAGGCCAGATCATTCCCCCCTCCTATCGCTACTTCAGCTTCGCGTCGGCTTTTGCCGGAAATGCCCGCGACGGCTCGGGTCTTTTCAGTCTCGAACTGTCCGTCAGCGTGTTCCTGCCGCCAATGTTTTCCGAAGGGGTCATATTGCGCCTTCAGGAACGCGAAGCCGTCGTACGTGGCCTGATCATGGACACACTCGCCGACGTTGCCGCCGAGGATCTGCGCACGGTCGAAGCTCGGCGCGCCCTGACCGAACGGATCCGCACGCTTTTGAATGACTGGCTGGTGTCCGAGGGCCTCGAACCCGACATCGAGGAAGTCATCATCACCTCTTTCGTGCTGACCTGACGGGCGGCGGATTCCCGACGCCCGCATGGTTGGCCGATCGGATCGCCTGCTCGGTGTGACGTGTTTCCGACACCGATCAAAGCCCGTTCCGGGCGCTGTTCCGCAGTCCAGACAAATCCTGAATAATTTATATAAGTCAGATATTTGTGTGCTTTGATCGGGGCATTCCGACAGGCCCTTCGGGGGTTGGCCCGCTTCTTGCCTTTCCTTTGAGACGCAAGGGAGTGCGCAAGATGTCCGACGTCGTGATCGATGCAAACGGGTTCGCTGCAGCCGAACGGCTCGCCGAGGCGATTTCCCGCCGCAAGGTCCGGGCGGTGGTTTCGGCCGATCCTGGCCGAGATCCCGGCGTGCAACCAGGGGCAGCCTATGCATGCGGGGCCGCCGCAGTTGCCGCGGCCGGCGGGTTGCGCGCGCTGACTGAGCGGCTTCGGCCACTGCGGCCTCGTCTTGTCGTGATCCTCGACGAGTCTGCCGCGACCCTTGTCTGCGAAACCGAGCTGGGCGGCCGGGTAATCCGGATGGGCCTGCCGACTGCGCGCGCCGGCCTGCCGCTCGCGCAGGATTTCGCGCTGCTCCATGCCGCGGACGTCCTGTGTGCCGAAACCTCGAACATGATCGCGGCCGATCCCTCGACGACGCGGCTGATGGAACTTGCAGACCGCGTTGCGCGATCGGACGTGACGGTCTTCGTCAACGGACCGACGGGGACCGGCAAGGAAGTGCTCGCGCGCTATGTCCATCTGCGCTCGGTCCGCCGGGGCAACCCCTTTGTCGCGATCAACTGTGCCGCGATCCCCGAGAACATGCTCGAGGCCGTGCTGTTTGGCCACGAGAAGGGTGCGTTCACCGGCGCGTCGCTTGCCAACAAGGGGATCTTCCGCGCCGCCGAGGGGGGCACGCTACTGCTGGACGAGATTTCCGAGATGCCGCTCGGGCTGCAATCGAAGCTCTTGCGCGTGCTGCAGGAGCGCACCGTGACCCCGCTTGGCGGCCAGGCGGAGATCAAGGTCGATGTCCGCATCGTCGCGACGACGAACCGCGACATCCACGAAGAAGTCCGCCAGAACCGCTTCCGCGAGGATCTCTTCTATCGCTTGAACGTCTTTCCGCTGGCGACGCGCGCGCTCGCGGAGCGGCGCGACGATATCGTGGCGATCGCGGCCGCGCTCTTGCGCAAGCATTGCCCGCCCGGCACGCCAATGCCGATGCTCGGCGAGGATGCGGTCGCGCTGTTGCTGGCCCATGACTGGCCGGGCAACGTGCGCGAACTCGAGAACGTGATGCAGCGGGCGCTCGTGCTGCATGCCGAGGGGGTCATAACCGCAACTGACATCATCGTCGATGCGCCCTCCGACGGATTGCGTCTGCGGCGCGATGAAACCGCCTTCGGCCGTCGTGTGGCCGGCATGGCCTATTAGGAGGTGCAGGCATGTCGCAGATCCCCAAGCTGCGCTTCGAGGTCGGGCAGACCCATCTGCAGACGGCCGCGCGCATTCACGAGAAATTCTCGGAAGCATCGATCCGCCCGGCAGCCGACGCGCCGGGCTTTGCCGAGCGGCTCGGCGCCGGCCTGCGCGATGTCGCCGACGCGCAGAACAGCGCAAGCGAGATGGCGCGCAACTACGAACTCGGCCTCGAGAACGACCTGGCCAAGGTGATGATCAGCCAGCAGGTCTCATCGCTCGGGTTCCAGCTGACGCTGAGCCTGCGCAACAAGGCGCTGAGTGCCTACAAGGACATCATGAACATGCCGGTCTGATCCGGCACGCTCATCCCCGAAGACGACCGAACCGCGAGAGTGAAGAATGGCCAGAGCACCCGAGGCGAGATCGACCCAAGTTGCCGCAGCCGTCGGACGACCCGGCGGGGCGGTCAGCCTCATGTCATCGGGCGGCAATATCTTCGCAAACCTGCGCGAGATGACGGCGCAGCCCGGATTCCGACGCGCCGTGCCGACCATCGTCACGGTGATTGCCGCCATCGCGGGCATCGCGCTCTATGCCATGGTTCAGCAACCCAAGATGACGACCCTCTATGCCTCGCTGCCCGAAGCCGAGAAGGCCCGGGTTGTAGAGGCGCTGACCAATTCGGGCTACGAGGTGTCGGTCGATCCGACGACGGGCGATGTGCTCGTTCCCGTTGCGGACTATCACCGCTCGCGGATGAGCCTTGCGGCGCAGGGCCTGCCCAGCGTGGTTCCCGATGGCTATGCCGCGCTTGGCGACATTCCGATGGGCACGTCGCGATCCGTCGAGATCATGCGCCTGAAGCAGACACAGGAAATCGAGCTTGCCCGCTCGATCACCGAAATCGCCGCGGTGCAGTCAGCGCGCGTCCATCTCGCCTTGCCCGAGAGATCCGTGTTCGTGCGCGAGCAGGAGACGCCGACCGCGTCGGTATTTCTGCAGATCGCCGCCGGGCGGAAGCTGGACGAGGATCAGGTCGAGGCGATCGTGAACCTCGTGGCGGCATCGGTGCCCAACATGGCGCGCGAGGGCGTGACTGTCGTGGACCAGCAGGGCCGGATGCTGACGCGCTCGCTCGATGATCCGTCCTCGATCCTGTCGGACAGCCAGTTGCGCTACCGGATGCGGCTTGAATCGATCTATCGCAGCCGTATCGAGATGCTTGTCGGGCCGATCGTGGGTGCGGGCAACGTGAACGCGCAGGTCAACCTCGATATCGATTTCACGCGCCGGGAGGTCACCGAAGAGCGGGTCGATCCCGAGGGCAACGCTCTGCGCAGCGCCCAGAGCACCCGCGACGTCAGCCGCAATCCCGAGGCCCAGGGCATCCCGGGTGCGGTATCGAACCGCGCGCCCACCGAGGCTGAACTTACGTCCAACCTGCCCGGATCCGAAGCCGGAGCAGCAGATCCCTCGGTCGAGAGCGAGTCCACCAGTTCGGTGCAGAACTACGAGATCAGCCGCAAGGTCGAGACGACGATGGACCCCGCGACCAAGATCTCGCGCGTTGCCGTCGCGGTACTGGTACGCGAGCGCGAGGCGATCAATCCCGAGACCGGCCTGGTCGAACCCGTTCCCTTTGCGCCCGAAACGCTAGAGGAGATCCGCAGCCTCGTCGCCGGGGTCGTCGGACTTGACGAGGAGCGCGGCGATGTCGTGACCGTGATGGCGCAGCCCTTCGTGCAGCAGCTTGATGAATCGGTGAAGGTCGAATGGTTCGAGACCGGCTGGGTCAAGCTTGCGGCGCAGCAGTTCCTGACAGTCCTTACGCTTGCGGTCATCGCGCTCGGGGTCATCCGGCCGCTCTTGAACCGTGTCCTCGTACCGTCGGGCGGCGATGCGGTGGCGCGTGGCGGGTTGAGCGACGACGAGGTCGATGCGCTCGACTCGGTCGTGGTCAAGGAGGGCGAGACGCTGGACGAGATCAAGGCCAAGCTGAAGCCCAAGAAGTCGAACATCTCGCTCGAGATGCTCGACACGGCGAACACCTACGACGACAAGGTCGCCATCATCCGCATGATCGTCTCGGACGAGGCGGGGCGCGTGTCGAACGTGTTCAAGCAGATGATGAAGAAGGACATGTCGTATCTCTGACACAGGGGCGCCCCCCGAAGCGGGGGCGCGGCGACGGAGCGAGCAATGGCGGAACCTGCACAGCAGACGGGCGAGGAGCGGCTCTTCGACACGCTCACCGGAACGCAGAAGTCGGCGATCCTGATGATGCTTCTGGGCGAGGACGAGGCGGCCGAGATCCTCAAGAACCTGACCCCGCGCGAGGTCCAGCACCTCGGGACGGCGATGTATTCGGTCCAGGGGGTCGACCAGGAGACGGTGAACGCCGTCCTCGACGAGTTTCTGGCCGTGATCAAGCAGCAGACGAGCCTTGGCCTCGGCGCGGGCAACTATGTGCGCAACGTGCTGACCAAGGCGCTCGGGGTCGACAAGGCCCAGTCGGTCCTGAGCCGCATCACCCCCGCATCCTCGGAGCGCCCGATCGAGATCCTCGACTGGATGGACGCCCGCTCGATCTCCGAGCTCATCCTCGACGAGCATCCGCAGATCATCGCCCTCATCATCTCGTATCTCGACTATGCGCTCGCGGCCGATGTCCTCACGCTGCTGCCGCAGGACATGCAGCCCGACGTGGTGCGCCGGATCGCGACGCTCGAGACCGTCCAGCCCGACGCGGTGCGCGAACTCGAGCGCGTGATGCAGCAGAAATTCAAGGCCAACACGACGCTGCGCGCCTCGCAGATCGGCGGCGTGAAGGCGGCGGCGAAGATCATGAACTTCACCAAGACCGCGATGGAACAGCGGATCATGAAGGAGATCAAGAAGGACAGCAAAGACCTCATGCAGTCGATTCAGGACAACATGTTCGTCTTCGACAACCTCATCATGTCGGACGACCGCTCGCTCCAGACGCTGCTGCGGTCGGTCGATACCGAACTGCTGACCCTCGCCCTCAAGGGCGCCGACGAGGCGCTGCGCGAGAAGCTCTTCGGCTGCATGTCCACCCGCGCGGCCTCGAACATCAAGGACGAGATGGAGGCCCTCGGCCCTGTCCGCCTGACCGATGTCCAGGAGGCGCAGAAGCAGATCATCGACGTCGCGCGCAGGCTGTCGGACGAGGGCACGATTGTCCTTGCCGGCCGCGGTGGCGACGAGATGGTCTGAGGTTGAACGCAGATGGAACCTGCCCAGACAGTTTCCGAAACGGCCCGCGCGCTCGAGGAAGCCGAGATCGTTTCCCTCGTGCGTCTCGCGGGGCAGGGCAGCTATCAGCCCGGTGCATCGATCCCCGGGCGCAAGCCTTCGGCCTTCCGCAGCCGCAGCCTGCTCGACATCGCCCGCGATGCGCGCCCGGAGCCACCCCCGAGGCGTGCCCCCGATCCTGCGCCGGCGCCTGCCGCGCCCGAGACGCGCAGCGAGCTGGTCGAGGATGCCGAACTCGTGCTGCCGCCGGCGCCCGAGGCGGTCCCGGTTCCCTCGCATCCCGAACCGCATGCTGCTCCTCTTTCACCCGCCCCCGCACCTGTGCCCGAGCCGCCGCGAGGGATCGATCCCGAGATTGTCGCGCGCGAGAAGGAAGAGGCCTACATCTCTGGCTTTCGTGCCGGAGAGGCGCAGGCGCGCCGCGAGATCGACGCCGAAACGGTCGCGGCGCTCGATGCGCTCGATCGTGCGACGCGCGCGCTGACCGAACCTGGAAGTGCCGTCCTCGACCATCTCGGAGCCGTCCTTCGTGACGCGGTTCTTGGCCTTGCCTCGGCCCGTGCCGGGGCGCGCATCGACGAGATGCCGCTGCCTTTCCTGCGGCGGATCGAGGCCATGGTCGAGCAGGTCCAGGCTGATCTTCGCGGCATCGTGCTGCGCCTGCATCCAGCCGATGCGGCGGCGCTGCGCAGCATCATCGGGCGTTCCGAGACGCTGGGCGAGGCCCGCATCATCCCGAGCGAGGCGCTGAACCGGGGGGATGTCGATATCGCGATCGGCGGAGTCCGGCTGCTCGATGCGCTGCCGGTCGTGACGCCGCCGCCCGTTGTGGCCGAGGGGGATCGGGCATGAGCGTGCTTGACCGCCTGCTGCCCGAGTTGGCCGCGATTCCGGCCGAGCGGTTCCTGCGCGCGTCGGGCCGTGTCACGCGGTTCGATGGGCAGATCGTCGAATGTCACGGATTTCCCATCTCGGTGGGTGCTATCTGCGCCGTCGAAGGTGCGGATGGCGCGACGGTCGAGGCCGAGGTGATCGGCTTTCGCGAGGGGCGCAACCTTCTCTTCTTGCATGAGTTCGGGGCGCGGATCGAAGTCGGCGCCCGGGTGGTCGCGCGCGACGACGGGCGCGAGGTGGCGGTGGGCGATGGGCTGCTCGGGCGGGTCGTCGATGCGCAGGGCAAGCCGCTCGATGGCGAACCCGCCCCCGAGCTTGGAGAAACCTGGCCTCTGCTCGGCCGACCCACCAATCCGCTTGGTCGCGCGCCGGTGGCAGAGCCGCTCGATGTCGGGGTGCGCGTCGTCAATGCGTTGCTGACCATCGGGCGCGGTCAGCGCGTCGGCATCGTCGCGGGCTCGGGCGTGGGCAAATCCGTGATGCTGTCGATGATGACGCGCTTTTCGCAGGCCGACGTGATCGTCGTCGGCCTGATCGGTGAACGCGGGCGCGAGGTCGGCAGCTTTTACGAGGCTGTCATGCGCGGCGAGGCGCGGCGCAAGGTCTGCATTGTCGCGGTGCCCGCCGATCGCTCGCCGCTCTTGCGGATCAGGGGCGCGAATTATGCGACCGCGATTGCCGAATATTTCCGCGAGAAGGGCAAGCATGTCCTGCTGATCATGGATTCGCTCACCCGCGTGGCCCATGCCCGGCGCGAGGTGGGGCTTGCGCTCGGCGAGCAGCCGACCGCCAAGGGCTATCCGCCCTCAGTCGTCTCGATGATCCCCTGCCTTGTCGAACGCTCGGGCACGGGACCGGCGGGCGGCGGATCGATCACGGCGCTCTACACCGTGCTCGCGGATGGCGATGACACCACGGCAGACCCGGTTGTCGATACCGCGCGCGCGATCCTTGACGGCCACATCGTCCTGTCGCGCAAGCAGGCCCAGCTTGGCATCTATCCGGCGGTGGACATCGGCGTGTCGGTGAGCCGCGTGATGTCCGAAATCATGCCCGCCCGGCACATGAAGGCGGCCGCGACCTTCCGCCGACTGGTGACGCTCTATCTCGAGAACCGCGACCTGATGCTCATGGGGGGCTATTCGCCGGGGCAGGATCCCGACCTCGACCTTGCCGTGGCGCTCTGGCCGCGGATCACGGGCTTTGTCGGGCAGGGCCCGGACGAGGCCGCGCGCTTTGCCGAAACGCAGGCCGCGCTCTACGAGTTGGTCGCAGGCTGACGTGTCGGACAAGGCGCGACTGATCGAACTGCTGCGCAAGCGCGAGGTGATCCGGATGCGGCGTATCGCTGCCGATCTGGGCGTCACCTCTGCCGAACATGCGCGGATCGCGACGATGGCCGACAAGCTGTCGACCCTGATCGAGGAAAATCGGCCCCGCGAAGGCGAGATGTCTGCGCCCGCGCTCCGCGCACGGCTCGGGATCGGCGTGAAGCTCGAGGCCCAGCGCGAGATCAGCGCCAATCGGGCGGAATTCCTGCGCACCGAGATAGACCATAGCCGAAAGAAGCTCGCCCAGATGAAGCGGCGCGAGACGCTCTATGGCGATCGGGCGAGCGTCGAGCGCGACGCCGCAGAAGCAGCCCGCGAGGCCGCAGCCGAACAACTGCTGCCGCCCGGCCGCAAGGGTCGCAAGCCCTGAGTGGCGGACGGCTGGCATCATCCTTGCAAGACACCTTCGGACGCGCCCCATCCGGGGCAGGGATGCACAGGGCCATGAGCACGCTGGCGATCGGTTCGGATATGGCGCCGCATGATCCGGTGGCGCGAACCGCAGGGCCCGGTCGTGCCGCGCCGGCGGGTGATCCGTTCGCGGCGCTGTTCAACCTCGGTCTTGCCACCGATCCCGCAGCAGCCGCTGCAGCGGGTCTGCCGCACCAGGCGAATCCGGGTGACGAGACAGCCGTCGCGTCGGTCGCGCTGCCTTCGGCCGAGGTGGAGCCCGTTGATGTCGCGCTCGAGGTTACGCCCCTCGCCTTTCCGATTCTTCCCCAGGATGAGACGGGCGACAGTCTGCCTGGGTCTCTGCCTGAGCCCGTGCTCGCCATCGGGTCCGACGCAGCGCCCGACGGCGAAGCTTTGGCCGGTGCCCTTATGCCCGCCGTCGTCGAGGTCGGTTCCGAAGCCGATGCGCCATTTGAGGGCCTGCCGATTGAGCCCGAGTTGGGCACGGTCGTTCCGGCAGGTGAACCCGCGACTTCCCCCGTGACGTCGCCCGAGTCCGCCGCCGAGGCCGATGAGCCGCTTCCGGCCGATGACCCCGAGGCGATTGCGGGCCAATCTGCGCCTGACCTGCCCCTGGTCCCGATCCCGATAGCGGCGGCCGCCGCGCCGCCTGCCGATTCTGCCGATGGTCTGCCGGCGCCCGACGGATTGGCCGCATCCGCGGGTCGGGTTCCCATCACGGCCCAGCGCAGGGCCTCGCGGACAGACGGGGCCCAGTCAGCCGCGCCTGCGCCGGCCATCCCGGTTTCGGGTGGCGTGGCAGCGGTATCTGCCGCGCCGGTCGCGGCGCCAGCCGTCGGCATCCCCGCCCAGCCAGAACCGGCACCGGGCGAATCCGTGGCGACCGAGGTCGCGCCGGGCGGAGGGTCCGGGCCCGACATCTCCGTCCAGGCGGAACCAAGCCCCCGCAACCCCCGCCCAAGCCCCGTTGCGGCGGATGTTCGCCGTCCTGCTGGGGGCGTCCCCGTAATGTCACCCGACACCGGCGCATCTGCCCCGGATGATGCTGCGCTTGCCCCGCCGGGCTCTGCGCCGGCCACGGGGCCGGACCCGCTGCGCCAGGCCGAACGCGGCGCAGCGACCGTCGATCCCGCTCTGGATCCGGCTTCGGGCGAGTTACTCGCGGTGCGCGGCCCCGCCCGTGCAGATGGCGCGGCGACACCCGTTTCGCAGGGGTCAGCCGCCGCGCTGGTCCAGGTTGCGCAGCAGATCGGCCCACAGGCTGCGATGCCGCAGGCCGTATCGAGGCCGTCTGACGCCATGGTTGCCCGTGGCGCGCGCGAGGTTGCGGTCCATGCTGCCCGCCTCGCCCCCCCCGCCGGTCAACCTGTCGCGGCGGCGGATCCCCAGCCCGATGTGGCAGGTGGATCGAAGCGCAGCTTTGCCAGCGCGCCCGATGCCTCGGCCCCCGTTCGCGCCCCCGCAGCGACCCCATCCGATGGTGGTGCTGGCGCGCAAGGCGGATCGGCGCAGGGTGGCGAAGGGAGCCAGACCCAAGCACAGCAATCCCAGAGTGCCACAGCTGCGCCACGCTCGGCCGTGCGCGCGATCATCGATGCGCGCGCGGCCGATTTCGATGCCCGTCTGACGCGCGAGATCGCGGGCGCGGTGCGCGAGTTGCGCGGGGGGCTGGAGATATCGCTCAGACCCAAGAACCTCGGAACGCTGAAGATCCGCATCGAGCTGGCGCAAGATCGCGCGCAGGTGCAGATCACGACGGAAACCGCCGCCGCGGCGCGGCTGATCGGCAGCGGCGAAGAACGGCTGTCGCAGATGCTCGATCAGGCGGGGATCCGCCTTGGGGCGATGGTGGCGCAGGCCGCCGGGCAAGGCACGTCGGGCGGGGGACGGGGCGGGGATCGCGGCCAGAAGGCCGGCGCTCTTGGTGCCGCGTCCGACCGCAAGGCCACTGCGGCGCGCGGGGCCGAGACGGACGCCCGCGTGCGTAAACTTGAAGAAACTTCATCGTCGATTAATCTGATCGCCTGACGACGCCGAGAAGGACACGCATCATGCCGGATCAACCCGCAGACGATGGCAAGAAGAAGAAGGGTGGCCTCATCAAGGTTCTCGGCCTCGTCGGGGCAGGGCTGGGCCTTGTCGGCGTAGGCCTCGGGGCGGGCTACGTCGTCTTCGGTCGCGCCGCGCCGACGCCGTCGGAAGAAATCGAGAGCATCATCGAGCGCAAGCTGATGGAGAGCGGCCAGCTTGAACCCCCTGCCGAGGAGGAAGCCCCCGCCGAAGGCGAGGAGGCCGCCGAAGGCGCCGAGGGCGAGGCTGGCGCGCCGCAACTCAACGTCAAGGAGGTGCCCGAGGTCGAGACCTTCGTGACCTCCTATTACGAGTTCCCGGGCACATTCACGACCAACCTGCGCAACTCGCGCAAGTTCCTCCAGGTCGGAATCGGGGTGTCGACCCAGTATGATCAGACGGTCATCACCAATGTCGACACGCATCAGCTTTCACTGCGCTCCGAGATCCTCGGAATCATCAGCGAGTTCACCGAAGAGGACATCGAGGGCAAGGCGGGGCGGGATGCGCTGGCCGAGCGGATGCGCGGCGCCATCAATGCCAAGCTCGAAGCCCTCGAAGGTTTCGGAGGGGTGGAGGGGCTCTACTTCACCTCGTTCATCCTGCAATAGGGCAAGGGTCGCATCGGGATGCCGTCTTCACGCAGACTGACCACCGAAGAGGTCGACGCTCTGATCGAGGGGCTTGGCGGTGGCGCCGAACCAGCCCCAACCTCGATCATCTCCGCCGGCGCGGAAGTGCGTCCGTTCCAGTTCGGGACGGATGAGTTGTCGCTGCTGGGCGACTATTACGCGCTGCGGATGATCAACGAACGCTTCTGCCGCTATGCGCGTTCGGTCTTCCTGCCCATGCTGCGCGTTCAACCGCGCATGTCGTCCTTTCCGCCCGAGGTGAAGACCTTCGACGAATACGCCCATGGGGTCGAGAGCTTCGTCAGCCTGACGAACAGCCGGATGGAGGAATTGCGCGGCGCGCAGTTGACCGTTCTGCCGCCGCACTTCATCGCGCTGCTCACGAACTCCTATTACGGCGGTTCCGTCACCGCGATGAAGCGCAAGTCGGGCGAGTTCACCGCGACCGAGCAGCGCGTGATCGAGATCGTGACCGAGGGCCTCAACGAGGCGCTGTTCATGGCCTGGCGCGACCTCATGCCCGTGCACTTCACCGTGCAGGGCCGCGAGGAGAACATCCAGTTCGCCTCCTTCGTCGATGGCAGCGACACGGTCATCGTCTGCACCTTCCTCGTGCAGCTGCCAAAGGGCGACCCGGTCAGCTTCGACATCATCTATCCGTTGCAGACGCTCAAGCCCATCGCCTCGCAGCTCCGCTCGCGCGTGCAATCGGACAAGTCGGGCGACAACCTCTCGTGGCGCCAGAAGCTTGAGCGCGCGATCCTCAACATCCCGCTCACGATCACAGCGAGGCTCGCGCAACCGCGCGTGTCGATGCGCAGCCTGATCCAGATGCAGCGCGGTGACGTGTTCCCGATCCAGATCAGCGGCAAGATCGATGTCCTGCTCGAGGGGCGGCCGATGTTCGAGGCGGAGCTGGGCGAGATCAACGGGCAGGCCGCACTCAATCTGAAGAATCGGATCAAGAAACCGGCCGACTGAGGCCGCAGGAGGAACGGGCCATGGCTGGGTCGAACGACGACATCCTTGGAGGCGAGGCATCGGACGGCGGTGCACGCCGGGCGGATCGCGCGGGGGTCGAGAACCTTCGGGTGCTCGAAAGCATAGAGGTCGAGATGACCGTCGAGGTGGGGCGCGCGGAAATCACCATCCGCGACCTGCTGCGCCTGAACGAGGGATCGGTGATCGAACTCGACCGCCTCGCGGGCGATCCGCTTGATATCCGCATCAACGGCACAATGGTTGCCAAAGGCGAGATCGTCATGGTGGGTGAACGCTTCGGGGTGCGGGTGGGCGAGATCGTCGAACCCGAAAAGCGGATGGAAAGCATCTGACGGCCCACCGACGCCCCCCGGAGCGGGGGCTGTCGGAACTCCGACGGCCGGGGTTGCGAATCGATCTCGGCGATGGTCGGACCCCCTTGCGCCCGGTGGCTGGCGCCCTGCGTGGGCAGTTGGCGCGAATCTTGCCTTGTCAGGTCAGGATGTCCAACAGCGGACCTGACCCATGCCGGGCGTGTCGATATCGCAAGTCGTGATCGTGATCGTGTTCCTCGCGCTGCTGGTCGGGGTGCAGGTCTGGGTACGCCGAAACCGCGAGGGGATCGGCGCCCGCTTGCGTCAGGGACGCGAGATCGTCGTCGTCGAACAAGCGAACCTTGCTCCGACCGAGCGGGTCACGCTGCTGCGGGTGGGCGACCGCCGCGTGCTTGTGCATTCCGCGCGCGGGACGGCGGGGGCGCTGCTCGATCTCGGGCGCGACGATGCCCCGACCGGGGGGACGCAATGATCGCGCGCCTTCTGCCCCTTGCCCTGGTCGCCGCCGCTCTGGCGCACCCCGCCGCCGCGCAGAACGTGCTGGGCGACGCCATCGCGGGCCTGCCCGCGCTGACCTCCGAGACTGGAGAGGACGGCGCGACGACCTATTCGCTTTCTCTCCAGATTCTTGCCCTGATGACCGCGCTGACGGTCCTGCCCTCGATCGTGCTCGGGGCGACGGCCTTCACGCGGATCATCATCGTGCTGTCGATCCTGCGCCAGGCCCTCGGGACGCAGCAGACGCCCCCCAACCAGGTCCTGATCGCGATCGCGCTGTTCCTGACCTTCTTCATCATGGCGCCGACCTTCGGCGCGATCTACGACGATGCGCTCTCGCCCTATCTTGACGGGCAGATCACGCCCGAACAGGCCATCAGCATCGCCAGCGCCCTGATGAAGCAGTTCATGGTGCTGAACACGCAAGAAGATTCCCTTCTGCTCTTCGCCGAGATGGCGGGCGATCCGCCCTATGCGAGCACGGCCGACATCCCCTTCTCGACTCTCTTGCCGGCCTTCATCACCTCCGAACTCAAGATGGCGTTCCAGATCGGCTTCCTGCTGTTCTTGCCGTTTCTCGTCATCGACATGGTGATCGCCTCGGTCCTCATGTCGCTCGGGATGATGATGCTCTCGCCGATGCTCGTCTCGCTTCCCTTCAAGCTTCTGTTGTTCGTGCTGGTCGACGGCTGGTCGATGACGGTCGGATCGCTCGCCGCGACCTTCGTGCAGAGTTGAGAGGACAGGATGGATTTTGACAGCAACGTGGAATACCTCCGCCTTGCCTATTGGCAGATCGTCATCATGGCTGGGCCGATCCTCGGGGTGGCGCTGGCGGTCGGTCTGGCGATCGGTCTCGTGCAGGCGGCGACCTCGATCAACGAGATGACGCTAAGCTTCGTGCCCAAACTCGTGATCGTCGTTATGACCATGGCGCTGCTGTCGAGCTTCACGCTGACGCAGATGACCGACTATTTCGCCTTCATCTTCGACGAAATCGTGAACCTGCGCTGACATGCTGCCAGTCGTCCCCCTCGATTTCGGCGGGTTGCCCGGCAGCGGAATGCAGGGGCTGCTCGATCTGCTCCTGCTGGGGATGGTCGCCTCGCTGAGGATCGGGGCCTTCCTGCTGGCCGCACCGTTTTTCGGGTCGCGCATGGTTCCACTGCCGGTCCGGATCGTCTTCGGGGTGGCGCTCGCGGCCTTTGTCATGACCGAAGCGGCGCTGCCGCCGGTCGATGTGCTCACAAGCTTCCGCCTCGTGCCGATCGTGGCGCAGGAGATCGCGCTCGGGCTGACGGCTGGCCTTGTGCTCACGATCATCTTCTCCGCTGCAGCCGTCGCGGGCGACAAGATCGCCTCGACTGCGGGCCTGTCCTTCGCGGCGCAGGTCGATCCCGCCGGAACGGGCCAGACGCCTGTCGTCAGCCAGATCTTCATGTTGTTCCTGATCGTAGTCTTTCTGTCGCTCAACGGTCATCTGGCCGCCATCGGCATGGTGCTCGAGAGCTACCGCGCCCTGCCCATCGGCACGCCGATCCTGCTCATGCCGCTTGCAACGATCGGCGTTGAGTCGATGGGGGTGATGTTCGCAGCGGCGGCGGCGATCATGCTTCCCGTGACGGCAGTCCTCTTCTTGATCAACGTCGCGATCGGGATCATCACAAAGTCGGCGCCGCAATTGAACCTCTTCTCGTTCGGCTTTCCGATCACCCTCATGGCTGCGTTCCTGCTGCTGTTCATGTCGGCGGGTACGCTCGGCACGGCGCTGACGGACCTCATCCGTCAGGCGCTGGGCGTCCTCGACGGATTGCTCAGGGGGCTTGCGGATGGCTGAAAGCGACGAGGGTCAGGAAAAGACCGAAGACCCCTCCCAACGACGTCTTGAGAAGGCGATCGAGGAAGGCCAGATCCTCAGCGCCAAGGATGTCATGGTGTTTGCGACACTCTTTGCGGGGGTGATCGTGATGTTCGGGGCGGCGACGATCATGCCGCAGGTCCTGAGCGGCTGGCAGTCTTGGTTCCGTCTGGACCCCTCCGAGGCGCTGATCGACCAGATTCGCACGAACCTTGCCAGTGCGGTCTGGGTCTTCGTGATCGCTTCGGTGCTGGTCGGGTTGCCGCTGCTCGTCGTGTCTCTCATCACGCAGTCTCTGGTCGGGGGGCTTCATTTCGCTGCCGCCGCGATGGCCTTCAAGGGATCCCGCATCAATCCCATCGCGGGGCTCGGCCGCATCTTCTCGATCCACGGGTTGATGGAACTCATCAAGGCGGTCGTGAAGGTCAGTCTGCTCGGTGGCGCCACGATCCTGACGTTGTGGCATCTGCTGCCGTCGCTGCTCTCGCTTTCCTCTGCCGGGCTCGCAAGCGCATCCGAAAAGCTCTTCCGCGACTTCCTGCTGCTCATCGCAGCAACGCTCGTGGTGCTGGCGGTGACTGCGGCGCTCGACTTCCTGTGGTCGCGCCATCAGCATATCGAAAAGCTGCGCATGAGCCGCCAGGATCTTCGTGACGAGAACAAGGAGACCGAAGGCTCGCCCGAGATCAAGTCGCGCATCCGGCGGCTGCAGATGGAGGCGACGCGGCGCGCGTCCCAAGCGGCGCAGGCACTCGACAAGGTGGCCGAGGCCCGTGTGATCGTGACGAACCCCACGCACTTCGCTGTCGCGCTGAAATACGACGCAGGAGAGGCGGGCGCGCCTGTCGTTCTGGCGATGGGTCGCGGGCGGATGGCCGAGATGATCATCGCGCGCGGCGAGGCGGCGGGCGTCACGGTGCTGCGCAGCCCCCTTCTGGCGCGCGCGCTCTTCTTCACGAGCGAGATCGGGCAGGAGATCTCGGAAAAGCTCTACACGGCGGTAGCGGCGGTGCTGGCCTATGTCTATCGCATCGACCGGGGCGAGGATCTCGAACAGCCCGAGGTGGATCTGCCGCCCGAACTGCGGTTTGGCGAGGATGGCCGACCGCTCGAGGGACGAGGGTAAGGCGCCATGCGGATCCGGAAGCGCGATGCCACGCTGGGCGACATGATTTCGACGGCGGTCTTTCTTGGCATGGGCCTCTGGCTCGGCGGCGAAGCACTGCTTGCCTCTGACGCGGGCGAACGCTGGAAGGCCATCGGACTTGGCGTGTGCGCGCTCTTGTCCGTCCTCGGCGCGCTGCGACACGTGATTGCGTCCATCTGGCTTGCATTGTTCGGAGACGGGAGATGACGGCACCCACCCGCGAGGTGCGATGCGGCACCTGCAGGCACTTCTTCGTCACCTACGAGCCGCAGCGCCCTTGGGGCTGCCGGTCCTTCGGGTTCAAATCCTCCAACCTGCCGTCGCAGGAAGTTCTGGTGGCAACTGGCACGGTTTGTGCTCGGTTCGAAGCCAGACCGACCGTCGCGCGCGGTCCGCACACCGTCAGGAGTTCGCGATGAGCGAGGACACAAGGGCCATCGAGGAAAGCATCAAGATCGCCCTCGACGCGGCCGACGCCGCCACGAACGTCACGGCCGAGTTCGAGACCATCCGCAAGCAGAACGAAGCTTCAGCCCGCGAGGTGAAGAAGGTGTACCGCTATGCCATTGCTGTCTTTGCCAGCTCGATGATCGGGGCGGTGGCGGTGGTCGTCCTCGCCGCGCTCATGTATTACCGTACGCTGAGCGAGATGCAGACGACGAACCAGACATCGCTCGAGGCACTCGTCATCTTCGCCGAGAACGTCGACAAGCTCGTGGGGGCAATCGGCAGCGTCGAGGGGCTCGACGAAGCTCAGGCCGAGATCGCGGGTGCGATCGGCCAGAGCACCGAGGCCATGGCCCGCATCGAAGCCGCCCTTGCCGCGCAGCCCCAGTCGATCGCCACCGCCCTGACAGGCACTGATCCGGCTAGTCCGGGGCCGCTCGGCCTGATGTCGGGTGAGCTTGGATCCGCTCTGGCGGCGGGTTTTGCCGAACAGGCTGAAACGCTCGGCCGCGTGGTGGCCGCACTCGAGAGCGTCGCACCGCCTGCCGTGCCGGCCGAGGGCGCCGCGGAAGCCGGTGCGGCAGCGGAGCCGCCGGTTGACCGATCCGCTGCCGCGCTGACCGAGATCATGGCCAAGCTGGACGCGGTGACGCTGCTGTCGCAGGAAATCTCGGCCAAGATCACGGCGGTTGCAAACCGTCCGGCACCCGCAGCCGCACCCGCGGCACCGCGGCCGCGTGCGCCCGCCGCATCGTCGGGCTCGCAGGGCGGCGGCGACATCATCAAGTTCCCCTGAGCGAACCGCGATGGCCGATCCCCAGACGACCGGCGCGCGCGCCCGTCCCGGTGCCCAGGGATCAGGGGGCGTCACGCTCGAGGGCGTTGCGACGGTCCCCACCTTTCTGCGGATCGAGAAAGACGGCGTCTCGAAACTTGGCCGGTCGATGCGCCTCAAGGACGGTGACATTCTGGTGGCGATCGACGGCCAGATGTTCAGCGGCGACGTCGATGCGCTGCAGAGGTTCTTCGAGGATGGAGACAAGGCGGCCGAAGAGGCCGATATCGATCCGCGGTGGCTTGTGACATTCTGCCGGGGTGGGGTCTTCTTTCACCAGATCTACACGACGCCCTTGCGCGGCAGCTTCGATCATTGCCCCCCCGAGACCGCGCTCGAGATCGCCGCGGCCTTCAGGTCCGTCACCTACGGGCCAATCGCGGCCTATCAGAACTACGAGGTCTTCCGCGAACTCAAGGCCAAGGTGGCAGCCATCCATCCGACCCAGCCCGATCCGCTAGCGACGACGCTGCCCCCGCTGTGGATGCTCAATCATCGGCTCTACTTCCCGATGGTCGGGGCGCTCGTGGCCTATGGCGTCACACTCCTGACCCATTGGACCATCCTGGTGATCGTGCATGTGCTGCTCGCGCTCTATACCCGGCGGGCGCAGTTGAACCTTCTGCGGTCCTACCAACTCTATCGTGACCGGCTCTATTGGCACATCCTGGCAGAGACCGACGAGGTGCGCGCGCGCGCCAACTACCGTCTTCTTGACCCCGAAGTGCGCTTCGATGACGAGCCCGAGCGCGTCAAGTCGCGCCGGCGCAAGCGTCGCAAGGGCGAGGACGAAGCCGAGGCTGGCAAGGCCTGAGGACCTTCTGCGCTCAGGCGAGCAGGTTCACGAGGTTCCCGTAGCGCGGCGCATCGCGGTGCTGGTTCGACAGCCGCGCCATCTTGCTTGCCGCGCTGTCGTGCACATAGACGGGCGCAAGGATGCTGCGCGCGACGAGCGCGTTCTCGGTCGCGATTGCCGACGGTGCCTGACCCGGGTGGATGATGCGCCCCGCGAACCCCTCTGCCAGCGACGCTTCGCGGTAGGACCGCATCGCACCCGCCGCGTGCATGGGCTTTGGCGGCTCAAGACCGAAGACCGTCTGCCGCAGGTCTGGCACAGCGCTTGCAAGTTGGGGAAGCGGACCGCCGAGCGTGCCCCGTTCCGGCCCCGAAATCGAGGGTGGAAGCATCGGGGCGGCGCTGACTGGGGTTGCAAGCATCGGGTTTTCCACGGTCCGACCATCGACCGCAGGGGGAAGATAGCATGAGTGACGTGGCCTCGCTACAGTCCTATCGTCTGCGGCGCTATCCGCATCGCGACTTTCGCATCGATCCGGTCACCACGATCTATGTGGCCCTCGACGGTATCCTGAAGGGCCTGACGCGGCTTGAGAGCGCCGAGGTGGACGGCCGGGCCTCCGACGCGGAGGTCGAACGCACGCGCATCCTGCGCGGAGTGGATTTCATATTCGAAAGCATAGACTTGCGTGCGGGGGGTCTGGCGTCCGGCCTAATCTGCCTCTTGATGCGCCACCTGCGCGAGCGTCTTGTCGAGGGCTTCGCTTCGGGCCAGTCCGAGTTCGCGGCCGAGACAGGCGTCCTGCGCGATCTGCATGTGCTCTTTGCCGTTCACGCTTCCGGGCAGCGCGATCATGGATGACGCGGCGGGCCGCCTCGCAGGGCTTGGCGCGGAATTGCGCCGCGCGATGCTCGAAGCCGATTCGGACACTGTCGAGCGGATCGATGACGAGCGGCGCGTTCTTCTGGCGAGTGTCTCTCGCCCGACGCCAGAACTGCGCGCGACGCTGGCCGAGGAAATGGCCGCCGATGTTCGCGCCATGGCCGCGCTGCGGGCGGCGATGTCGGAGTTGGCCCGTGCCCGCAAGGCCCGCCGCGGCTATGGCGAAGGCGGCCCGGCCTGATCCGCTGCTGGCCGCGTCCCGTCCGACGTGCTATCATTGCAGGAGCAAGCGAGGCGTCATGTTCTATCATCGGTCAAATGCGCCACAGTCCGGTCCCTGTCGGAGTTGCGCGCGCATACGCCACTTTCTCATCGTGGCGGCATTTCTTATGATCACCCTGCCCATCTTCGGGCCCTCGCTCCCGCTGCTGGCCAAGCTGACCGTCTGGCACTTCGTCGCGGCGATGGGGGTATGGGCGGTGTTCGTGGCGTCCCTGAAATGGATCGAATGGCGCCGTTACCGTCGCGCCAGCGAAACTTCGGATGATGCTGCAGATCAGCCTGCAGTCAGCGCCACGTTCACGCGGACGAGGTCTGCGAGATAGCTGTCGAGATCGGCATGCAGCACGCGTTCGATCCGCTCGGAGGGATCGTAGAACCCGACTTCGACAAAGATGCGGGTGTCAGGGGTGCGTTCGGGGGCGTGCGGTGCCGGAGAAATCTTCGGGCTGCGGGCATTCATGGCAGGTCTCCTCGTCGGTCGACTGACACAAGCAACTTGCGTGCCACGACGGGCATGGCGGCGGCGTTGCCCCTTGCATCGGCTGGAAACGTGCACAGATATTCTCTCACAATGATTGCTCATCGGTTGGGTCCATGAATCCGTTCCTTGCTGCCGGCATCATCCTTGCCGTGATCCTGTCGGTCGCCGCCGGGGGCTTTTTCCTTTGGACAGGGGTTGAGCGCGATAGCCCACCCGAAATGATCGAGGCCCGGGTGACGCTGCGCAACACCTGCCCTGTCGGTGACGATGCCTTTGTCGTTGCAGCGCCCCAGTCCGGCAGGACCGCGCGCTTTGTCGACGGCGTGGCAGAGATCTTGGTGGCCGAGGGCGAGCCCTTGCGCCTGCGGATCGCGCCGGGCTTCGACGCGGTCACCTATGCAGGCTATGACGAACCAGCGGCGCGGAATGTGGAGTTAATCGCAGACTGCGAGTCGAGCGCGCGCCAGCAGATGATCAACCGTTCGATGCGCGAGTCATTCGGGAATTAGGCGGGCAGGGGGGTAAAACTTTGGTGCGTCGCGACGTTTCATCTTCCACGGTGACCTCAGAGCCTTTGGAGCGAAAGATGAACTTTTCTGTCGCGCGCGATCTCTACGCCAAGACCCGAGCCGTGGGCTACGAGGAGATTTCCGATCCGCATGAGATCATCCATGTCACCTTGCGCGAACTCGGTCGCAGCCTCGGGGTGCTGGCGCAGGGCAAGGTGGTCGCGTCGGATGTGCGCAATTCGCATATGACGCGGGCCTTCACCGCGATTTACATCCTGCAGTCGAGCCTCGATTTCGACGCGGGCGGCGAGATCGCCGTGAACCTCTTCCGCATCTACGAATACTGCCGCACGCAACTGACGCTTGCCTTCCGCCGCGACCCGGCGGCGAACCTCGAGAAATGTGTGGCCTTTATCGACGAGATCACGACCGCATGGGGCGACATTTCGAACAAGGCAGGTTGAAACCGCCACGTCCGAGGTTAATGTCTGACCAAGGGTCTGCGGCAGGAGGTTGCGGTGCGCTACTGTCCCGAATGGGTCTATTCCGTCGTCGCCGCCCTTATCGCGCAGCGCTACCTCGTGTCGAACTTGGGCATGCGGGCTTTCGCGATCAAGTATGCCGAGGTGCTGAGCCAGCGCTATGTCGCCGTCCCGGCCGATGCACTGGAATTTACCGCCGAGGGCATGCTGCGCATCATGCTCGAGGCCGAGGTCGAGGATGCGGTCTCGGTCCTGCATGGCTATGCGCACCACCGCATCACCACCCACTACAACGGATCGCCGCGCAAGATCCGCCGCGTGTTCACCAGCCAGCTCGATGGACTCAAGCAACTGAACTACGACGCGGAGAAGTGCGTAAAGATCTTCAAGCCGTACGTCTATTCCCTCCGGCTCAAGCCCGCGCTCGCAGCCCCGCCGGGCTGGACCTGGGCACGGGTCGAGGATGGCGACTGGCTGTGCAAGCTTCCCGAGATCGAGGTCTCGATGTTCGACGGGCTCTGAGCGCCGTCACTCCTGCTTGTTCCATGCATCCATGATGGATTGCATGTATTCGCCCGTCCCCTTGACCCGGGTCACGATCTGTTCCATCGCAGTGAAGCGCGCGAAGTAGCGCTGGCGGGCGGTATCCTCGCGGTCCTTGAGATCCGTGAGCGCGTCGCCGAGTTCAAACCCCTTTTCCGTGAACTTCTTCTCGCGCAGGGTGATGTCGCCCGTCTTGGCAATCAGCGTGTCGGCAAAGTCGCGGATCTGCGAGAGAACGCTCTTGCCGATCATCACCGTCGTGTCTTGCTCGATCCCGTCTTCGAGCCGGATCGTGACACCTGCGAAGGTGCCGGTTGCCGCGTAGAATTCCTTGGCGGGCGAGACTCCAGAGCGCACGATCAGGGATGTGCCGTTCAGCGTCGCCGTAGTGGAATTGACGTAGTCGAACGCATAGACCCCGGCCGGTGGTTTGGCATTGGCCGTCGTGCGCACCGTTATCCCGCTGGTCGTCGTCTGGTTCAGGCTCTGGAACACCGCTCGATAGATGTGCCGGTTGGTCTCGTAGGCGGCGTTGAACGTCGCCTCGTCGACCTCGAGCGTGCCGTCGCGCTGCGTGCGCACCCCGATTTGCGAGAGATAGACGGGATCGGCCGCAAAGCCCACGATCGGCTGCGTCGTGATCGCCGCAAGGCGACGCCCGATTGCCATGATCGTCGGATCGCCGACCAAAGGCCCTGATGCCGCACCGTTGATACCGCGCTTGGTGGCCTCTGCGATGAGGCTCTTGGTCTCGTTCAACCGCTCGACAAGCGCCTTCAGCTCGGCCAGTGCGATGTCCTGACGTTCCTCGAGTTGCACGCGCGTTGCGGATGTCATCGTGTCGGTCAGCGTCAGCGTCGCCCCCGGGACGAGGTCCGAGATCACGTTGCTGCCCCGGGTGACAGTGATGCCATCGAGCGTGAGGATCGCGTCGGTTGCCGGTACTTTTACCACCGCTGTTCCGAGTCCGATCGCGGTTGCGTCGGTCGCGTTGATCGTGACTGCCTTCGACGCGCCGATCTCGGACTTCACGATGATGGAATAGGCGTTTGTCCCGGTTGCGACCACGCTCGCCGAGACACCGTCGAGGTCATCGAGCGCGTCAGCGACGTCCGATATCGTGTCGCCCGCGCTGATCGTCAGGGTTGTCGTGGCACCGCCGCCGACGCTGACCTGAAGGGTACCGGCCGTCACTGTCGCCAAGGCGCTGGCAAAGCCCGAATACTCCACCACTTGTGCTGCTGCGAGTTGGGTGACGCGCAGGCTGGAATCAAAGGCGGTTGCTTTGGACGCGTCGGTGATCGCGATCGCGATCGCGCTCGAGCCGCTGCGCGCGTCATAGGCCTGGCCCGCACCCGTGACGGCCAGCGAGGACGACAGCGACGAGAGTTCGGCCCTGAGCTTTCCAAGTTCCGAGATCGAGAGGTCGTTTTCCTCGATCTGCTTCTCGATCTGCGAGCGCTTGGGAACGATCTCGGCATCGACGAGCGAGCCCACGATCTGGGTGATGTTCAGGCCCGATCCGCGGGAGTTCAGCGCGCTCAGATAGTCGACAGCCATCGGTTCCGCCCTGTTGGTCCTTCTCGGTCTGAAACGACGGCGCGGCGCGAAGCGTTAGCGCGCAGCGCCTCAGTATTCGATCTCGATCTCGATCCGCCGGTTGCGTTCGCGACCCTCGGGGGTGGCGTTGTCCTCGACGGGCTTCGTCTCGCCATAGCTTACAGCCCGCATCCGGCCGCCATCGACAAGGCCCGTGGCCTGGATCGCCTGCACGACGCTCGCCGCCCGCCCGGCTGCGAGATCCCAGTTGTCGCGGAAGAGCGAGGTCGAGATCGGCACGTCGTCGGTGTGGCCCGCGACGGTGATCGTGCTCTCGCTGCTCATCGAGGCGAAGGCGATGCGGTTCATGATGTTGACGGCATCGGCGGTGAGGTCGGCCGACCCGGACGGAAACGCGCCCCCTGCACCGACGGTGACATAGACCTTGCCGTCGCGCTGCTCGACCTCGACAAGCCCCTGTGCGATCTCTTCGCGCAGCGCCACCTGAAGCTGATCGACCGCCGCGCTCGCCTGTGCTGCCGCCGCTTCGGCCTGGGCCGCAGCCTCGGCTGTCTCGGGCGTCGGGCTTTCTCCCTGGCCGCTCGCGGCCTGGTCGGCCGCAGCCGCGAGTTGGGCCAACTGCTGCTCCAGTCCTCCGAAGAGAACTTCGGTCTCAGCCTGGCCAGAGGCCTGCCGCGCTTCGGCCAGAGCCGCGAGCGTTTCTTTCACGAGCGATGGCAGATCCTTGGATTCGGTATCTTCGGAGGGGAAGTTGACGACGACATTCTCGCCGTTCATTTCGACCTGCACTTCGCCGCTCTCGATGGCTTCCTGCAGCGCCGAGGCCAGCGCCTGAGCGTCCATCTCGCCGTCCGAGCCGGCTTCTCCGGTCTGACCGGCCTTGCCGCCAGTTCCTTCAGCCTCGCCGTCACGGCTTGCCGTGTCGCCGTCCACGGCATCCTCGGTCTTGGTCTGAAGCTCAAGCTCGGGCTGTTGCAGTTCGGTCGTCTGCTGCGTCATCTCGTTGGTGAGCGATGGGCTGGGCGATGGGCTGAACTCAAGCTGCAAGAGCGTCGTGCCCTGTGGTTGTTCCACCACGGGCACGATCTTCTGCACACCGAATGCGTTCTGCAACGAACCCGAGATCTGCTTGAACTTGGGAACGTTGAATTCGGCGAAGGACAATATCAGCACGAAGAATGCCATGAGCAACGTTGCCATGTCGGCAAAAGTCGCCATCCATGCCGGTGCGCCGACCGGCGGGCACTTCGGGCAGTCCTCTGCCGGGGCTTCCTCGACTTCCTCGACTTCGGCTGCCTTGGCGGCCATGGTGCGTTCCTTCTGGTCCGGCGCTCGCCGCTATCACGCGGCTTCGAGCTTGGCCTGCATCTTGGGCGGCAGGTTCGTTGCCATAACGTCCTGGATGTTGCGCGGGCTGTCACCGCGGGCGATGCCACGCAGACCTTCGACAACCGCTTCGCGGTATGTCGCCTCGTATTCCGTGTAGCCCTCGAGCTTGGTCAGCATCGGCATGAAGATGACGTTAGCGATGAGCGCGCCATAAAGCGTCGTCAGCAGCGCGACCGCCATGGCGGGGCCGATCGATTTCGGGTCGCCCATGTTGCCGAGCATCAGCACGAGGCCGATCAGGGTCCCGATCATCCCCATCGCGGGTGCGAGGTCGATCCACGCCTTGACGCACTGCTGGTTGGCGGCGTGGCGGCTCTTCATCGACTTGATCTCGGCCGTCAGCTGCGAGACGAGCTTCTTTTCATCCGCGCCGTCGACCAGCATCTGCAGGCCCTTCTCGAAGAACTTGTCGGGCACGGCCTGTCCTTCGAGCGCCATCATCCCGTCCTTGCGCGCGATCGCCGACAACTCGACCATCCGCTTGATCATGACGTCCATCTTCTTGACCGGCGGCAGAAAGGCCTTCGCCATCGCTCCGAAGTGCGACAGGAAGATCGGCAGCGGCTTTGTGTACATCGCCGTGAACAAGGTTCCGATCACCACGATCAGCACGGATGGGATGTCGATGAACGGTCCCATGGTTCCGCCTCCTGCATAGAGCGAGCCGATGATGCAGGCCATTCCACCGACGAGACCGATGACTGACGCGAGATCCATTTCAGACTCCCATGTTGAGGGGCACACCTAGCCCGGTGTTCATCCAAGATTCATACCATCTCGGGCAGATTGACGATAGAACTCGCCATCCGGTGCCTGCGTCAGGAATTTGACAGGCAATCCGGATGCCCCCACTTGACGCGCTCAGGGTGCGCTGCAAAGGTCTGAACATGGGATTTCCTCTCGCTCTGATCGCTCCCGCTGCCTTCGTCATCGGTCTTGCCTCGGCCGGCGGGGCGGCGGCGCAGTTCTATGCCAAGGATCTCTATGTCACCGACCTCTCGCGCGGGATCGAATGGCTGCGCTGCACGGTTGGCCAGCGCTGGAACCCCGAGACGGAGCGCTGCGACGGCGCCGCCGTCATGCTCAGCATCGACGCGGCCGCCGAGGCCATCGCGCAGGCCGAGGCGCAACTCGGCCCCGGTTGGCGCTTGCCTTCGCGCGCGGAGCTCGAAAGCCTCCTCTGCCTCGAGTGCGAGGGCACCAAGATCGACCCGGTCAACTTCCCCGACACCCCGGCCGACTCCTTCTGGACAGCGAATCGCAACTGGCTCGCGCCCCGCCACGTCTGGAGCGTGAACTTCCGCACCGGCCACAGCTACGGCCGCTTCTTCCCCTATCAGGAACTCGCCGTACGCCTCGTGCGCGACCGCTGAGCGCGCCTGACGCGGCTTTTTTCGTCCGCCCCTCTAAACAATCCACAATCCGGTCGTTTCCGAACTCAGGCGCCTGACGGCGCGGGATGTCTGCGGAGGCATCGACCGTCAGGCCCGGATCGGAAGACGAACCGCCCAACCGGGCACGACTGCCTCCGCACTGGAACCGCGCCGGACCGGCGCATGAGAGGAGACTGAGATGGGGATCTCGATCAACACCAACGTCGGCGCGCTGTCGGCCTCGGCCGCGACCGCCGCGATCAACAAGTCGATGGAAACGTCGATGGAGCGCCTGTCGACCGGCAAGCGCATCAACACGGCGGCAGATGACGCGGCCGGCGTCGCCATCGCCTCGCGCCTGACCTCGGAAATCCGCGGCACGAACCAGGCGATTCGCAATGCGATGGACGGGCAGGCGCTGATTGATAGCGCAGAGGGCGCTCATCAGGAGGTGGAGTTCATTCTTCAGCGGATGCGCGAACTGTCTGTTCAGGCTGTGAACGACACGAACTCTGCCATCGACCGCAACTACCTCTCGCAAGAGATGAAGCAACTGACCGCCGAAATTGATCGAATCGCGTCGACCACAACCTGGGCAGGTCAGAAGCTGCTGGATGGTTCTTTCCTTGCCAAGACGTTCCAGATTGGCGCGCGTTCCGGCGAGGTCTTGAATGCCTCTGTCACGTCGACGGCTTCCGGAAACCTCGGTGTCAACAAAATCGACTCGACTGCGGTTGCGAATACGGCCGCCAACTCAGCGACAGCGACCCACACCACGACGACCTTCAATGTCCTGGGGCCGACAGGGAGTGCTGCGGCGACATTTTCGGCTGCAAGTTCTGCGAAGGCAGTGGCAGTAGGCGTCAATGATGACACGTCGACCACGGGTGTGACCGCAACCGCGGTAACTCATGCAAAACTTTCGTCGGTTGCAACGGGTTCAATCAGCTTCACCCTGAACGGTGGCGGAAGTGCTGTTGCGATTTCTGCCACTGTTCAGTCGGCGTCAGACCTGACGAACCTTCTTACCGCAATCAACAGTGCGTCGGGTACAACTGGAGTTACTGCAACTTTTGACGGCTCGTCGAAGGCTGCGCTCATCCTTACCGAAGCGGATGGCGACAACATCTCGATTCAAGACTTCTCGGATGGTGGGACTGGAACAGCAAGCCTTCAGGCCATGAACTTCGATGCGAGCGCCTTGTCGGCTGCTGCTGCACAAACCCTGACCGCAGGCGGCACCGACTCGTCTATTGTAACCGGTACGGTTCGG
>Ga0315900_10002417_pt1 | contig 28542 bp, 15 predicted proteins | sample LakEriMetagenome_FD_203521 | JGI IMG/M metagenome (GOLD analysis project Ga0315900, IMG submission 203521) | Freshwater fungal communities from buoy surface, Lake Erie, Ohio, United States - Buoy 12 MA114 | ecosystem: Environmental > Aquatic > Freshwater > Lake > Lake biofilm | place: USA: Lake...
CCAGCCAGTAAGCTACTGGCCTGTCTGCCGTCTGGTCTCTACACCTTCCCATCCATCTGGGCTTGGCTCGGGATCAGCAACCCACCGCTGCGGGCCAGCCTTCCCCGAGTTTGACAGATTCTACTTGCCGCAACGCTGGCACGAAAAACCATCGTCCGCCAAGCAACCCGATCCGCCTCCACCATGCCAGCAGCGTTCGCTGCGGTTTAGGTGTGGGCTGCTCAAGTCCCCTGCTCTAACCGTTGAGCTACGGTCCCTTTGCGGCTGGCCAAGCCAATGGCTGGGCCAACCTTAGCCGCTATTGTGCCAGATCTTGGCTGTTTTGCCTATGGATTTTGGGAGGTGGGGGCCCCGCCAAAAGTCGCTTTCCGATCCTTTCCTTTCGCTTGGATCTTTTGGTTTCGCCGCATTTGTCGACGGTTTGCCAGTGGCCGATAATAGACGGGGACCTTGAGCGAGCGACTTTTTTCACGTGGAAGGATACGTGGAGGAACGAGGAAATGGCGAGTTGGAATCTTTGGAATCGTCGCGGGCGTCTTCTTTCTATGACGGTTTTGGTGGCGCTCTTGAGTCTGATAAGCGTCGGCTCAACCAAGGCATTGGCTCAGAGCCCGTCCAGTGACGATCGGCCTTCGGACAGCTCGCTGCTGCTGGCAGGGGGTTGTTTCTGGTGTGTGGAGTCGGATCTGGAAAAGCTAGACGGGGTGATCGAGGTGGTATCGGGGTATACCGGTGGCAAGTCCGCGAACCCGACGTACGAGAACTATGCCAATCGAGGGCATCGGGAAGCGGTGCTGGTTACCTTCGATCCAAAGAAGATCACCTACGCGGGAGTTCTGGAATATTTTCTGAAGCATATCGATCCGATCGATCGGGGTGGATCTTTCATCGATCGAGGACCTCAGTACCGCGCGGCGATCTACTACCAGACAGGAGAGCAGAAGAAGGAGGCGGAGCGGGTGATACGGGGCATCGAGGGTTTGGGGGTGCTTCGCAAACCGATCTCCATTCCCCTATTGCCCGCAGGTCGCTTTTGGCTCGCCGAGCCAAAGCACCAGGACTACCATCGCACGAACGAAACTGCCTATGGAACCTATCGCCAAGGATGTGGTCGCGATGACTACGTCCGCAAGACCTGGGGGGATCGCGCCAAGTTGCTGGAACTTCCTGGTGCGCGACCGGATGCCGAGCCGAAAAACGAAAGGGACGAATCCCCAGCACCGGACGCTCGGCAAGAAGAGCCGATGGAAGAGAGTGGCAAGCCACGGTGGGTTGATTTCCGCAAGCCACCGGTGAAGGAGCTGAAGCAACGATTGTCGCCATTGCAGTTTCGGGTGACTCAGAGCAATGCGACGGAGGATCCCTTCCGCAATCCTTATTGGAACAACCACGAGCAGGGGATCTATGTCGATATTGTTTCGGGAGAGCCGCTGTTTGCTTCTGCCGATAAGTTTGATTCGGGGACTGGCTGGCCCTCCTTTGTGCGACCGATCGATCCGGAAGGGTTGGTCTATAAAGAGGACTACGAATTGGGACAACCCAGGATCGAAGTCCGATCCAAGTGGGCTGATTCCCACCTGGGGCATGTCTTTCAGGATGGTCCACCCCAGCGAGGTGGCTTGCGTTACTGCATCAACTCTGCCTCCCTGCGTTTTGTCCCCAAGGCCAGCATGCAGCAAGAGGGCTATGAAGCGTACCTGAAGTGGTTGGAGCCTTGAGAGGAGGAGTCCCTTTCTTGGTTTAGGGATTCCAACCCGCCGACGGCTGGGGGATGATACTACCTGAACTCGCCGGAAGTGGAGCGGGTCCTCCCGGAGCGATGGGGCGAAGCATGGCGGAAGACGTTGTGGACCAACAAAGGCGCAGGGCGGCACCCGAACTTCTTGCACCGGCGGGGGATTGGCAGTGCGCCCAGGCGGCGGTCGAAAATGGTGCGGACGCCATCTACTTTGGGCTGCAGGCAGGTTTTAATGCCCGCGCCCGCGCCAGCAATTTCGACCTCCAGTCGCTCGATCGGCTCATCCCTTTCCTCCATCGCCGTGGCGTTCTTGGCTACACGACGCTCAATACGCTCGTCTTCACCGATGAACTTCCGGCGCTCGAGAAGCATGTGCGCCATCTTGCGGAGGCGGGAGTCGATGCGGTGCTGGTTCAGGATTTGGGAGTCGCTAGGCTGATCCGCGAGATCTGTCCTGACCTCGCCATTCATGCCAGCACCCAGATGACGATGACCTGCAAGGAGACGATCGAAGGGATTGAGTCGTTGGGGATCGAGCGAGTGGTGCTGGCCAGGGAACTGTCGATCGACGAGATCCGCAGGATCGCCTCCGAGACGACGATGCCGCTGGAGGTCTTCATTCATGGGGCATTGTGCGTCGCCTATAGCGGGCAATGCCTGACCAGCGAATCGCTGGGTGGCCGGAGCGCCAACCGAGGGCAGTGCGCGCAGGCGTGTCGGTTGAATTACGAGCTGATTTGCGATGGGCAGACGCGCGATCTAGGCGACCAGAAGTATTTGCTTAGCCCTCAGGACCTAGCCGGTTATGAACAGGTGCCGCAGCTGATCGAGGCGGGGGTTTGCTCCTTGAAGATCGAAGGCCGCCTGAAGACTCCCGAGTACGTCGCCAACATGGTCATGCACTATCGCGATGCGATCGATCGCGCGATGCGAGGGGAATCGATCGCCTGGGACGATACGACGCGCAGGGAGATGGAGCTGAGTTTTTCTCGTGGCTTCACTCCGGGATGGCTGGAAGGGAACGATCACAAGCGTCTGGTGCCAGCGACCAGCAGTGCCAAGCGAGGCGTTCGGGCGGGGACCATCGTGGCGCTGCGAGGCGAAGGGCTGGTGGTCGATCTTCAGACCAGCATCGCACCTGGCGATGGCGTTGTCCTGGAGGGGAATCGACTGGAGGGAGAAGAGACCGGAGGACGGATCTATGAACTTTTCGTGCGCGGCGAGCGAGTCGAGCGGGCTGGGCCGGGAAGAGCCGAACTGCGACTGGAACGCGGGCGGCTGAAGCAGGCGGAAGTGGTCGCCGGCCAGGGGCTCTGGCTGACCGATGATCCTCAGCTAACCAAGCGACTGCGGCAGTCCTTCGAAGGAGAGAATCTCCGGCGAAAGGTGCTGGTGACGGTAGAGATTCAGGTTGAGGTGGGCAAACCAATCGCGCTGCGGGCTCGATGTGCTGATGGGATCGAAGTCTCCTTCTCGGATCCCTTTGTCCCTCCGGTCGCTCGGCAGCATCCGGTCACTGAGGAGCTGTTGGAAAAGCAGTTGGCGAGGCTGGGTGGGACTGCCTACCAGATCGATTCTCTGAAGGGAACGATCCTTGGGCAGCCCATGGTGCCGCTGAGCGTCCTGGGGGGGATTCGCAGGGAATTGGTTCAGCAGCTGGATGCGGTAAGGCAGCGCCCTCCGGTGCGCCCAATGGCCGATCCCGACGTCGTAGGACGGGGCTTGGTAGCCGCGCGAGCCAGCGGGAAACAAGGACAAGCCGAAGGAGATCCCGCCAGCAGCGCGCCGCGGCTTCATGTCCTGTGCCGTTCGATGTTTCAGCTGGAGTCGGTTCTGGAGGCGGGGGGGAAGTGCATCTACGCTGATTTTCATGACATTCGGCAATACAAGGAAGCAGTGCGACTGGCGCATCAAGCCCAAGCCAATCTTTATCTAGCGACCTTAAGGATCAGCAAGCCGGGGGAGAAAGGGCTTTTTCTGGCGATGGCCAAAGCGGGAGCCGATGGCTGGCTGGTGCGCAATCTGGCCGGCCTCCAGTTCGCCCGTTCCCACGACATTCCGCTGGTCTGCGATTTCTCTCTGAATGTTACCAACCCTTTCACTGCTCAGTGGCTGATGCAGCAAGGGGCCCAGCGCGTGACCGCGTCGTATGATCTCAACCGCGATCAACTGACAGAACTGCTGAAGGGGGTTCCGCCTGAGTGGATGGAGGTGGTGATCCATCAGCACATGCCGATGTTCCACATGGAGCACTGCGTCTTCTGCAGCGTGATCTCCCCAGGGACCAACAAGACCAACTGCGGCCGGCCCTGTGATCGTCACGACGTGCAGCTACGCGATCGACTGGGGGTTGAACATGTGCTGCATGCCGATATCGGTTGCCGCAACACCCTCTTCAATGGCGTGGCGCAAAGCGGTGCCGAAGCGGTGCCGAATCTTTTGAAGCTGGGTGTGCAAAGCTTTCGGATCGAATTCCTTCGCGACGCTCCGGTGGACCAAGTGCGGCAGCATGTAGAACTCTACGAAGGACTGCTTGCCGGCCGCTGGGATGGAGCCCATGTCTGGAAGACACTTCGCGCCGTCAATCGCCTGGGGGTGACTCGCGGTACCCTCGAGCATCCAAGGAATCCCTTGGCGATCCTTTGAGCCAAATCGAAGGAGCGCGATCTGTGCATCGGGCCGCTCGCGATCCATCGGATATTCTAATGTTCATTAGAATGTCACGAGGGACAGTGGCTGGCACTTGCCTGAGCGGGTCTGCTGGTTTTCCAGAGACCCGCTCAGGGAGCCAGTGATCGAAGATGCTGGACTAGGGGGATGCTGGACTAATTGGTCCAGTTGTCGAGGACGCTTTTTCGAGCATCTGCGTCGTTGCCTAGAAGTTTTCCTGCCGCATCGCCGGAGGCGACTTTCGAGAAAGCGCTGGAAAGTTCTTCTGGGGTGAGGAATCCCTTGGATGCCCAGAACTTCAGTTCCGCGAGCGTTGCGACGGGATTCTTGCCACCTTTGGACTCTAGCGTCGGCAGTCGCGATTTCTTGAATGCCTCCTGGCTGATGGCCGATGGCAGGTCGCCAAGCGCCACGGCTTCGTCGAGCTTATTGAGGAATCGAGTCATGCTCTTTTTGATGATGTCGTCTTCCCCTTTCTGCATCTTCTTGGAGACGTCGACGTTGTTCAGTTCATCGCTGACCGCGATCGACTTTTTCTCTCCGGCGCGGTAGAGCTTTGCCTTGCAGTTGTTCTGCACGACACCGACTCTCGATTTCTCGACCTTCACTTCGAAGATCACGATGCAGTCATAGCCTTCCTGAGCGGCTTGATCGATCAGATCGGAGGTGTCTCCTGTCCCCAGGTAGGTGAGGCCGGGAGCCAGTCGCTTGGGGTTGGCTGAAAACTGCTTGCCGATGATTTCCGGTTCGCGAGGGGCCGCTGTTCCGGCACCGCCGAAGCCTGGAGCACCACCGAAGCCACCTGGGCCACTGGGGAGTCCACCGCCAGCACCGCCGGCGGCAGGTCCGATTTCCGATTCGAAGCCGCCAGGGGCGCCGCCACCGCCGGCTCCGGGAAATCCACCTGGGGCACCGCCGGCTCCGGGAAATCCACCTGGGGCGCCAGGGCGACCACCGCCGGCACCTGGGTAACCTGGAGGCGCGCCACCGCCACCGCCTGCCCCGGGAAATCCACCTGGGGCGCCAGGGCGACCACCACCGGCGCCTGGATAACCTGGAGGGGCGCCACCGCCACCGCCAGCTCCTGGGTAGCCTCCTGGTCCGCCACCGAAGCTGCCTGAGGCGGTGTCCGAAGCGGCTCCTCCCACTTGCGACTGATCGGTCACATCGGTGAACGCGGTCCCCAGCTGCCCCAGTTCGAATATCTCCGCGATATGTTCGACCAGTGCCTTGCCCATGTCCCCGGCCGTGTCCGTCAAGACGCTGTTACCGCTTGCGGCTGGAGTTGATCCAGAGGCACCTGGAAATCCGCCAGGTCCTCCGCCACCCGGCGACAGCTCGCCACCACCGGGACCACCAAAGCCACCCGGCCCACCACCACCGGGCCCTCCCCCTCCAGGACCACCACGGCGATTGCCTGTTTCGATCTTGGTGCCGACAGGAGAATAGGAGGTGATGTCGGAGGGTGCGTCCAGATCGACACCGACGGCGATCCGTGCTGCGATCTGAGGTTGTTTTTGGAGTGACGACCAGCGGATGCGCTGCATGTACTCAGCCGCCTCTTCGTCCGAGTGAAGCAGGTGCGCATAGATCAGATCGGCTGCATCTTTTTCGTGTCCCTTGGCGAAGGCGTCTTCCGCCATTTCGCGGAAGGTCAGCACTTTGGGTTCGGGTGGTTCGACCTCCGCCAGTGGCTCGCTGCCCTGCCCTTGCTCCCCACCGGGTGCTCCAGGCGCGCCAGGATATCCACCAGGAGCACCTGGGGCACCACCTGGGGCACCGGGATAACCTGGAGGTGCGCCGCCGGCGCTTCCTAGCGAGGGTCTTGCAGGGCCACCTGCGCCGCCCGCTCCCGGATAGCCTGGTGGCCCACCACCACCGGGGGCTCCTGGATAACCGGCACCCGGCATGGGCGATCCGCCACCAGCACCTGGCATCGGCGATCCGCCACCAGCACCTGGCATCGGCGATCCGCCACCGGGGGCTCCTGGGAATCCGGCACCTGGCATCGGCGATCCGCCACCGGCTCCTGGCATGGGCGAGCCACTGGAAGGGGGAGGGCTCATCGGGCCGCCCCCCATCGGCGAACCTGCGCTGGGAGCCTGGGATTCGGTCGGCGCCGGAGGGCTCCCGCCACCACCCCCGGCCGAACCTACCTGGGGTCTTGCGGCCCCTTCGGTCGGCGCGTCGGCCACAGCAACTGCCGAGTCATCCTTTTTGGAGCAGCCGGTCAGAACCGCCGGTAGCACCATCATGGCCGCAACGGGCCCGTGCCGAAAGCAAGCACGCCAATCCCACCAACGCATGTCATTCACCTTTCGCCAATTGCATCGAAATCTTTAGGGAGCCAGCACAGTCGCCAGGCGACGGGAAAAGGGGGCGATGGTCGCTGCCTCCTTTTCGCGATTTGTGCATCCTCCTGAGTTTTCTCTAAGATAGATGTCGCCGTTGTCTATGGAAACGACTTTCGACCCCATCCCGTAAAAAATCAGGTGGCTTTCCCGAAGGTGCACCGATGGGGGCCGACGCTTGTTCCGAAGTCGGAACACCGGGAAGAGTCCCCTTCGACTTGGTATGGCCGCCCCGCGAGATCGTGTCGACGTTGCCAAAAAGCGGGATTTGCTTCCTTTTGAACTACCTTTTGCCTTTTGCGAGCTACCGGATGCGTCGAGTCAGCCAAGCGATCTTTCTGTTGTCATGTTGTCTGGCGGTCTCAACTCCCCTGTCGGCAAACTCCCCCGGAGAATCCGCACCTCTTGAAAGCGGAGCGCTGATCGATCAGGTAGGTGGCCTGCCAGTTTCCCATGCCTCCTCCTTGCCCCCGACCGACTGGCTTTTGGACCCGTCTCCCTATCGGGCACGCGTCGAGCGATCGGAGGATGCGGGCCAGGTCCTTTTGACCAATGGTCTGATCACGCGGCGCTTTGCGTGGCAACCGAATTTGGCGACCGTTGGGATCGAGGACGCGACGCACGATCAACAGTGGCTTCGGGCGATCCAGCCCGAGGCGATGTTCACGATCGATGGCAAGCCCTATGCGGTCGGTGGCTTGACGGGGCCTTCGAATCCAGCATTCCTGGGGTCGATTCCCCAGGAAGCGCTGAAGAGTCTCCCAGGTAGTTTGCAGGTCCAAGGATTTCGGATCGGGCCGGTGGAGCCACGGATGGGGTGGAAGCGGGCTCGCCATCACCAGGAGTCGATTGCGTGGCCACCTTCGGGAGTCCATCTGCAGTGGATCTTTGACTCGCCGGTCGAAGAGTCTGATCTGCAGGTGGTGGTGCATTATGAAATGTACGACGGGCTGCCAGCGTGGAGCAAATGGGTGACGGTGGAACATCGCGGTGGGCGGGAGGTACGGATCGACCAGTGCATCAGCGAGAAGCTTTCGGTGGTGGAATGGGCATCCGAGGTGGATGATTTGAGCAGCGCGACGCGCTTTCCCGCACTGCATATCGAGACCGACATGGCGATGGGTGGCATGATGTCGGCAGGGGCCAATCGCCGGTCGTTCCGTTGGCTGCCCGATCCCCAGTACGCAACGCAGGTCAATTACAAGCGGCTGACCCCCTGCATGCTGGAGGTGGGGCCAGATCTGGGGCCGGCAGCAGCACTGAAGCCTGGGGAGCGATTTGAATCGCTCCGATGCTGGGTGTTGCCAATGGGAACCGATGATCGAGAACGTCAGGGACTGGCGGTGCGGCGACTGACCCGCACCATCGCTCCTTGGGTCACCGAGAACCCGCTGATGATGCACTGCCGTTTCGCTGATCCCGAAAGCGTCCGGCGCGCTATCGATCAATGCGCTGAGGTTGGTTTTGAGATGGTGATCCTCACCTTCGGCAGCGGTTTTGACATCGAGTCGACAGATCCGCAGGTTTTGCAGCGAGCCAAGGAGTATTCGCAGTATGCTTCATCCAAAGGCATCGAAATCGGTTGCTACTCACTGCTCGCATCTCGGTCGGTGGGACAAGCCGACGACGTGGTGATGCCACCGGGAGAGAAACCCGCTTTCGGCCAGTCGCCATGCCTTTGCAGTCGCTGGGGCGAAGAGTACTTTACCAAGCTGCGAAGGTTCTACCAGGAGAGCGGTTTTCGGTTGCTGGAACACGATGGATCGTATCCCGGTGACCCTTGTGCCAGCACCCTGCATCCAGGCCACCGGGGACTGGAGGATTCCCGTTGGCGACAGTGGGAATCGATTCGCGACTTCTATCGATGGTGTCGCCAGGAAGGAATCTACTTGAATGTCCCCGACTACTACTTCCTCTCTGGTTCCAACAAAACCGGAATGGGATATCGGGAGACCAACTGGTCGCTGCCCAGGGCACAGCAAGTGATCCATACCCGTCAGAACATCTTCGATGGCACGTGGGAAAAGCAGCCTTCCATGGGATGGATGTTCGTGCCGCTGACCGAGTACCACGGCGGAGGAGCCGCAGCGACGATCGAACCTTTGCGGGAGCATCTGGACCACTATCGCACGATGCTAGAATCGAATCTGGCGCTTGGCGTGCAGGCCTGCTACCGTGGTCCACAGCTCTATGACACCCCGGAGACGCGGGAGATGGTCGCCGCTCAGGTGGCCTGGTTCAAGAAGTACCGGCGGCTGCTGGAAGCAGACCTGATCCATGGCCGCAGGGCCGATGGAGCGCAGCTGGACTGGATGCTGCATCTGCTTCCCGAAGGCAATGACCGAGGCATGCTGGTCGTCTTCAATCCCACCGACCGCGATAGGTCAGAAACATTGCAGGTGCCTCTTTATTACAGCGGACTGCAGGACCAGGCCTACGTCCGACCCAGTGATGGGGAGGCGGTCGCCGCTGGGCTCGATCGGTCCGCACGTGCCCAGATTCCCGTCACGATACCCGCAGGAAGGATGGCTTGGTGGGTGATCGGTTCGCAGCCTTGATCGATTCGCAGCGACGCGGCCCCCAACGCTGCCTCCACCGCCCAGACGTCAGAAAGTACGCAGCGCCACCAACCGATGGAGTACCGGGTCCTCAGTCAGGTCCCTGGGGAGCGAAACCCGAAGGCGATTCGGGGTTCGTTCAGCGAGCGACTTCGGCTGGAGATGCCTGCGAGGTGGCTTCGGCGGTGGTTGCATCTGGGGCGGCAGTCGGACCTGCAGCGGCCGAGGACCGCGGTTCGATCCGGAAGCCACTGGCGATCTGAAGATCCTGGCCTTCCAATTTGGCCAAATTGCTGGCATCCATCGTAAAGACCACGGTGAAGCGTTCGCCCTGGTCGTTTGAAAGATGGAGGTGGATCCAAGTGACATCCAGGTCCTGGGCGACCCCCTGCGACACCGTGCGCAGCAATCTCAGGCCACCTTCCGATTGAGCTTCGCTGGCCTCAAGGAACTGCGAGAATTGCTCCCCCAGGGAAGTGCGGAGATCTGCCTGGAAGCCTTCAAGCGACTGATGCTGCCCAGGGTCCAGATCGGGCAGGCGTGTGATGTTGCATTGCGCGAATGGCTTGTTGTTCTCGACATACTTCATCAGCATGTGGTCGCCGCGATCCGCCATCACGTGCCATCGTTGGGAAGCCAGAAGCGAGAATCCAGCCTCTTTCCCTGCCACCCGAAGAAGTCTGCCGCCATGCTGAGGCACCGCCAGCGCCTGCTCCTCCTTCAGTCGCTCACCAACCACCGCGCGATCGACGGGAGCCCGAAGCATGCGCACGCGAGCGGTGACGCGAAAGCCTGGCACCGCTTCGCCAATTTCCCGGTGCTCTTCCAAAGAGGCAGCAATCCACTGAATCATCTTGGCCTTGCGATCGTAGCGCGCCTTGCCATCGATCGTGATGGTTGTGGGCACCTCTTTTGCAGCCCCTTCGACTCGCCCGCCAAAGGTGATCTGCGCGACCGATTCATCGGCCTCCTCCAGCTTGGCAACCACCGCATGGCGAAGGACCGAGTCGAGGTTCAGTAGGCGACAGATCGAATCGGAAGAAGGCTCCCAGGAGGCACCCAGTTTCAGCGCGCCGCCAGGGAGCAATTCATCTGCGTAAAGGCTCCAGAGCACCCCATCCACCAAATCCCGCTCGTCCCGCGAAAGCGGTTGATCCTGGCCTGTCGTCAGCACCAAGCCCGCATCCCTCACTCGCACCAGTCGCGCGACATCGGGGCGCACGCGGCGCTGCTGAGTCACCTTGCCGACGCGATGGTCTACCGCCGCCTCATGAAGATCAATGACCGAAACGACACCATCCGTTTCGGGGATCGGGCTGGCGAAAAACTCGGTCATGTCGGTGGTGGAATTGGCCGCCAGTTCGATCCATTGGACGGCGTCCCCAATTTTCGCACGATGGTCGCGGACCCGCAGTTCCCCCTCCAGCTCCACCAGCGTTCGTGTTCGGATCCCCCTGGCCGTATCCCAGGTAGCATCGAAGAAAGAATGGCTCGGTTCCGTCGCCAGCGTTGGGCGAAGCAGTTGCCAACTTGCGACTCCCGTGGTCATCAAACCGAAAAGGATCGACCGCCGGGAGAGCGAGTGCGAGGGTACATTCCCTTGAAGAAGGTAATGACCCATTTGCCGTGAATTGCCTGGATTGACTTCCATGGGTTCTTCTCATCCCTGCGAGGCGATGCACTGGACTGCAGATTTGGACCGGATTGCTGGCGAAATCATTTCCGCACCAACATTCCAGGGGCCATTCCTCTGTATCGACCCCTGCTCCCGACGATTTCCGGGAGATTTAGGTCACTAGGAGAGTTCTACTCAGGCATCGCAGCTTGATTTAGCAAGCATCTCAAATTGCGACGCACGCGGTCGGTTGAGGGGGATGTTTGAAAAAGTCGCTGTGCCGAACGACTTTTTTTCAAGAGACTTCGGGTGACAAATGGTTCGTTTTTCCAGGAAGGGAGGCAGTGAGCCTCGATTATTTCCGGACAGTTGGTTTTTCGTCCACTTTGGCACTTTGTTTGCGACAGTGAACTTTGGCGTTGGTCAAAGCGTCTGATGTGACACAGGGCCGACAATCGGTTGAAAAGGATTGCGGTTGGTGTTGCAACATCCGCTCAGGATGAGCGGGTGTACCAGGAAGGGTCGGTCGGATGGCGGTTTGGAACCGCAGGGATCATCCGAGCGATTTTTGCGGCGAGGGAGGAAACAAACGATGCATAGCGACTACAAGATTGCGTTGATGCGAGAACTTCGGGACCAGCAGGTCCGTTTTGCCCCTCGGGGGAAGCGGATTGAGCAGGCGGATCGAGCGGAGAAGCTGTTGGCCGAGCTCCAGCCGGACCGGGAGTATCCGTTTGAGTTTCTCTTTTACCGCGTCACCGACCATCGTCCAGAGGACGTAGCCCGTCAGTTGATCCGCGGCGAGGATGCGGTTCATGATCTCCGACTTTTTGTCGAGGACATCACCGACTCGCTGAACATGCGGATTGACGAGATGCCCGAGCAGGTGCATACGGTGGAATCGCTGAGCAAAATGTTCAATGTTTCCACCAAGACGATCGCAAGGTGGCGTGATCAGGGGCTGGTTAGTCGCCGCTTTGTCGCCGATGGCCGCAAGAGGATTGGTTTTCTCAACAGCAGCGTCGAGCGGTTTGTGGCGGGGAATCGCGAGCGGGTGGCCAGGGGGGAACGATTCAGCCAGATGACCGAAGAGGAGCGAAGTGAGATTGTCGAGCGGGCGCGGGTCTTGGCGCAGGAAGGGGCTGGGCTGATCGAGGCATCTCGGCGGATCAGCCAGGTCATGGGGCGCAGCATCGAGGCGATTCGCTACACGCTGAAGAACTTTGACAAGTCGAATCCGACCATGGCTGTTTTTCCTAGCATGAAGCAGTCGCTCAGCATCGACGACCGGAAAGCGATCTTCGCGCAGTACCAGCGAGGAGTCAGCATCGCGACGCTCAGCAAGCGGTATCGCCGCAACCGGAGCAATATTGTGCGCCTGGTCAATGAAAGCCGTGCGCATCTCCTAACGGAGCTGCCGCTGGCCTACATTCCCAACGACGATTTCGAAAGAAAGAGCTTGTTGGATTCGATCCTGTCTCCGATGCCTGAGAATCCGTCGGGAACCCGCAAGGTGAAAGCCCCGGCTGGTCTGCCTCCCTACTTGGCTTCGCTTTACGATGTCCCTTTGCTGACTCGCGAGCAGGAATACCATCTGTTTCGGCAGATGAATTTCCTGAAGCACCGTGCATCGAAGCTTTTGGAAAGCTTGCAGAAGCAGAATCCGAAGGCGTCGGTCATGGATGAGATCGAGAGCCTGTATCAGAAGGCAGGAGAAGTGAAGAACCGGATCGTTCAGGCCAATTTGCGGCTGGTGGTTTCGATCGCCAAGCGGCATGTCGGTCCCAACGATGATTTCTTCGCCTTGATCAGCGACGGCAATATGTCCTTGATTCGCGCAGTCGAGAAGTTCGATTACTCACGTGGCAACAAGTTCAGCACCTACGCCACCTGGGCGATCATGAAGAACTTCGCGAGGACGATTCCTGACGAGTTCAAGCGGCGCGAGCGGTTCAAGACAACGCCGGAAGATATCTTCCTGGCAAGGGAGGACGAACGAGCCGATCAATTTGCGGCGGAGATCGACCAGAGGAATCGCCAGGATCAGATCCAGGGGATCCTCGAAAAGCTGGACGCTCGCGAACAGGAGATCATCATTCGCCGATTTGGCCTGGATCATCGGCACGAACCACTGACGCTCAAGGAAGTGGGGGAAACGATGGGGGTGACCAAAGAGCGGATTCGGCAACTGGAAGTTCGAGCGATTTCGAAACTGCGGGCGTTGGCCGAGGCAGCGAAGATCGATATCTGACGATCCAGCGTGTTGATGGAAAGCCGACGAAGGCGGCACGGAAACGTGTCGCCTTTTTTTATTCATCCGCCAATTCTGTGGTTCACTTTGTCTTACAAATCACCCCTGCAAGCGAACATCGCCACCAGATCAGAGCAGCCTGATTCCAGCGTCACAAACCATGTCATCTGGTGACCTGCAAAGGGCAAATCGATCGGGTTGCCTTGAATGCCATCGTCATGCCGAAATGCCCCAAAGATGGACGAAGCTTTTCATCCTCTTTTCTTCTTGCGACATCTCACCACTCACTTCTCGACTCTCACGAAGCCGCGAAGGCACGAAGCGAGTGAGCTCCGGGTCTCATCGGCAATTCCTTGCTGGGAATCCAGTCGACTTCTTGTGCGGGCTGTCACTGGTTGGTTGCCAACCGAATCGACCGGTCGAATGTCGCATGGAACAAGTGGTCATGTGCTGACGAACGCTGCGTCTTGCCTTCTTCGCGTCGTGGCGGCTTCGCGTGAGACCAAGGGATCCGTGTCCGAACTTTCTTCAGCGCGCTTCGGAAGCGATGCGCCGTGCCGCCAATGTCTGATCGACTTCCCGGATGTACTTCTTACCAACCGATCTTCGAGGGTGAATCAGGTTGTAGTAGACGATGTACCAGAGCGCAGCGATGCCATCCTTCAGCCCGATTTTTTTCCCTTCCTCGTAGGTTCTTCCGTAGTAGGAGATCGGGACTTCATAGGTGCGTGCCCGAGTCTTGCAGATCATCGCAGTGATCTCGACTTCCATACCGAATCCATGGCTGGTCAGTACCAGTGGCTGAATGACTTCCCGCCGAAACGCCTTGTAGCAGGTTTCGATATCCGACATGTTCCGGTTGGTCAGGAAGTTGCAGAAGTAGGTGAGGAATTTGTTGGCTAGGTAGTGATAGAAATAGAGAACTCGCGCTGCTTTCTTCACCAGGAAACGGCTGCCATAGACCACGTCGGCAGTGTCTTCGAGGATTGGGGCAAGCACGTCGGGTATCTCGCTGGGATCGTATTCCAGATCGGCATCCTGGATGATCAGAACATCCCCCGTTGCGCCCTGGATGGCTCGGCTGACCGCAGCCGTCTTCCCCTGATTGGTCGGCTGACGCATCGCGCGGATGCGATCCTGGTGGTCTCTGGAAAAGCGATCGATCACCTCCCAGGTGCCGTCCGTGGATCCATCGTCGACGACGAGAACTTCCAGTTGCTGGTAGGGAAGTGAAAGAACCTTTTCTAGGATGGTCCCAATCGAATCGACTTCGTTGTAGGCGGGGATGAGCACCGAGATTTTCATGACGATTCCTTTGGTGGATCTCCTTCAGCGGAACTTTGGGATCGTTCCAGCGAGACCTTGATTTGAATCCTGCCGATCGCCGGGAGGGGATTGCTCCATCGGTCTTTCTGCTGCTTGATCCATCCTAGCGGCAGACCATTCCAGTTGGCGACGCACCAGCCATCCACCTCAGACAGTCGCTCCCTGCCACTTTCGCCTCTGGCCCATCGCTCCGCCTGCTCCATGCCGAGTTCGACCGATCGATAGGGAGTGAAGTAACGGCGATCCAGCTTTGCTAATGCGTGGCATGGCTGCCAGGTCGGTCCGGCGGATTGGAGCAGTTGGCATCCTTCCAGGAATGGCTCCGCGAGCCAGGACTGTGAGGCCAAGGGGGTTCCAAGGACATAGCCGCCGCTGCATTGTAAGGCGAGTCCGCGGGAAGATCCAAAGCTGTTGAGCGCCGCAAGGGGTGCTTCGGAACCTCCCGATTTGCCGGAAGGACCTGTCGGTAGCTTGGTTTTTCGTAGGCGGGAGGATTGGTTTTTGGATGCGCCCTTGGATCCCACCCCGGAGGCGTATGGCGGGATGGCTTGACTGGTACGATGGAGCACTGCCGCGAAGGCACCTTCGCATCGATCGTGGTCGGGCCACACGCGGTAGCTGCTGGGGTGCAGTCGACTCTGCCACGCCACCAGTTCCTGGACCGGTCGCGATTCCCAGCATCCTGGCTGACTAGCTTCCAGCCACTGGACGACCTCTTCATTTTCCTCCGTCGCAAAGGTGCAGGTTGAATAGACTAGGCGGCCACCCGGTGCGACCAGACGGCTGGCTGCATCGAGGATTCTTTTTTGCCGAGCAGCTGCGTGAAGGATCTGCGGTGGACTGAATGCGTTGCTGGAGCGTTTCCCAGCAGCGACCATGGCCTGACCGCTGCAGGGTGCATCGACAAGCACGGCATCGAATCGCTCGGAAAATCTCTCCACAAGCCACTCGGGATCGCTGCGGCAGGTGGCAAACGAAGGATTGCCTGTCTGGTGCAGCACCCATCGAAGCAGTTCCGTGCGTCCAGCAATCGGTTCATTAGCCACCAGGAATCCCTCGGGTCCTAGTTGTTCCAGAATGGCCGATGCTTTTCCGCCAGGGGCCGCGCAGAGGTCGCAGACGGTTTGCGACGGCTGGACATCCAGCAGCCGGACGGCCAGTAGCGAACCTGCATCCTGGATGTAGTACCGTCCGGCGGCGTAGTAAAGGCTTTGGGAGGGGCGAAGCTGTGAGTCGACCAGCCAGCGTCCCAAGGGATGCCAGGGAACCTGATCCACTTCGAAGGGGAGACTTTCTTCTGGTTGATCGGGTCGTAGTCGAATCGACCTTGGGGGCGGTTGCTGCAAGGCGGCCTCGATCGAGGTGCTGCGATCGGTGGCCATCTGAAGCGATTGCAGCAGCGCCTTCCATCTCGATCCATCCACCTCCATACTCTCCGCTCCCTGTCGTTGGATTGAGATCCTTCTTCCTCTTGATGGCCTCATCCGCTGCATTGTATCGATCGCAAGCCGAGGGGACGGGACGGAGTCGCTGGAATGACCTTGCCTTTCGCAAGGTTGGTCAGCCGCTATGATGGAAAGTTGGTGTCCCCCTCAGCTTCGGATCGCTTTGGCGGTCAGACTTGGCTGGCGATCCAGAGATCGCTGGGATGGGGAAGCGGGGTGTGAGTTTGGGAGATTCGCTGTGACAGCGCCGGACTGGAAGTTGCTGATGGCGCGCGACCGGCGACCGCTGGAAGCGACCTGGAAGAAGCTTTTCGCAGGCGATTCGACGCCTGTTGGACCGGCCGCCGACCGTTTCTGGGAAAGTTTTCACGCCTCGGAGCGGCTCCTTAGTTCCAGGCGTTCTCTGCCGCTTCGACTCCAGTACGATCCAGAGCTTCCGATCAGCCACCATCGTCAGGAGATCATGGCTTCCCTGATGCAGCGAAAGTGCTTGATCGTCTGTGGGGAAACGGGGTCTGGGAAAAGCACCCAGCTTCCGAAGATCTGTCTGGAGGCAGGATTGGGCCGCAGTGCGGTCATCGGCCACACGCAGCCACGCCGCATCGCCGCCCGCTCCATCGCCGCTCGCTTGGCGGAGGAATTGGGATCCCCCTTGGGGCAGGCCGCTGGATTCAAAATGCGATTCTCCGATCGCACCGATCCCAAGACGCTGGTCAAGCTGATGACCGACGGTGTTCTGCTCGCGGAGATTCAGCGAGATCGCTGGTTGGAGCAATACGATGCGATCATTCTTGACGAAGCGCATGAGAGGTCGCTGAACATCGATCTGTTGATCGGCTATCTGAAGCGAGTCATCGCCAGACGGCCTGATTTCCGGTTGATCGTCACTAGCGCCACGATTGATGCCGAGCGGTTTGCGGAGCATTTTGGAGATGCGGAAGGGCCAGCCCCGATCTTCACCATCGCTGGAAGAACCTATCCGGTGGAGTTGCGCTATCGGCCAGTGCTGGGCGACAACCCGGACGAAGAGGATCGGCAGGAAGCGTCGCTCGATCAGCGGCTTTGCGATGCGATCGACGAGTTGCTGCAGGATGCCGAGGGAGATCTGCTGATTTTTCTCCCTACCGAGCGAGAGATCCGGGAGACGGCTCAGGTGGTTCGCGGCCACTTGGTGCGCCGTGGTTTGGGGGATCGATTCGATCTATTGCCGCTTTACGCGCGATTGGCGGAATCGGATCAGGATCGGATCTTCCATCCTGGGCCCAAGCGGCGCATCGTGCTGGCGACGAATGTCGCTGAATCTTCTTTGACCGTCCCGAGAATCGGTGCTGTTGTCGATACGGGGACAGCCCGAATCAGTCGATTCGCTCCGCGCAGCAAGGTTCAGAGGCTGCCGATCGAACCGATCTCGCAGGCATCAGCCAATCAGCGAGCTGGTCGGTGCGGGCGACTGTTTCCCGGCATCTGCGTGCGGCTTTATTCCGAGACAGATTTCCAAAGTCGCTCCCCATTCACCACCCCCGAGATTCGACGCAGCGCACTGGCGGGAGTCCTTTTGCAGATGAAGCTGGTGGGGATCGACGATCTGGAATCGTTTCCCTGGCTGGACCCGCCCCGCCCCGAAATGATTCGTGAGGGAATCGCCACCCTCCGCGAACTCCAAGCGCTCGATGGTGAGGGGCGACTGACCCCCATCGGACGCATGCTGGGGCGATGGCCCGTCGATCCGCGAGTCGGAAGGATGCTGATCGCTGCATCCGAAAACCAGTGCCTAGCCGATGTGCTAGTGATCGCAAGTGCTCTGGAGGTTCTAGATCCTCGGATCCGACCTCCCGAGAAGCAGCAGGCGGCCGACGAAGCGCATCAGATCTTTCTCGATCCCTTCAGCGACTTTATCAGCTACTTGAAGCTCTGGGACCAGTACCAACGCTGGAAAGCCGATCTGGGGCGAAGTCGACTTCAGAAGGCATGTGAAAGCCGCTTCCTGTCGATGGTGCGACTGCGGGAATGGAGCGAAGTGCATCGGCAGTTGCTGGAGCAAGTGGAAGCGCAGGGACTCACGGTGGGGCGTCGCTGGGTGGAGCCGAGTTCGGCGGAAGCTGAAGTGGTAGAGAAGGAGCCTGATCGATGGGCTCCTTCCGATCCCTACCGGCGGATCCACCAGAGCCTTCTGACGGGGTTGCTCTCCGGCGTCGCTATGGCCGACCAAGAGGGGCGATATCAAGGCGCCCACGGGACTTCGTTCACGCTGTGGCCAGGTAGCGGACTTCGCGGGACACGCCCCAAGTGGATCGTCGCCGCCGAGGTTGTGGAAACCACGCAGCGATATGGCCGCTGCGTCGCGCGCATCGAACCCAGGTGGATCGAACCGATGGCGGGGCACTTGCTGGACTACCACTACGACGCTCCTTTTTTCAGTCGCCGCAATGGCGCCGCCAGCGTCCAGCGACGTGGCAGCCTCTTTGGACTTCCTATCGTTCCAAGGCATCCTGTACCGCTGGCACCCATCGATCCTGCCCTGGCCCGGCGCCTACTGATCGATCAGGGGCTTTCGGAAGGGGAATTGGCCTCGCGAGCCAAGTTCTATCAGTCCAATCAAAAGACGATGGCGGAACTGGAGAAGTGGGCTGCATGTGCACGGCAGCGACAATGGATCATCGATCCCTATCGCCTGCAGCAGTTTTACGAGCAGCATCTGCCTAAGGAGGTCGTCGATCGTCGTTCGCTGGAAGCCTGGGATGCCTCGGTCGATTCCAACCATCCGATCTACCTGAACGCCGCTCAGTGGATCGACCAGACAACGCGCCAGGAACTCGAAGAACGGTTTCCCGCTGATATCCAATTGGCATCGACAAAGATGCCTGTGGTCTATCGTTTTCAGCCTGGAGCCGAGACAGATGGAGCGACCTTGAGTGTGCCTCAACCGATGCTCTCACAAATCTCCTACGAACAGGCTCCCTGGTGGATTCCGGGTTTCATGGAGGAGTGGGTGGTCGCGCTAATCAAGTCGCTTCCTAAGAGGTTGCGGAGCCAGTTGGTGCCAGCTTCCCATGTGGCACAGCAGTTGATCCAGCAGTGGCGCGAGGCAGGCTGGGGCAAGAGACCCTTCTGGCCCACACTCACCGATGGGCTTTCCCGAATGGCGGAACAGCCGATCGAGCGAAAGGACTTTCAGTGGGAAAAGATCCCAGAGCACCTGAAGATTCGATTCGAAGTGGTCGGGCCGGAAGGGAAGTTGATCGGGGCAAGTCGAGACCTGGAGCAACTGAAGCAGCAGTTCGTCGCCAGGGATACCCAGCCGCGGCGAACCGAACATGGCACGCAGTTCCCATGGCTCCACCAGAAGCACCAGACGTTTCCCGATCGGAACATCCCCAAGCAAGTCTCGGTCGATCATCATGGCATGACGATCCTGAAGTATCCCGCGCTTTCTGCTACCGATGCCGATGCAACGCTCGAATGGTTCGACGATCCAAGCACAGCGATTCGTCATCATCGCCAAGGTGTCTGGAGACTGCTTTCGATCGCCGATCGCAAAGAGGTGAAGATGCATCTGAGCCATCTGCCGGGGATTGCAAGGTCGCTGATGCTCCTGGGGTCGGTCCTTCCCAAAGACAGGATGATGGAGGGGCTGGGCTGGCTGCTGATTGCGATCGCCTACCCGGTTCCCGAGGTGGAGGTATGGAGCCAGGAGGAATGGAACAGGCTGAGAAGCACACGGCTGGAGCGGTTGGGGGGAGCCGCCGATGAAGTCGCCAGATGGCTACCGGAATGGGCGGAGGCGCACCACCGGCTCGCCTTAAAATTGGAGGGGACCCCACGTCCTGCGGAATCGGTCCGGCTTGCCATCCAAAATCAGGTGAAGACACTCTATGAGCCGTTGTTCCTCCAGCAGACCCCTTGGGAATGGTTGCGAGAGTTTCCAAGATACTTCAAGGGGATGGTGGTCCGATGCGACAAGTCCGCCGGGCAAATCCCAAAAGACCAAGCGACGGAGGCCCTCCTGAAGCGATTCTGGGACGCATGGGAACAACGACCTGGAGATGATCGCCAGCGTCCGATCGAGGACCAGTGGCAGCAATTTCGATGGGCGATCGAAGAACTGCGAGTCTCCCTCTTCGCGCAGACTCTAGGGACCCGCATCGCCGTCTCACCCAAACGACTCGAGAAGATGCTGGAATCGCTGTTGCAACGCCGTTGAGCCTTTCACCTTGGAAGTCCGACAGGCATCATCGCAGTCCCCAGTGTGGCAAGAACCGACGGAATTGCTGCATGGACCAGTAAGAAGGGCATGCGCCGGCCTCGTGCCCAAGCGGTTCATCTCACGGAGTCAAAAAGGGACAGAGCCGAAAGAAGGATCGATCGGTCTGCACTCGCCGTGACTGGGTGACTCCGTGAGAGGCAAAGAGGCGAGATCAGGCTCTCGTGGGTTCCATCTTGCCCCAACGACCGACGGAATTGGCCGGTGGCCCCGATTCGGCTGGTCCATCGGGGAGTTAGATCTGGTAGTTCGAATCGAGCCCCAGGTCATCACTGTTGCCAGATCGGATCTTGAGCTTGGGCTTCTCCAGCACCACGGTTGTGCGAGGTGCGACGCTGGAGGTGATCCAGACGCTGGAGCCAATCACGGCGTCATGTCCGATGACTGTCTTGCCTCCCAGAATGGTCGCATTCGCGTAGATGACAACACGATCTTCGATCGTCGGATGACGCTTGGTTCCTCGAATCAACTGCCCTTCGGTATCGGTCTGAAAGCTAAGTGCGCCTAGGGTGACCCCCTGATAGATTTTGACTCGACTGCCGATCTCACAAGTCTGCCCGATCACCACGCCAGTGCCGTGATCGATGAAGAAGTGGTCTCCAATCGTCGCCCCCGGATGGATGTCGATCCCCGTCTGCTTGTGGGCCCACTCCGTCATCATCCTCGGGATGAAAGGGACACCGAAGCGGTGGAGTTGATGCGCGATTCGGAAAATGGTGATCGCTTCCAGACCGGGGTAGCAGAAAATGATCTCGTCCCTGTGCGACACCGACGGGTCGCCCTCGAATGCTGCATCGACATCGGTTGCCAGGACTGAGCGGAGATCTGGGATCGTCTCCAGGAACGAGATCGCGATCGCCTGCCCCTTGGCTTCATAATCCGATGGACATTCCTCAACGCGGCGCTGTCGAATCCGATCATCATGCCGAAGGGCTCGAGCGATCTGGGTGGTGAGTTGGTCGTGCAGATTGTCGATTAGGTTGCCGACATGGTAGGTGACGTTCCCGATGTGAAGCCCCTCCCGACGACGAAAGCCGGGGTAGAGAAGATCCTTGAGGTCTTCCAGGATCTGGATGATCACTTCGTACTTGGGCAAAGGGCAATGCCCCAGGTGATTGATCCGATCGGATTGGCCATAGGTGGCGACAATCCGGTCGGTCAGCCTGGGAAGCTGTTCCTTCAGACGGACATCCGATGCCATCAAGCTGCCTCCTTGCAGCCGAGATGGTGCCCATGGGGCCGCAGGTCGCCCGTCGGCTACTCTGCCAGTCGCATGAAGCAGGATCTCGATTTTCGCTGTGCCACGCCAGAGTCTACGGATTGCGAGGCCATGCACCAACTGGGTCTCTATCGGTTCTCGCTTTCGCATCGAATCACTGACGATGTGGCAATCCCTTGCGGCCGCTTAATCCGTAAAGCTTCCAATCGCTAGATAAAGGCTGATTCGACCATGCTGTGAATTCGTATCCGTCCGGCCGAGCAATCCAACTTCACCCTCCCAAGGGGAGGGTGAAAAAGGCGACCTTACCCTCCCCTGCAGTAGAGCAACCAACCAAACGTCACCCTGCTCAGCAGGGTCGCAGACAAACTTCACCCTCCCCTACAGCAGAGTTGCAATCCAACTTCACCCTCCCAAGGGGAGGGTGAAAAAGGCGCCCTTACCTTTCCTCACAGTAGAGCGACCAACCAAACTTCACCCTGCCCTCAGCAGGGTCGAAGACAAACTTCACTACCTCTGAGAGAGTGTGACAGGGTGCTGAGGCAGTTGTGGCCACCGGCAGTTCTGGTGACGGTCCTCTGGGCCCTTCACCCGTCCACAACCATGCCAGATCGATCGATCTAGATAGACGGCTTTGCAATTTGGAGATGGGTGAGCCGCCATCGGAGACAATGCAATAAAAAAAACCGCCGCTGGCTAGCCAGCGGCGGTTGATCGTCTTGTTCAAGACATTTCTGAAACCGGATCAGTCGAGCACATCGGCAGGAATGATTTCGGTCCCGTTACGGGTTCCGAGGGCACCCCAGACACCGTAAGGACTGCGACCAACTCGGCCGTTCTGGCTTTCGAAGTTCGGAGCCATGTTGTTGACCGGATTGCCAGCATCAATCGTGTTGGGGATGAACTTGATGGCGTTGTCGCCAAGAAGCACATGGACCCCACCTGGGTGATAGCTGGAAGCCGAGAAGATACCCCAATCCCAGTCGTTCGGATAACCGAACGGAATGCAGGAGGGGCTGTTGGGAGGCAGAACGGTATTGAACCCGGTGAAGTTCATACGTCCGTCAGCCCATCGAGATCCACGCCAATCGCCGACCTGAGTCGTATTGACATAGAGCCCTTGAACAGCAGCTCTCTTGCAAGCGTCTGGGTTATTCTGGACGTTGGTGACCGCATTGGTGGTCCAGCCCTGAACCTTCCGCTGTCCATCATTGGTACCGACTTCCGAGAGGAAGAGGGTGTTCGACAGACCGTCGGTGGCGTCGCGGAACGACTTCTGGTAACGGGCCTGGAACATCCCACGGTTGGCATTGGTCGACCAGTTCCAGTGGGAACCTTCCACCGTATCACCAACGCAGAATGCGTAGTTGGCACGGCCCGCCTGCCAAGCGTTCTGAGCCGCATTGCGGCCAGGATCGGATGGGCAGCGGAGGGTTGGAATCTGGGTGCGCCAGGGCACATAACCACCGTTCATGGTGTACCAGGGCACCGTACCGCCAGGAATCGAAACCCCTGGGTAGTCACCACCAACCATCGGGAAGCCGTTTTCGATCTGGTTGAACAGAGGGGTCTGTTCCATGAATGGCAACAACGCGGGGAACGCGCTGCGGCATTCCTGGTTGTTCCATCGCCAGTCCGGACCGGTTGTTCCACCGTAACTGGCAGGAAGCAACTTGTAGGTCGATTCGTAGTTGTAGAGCGCCAAACCGATCTGCCGAATGTTATTCGAGCAGCTCATGCGACGAGCGGCTTCACGAGCCTGCTGGACAGCAGGCAGAAGCAACCCGACCAAAACGCCGATGATCGCGATGACCACCAGCAGCTCCACCAAGGTGAAGCCACGAAAACCGGACCGTCTCCTCATGCGACGCACTCCTGAGAAAAAAAAGAAAAAAGAACACCCTGCAAACCGTCCGACGAGCCGGTCGCCTTTCAGCCGCCGTAGTTGCAAATGAAAAGAAAATTGCGAAAACTACAGGAAGATTAGGCGTTTGCGGACCGCCGCACACTCAATACATCGAACTCTATAGTAAAGATCCTGAAGGTGGACGTCAACAAAGAGCCCGATATTTTCACCCTTCCAACCGCACTACTGGTTGGATTTCAACCATTGGTGGAAAGTTCCTCATAATCGAAGATGCCCCTATCGCGGGTGGTTTTTCTGGAAGAAAATACCCCCCGGAAGAGCTGTTGTTCATGGAGTTCTGGTGGTCGGTTGTTGGCCAATGCCTAGCACTTCCATACCGGCAGCCCAGTTCTACTAAGTTCTTTTGTGTTGAATGGAACCCAGAGAGACTCCAAGCCGAACTCCCGTCGCGATCCTTCCAAGGGGAGGTCGAGGTCGGTTTTTTTACCTTCCCTCTGGGAGGGTGAAGTCAGATTGCGACCCTTCCAAGGGAAGGGTGAAGTTTGTCGGCGACTCCAGCTGTGGAGGGGCTAGATCGGTTTTTTTACCCTCCCTCAGGGAGGGTCGCTGAGGAGGAACGACGAAGCGGGGAGGGCTCGATCATTGCGAGGTTGAGTCGGCATGTACTGAGATGGTATGAGCCGAAGGAAAAGCCCCTCCCCGCTCGTTCCTCGCGACCCTCCCAAGGGGAGGGTGAAGTCAGATTGCGACCCTTCCAAGGGAAGGGTGAAGTTTGTCGGCGACTCCAGTTGTGGAGGGGCTATGTCGGTTGATTGACCCTCCCTCGGGGAGGGTCGCTGAGATGGACCGACTTTTTGGGTACGATCTTCGATAGTGGGTCAAGTATGGATCGAACGGGAAGGCGGAGCGAATGAATGAGCCCCAGAGGCTGGGATATCTGGAGCGATTGACGTTGCAGCTGGTTGCTGGAGCGGCCCTGTTGCCCGACGAAGTATCGGCCAGGCACGCCGATTTTTTGCGGAGTCGTCAGAATGCCGATGGTGGATGGAGTGGCCGCGAGGGGCCCAGCGACCTCTACTACACCAGTTTTGCTTTGAGAGCCCTGACCATCCTGGGGCAATTGGAAGGACCTTTGGCCTTTCGAGCGAGAGATTTTCTTTCCTCTCGACTCACGACGCAGCAGTCCTGGGTTGATTTGCTGGCGCTGGTTTACGGGGGGAAGTTGTTGGAGGCAGCGTGCGACGCCAGCCCGTTCGATGGGCAGGGGGAGGGATGGAGCGAACGGATTGCGGGCTCCTTGGCCAACCTGCGCCGAGCCGATGGGGGATATGCCAAATCGATCGAAGGGCAGGCGGGAAGCACTTACCAATCGTTCCTGGTAGCGATCTGTCTGGAGTTGATGGGCTGTGCCATCGACGACTCGGACGGGCTGGAGCGATTTTTTCTGGGACAGCGTCAAGAGGACGGCGGGTTTCTGGAGATACGGGTCGCCAAACGCTCTGGCGCCAATCCCACGGCGGCGGCGGCCGGTGGACTTCGCGTTCTTGGGCATTCCGATTCGTCCACCTTCGATGGAATCTGCCAATTCCTGCTAGACCTACAAGGGGAAGAAGGGGGAGTCCATGCCAACACTAGGATTCCGATGCCGGACTTGCTAAGTTCCTTCACCGCCTGCACGACGCTGTGGGATCTGGGTGCATTGTCCGATCTGGAACTAAAAAAAGCTCAGCGTTTTGTCGAGTCGATGGAACGGCCTGGGGGAGGCTTTGCAGGCTTCGCGATGGATCCGGCGGAAGATGTCGAATACACCTTTTACGGACTGGGGGCGATGGCCCTGCTGGCGGCTGCGCGATGGGAGAGCGAAGGGTAAGGCAAAGCCGATCCGCCTTTCAGTTAGAAGTCGGATCGAACGGCGGCTTGCGATTCCATCTTTTTGCTGCTGCCTGCTGCAGATCGAGCACCATGGCGAAGGTTGCCGGTACCACCACCAGGGTCAGCAGCGTCGAGAGAAGCAACCCTCCCAGGACGACGGCACCCAGGCCGCGATAGAGTTCGCTTCCCGAGCCTGGGAAGAGGACCAACGGCAAAAGCCCAAGCACGGTGGTGATGGTGGTCATGAAGATCGGACGGATGCGGGTCCGAACGCTTTCGAGGATCGCCTGCGTGGAGTCCATCCCTTCTTCGCGCATGTGGACCAGCGACTGATGGACGATCAGGATCGGGTTATTGACCACCGTTCCGATGAGGATGATAAAGCCCAGCATCGTCAGGACATCCAGCGTCTGGAAGTAGACGAGATTGAGTGCCTGCAGTCCCAGGATTCCACCAGCGGCACCCATCGGGACGATCAGGATGATGACCAGCGGGTAGATCCACGACTCAAAGAGCGCCACCATCAGCAGGTAGGTAATCGCCAGGGCTAGCAGAATGTTCCATCGCAGTGCGCTCCAAGTGTCACGCAGTTTGTCAGCCGTTCCCGCCAGTTCGATTCGGTACCCGGGAGGCAACGTGCCACCCGTCTCGAGAGGCCGGACCAGTTGATCCTGGACCTTCTGCATCGCCACCTCCAGCGGCACTTCAGGTGGCGGCGACAGCTCAATGGTGATCGCTCGCTGTCGTTCGCGTCGATTGATCTGTTCGGGCCCGCTGCTCAGTTCCACATCCGCCAGCGCTTCCAGCGGTACCAGTTCCCCTACAGGAGTGGTGATCGACAGGGCTCGGATATCCTGGGAACGTCCCGCGTAGTCGGGTTTCCCGACCAGGGTCATATCGATCTTGTCCCCGTCCAAGAAATAATCGGTGACGTAGGCGCCATCGATCAGGGCGTTGACCGTGAATCCCAGTTCTAGACTGCTGACCCCCATCTGCGCCGCCTGGACCAGTTTGGGTCGGATGTGGAGTTCGGGGCTGGAGAGGTCGAGGCTGGGAATGGGGCGTACCTGGGCTCCTGGAAACATCGGGATGGTCTGGCCCAGCAACTGCCCTCCAAGGGCGACCAGGTTTGGAAGCTCTGGTCCGGTGATTTCGATATTGATCGTTCGCCCCGCGCTGAGTCCCTGTTCGAAGAGGCTCGACTGCTTGGCGACGGCGAAGGTTCCAGGCAGACCGGCGCTGACTTTCTGGACCAGTGGTACTAGGCGAGCGACTTCTGCGGGATTGGCTGCCCTGAGTCCCATGAAGACCTGTCGTCCCCGCGCGACGAAGAAGAAATCGCCGATGATCGGGAAATCCATCTTCGCTGCCTGGGGCGTCCCGGGATCGACATCCCAGTAGGGTGCTAGTCGGCTTTCCACCTGCTGGCCGAGGGCCATCAGTTCATCGAGGTTGTAGCCAGGCGGCGGAAGGAGGATCCCGAAGACCAAGTTCCGGTTTCCGGCGGGAAGGTATTCGACTTTGGGTAAAAGGAACCAGCAGATCGCGACGGATGCGGCCAGCGTGCCGCCGAAGACCGCCAGCTTGCGGAGGAAGGAACGCTGAATGGCGCGATTGAGCCCGACCGTGGCGCGGATGAATCGATCCCCAATCGCTTGCAGGATCCCAGGCGACGTCGAAGGTGAGGAGAGACTGGTGGCTCCAGGTTCAAGATCTCGATGGGGGCCCAGCAGTTTGGCTGCTGCCATCGGGACCAGCGTCATGGCGACGATGAGAGAAAGTCCAACTGCGGCGCTGATCGCCAGGGCGATATCGCGGAAAAGCTGCCCCGCCTCCTCCTGGATGAAAACGATCGGCAGGAAGACGGCGATGGTGGTGAGTGTCGAGGAAAGGACAGCCCCCCAGACCTCTCCAGTGCCATCGACTGCGGCCTGATGAGCCGGTTGACCTTGGCCCCATCTTCGGTAGATGTTTTCCAGCACGACGATCGCATTGTCGACCAGCATCCCCACGGCGAAAGCCATCCCTGCCAAAGAGACGACGTTGAGCGACCGGCCGAGCATGCCGAGGATCAGAAAGGTGCCGATGATGCTGGTTGGGATCGCCAGCCCCACGACCAGAGCGCCGCGAGCGAACCACAGTCCAGCCACCAGGATCAGGGCCATGGTGACGGCAAACAGCCACGGGGAGCCGTAGACGGCGGCCACCGAACTGGCGACGATCAGCGGCGCGAAGAGCAGCGTGCGTTTCCCCAGGTGCAGAAAGAGCATCAGCACCGTCATCGTCAGCGCCGCCCCGGTGAAAATGTTCTCCTGCACCAAATTCATCGACTCGTAGATGTACTCTGTCTCATCGTAGACCTGCGTCAGCTGCAGTCCTTGTTGCTTGAGGATGCCCTCATTGAGCTGGCTGGTGATCTGCTGCAGTCCCCGCATGGCATCCAGGACATTGGCGCCCGTTTCGCGGAGGGCATTGATGGCGATGCTCGATTCGCCGAAGCGGCGCACCAACCCGTCGGCTTTCTTGTAACCCAATCGCACTTCGGCGACATCGCGCAGATAGACCGGGTTGCCATCTCGGATCGCCAACAACTGCCGCTCCACCTGTTCAGGCGACCGGAATTGTCCGAGCGTACGGACCACCCAGCGTCGTTTCCCTTCCCAGTAGTCGCCACCTGAGGTGTCTTCATTCTGAGTGCGAAGGACCTGCCGGACATCGCTGATGGTCAGTTGACGGGCGGCGAGTTTCTGGGGGTCGATCTCCACCTGCAATTCATCTTCCAGGCCCCCGATCACATTCGACTGAGAGATCCCTGAAACCCGTTCGAATCGGGCTTCGATTTCATCCTCAGCGAATCGCCGCAGCTTGGTCACATCCAGATTGGCATCCGGAAGCAGACTGGCTAGCTCCGGATGCTCTTTCGACAATCGGCGCAGCCGCATAGCGGCCAGCCCTGGACTGGAAGCGCGTTGGACCGCCCCAATTGGCTCAGCCAGCTCCGGATGGCTCGCCATCAATTCCTCGAACTGCTGCTGGGTGGGATTGCGGGCGCTGAGGATAAACCACGCGATCGGGCTGTTGCTTGCGTTGGCGGTGCTGATGACTGGCTTATCGGCATCGACTGGGTACTGTGGCACCTGCTCCAGCCTGCCGATGACATCGACCACCGCACGCTCCATGGGGGTGCCGACCAGAAACTCCAGGGTGATTCGTCCCAGCGAGTCGGTGCTCTCGGAGGACATCTTGACTACCCCTTCGACCCCTTTGAGCTGCTCCTCTTGCTCGATGACGATCTCCTGCTCCACCTCCTGCGGGCTGGCTCCCGGCCACCTGGTTTCGATGGTGATCGTCGGGGTCTGCACCTCCGGG
>Ga0315900_10002419_pt1 | contig 28515 bp, 14 predicted proteins | sample LakEriMetagenome_FD_203521 | JGI IMG/M metagenome (GOLD analysis project Ga0315900, IMG submission 203521) | Freshwater fungal communities from buoy surface, Lake Erie, Ohio, United States - Buoy 12 MA114 | ecosystem: Environmental > Aquatic > Freshwater > Lake > Lake biofilm | place: USA: Lake...
ACCGTGGCCTGCGTTGGGACACCTTCGTCCAGGGGAGCCATGGCCGCCCATACGAAAAAGACAGCCAGCCCGGCCACCAGCACCCACAGGCCAGTGCGCCCCAGGCGGGCAGATCGAGAGGCTGATGCGGACTGAGCACCCTGATCAGCCAGGGAAGTGTTGTCGTTCTGGTTCATCGCTTTCGCTTTAGGCTGATGCCGGGGCCGCGCCTGCAGCAGACGCTGGCGGCGACGAGGATGGTACGGACGCAGCCTGGGCCGCCGCAGCTGCGCGCAGGGCTTCCAGCACCGCATCACGCGGACCTTCGGCCTGCACCCTGCCCTCATGGAGCAACAAGAGGCGGTCGGCCAAAGCCACCGCACCTGGCCGGTGCGTGATCATGACCACCGAGGAGCCCTGGGCCTTCAACTGCAGCACAGCCCGCGCCAGCGCAGCCTCTCCTACATCATCCAGATTGGCATTGGGTTCGTCCAGCACCACCAGGCGGGGTTGACCGTAGACCGCGCGCGCCAAGGCCAAACGCTGCCGCTGCCCACCCGACAGCACGGCCGCGGCTTCACCGACTGGCGTGTCGTAGCCCTTGGACATACGAAGAATCATCTCGTGAAGGCCCGTGGCGCGAGATGCAGCAATCACCCGGTCCGAGTCCACTTCACCCAGCCGTGCGATGTTCTCCGCGATCGTGCCCTCGAACAGCTCGATATCCTGGGGCAGGTAGCCCACATGCGGGCCCAATTCCACTCGGTCCCAGCCGTCCACCGGGCGGCCATCCATCAGGACTTCACCCTGCACATCGCCCCAGATACCGAGCATCACCCGCGCCAGCGTGGACTTGCCCGACCCACTCGGGCCCAGCACCACCAGCACTTGGCCTGCCGGCAGCTCCACGCTCACGTCCTTCAAGATGGGCGAGGGCCGGCCTGGCACCGTTACCGTCACCCCCCGAATGCTGAGCTGCCCCGTGGGTGGCACGCGCTGCAAGGCAGGGTCCCTTGGAGGGTGCTGTGCCAGCAGGGCCGACAAGCGCAGAAATGCCTGCTTGGCGGTGATGTAGCCGCGCCACGTGCCCACCAGCATGTCGATGGGCGCCAGCGCACGCGTCATCAGCACGTTGGCGGCAATCATCGCCCCAGGGCTCAGTTGGCCGTCAATCACCAGCAGGGCACCGGCCCCCAGAGAGAGGGACTGCTGCGTGTAGCGTATGAACTTGCTCACCGCGGTGATGCGGTGGGTCTGCCCCTGGGAGGCCGTGCCCGCGTGCAAGGCCGCCTCATGGCGCACCCACCAGTGGCGCTTGAGTTGCGGCGCCATGCCCATGGCCTCCACCACTTCAGCACTTCGCAGCTTGCCCTGCAGGTACTGATTGGCTTCGGTCTGCGCTTGTTGGGCCGCTTCGGCAGGGGCTACAGCCCTCCGGTGCCCCAGCGCAGCCAGCAGTCCCTGGACCACCGCAAAACCGATCGACAACCATCCCAGAAAGGGATGCAGCAAAAACATCACGCCAATGTAAAGGGGCACCCAAGGCAGGTCAAAGAAGGCGAACACGCCGTTGCCCGTGATGAACTGCCGCACCTGCAACAGATCGGTAAATGCCTTGCCAGGCTGGTGGCCCGGGGCATTCATGGCCGAGACCCGCGCATCAAAGCTGGCTTCAAAGACACGCGTGCTCAAACGCTCGTCAAAGCGTATGCCGGTGGCCACCAGCAAGCGCGAACGGCCCCATTCTGCAAGCGCCATCACACCAAACATCACCAAGGCGATGATGGACACCGACAACAGCGTGAGGGTGTTCTGGCTCACCATGACCCGGTCGTACACCTGCAGCATGTACAGGGTGGGGGTGAGCATCAGCAGGTTGGCCAGGGCGCTGAGCAGGCCCACCACGGCAAACTCGCGGCGGAAGGCCATGAGCGCCTGCCAGACCTCCCGCCCTCGCAACGTAGTACCAGTTACAGGGGCGGGTGGCAGCTCTCGCACCGTGACCGCCGGGCCTGCGGGTTGCGCTGTGGGCGTGCTCATGCTGCACCTCCGGTGCCAGAGGCTGCGAGCTGCACAGGCCCGCTCGCCGCGCCCCGGGCCGCAGCGCCGCCTGCCTGCGCAGCGGCTTGTGCCGCGGCCTGTGCACGCGCCTGCGCTTCGGCCTGCGCCTTCTGCATGGCGGCCAGCACTTCATCGCGCGGGCCAAAAGCCTGCTGCTGGCCTTCCACCAGCAGCAAGATGCGGTCACAGGCGGCGAGCACCGACTGTCGGTGCGTCATCAAGACCACGGTAGCTCCGCGCTGCTTCAGCGCGGCCAGCGCCGCCAGCAAGGCGGCGTCACCGGCTTCGTCCAGGCTGGCATTGGGCTCGTCCAGCACCACCAGGGAGGGCCAGCCGTAAAGCGCCCGAGCCAGAGCCACACGCTGGCGCTGCCCGCCAGACAGCACTGCGCCGTCGCGGCCTACTGGCGTATTCAAGCCTTGGGGCAGACTGTCCACCAGGCCCTGCAGTCCAGCAGCGAGGACAGCCTCGCGCAGGCGGGTCTCATCCGGCGCTCCGAATCGGGCGATGTTCTCTGCCACTGTGCCCTCAAAGAGCTCAACACCTTGAGGCAGGTAGCCCAGGTGCGGGCCCAGCTCAGCCTTGTCCCAGCTGTAGACGTCGGCGCCGTCCAGGCGCACCTTGCCCTGCATGGCAGGCCACAGACCAACCAGCAGCCTGGCCAACGTGGTCTTGCCGGCTGCCGAGGGGCCGATCACGGCCAGGGCCTCCCCCGGTTGCAGGGCAAATTGCACGCCTTTCAAGATGGGCGGGCCAGGAGGCTGGCCTGGCTGGGCCGGCGCGCCGGCCATCAACTGCTCCACGGTGAGCACGCCCCGCGGCGGGGGCAGCGACATGCCAGGCTCCCGTGCGGGCAGCGCTGCCATCAAGACTTCGAGGCGGGCCCAGGCATCACGCACGGCCACCACGCTCTTCCACTGCTGCACCATCTGCACCAAGGGCGCCAACACACGGCCGCCGATGATCGAGGCCACGATCATCATGGCCGGGCCACCGTTGAGCTGGTTGCGCAGAAGCAGCCAGGCAGACAAGCCCAGGAGGGCCGAACCGAGCAGCTGCTGGATCAGTTTGGAAAGCGCCTGGTAGCCGCCGGCTGCCATGCTGGCCTGGGCCTGCAAGCCCAGAAATTCCCGCTGGCGGGCAATCCATCGTGCATGCACCGCCTTCTGCATGCCCATGGCCTCCACCACCTCGGCATTGCGCAAGGCGCCATCGGCAAACTGCTGCGCGCCCTGTGCGCTGCGGTTGGCGGCCGTCAACGGGGCCTGCGTGCTGCGTTCGGTCAGCGCCGCCACCAACACCTGCAACACCGCGCTGGCCAGCGTCACCCACCCCAGCCAGGGGTTGATCAAGTACACCAGCACCAAAAAGACCACCGCCACCGGCACTTCCATCAGCGCGCTGAGAAACGGCCCGTGCAAGAACTCGCGCACGGTGCGCCAGTCATTCAGCGGTTGCAGGGTACCGCCAGGCATCTGGCGGCGGCGGGCTTCAAAGGTCAGGTCAAACAGGCGTGGGCTGATGTGGCGGTCCAGCTCATGGCCGGCCTCATGCAGCATCTCGCCTCGCACCCACTCCAAGGCTTCCATGATGGCGTAGGCCAGCATCACGGCCAGCGTCAGCATCAACAAGGTGCCGTGGCTGCGGCTGTTCACCACCCGCTCGTACACCTCCAGCATGTACACCGAGGGCGCCAGGACGAGCAGGCCGGCGATGATGGTGAAGAGGAAGGCGCGGCGCAAATCAACAGCTCGCGTTTCCAATGCTTCCCTCAGAGCCGACGTCGGCCGACTTCCCGCTGCCCCACCGCCTGCCTGAGAAGAGTGGTTGTGCGCTCTAGGTGGCTTGTTCATTCCATATGACTTCTCGGGATGGACACCCACCCCTCAAGAAAAAAACCCCGCCCCTTTCTGGGGGGCGGGGTTTTCTGCAGCTGACTCGAGGCTGGCAATGCCAGCCTCGTCGCATCAGCCCTTGAAGCCGGTCACACCGGTGGTGGCGGTCACGCCGTTTGCATTGGTACCGGTCAGCGTAGTGGTACCGACCAGGACGATCGCCTCATCGGCGCCGTCGGTACCATCGGTTCCGATCTCCAGCAGGAGGTCGGTGCCACTGGCCGATGCGATGAAGGAGCCGTCAGCGGTGTAGTAGCCCTGGGTCGTCCTGTACTCATTGGCAAGCAATCCACCACCAGCGTCCAGCGTCAACGCTGCCAGGCCACTCAGGCTGATGACATCACCTGCCTTCAGGCTGAGTACGTCGACGCCAGCCGCGAAGGTGGTGACGCCATTCGCAGAACCTGCGACACCGACAGTTTGTGCAGCGTCGGTGAATGCATAGGTGACCTTGGCAGCCGTGGCCGCCTTGGCCAGGGCGTCGTTGGTAGCACTGCCTTCCACGATAACGGACGCAGCCACAGCCACTACGGCACTGGCGTTCGCAGCACCCAAGTTGGCCGCCGAGTCACTCAGAGCCAGTGCCGACTCATTGGCAAGCTGTCCGTTGATCACAGCAGCTTGAGCGACCTTGGCTGTCTGGCCCGAGGCCAAGCCCACAGCAGCTGCGCCGTCGAGCAGTGCCTTACCCGAGTCTGAATTGATCGCGTTGAGCAGACTCGACGCGCTATCCGTCACGCTGTAAGTGCCGCTCAACTTGCCCGAGTCGACGATTGTCCCCATGTTTGCCACAGAGCCAGAGCCCGTCACCACCACTGCAGTGGCCTTGCTCAAGGCGGTGACGCCCGTCGCAAGCCCGTTGGCGTCCGTCAAGTTTGCTGCGGTTGCAGTGATCTTGTCGAACTTGGCCAGGGTGTTGGTGGTGTAGATCGTCTTGGCATCAGCGAACGAAACGTCGCCGGTGACTTGCACTGCCGTGGCCGCTTGCACCGTGGCCGCGCCGCCGATGATGAGGTTGGCTGCAGAGTCCGCCAGCTTGAAGCTGTACAGCTGACCCGCGTTACCGCCCACGCCGTCGTTGAGTGCCCGTACCGCGTTCAGCGAGGTAATTGACACCGAGTCCGTCACCGCGATGCTCGCCACCTTCGCCAAGGCTGCTGCGTTGGCTGCTGCCAGGATGTTGGCGGACGAGTCAGAGACCGCCACGCTGCCCGCCGCAGTGGTGAGCTTCGCAGACGCAGCATCCACCGCGGCCAGCGCCGTGGCTTCAGAAGCGGTGAGCGCAGTGGCGTATCCACCGGCCGCTACCGTCACCGTTCCCGCCACAGCCTCCAGGTTGGCTGCAGAAGCTCCCGACAGCGCCTTCGCACTGTCGGAGATGGCGAACAGCGCCTTGCCAAAAGTGGCAGCGTTGTTGGCATCGGTGCCCTTTGCGATATTGCTGAGGCCCAGCAAGGTATTGGCCTGCGCCACCGTAGCGGCGGTACCGCCTGTGCCGCCCGTGATGGAGACCGAGGTCGCCAGCGCCAGGTCGGCAGTGGTCACAGTGGCAGTCGTGGTCAGCGCAGCTGCGGTATCCGTCACCTTGAATCCGCCGCTGATGTTGGCAACACCGGCCAGGGTCTTGGCCTCTGCGGCGGTCGCATCCGTCTGGGTGGAATCCACCGTGATGGTGCCCGCAGCAGCCCTCGTCGCCGCTGCGCCAGCGGCCACTGCTGCAGCAGAGTCCTTGATATTCAGGGTCAAGGTTGCAGCAGCACCCTTGCTAGCCAGCAGCGCGGCGGCATTGGCGACCGTCACGCCCTGCAGACCAGCCGTGGCCGTGTCAGCATCAGCGGTGATGGCAGCCGCCTTGGCGAGGTTAGCCCCCATGCCGATCAGGTTGGCAGGGCTGTCGGTCACGCTCAGCACAGCCGTAGCCTTCGCCGTCAGGATAGTCTGAGCCTGTGCAGCGGTGGCCTGGTCGGTCACAGTCACGGTGGTGGCACCTGCCACGTTACCGCTTGCGGCCAGATTGGCTGCCGTGTCGCTGAGGCTGTAGACCGTGTAGCTGTCGGCATTGGTGGCGGCCAGAATCGCCCCAATGCTCGCTGCCGTGGTGGCGTCTGTCACCTGGATACCCAGGGCACCAGACGCCGTCGCGAGTACGGAGGTGGCAGCCGCTGCGATGTTGGCAGCGGTGTCCTTCACCACGTAGCCGGATCCGGCGGCGATCACAGCGGCATTTCCAGCAGCCGTGATGTTGGCAAGCGAGTCCACCACCACATAGCCGGCGGCGGTCTTCAATGCGGCAGGCAGGGCCTGCAGCTCAGCGACCGTTGCGGCGATCTTGCCGTTGTAGTCCGTGCGCGCTGCTGCGGTCAACGAGGCGTTGTCCTTGCCGAGCGTGATGGCCACACCGTCTACCGTCAACGCGGTAGATTGCTTGAGCACGTCCTTGAGGTTGAAGTTGTTGGTGCCGTCGGTGACCGTGGTGTCGGCATAAGCCGCCACAAATCGATCCGCCGTGGTGGCGATGCTGTACTTCGCAGAGGCTTCGAACAGCGCGGTCAGCTGCTTGGCTGTAGCAAGATCCACCACGTCGCTGGCCGTGAAGGATGTTCCGGTCACAGCATCCGCCAGAGTCAGCAGGTTGGCTGAAGTGTCGGTCACCTTCAGGGAGGCCGTGGGGACCGTTGCTGCTGCCAGCGCCTTGAACTGCGCCACGTTGACCGCGGTGTTGGACGTCAGCGTATAGCTGCCAGCTGTGCTGCCGCCGATCAAGAAGTCAGCAATGGCCGCAGCTGAGTCGGTTACATCGGTCGAGACCAGCTTGGCGGCCAGATTGGCCTTCAGCGTCGTGTACTGTGCCACCGTCTGGGTACCCGTGACCGTGACATTTCCACCGGCTGTCTTCACGGATGCCACGTTGGCAACCAAGTTGGCAGCGGTGTCCGTGACTGCAAAGCCGGCAACCCCGAATTTGCTGACCGATCCGGCCAACACGGCAGCCTCAGACGCCAAGGCTGCAGCGCCTGACATCGTGAGCGCCGTGGCGCCGGCCACTGCACCGGCTGAAGTAGTCTTCGCCAGGTTGGCCGCCGTATCCGTCAAGCTGTAGCTGATAGGCACAGCACCCGCCGCCACAACTGCAGCCTGCGCCACGGTAACGGCGACCGAATCGGTCACCTTGATGGACGCAGACTTCGCGATGGCACCAGCGTAGTCGTAAGTACCAGCCACGGTCTGCTTGCCAATCTCAGCGGCCGTGTCGGTGATGACGTCGAAGCTGACGTTGCTGTTGGCCGTGAGGATGGTTTTAGCCTCCGCAGCGGAGGTCAGCTTGCCGTTCGTTGTATCGGTCGTCACGGTGATCGACTGAGCCTTGCCCAACACACCAGGCTTGGCGACAAGGTTGTCAGCCACATCGGAGAGTCTGTAGCCGGCAGATGCAAATGCCGTCAGGGTTTCCGCATTTGTTGCCGTCAGCGTCGCGACGTCAGTGGCCTGAAGCTTGGCGGTGTTGGCAACGTTCAGGATGGCCATGCTCTCGGCCGTGGTGGCAGTGGCACCAAGCGAATCGGCCTTCAGTGCCAGCAAATTGGCTGTCGTGTCGAGCACCTTGACGTTAGCTGTGGCACCACCGGGCTGGCTCGCTGCAGCTGCGATCTTGTAGGTACCGGTATTCTCCAGAGCGCGCGCCTGGGAAACATTCAGCGTGATGTAGCCCACATCCGACATGGCCACATTGGTCAACGCGCCAAGAACGGCGGCCGATGCGGCAGACACATTGGCTGCGCTGTCGACGACTGCCTTGGGCGTGACCGTGGTCGTGACCGTGGTTGTGGCGCTGGAAAGGGCCAGCAGATTGGCGTACTGCGCAACGCTCAGAGAACTGTCCGACACAGTGATGGCGGTAGCCCCATCAGCCACAGCAGGCTTTGCGGCGACGTTGGCATAGCTGTCAGCCAAGCTGTAGATGACCTTGCCAGCGGAACCCGTCAGTGCGAGCAAGCTTTCGGCCTTAGCAGCCGTCACAGCGTCGCTGGCGGTAATGTCCAGCGCGGCGGTAACGGTTGCCGCATCTGCAGCAACCGTGAGCGCGGCGGATGTGTCTGTGAGGCTGTAAGTGGTCTTGGCAGCCACCTGAGAGCCCACAGCCGTGCTGTAAGCCTTGGCTGACGCGACGGTGAAGGCTGCGTCACTGACCGTGATCTTCGTGATCACTGGATTGAGCAGCACTCCAGCCTGTGCGGCTTGCACTTCGGCTGCTGTGCTGGTGACCTGCACCGAATAAGGAGCCGTACCCATCTTGCCTGCGAGGTCCACCAGCGCGTTGCCGTCAATTGCGTTGGCGCCTGCCGCGAAGGTTCCAGTGAACGTTGCGCTGGTTGCGGCCTTGATGGCGGTGACTTCACCAGCAGTGGCCGTTGCAACGTTCTGGTATGCGTCGCTGAAGGTGTAGGCGACTGCGGATTTGCCGTCGGCAGCCCGCGCAGTGTTGAGCGTAGCGATATTGGCCAGATCAGCCTTGGCGGCAGTGCCGGTCATGGTGATCGTCGTGGCCTTCTGCACATCCACGTTGGCCGCCTGAGCTACAACGTTGGCCACCGTGTCGGTGATCGCGTAGACCTTGTCGAAGATCTTGGCGCCACCGGTCTTGGCGATGTTCAACAAGGTACCAGCCGTTGCCGCACTGCCCAACTGCGCCACGGTGACATCGCCCGTGATAGACAGCTTGGTGGCGTTGGCAGTATCGGCTGCGGTGAGGTTGAGCGTACCGCCTGCACCGCCAAAGACCTTGGCTACGGTGTCTGAGATGGCGTAGCTGTCTACCTGCACAGCCGTCGAGTAGGTGGCGCCCAGCGTCTTGGCTTCAGCGACGGTAGCGGTACCCGTGGCCGTGACGGTGCCTGCGCCTGCCAGCACGTTGACGGTGGTGGTGTTGGTGGTGGCGGCAAGGCCGGAAGCAAGGGCCGACGCGGTGTCGGTGACGTTGTAGGTCAGACCTGCAGCTGCCAACTTGTCGGTCCCGGATGCATCCGCCAATCCACGCAGTGTGGTGCCCTCTGCAAGCGTCATCGCATCGGACACAGTCACCGTGGCCGCACCCTTGATCACCCCGGCGTCTGCCGTGGCGATGATGGCGGCCTTCGTGTCAGCAATAACGTATTGGTTCGTATGGACGCCACCCGCCGACCCAGCTGCCGTGTGGGAGCCCGTCTTGGCCAAGATGGCATTCAGGGCGGTCTGTATGCTCGCAGCTTGCGCCACGGTGGCGTTACCTTCCACCACCAGGTCCAGCGTCACGGCAGACAGCTTGGAAGCACCAGCCACGAGGTTGGCCGGGTTGTCTTGCACCGCCGTGACGGTGGCGGCAGCGTTGGCCGCTTGCAGTTGACCGAGTTGAGTGACAGACACGGTACCCGTGAGCGTGGCCTTGGCAGCGCCGCCGATAGCGGACAGACCGTCCGTGGTCAGCGCCGTGGCGGTGCTCAAAGCAACGTCATAACCGCCGCTAAGCTTGGCGCCCAATTCCTTGAGCTCCAACGCATCGGCGGTGGTGGTGACTTGGCGGGTGGCCGTGGTCAATGTGACCGATGCAGCCTTGGAAAGGCTGGCATCGACCTTGGGTGTAGCCGCGAGGTTGATGGCGCCCGTGATATTCGTAGCGGTATCAAGGACGGAGTAGCTGCCCGTGGTGGATGCTGACGGCAGCGCAGCCAGCTTCACGGCGTCCAAAACGTTCACCGCAGATCCTGCAGCCAGATTCACAGAGGACACTGTCGCGCCAAATGGTGCCGCGGCAGCCACGTTGACAGGCGTGTCCGAGACGGCGATACCCTTGTTGCCCACCTTTGCAGCCTGGTAGGCCGCAACCTGCACACCGTAGTTGGTGTTCAGCGCAGCCGCTTGGGCTACCGTGGCGTTACCAACCACTTCGATCTTGGTGTTGGCCAGGGTCAGCGCAGCCTTCTGGTCAGGGTACTGCGCTGCAGTCAGCAGCTCGGCCACCGTCATGGAGATGGTGCGGTCTGCCGTCACGCCGGCACTGGACAGTGCCAGGGCGTCAGCCCCCGTGATGGAACCGCTGACAACCAGCGTGGCACCAGTGAGCGAGCTCTTGTTGTCAACGATGTTGCTGACCGTGTCAGTGACGGTCTTGGTACCGGTGATGCCGGTATCGGCGGCGGCCAAGGCCTTATATCCGGCAACGTCGGTTTCAATGTTGATTAGGTTGGCAGCACCAGACTTGAGCACAGCTCCCAGTGCGGTCAAATCGGCTGCATCTGCCTTCAGCGTAACCGCTCCAACTCCGCCCGTCACGTTCAAGGTGAGCTGCTTAATCCCGTCAAGCGCAAGACCCGTCAGGTCCAGAACATCTGCGCCAGCAACGTCAACGGTGATTTCGCTGGTCGCAGAGGAGCCGGAAACGCTCTTCACCGTAGCCAATGCTGCGGCACTGTTGAACGTGACCTTGGTGCCATTGAGCACCAGGTTCTCTACGCCCTTGAGGTTGGTGGCGGTGACGACGTTGCCGTTGCCTGAGATGGTGACGGTGTCCGTGCCCGCGCCGAGGTCGAACGCATCAGCGGCCGACAAGTCGCCAGAACCTACGATGACACTTTCGTTACCGCTGGTGCCAGTGATGGTGTCGCTGCCGGTCCCCACATCAATGGTGGTATTTCCAGCAGTGGCCAGAATGACGGTGTCGTTGCCAGCACCAGTGTTGATGATGTTGCCAGCGCCGCCGATGACGGTGATCTTGTCGTTGCCCGTGCCGGCATTGACGGTGACCGGTGCGGCCAGTGCGTTGACGACAAAGCCGTTGTTGGCCGTGACTTGGTCTGTCGACAGCGTGATGACTTGTGCTGCGGTACCGTCAACGGTGATGGTGACAATACCGGAGCCTGCATTGGCTGCCGTGATGGAGGAAACGCCGGAGGTCTTGCTGGTGGCGTCTGTCACCGTGACCGTCTTGGCGTCAGTCAGGCCGTTCAGCAACTCCAGCGTCAGCGCACCGGAGTCACCGATGGTGGTGTTAGCGGCAGGAACCAGCGCCACGGCGGCGCGGCCAGCGCTGTCGACCGTAAAAACACCCGTGGTGGTTTGACCAGAAGCGCTACCGGCACCAGTGATCTTGTAGCCCACTTGCGAACCCGCAGACAAGCCCGTGGTCTGCAACAGGAAGGTGGCCACTGCGCCTTCAGCAACGGAATCAACCGCCGTCAGCGCGTAGGACGGAGCAGTCACTACGGGGGTGACAGATGTGTCGTTCACCGCCACGGCGGCCGTTTGGCCAGCCACGGAAACCGTCAGCGTCTTGGCACCGTCGGTAACACCGTCTGCAGCCAGGTTGACTTGGATCACAGCCTTGCCGTCACTGCCCACGGTGGCCACGCCCGTCAGCGAGCCGCCGGCCACGTCGGATGAATTCACTCCGCCCAGGGTGTAGGTGAAGGTGCTGCCAGCCGCCACATTGGCTGTGGTCAGCGTGAAGAGGACGGATGCGCCTTCGTCTGCAGATGCGGCGTTGGCCGACAGGGCATAAGAGGGCACCACCACCACGGGAGGCGGGTTCAGCACTGCATCAATGGCAGCAGGGGTGACATCCGTCACAGGAGTGACACCGGCGATCACGCCGCGCAGGGTTGCCAGGTTGGTGGTATCACCCAACAGCACTTCGGTGTAGTACTGCGCATAGGCCACTTGGTTGGCCATCTGCGCGGCGGTGCCGCCCCACTTGGGGTCGCCCGTCAAGCTGGCCAGGTTATTGAACACCTGGTAAATGACCTTGCCGCGGCTCCAGCCGGCAGACAGGGCTGCTTCAATGTCGGCTGCCGCTTCGGCCTTGGCGGCGTCGCTTGCAGAGCCGCCCACCACGTTATTGACCAGCTTTGCAGCAAAGTCGCCGGCCGTCAGGAAGGCCGGGTAGGTGGCGGTGAACTGCTGTTTGGTGGTGAAGACCTCGACGATCTGCTCCACAGTCATGCCCGCGGCGCTGGCCTCGGCCAGTTGGGTCATGTACGTCACGCCGGGCGCGGCGTCGAACGCGATGGCGAAAAAGCGGTACAGATCGGTCTTCACGGTGGCAGTCAAGGCCATGGGTTTTCTCCAGAGTGGACTTAAGGCCCCTTTTCAGGGATGAGCGGATTCTATGTACGGATTGGCGTCATTTCGTGTGATCGGCATCACACATGGTTGCAAGGAAGCACAGCGGCCCTGCAGAGCCTGGCGCTTGTGGCTTGTATGCGACGCCCCCAAGAAGCCCCTGGCTCTACCAGGCCCGTATCACCGTGGCCTGCACCCCCGCCTCTCGGTAGGAGAACAGCACCAGATTGCTGCGGCGCGCACCGGCGTAGGCCCTGAGCCCCAGCCCCATACCCCCGCCCCAGTCCCACTGTTGCTCCATCGCAACAGTTGCGGTGGAGAGCCAGCGGATGGCGTTGTTTTCAAGCAAAGGGCTGTAAGGGCTGCTGTCCTGTTGCGCCGCCCACTGCGCTTGCAGACGGCGGTTCCCGCCTAGAGGCATCTCAGCGGCCAGGCTCAGACGCCAGTGGCCCTGACGCCTTGCAGCGCTGTCCGTCGATGCTGGCGCTGCGCCCAAGCTGCGCTCCAGGCTGGCCAGGCCCTGCACGGTGGTGGGCAGGGGGAGCCGGTGGTCCCAGCGCAACACCCAGCCCTGGTCGGCCTGTGAGGGCTCTGCGTACCGGGCCAGCGATAAACGCGATTGCGGCGCCACCCAGGCCACGCTTGCGGCCACCCGGCGCAGGCCATCCAGCCCTTGCTGGGCCTGGAACCCCCATTGAATGGCGTGGCGCGCGGGGAGCCCCCTGCCGAGGGGTGACCAGCCCAGAGGGCCCCAAGCCGTGACGCGCCATGCCGCGGAGCCTTCTTCCCGGCTGAGCTTCTGGGCTGTGGCCTCCAGGCCCCACTCGGGCTGCACGTGTGCCAAGGTCACGCCCGCAAGCCCACCCGCCACCGCCTGCTGGGCCAAGGGCAGAGTGACGCTGCCGTCCACCGAGGTCAGGGTCAGGTCGGTAGCGGCGGTGCGGGCCAGGGGGTTGGTGGAGGCGGTCAGATGGACCTCCGCCCTCCAAGGGCGGTGCGCAGCAACACGTCCATGCGCCGCCTGAGCAGCAGCGCCAGCAGGCACCTGCCCCGGGCGGGCCTCTGGCGCCAGGCCTGCGGCCAGGGTGCGCAGCCGTTGTCGGAAGTCTTCGGGTGTGCGCGGGTCATCGGCCAGGCTGTCAATCAACTCGCGTGCGGCATCCCACTGCCCTCGGCGCGCCATCAAACGTGCCAGTTCGATCCTTGCCTCGGCATGTTCAGGCCAGAGCATGAGCACACGCTCCAGCAAGATCTCGGCGCGGTCCCAGCGGGCGGCGCCCAGGGCTGCCCGGGCCTGCTCAAAGGCCTCGGCAGCTTCTCGCTCGGCCTGCAAGAGTGAGGCGGCCGAGGCGGCTGAGGCCGCCACCAGCCCTGCAAAGGCTGCGGCAACCACCAGCCCGGCGGTACGGAACCTTGACTTGGCCATCAAGGCTCGATACGGAAGACGGTCTGAGGCTGCCCGCTGTCAGGCAACAGGAACTGCCCCATGGCAAGCAGTGGCACTCGCGGCTGTGTCTCGGCAGCCCTCTGCCCCATCAGCAGCGGGCTGGCCAGTTCCTCACAGAAGGGCAACAAGGCCAGCGAGACGTCCACCGCCGGCCCCAACATGAGCGAGCGCCGGCTGCTGCTGGAGCCGGCCACCGCCAACAGGTAGGCGCCCGCCTCCAGGGCCATGCGCAACCCGAGGGGGTGGCGTTCAGTCTCGGTGTTGACCAGCAACGCGCCCAGCTCCACGTGCAGGCTGCGGGCTGCCATCACGGCGTCCTGCACGGCCTTGGCCAGGCCAACCTGGGGTTCTGAGAGTCCTTGTCCAGGGCCGACAAGGGAAGGCCCCTGCCAGGCGAGGAGCAGCGTGTCACCCTGGAGATGTTCCAGCGTTCCGCCATGTAGGCGGGCGTGCTTTTCGGCGAGGGAGCTGATGGCATGCACGAGACCCAGCGCCTTGAGGCTGTCCACCGCCGCGCTCCAGCGCTCCAGACCCACCACTCGCAGGGCCAGCACCACACCGTGGGCGGGGCGTCCAAGGCTGTCGCCGCTGGGGTGCTGGCGTGCAATCTCTTGTGCCAGGTGGCGGGGCAGAAAGCTCTCCAGGTGTCGCGCCAACATACGCACCTGGCGCCGACCAGCCTCCAGCTGCAATGCGCCCAGGGACAGGGCAAACATCAGTAACGCGACTGTGGGCACCGACACCGGCCAAACCAAGCCCATCATGCGGGTGACCATGGCAAGCGCAGCCGGCGCCAGCGCCGCCATCAACCCGGCCACGGGCAGCGCCGCCGGGTGGCTCCACAGCGGCAAGAGCATGACCAAGGCCAGGCCGGCCGTGGCAGTGATCAGAAGTGCGGCCAGGCCCGGGCCGGGTGGCTCGACTGTCCACCGCCCCTGCATGGCCGCAGCCACCAGTTCGGCGTGGACGCTGACGCCGGGCGCGTTACCGTGAAAGGGTGTTCTGACGGTGTCCACCAGGCCCACGGCCGTCGCCCCCACCACCACGACCTTGCCTTGCAAGGAAACCCCTGCGGCCGTACCGTCCAGCACTTGAAGTGCGCTCACCGCAGGCCACTGGCTGTGCGTGTGCCGGTAGGGCACGATCAACTGTTGGCGGGCATCCAGCGCGAACCGCAGACTGCCGCGCTCCAGCCAATGCGCGGGGCCGCGCAGCAGGCCGCCGTCTTTGAGCACCCAAGGGGCTGAGGGTTCCAGAAGGGTCGCGGCTGTCAGGCTCAGCTGCGGGTAACGGCGCTCACCCTCGCAGATGACGGCGGGAACGCGGCGCAGGCCCCCGTCCAGATCCGGCGTGGAGGTCAGGTGCCCCAGAAGTGCATCGTGAAGACTATCGGTCATACCAAAGTAGCCCGTAACGCCGTGCACCGTGCTGCAAAGCTCGGGAGCCGTCGGGTCAGCACGCAGTTGGCCCATACGTGGCGGCGCCTGCACCATAGGGTCTAGGATGGGTACCTGACCGAAAGCCACGTCCACCTGCTTTCCTTGGGCCAATGGCGCACGCAAGGCAGCCTTGAGGAGGTCATCGCCCGGCGCTGGCTCAGACAAGTAGACATCCCAGAGCTGGGCTTGAGCCCCCTGCGCACGCAACCGGGTGACCAGATCCGCCAACAAGGCGCGGGGCCAGGGCCAGGGCCCCAGCTGGGCCAGGCTGGCTTCATCAATGTCCACCAGGACGACGTCAGAAGCGGGCGCTTGTCCCGACAAACCGCGGGTGATCTGGTCGTGGATCTGCGCGTCCAGTGCCAGCGGAAGGGGTCGGCCTACTGCCCAGAGCACCCCCAGGAGCCACAGTCCCAGGATGACCAGGGCGTGCAGCCGTCGAGGCCGCACGCGGGCCTGGTTTACTTGCGGCCCCAAAGCGTGATGCCCCGGAAGGTTCCGGCGGTCACGTCCTTGGAGAACAGGTAGCCCGCCTCCTTGCCGTCACGGCTGAGCGCACCTGCCACGCGGTCCGTCTGGTTGGTTCCCACGAACACACCTTCAACGTTGACCTTGCCCGTCACTGCCAACTGGGCGTCGCCGGTGGCCTGATGGTTCAGGCCCACGGCGGCGGCGAAGGTGGAGCGATCAAAGTCCACACTCAGCGAGGCTCGGGTCACCGATGCAGCCGTGATACCCGATACCTGCACCAACTCGGCGCTGGCACCGGCGAGCTGAAATTCAGCCTGGCCCTTGAGGCTCGGATCCAGACGGCCCGAAGGGTCTTCTCGCCACAGGGCGTACTGTCCCAGCTCCCCCACTGTGACGTGGCGGCCCTGGCTGGCCTGCGCGTAAGGCAACAACAAGTCCACGGGCAAGGCATTGGCCATGCTGAAGCGGCCCCAAACCAATTGCTTGGGCAGCGCCGCGAGCACCGGCGCGACTAACACCGGCGCGACTAACACCGGCGCGACTGACACCGGCGCGACCGACACCGGTGTTACTGACACAGTCTCAGCCGCCGGGGGTTGCGTTGCGGGCACGCTGGGCGCAGGGTTGCTGGTCGACGCATCGGCGGGCGGTGCTGCGGGCCCTGGCGGAGGAAGCGCTGGGGCAGGCTCAACTGACGGCGTTGGCGTGTTGGACGCCGTTGCCCCGGGCGTGGGCGGCAGGGCCACCGATGCCAGCTGCAGATCCGCCGCACCTTGTGCCACGAAGATCGTGTCCGAAATGAAGCGCGTCCCGATCGGGAGCTGAAAATCATCGCCCAGCGAAGGAGAGCGGCCGGCAACGCCCCCCGACTGGCGACTGACTCGCGCCAATTCGATACCGAACACCCGTTCAAGCTCACCGGGACGGAACTCCCGGTGTTCAACCTGACCGGTCGCGTTCAAGCGCACGTAGCGCGAACCCGTCACGGAAGAGGCCACGGCCACGGGGTCGCAGGCTGCGCTGGAGCTGGCGCCACAGGCACTGGCATGGGGCGTGAGCACGATATTGCCCTCGTGCACAAAGGCCTCGACGGCATCGCCAGCCGTCTTGGCCAGAAAGTCCGTCCCTCGTACGCCAATGACGGCGATGGGAGTGTTCAAACGGTAACGATCCGGCTGCGCTCGTGAAGCCTGGCCGGAAATCTGACGCACAGTCCCCTTGATCAGCTCGAGCTCGATGCGCGTTCTGGCCCCAGTGGGGTCGATCTCGTAGTGGCGAATCAACAACTCAGAATCCGCCCGAAGGGAGATCCGGCCCTCGTCGGAAAACACGAGGATGGCCATGGCATCTGGCCCCGTGCGAACCCGCTCGCCGGCGGCCAGCGTAGAGCCCACCTTCAAGCTCTCCACCAGACCCTGAGAGCCCACTTTGCGGGTGTCGCCTACCGAAACGGCCACCCGGGCCACCGCGCCGCTCGGCTGCGCCAATGCCTCAACAGCCCCGAGAATGCCCAGAACAAGCCACAAAGCCGGCAGGAGAATTTGAATCCGACGCACCATGATGCACCCCCGTTACGCCCATATCATGCTCGTTTTTCGCCCCGCAGTATAGGAACAGGCCTCGTTCATGCCTGTTCTGGACTTGGCCCTGAGAGCCTGTGACCTGTTCGCGCAGGCACCGGACGATGTGCTTCGCCAGGCAGCCCAGGACATGGACATCGTCCATCTGAAACGGCGTGAGGTGCTTCTCCGAGGGGGGCTGCCGTTCAGAGGTCTGGGAGTGGTCCTGCAGGGGCGCCTGCAGGCCATGGATCGAACCATCGATGGCCGCGAGGTGGCCCTGCAGACCATCGAGGAGCGGCAGACCTTCGGTCAGGCTAATCTGCTGGCCCGGAAGCCGGTGGAACTGACCTGGATCGCGGCGGCGCCGTGCGCCGTGGCGGTGATGTCGGTCGAACAGGCCGCACGCATGCTGCAGGATGCCACCATGAGCCTGCTGGCCGCTCGGGACCTCGCCGACCAGGTGAACGACTACCTGGGCTGGCAGAAGATCTTGTCGGTGACGCCGATCAGCGCGCGCGTGTGCGCTTGGGCATGCTGGGCTGCCCAGGGCAGCAGGCAACTCGACATTCCCAAGCACGCGGAGCTGGCCTGGCGGCTCAATACCACCCGCGAATCCATCACACGCACCTTCCACCGACTCCAGGCAGATGGCCTTCTGAGACGGGAGAACGAGTCCTGGGTGATCTCCAACCCCTCCGCCATGGCGCAGATGGCCACGGGTGACAGCAGGGAAATCGACTGATGAGTACCTCTGCTAGTCAAAGCATGGGGCCTCAACAAGAGGATTTGGTCATCGAAGCCTGGCGCGGGGTGGCCGCGTGGATGGTGGTGTACGTGCACTTCTGGGCCTTCAGTGGCAGCGACTGGCCGCCCCTGCGACTGACGCACACGGGCGTGAACCTGTTCTTCGTGGTCAGTGGCTTTGTCTTTGCGCCCTATCTGTTGGGCCGAGCCTTGAATGGGAAGGCGCACGCGGTCAGGCGCTTCTTCCGTCTGTACCCCGCCTACCTGCTGGCGCTGGCCGTGTACATGGCCATGAAGTTCAACGCCGGGCAACCCCTGCGCTACCTGGGGGAGCACCTGACCTTTCTGCACGTGCAGAGCAAGGAGATGGCCTTCTACTACAACCCGCCCTTCTGGAGCCTGCCAGCGGAGGTGGAGTTCTATCTGCTGCTGCCCCTGCTGGCGGGCGCTGCGGGAGCGGCGCAGCGGCGCTGGGGCGCCTTGGGGCCGCTGAGGCTGCTCATGGGCTTATTGGTGCTGGCCGCAGGGCTGCGGTGGGCCTTGGGCTGGGTCAGCGACGGCCAGGCACAGAACGGGGCTTTCATCGCTTTGCACCACCTGCCTGGCGTGTTGGTGGAGTTCTTGCTCGGCGCTGCGGCCTGGAAAGTGAGCCAACGCTCACTGTCGCCCAAGATTCTGATTTCGCTGGCGGTGTTTGGTCTGGCCGGATGGTGGTGGCTGGCCGTGTGGTTTGGCCAGGTAGGCGATGCGGGGGTCGACGCCAGCGCCTTGAAGGGCTTGATGGGGGCGATGACGGCAGTGTGCTTTGCGGCGCTGGTGGCCGGCACGGCCGGTGTTGCGGCCGCCACGGGAGGTGCACGGCCGGGCGAGGCGGGCCGTACGAGCTACACAGGCCTGAAGGCGGTGGCACTGTGGGCCGGGCGCTTGAGCTACGGTGTGTACCTGTTCCACATTGCCGCACTCCGCCTGGCCGAAGGCTGGGCCGCCGCCTTGGGCTGGACGCCGGGCGGCGCGCGGTGGCTGGCGGTGGGGTTGACGCTGGCCATTGCCGCGGTGGTCTATCTGGCCTGGGAGAACCCGTGGCGGATGTTCGGCCGGCGCTGGGCGGCGCGCTTGAGTTCAGCCTGAGGCACCGAGGCACTGAGCAGGGCCACCTTCAGAACACGTCGGTATCGCCGGGCTGGAACTGGGGAGTGACTTGATCGCTGTGCCAGCGGTCCACAAGCACCTCGCAGGCCATGATGGGCTCCAGACGGGCAGAGACCTCGGTGCGGATGTCCCAACTGCTCACGCGAGGTGATGGAGGCAGACACGAATGCGCACGGGTAGGCACTGACGCAGGCGCTGACAAGCTCCGTTGTACCGCTTGAGCGGCATGGACGGGGGTCAGCCCCGCTGGCAACAAGCTGTCCACTAGGCAGTGGCTGCCGTCGGGTAACTCGCGGGTGACCACCCAGCCCTGCGCCTGCGCCCAGCGGCGCAGGAGCCAGGGCTGGTAGCGGTGCTGGGGGTGGCTGGCATAACGCCAATGCAGGTAGGCAGGGGTTCGTTGGACCCGCGGACATTCGCTACGCGCGCCCCACCGAGCCCAGAGCTGCGCGAAGGCGGGGTGGTCCCATTCGGCGCGCTGGGCGGCCCAGGTCCATGGGGCGGTGGTGCCCCATGCTTTCTGCAAGGACGCCATGGCTGCGGAGACGGCCGCAGCCTCGCTGCCACCGGCTGGCGGCAAGTCCTCAAGAAACCCCATCCTGCATTCCTGCACGGCCCGGTACAAGCCCATGCGGGCGCCGAGCTTGTAGGGGCGGATGCCGGCAAAGCCGTAGGCCAGCACGCCAGGGTGCCGACGGGCGAGTTCATGCTGCAGGGCCTGCATGAGCCGGCCATAGGTGCCGCCCGCATCCAGCCCACCGCGGGCTTCAGCCTCCACCATCACATCGCACACCTGCGCCATGGGCAGCATACGGCCCTGATAAGTGCCCGGGAAGATGAGCGCGCCGGCGTGGCCCACCAAGGCGCCGCTGGCATCGCGCGCCACCAGGCTTACGCTGCCCAGGCGGGGGCCCTGCTCATACTTCCATTGCCGCAGATCGGGCGTGAGGCTCACTGAGAAGACACGCTGGAACAGCGTACAGAAGGCGGGCACTTCCTGCGGCTGCAGGGGCCCGATGCTGACCGTCATGGGCCAAGATCGCGCGCCACCCCTGGCCCGCGACGCAGCGCGGCCGTCCAGCGCCAGGAGCGGGAGGCCAGCACGGCGCGAAGCTCGGACTCTCGCTGGGACCGTTCAGCCTCTGCCTGAGAGATCTGGTGTCGAAGGGTGGCCAGTTCGCGGGACAAGACGTCCAGCGCCGCGGCGTGCTCCTGCGCCATACGCTCACGCAAAGCCTGCTGCGCGGTGCTTTGGGCTTGCAGGGCGTGATGGGCCTGCGCGGCCACCCGCTGGAGTTCAGCTTCCTTGGCGTCCAGCGTCCGCTGGACTTCGAGGCTGAATCGCTGGAGTTCAGCCTCTTTAGCCTGGGCTTGGCGGGAGTGCTCCTGCACCGCGAACTGGAGCTCGGCCTCTTTGGCCTGCAGCTGGCGAGCATGCTCAGCGGTGCTCAGGTGCAGTTGAGCCTGAGCGGCATCCAGTTCACGCTGAGCCTGCGCAGCGAACAGCTGTCCCTGTGCGTCACGCTTTGCCAACTCGCGGGCCAGATTGGCCACCGCCGCCTGCAGCTCAGCCTCCTTCACGGCCAGCGCGGCCTGCGACTCCAGGCTGAAGACCTCGACCCGATTCTGCAAAACATCACGTGCCGCTTGGTGCAGCAGGGCCAGCGCATGGGCCTCAGCCAGCGCCGACTCCAGGGCCTGAACTTGCTGCGCCGCGTCTTGCTTGGATTGCTGCAGACGCATCAATTCTGCGTCATGCGAGGTCACCAGGCGAACCGTCTGGACCTGCACACGGTCCAACTCCACGGCGTGCCAGGCCAGAGCTGCGGCCACGGCCTCGCTGGATGCATCGTCAGCCCAACGCTCCAGCAAGCGCCGGTGCCAGACCCGCCAGTGGTTCGGATGTTCAGGGTCACCCAGCGCCGACTGGCCCAGGCCCTGGCGGTACACGGCCGAGACGCCGGGGCAGTGCATCAGGTTGGCCCCTTCGGTGAGCTGCAGCCAGAAGTCCCAGTCTTCCAGCACGGGCAGCTCTTCGTCAAAGCAAAGGCCTCGCTCGCGTACGGTCTGCATGCGGAACAGCACGGCGTGGATGGGCAGGAAGTTGACGCCCTGCAGGCGCTCGCGGGACCAGGGCAGGTCGTAGTCGCGCAGGTGGGTGCCGTCGTGGGTTTCCACCCGCACGCCCGAGTAGGCACCCACGGCCTGGGGGTGGTCAGCCAGCGCCGCGATCAGCCGCTCCAGGTGCTGGGGCTCCAGCAAGTCGTCGTCGTCCAGGAACAGGGCCAGTTCACCTAGCGCGGCCTGAAGCGCGAGGTTTGCGGCATGGGCGCGGCCGCAGGAACGGGCTGGGCCGGGCAGGTCTGAAGGGATGTGCGGGGGCTCGATGATGCGCCAGGGCAGCGTGGCAGGCAGGTAGTCCAACGGGGCATGAGGTTGGCCGCTGGCGTTGACGACCACCAGCTCGAGGTTGGCATGGGTCTGCAGCGCCACGCTGGCCAGGGCCTCCGGCAGGCAGCCGCGGTTCATGCTGCGCACCAGCACGCTCACCAGGGGCAGTTGCGCGGGGTCATTGGCCAGTTGTAGGCGCTCGCGCACCCACGGCCATTGGGGCAACGCCGCCAGGGCGCCCTTCTCACGCACGGCGGCCATGTCCACCTGAAAGAAAGACTCCGCCTCCCGGCACGTAGGTCGCAGGCCGAAGGCGCGCAAGGCGGCCATGGCGCGAGCGTGGCCTTCGTAGTCCTCCACGCCCAACTGCGAGGTGAAACACCGCACCGCCTGCCACTTGCGCTCGGCCACCGCATCGATAGGGAAGTGGACGTTGGCGTGCAGCGGGGCACCCGACTCGTAAAACAGCACGGTGCGCAGGCCGGGGCCCGCTTCACTCGCCGCCGCCAGGCCAGCCAGGGCAGCGGCCTGGTGGTCCGGGTGGGGCTCGGAGAGAGACGGCAGGAGCAGCAGCTGTGGGGCGTGCTGCTGAATGGCCGCCGCCAGAGCAGCTTTCAGCGCGGGGCCGTACCGCAGGCTCCGGTCGTCAAAGCTCAGGAACTCGGGCGGTGGCGTGCCCAAGGCCTTTGCAGCCTGGGAGGATTCCTCACGGCGTTGAGCGATCAGGGCCTGGTCGTCTGGCGACGACGATGGATTTACGCCCCCACCTCCAGCACCTCCGCAGGTGAGAATCACGGTCTGCACCCGACAGCCATGGTCCACCAGCGCCGCCAACAGCCCTCCACAGCCGAAGACCTCGTCATCGGGGTGAGGCGCCACGCAAAGCACGCGCTCCACCCCGGGCCATGACAGCAGATTGCGGGGGTGGTAGATGAGCTCGGGCTTTTGGTCCTGCATGGGGCTTGGAGAACGGCGAGGCGGCGGTCGCGCCGAGGCGGCGACTTGGGGGACCCTTCATCGGATTCTAGGCACCAGCCTGAGCGCGGCACGCCACCGCTGGGGCTGGGCTATCAGAAGCGCTCACGAGGCAAGGGCATGACCCGATGGACCTTTCTGTTCGGGCAGTGGCTCAAGCGCGATCTGGCGGGCCGCTACCGCGGCTCTTTGCTCGGAATGCTTTGGCCTGTGGCACAGCCCCTGGCCCAGATCGCGGTGTTCACCTTGATCTTCCATGGATTCATGCAGGTGCGCTGGCCGATCGGGGCCGGTGCAGCTGCAGCACCGGGGGCTGCCGACGCTGCTGACGCGCTGGCCTATGGGCTCAACGTGTTTGCCGGTCTGGCGGTGTTCAACTTCTTTGCCGAGGTCTTGGGCAGGGCGCCTGTGGCCGTGCTGTCGCAACCCAACCTGGTGACCAAGGTGCGCTTTCCCTTGCTGCTGCTGCCGGCCGTGACAGTGGGGGCAGCCTTGGTGCACGTGGGCGTGGGCGCAGTGCTGCTGCTGGCTGCGGGCGCTGTGACCGGCACCCTGAGCATTCAGGTGGCTTGGCTGCCGCTGTGGCTGGTGCCGGTGGTGCTGTACGGCGCCGCAGTGGCGCTGCTGCTCGCGTCACTGGGCGTCTACGTGCGCGACATCGGGCAGGTGATGGCGGCAGTGACCAGCCTGCTGATGTTTCTCACCCCGATCTTCTACCCCATGGCGTCGGTGCCGGCCAGCCTGCGTGGGCTTTTCGAGCTCAACCCGGTGGCCTGGGCGGCGGATTCCTTGCGAGGCCTGCTGCTAGAGGCCCGCGCGCTGGATCTTGCGCCCTGGGGTGTGCACCTGGCGGTGTCAGCCGTGGCGGCGCTGGTGGCGACTTGGATCTTCAAGCGCCTGGAGCGGGGCTTTGCGGATGTCCTCTGAACGCCTGCCGGCGTCTGCGACCGAGCCCGTGATCCGCGTGGCGGGTGCAGGCAAGACCTATCGTCTGTACCGAACCCCCGCCGACCGCCTGTGGCAAGCCCTGTGGCCATGGCGCAGCCCACGATTCCAGGACTTTGTGGCCCTGCACGACGTGAGCTTTGAGCTAAGGCGCGGCGAGGTGATGGGCATCGTGGGTGTCAATGGAGCCGGCAAGAGCACGCTGCTGCAACTGGTGACGGGCACGGTCACGCCCACACAGGGCACCGTGCAGACCCATGGGCGCGTGGCAGCCATTCTGGAGCTGGGTTCGGGCTTCAACCCCGAGTTCACGGGGCGCGAGAACGTCTACCTGAACGCGGCCACCCTGGGCTTGAGCAAGGCGGAGATCGACAGCCGCCTGGACGCCATCATCGAATTCGCCGGGATCGGACTGCACATTGACCAGCCAGTAAAGACCTACTCCAGTGGCATGCAGGTGCGACTGGCCTTTAGCATCGCCACCAGCGTGGACCCGGACGTGCTGATCATCGATGAGGCGTTGTCGGTGGGCGATGGTGCATTCGGGCGCCGATCGTTCGACCGGATCATGCAGATCAAGGAGCGCGGCACCACCATCTTGTTCTGCTCCCACGTGCTTTTTCATGTGGAGACTTTCTGCGACCGTGCGATCTGGTTACACCGCGGCCGGGTGCAGAAGATGGGTGCCGTATCGGAGGTGTTGCGGCCGTACCAGGAATTCATTGACGCGTATACGGTAGACGCGAACGCCCAGCCGATGGCCCTCCACGCCCCTCATGTACCCGCTGCCACGGAGGCGACATTGGCGGTGACGGACGCGTCGGCACCCCCAAGCGGGCCGAAGGGCACGGCCAGGATCCAGTCGGTTCGGGTGTGGTTGGACGGGCAGGAGGGAACGGAGCTGAGCGGGACATCGCTCGTGTCTCGATTGCAGGTGGACATCGGCTTTGCCAGCGACCCTGCCCTGCCCACGCCCACGGCGGCCCTGGTGCTGTCCAGCGAGAGCGGCAAGATTCTGGGGTCTTGCATCTCGCACACCCAAGGTGTGGTGTTTGATCGGGATGCCCATGGCGCTGGAGTGGGCAGGATCACGATCGACCGCGTTCCTTTGAACAAGGGCCGTTACCGCGTGGGTGCCTACCTGCTGTGCGAGCGGGGGTTTCATGCCTACGAAATGGCAGACCCCGCAGCCCACATCACGCTGGCGCACGCTGGGGCCGAGCAAGGCACGCAACTACTCAACGGCACTTGGGGTGATGGAGCGGGCGCGCCAGCATGAAGAGCAAGATGGGCGAAGACGGCACCCCGCAGACCGGCAGGCTGCACAACGCGCTGGCCTGGTGCTGCCAGTGGCTGCTCAGGCGGCTGCCCCCGCGAGAGGTGGGGGCCCTGCTGGAGCGGCTGCAGATGGAAGCGGCAGGCTCTGACTCCCGGGTGGGACGCTATGCGCTGGAGTACAACAACCCTCAGGCGCTGTGCTTTCTGATCGACGCCTACCCGACGCTGCAGAAGATCTTCGCCAGCTACCCGCGGCTGGGATGCATTCGCCTCCTGGACATCGGTCCAGCCTTCGGTGCGGCAGCGGGCTTGCTGTCACAGATGCACCGCTCAGACTTTCTGGGGCCGCGCTTGCAGGTGGAGGCGCTGGACATCGTGGACTCGCGCCGCGCGTTCATGGAGATGAGCTACCCGCTGGTGAAGTTTCACCACAGCAGCGTGGAGGCTCTCCCTGCCGACGCGATGTGGGACGTGGTCTTTTGTTCCAACGCCATCGAGCACATGGACGACCCCCGAGCGTTCATACGAGCCGTGCTGGCCCACACCCGCGGTTACGCCGTCTTTCTGGCGCCCTACCGGGAAGCGTTGCCGCTGTCACTGGACCATCGGCTGCAGATCACGGAAGAGACCTTCGAAGGCTTTGCGGTGGACAGCGTGCGGTTGTTCCACAGTGCAGCCTGGCCCACCACGGCCGAGGGCGTGGAGAGGCAACAGATCCTGGCGGTGATCTCGGCTTCGGCTCCGGTCTGAACCGTTGCGGCCAGCTCCACACCTTCAGTTGACCAAGCGGGGCCTGGCCACGACGAAGCGGAAGTCACTGCCCAGCGCGCCCTGATCCATCAGTGCACGTTCGTGAGCTGCGGCCTCGCGCAGCACCTGGTTGTGGGCGTCGTCTTCTGGATCGAAGCGGCTGACGCGGTCACCGGACAGCAGCAAGTTCAGCAGGCCCCCCCCCAGCGGGATGTCCTGCTCAAGATCAAAGCGAGACTTCAAGAGGTGGTGGAGCTCTGAGGAGCGCACCGCCTCGGAAGGGTCCATCGCCACGAGGTCGGACACTCGCGGACGCTCCACTGGTGGCGTGGGCCGGCCATCAGGCTCGGTGCGCAGCGCTGGCGGCACGCGGGTCTGCCAGAACGCATTGCAGGCCGCGAGTTGGGCGTCCGTCCACTGAAAGCGGCTGGGCCCGAAGAAGTCGATGGCGATCAACAGCCCGCCAGGGCGCAGGCAGCGGGCGATCTGGTCAAAGGCGTGCTCCAGGTTCTCGATGTGGTGCAGCGCGGCCTTGGCGAACACCACGTCGAAGCAGGCTTGGCCGTACTCCGCCTGGTTGACATCGGCCTGCACGAAGCTCATGGCGTGCCCGTTGACGGCACGGCGCCCGGCTTCGATGCGCTGGCCTGACAGCTCAAGCCCGGTGATACGACCGAAAACCCCGCGGTCGAGCAGGCTGCACTCGAAGCTTCCGTCGCCACAGCACAGGCTGAGGGCGTGGGCACAGGAAAGTTGCGGGTAGCGCGCAGACAGGAACTCAAAGAAGCCGGTGTCCGGGTTGCCAAAGGCGCGCGAGAAGACTTCCTGCAATACGGTCGGGTGGTCGCCCCAGTCGGTAAAGCGCTGGCCGGTGGCTGGGCGGCTGAGTTGCCAGGCATCCCAGTGCTGGGCTGCACGCTTTGAAGAATCTGCAGGAGCGGGCTGGGGCGGCTCGGCGCGATCGGCTGGCTGCCTGCTGGCAGGCTGCGCGACTGAACCAGACTGCAGGAACTCCACGGCCTCAAAGCGGCGGTGCCAGCCGTGGTGGTCGATGAAATCCCGGGTCTGCTCGGCGGTGGGCCTGTTGGCCAGCACCTGTTCGATGGTGGTGTGCTCAGCCCACAGATCATCGAAGAAGAAGACGCCATCGCGCGGGCTGCGGTGCGCCATCTCACCAAAGCGAGAGCTCAGCACCGGCAGGCCTGCCGCACGGTATTCGTAGTATTTGACCGGATCCACATACTGGGTCAGGCGGCACAGCCGAAACGGGATCAAGCCCAAGCTGAAGCCGCGCAGTACTTCGTGCACCTCATGCTGCGGAATGGCAGGCAGCAGTCGGACGTTATCGGGCAATTCCAGGGTGGGTGGGTGCCCGCAAGGGCCGACCAGGTCCACCCGGGCTTGCGGGTTCTCCTCGGCCAACTGCGCCACTGCCTCCCAATCGAACCAGTGGTCGATGGTGCCGACGTAGCCGAAGACCGGTTGCGAGGGCGGTGTTGCGAGGTCAGGTTCGACCGCGAGGTGCTCGGGCGGCAGGCTCAGGCCGTTGAGCACGGTGCGCAACTTGGCCTGGTGAGCCGCCAAGTTGTGCGTCAACGCGGTGGACGACGCCATGATCCAGCGCACCTCTTCGGCCAGGCGCGTCTCGGCCTGTCGCATCCAGCGCCTGGACTGCCCCTGGAAGAAGTCTGACAGGTGGTCCATGACGTCGAAGACGACGTCCAGACCACGGTAGCGGTGTGCCAGTTCCAGTGACAAAGCGCAGGGCTTGGCCAGCACAATCCGGGTGTCAGGCGTGACAAAGCGGTCGATGGTGTTCAGGACGGGGCGCCACAACTGGGCGTTGAGCCATCGGCCCGCAGGCAAAGGCTCTACCGGCGCAACCCGACAGTGCACATGGTGCAGCCACGACTCCCGGGTCCACGAAGGGCTCAGGTCCCGCCCGCCTCCCGAGATCAGGTGAGCCGCGCGGCGCAGATCCGACCAACGTGGGAGCCGAGACGGACCGGGCTCCACCCAAAGCACTTCGGCATCATGGTGCCGATGAAACCATTCGACGAAGTGATGCGGCCTCTGGGCAAAACTGCTCAGCGGGACGGGGGAAACGTAGAGAAGCCGCATCAGGTGACGTTCAGTCGATCAGGAGATTTCCACCCCTGAAAGAGGCCAGAAACTTGGCAAGGCGCCATCCAGGCGCGGATCAGACCGAACTCAGATTGTCCTTCAGGACACCAACAATTCGCCGCGCAGCGTGGCCATCGCCGTATGGCGAACCCGCACACGCCATCTGATCGTAAGCCGCGGCGTCCTTCAGGAGTTGAGCAACCGCATCGACGATCGTTGCGCGGTCGGTGCCCACCAGGCGGTTGCAACCCCAATCCACCGCCTCGGGGCGCTCGGTCTCCTGCCGCAGCACCAGCACCGGCTTGCCCAGCGCCGGAGCCTCCTCCTGCACGCCGCCCGAGTCGCTGAGGATGAGACGGGCGCGGCTCATCAGGTGACAGAAGACCGGGTAGTCACAGGGCTCGATGAGCAGCACATTGGTCATGCCCGCCAGGCGGGCGTGGGCCACCTCACGCACCCGCGGGTTGGGGTGGACGGGGTAGATGAAGTCAAGCTCAGGGTGACTTGCCGCCAGGTCTGAGATGGCGCCGCAGATGTCCTGCATGGGCTGGCCATGGTTCTCCCGGCGGTGGGCTGTGACGAGGATGAAGTCACGTCCCTCACGGCAGGGCAGTACGGGCACGGGTTGGCGCAGCGTCATCTGCAGCGCATCGATGACGGTGTTGCCGGTGACATGGATGTCCGAATCGCTCACACCCTCGCGCAGCAGGTGCCCGCGGGCGACTTCAGTCGGCGCAAAGTGCCAGCGGCTCATGCGGGAGGTGAGCACGCGGTTCATTTCTTCCGGAAAGGGCAGGTGCAGATTGCCCGTGCGCAGACCGGCCTCCACATGCGCGAAGGGCACCTGACGGAAGAAGGCGGCCATGCTGGCAGCCAGCACGCTGACGGTGTCCCCCTGGCCGATCACCACATCGGGGCGGGACTGCACGATCAGCTGGTCCAGACCTTGCAGGATGCGCGCCGTGACGGGTGCCAGTGCCTGGTCGTGCCGCATCGCCTGCAGGTTGTGTTGAACCTTCAGGCCAAACTGGCTGATCAGGGGGTCGATGAGTTCTTTGTGCTGGCCGGTCAGGACCAGTTCACACTGTGCCCAATCGCTGGCCTCGATGGCCGCGACCACGGGTGCCAGCTTGATGGCCTCGGGCCGCGTGCCAATGACGACCATCAGCTTCTTGCACGCAGCGCTCATGGCCGGGGGAGGCTTTCTTCTCTGT
>Ga0315900_10002420_pt1 | contig 28513 bp, 20 predicted proteins | sample LakEriMetagenome_FD_203521 | JGI IMG/M metagenome (GOLD analysis project Ga0315900, IMG submission 203521) | Freshwater fungal communities from buoy surface, Lake Erie, Ohio, United States - Buoy 12 MA114 | ecosystem: Environmental > Aquatic > Freshwater > Lake > Lake biofilm | place: USA: Lake...
GCGCAGGAGAGCGGCATCCAGGGCTTCGAGGTGCCGATCTGGTACGGCGTGCTCGCGCCCACCGGCGTGCCGCGCGAGATCATCGCCCGCCTGAATGCCGAGATCGTGAAGGCCATGGCCTCGCCCGACATGCGCGACAAGCTGTCCTCGGCCGGCATCGAGCCGCAGACGATGTCGCCCGAGCAGTTCGGGGAGTTCATCCGCAGCGAAGCCGTCCGCTACGGCCGCGTGATCCGCGAGGCGGGCATCAAGGGCGAGTGATTCACGCGATCCCCCGCGCCGCGCCCCGTCCCCTCCCCGACCCGGCCTCCGCCGCCCGACCCCTTCCCTCAGCAGGACTCGACATGACCCAGGACACGCGTGCCACCGCCACCATCCGCGACCTCCTTGCCAGGGAGAAGCCGCTGGTGCTGCCCGGCGCCCATGATGCGCTCTCCGCGCGACTCATACAGCAGGCGGGTTTCCGCGGTTTCTTCATCGGCGGCTTCCAGACCGCCGGCGCGCGCTACGGCCTGCCCGACATCGGCCTGTGCCAGCTGGGCGAGTTCTCCGCGGCCTTCCGCGACATGGTCAATGCCTGCGACATCCCGGTCCTGGTCGACGCCGACAATGGCTACGGCGACGTCAAGAACTGCGTGCATCTGCTCCACACCTACGAGCGCATGGGCATCTCGGCGATGTTCATCGAGGACCAGGTCGCGCCCAAGCGCTGCGGCCACATGGCGGGCAAGCGGGTGGTGCCGGCCTCGGAAATGGAGGCGAAACTGCGCGCGATGAGTGCCAATCGCCTCGATCCGCGCACCTTCATCGTCGCGCGCACCGACGCGCGCGCCATCCATGGCATGGACGAGGCGCTGCGTCGTGCCGAGCGCTACGTGCGCGCCGGCGCCGATGGCGTGTTCATCGAGTCCATGCTCGACGAGGAGGAGATGGCGCGCGCGGTGCGCGAGATCGACACCGTGCACGTCGCCAACATGCTGGAGGGCGGCCTCTCCCCGATCGTCCCGCCCCAGGTGCTGGGCCAGATGGGCTACGGGATCGCGCTCTACGGCATCACGCTGCTGCTGCGCATCGTCAAGACGATGCAGGCCGCGCTCGCCGACCTGCGCAGCGGCGAGATGCGCCTGGTCGGCACCGGCGCGAACTTCGACGACTACCTGAAGGTCGTCGGGATCGACCAGTGGCGGGCGATCGAGGACACCTACGGCGAGGCGCACCCCGACCGGGCGATGAGCGGCCACTGATGCGGGCCTGTACGGTCGGGCTGCAACGCGTGCGGCCTGTGCCGCCGATCGCCCCGCAGGCCCGCCCACGCACGAGGCCACGCGCATGATCCGCGCGGCGGTGATCGGGCTGGGCCGATGGGGGCGCAACCATGTCCGCGCCGCGCAGGCGGCGGGCGTCGCGCCCTGCGCGGCGCTGCGCTTCACGCGCGCGGTGGTCCGCGATCCGGCGAAATCGGCCGACTACGCGTCCACGCACGGACTCGCGCTCGGTACGAGCCTGGACGAGGTGCTGGCCGATCCGGCGATCGATGCGGTCGTGCTCGCCACGCCCAACTCCCAGCACGCGGCACAGATCGAGGCCTGCGCCCGCGCGGGCAAGTCGGTGCTGAGCGAAAAGCCCCTGGCGCTGACGCTCGACTCGGCGCGAGGCGCGCTGGCGGCCTGCGAGCGCGCGGGCGTGGTGCTGGCCGTCGGCCACGACAAGCGGCTCTGGCCGTCGATGCAGTCGCTGGCCGAGATCGTCGCCTCGGGCGACCTCGGCACGCTGCTGCATGTCGAGGGGCATTTCAGCAACGAGAACGCGCGCAACTTCCACACCAGCTGGCGCGAGGATCCCGCCGAGGCACCGGGCGCCAGCCTCACCGGAACCGGCATCCACGTCCTCGATGCGATGATCCGGATGCTCGGACCGGTCGATCGCGTGCGCGTGCTGCATCGGGTGCTGCCCACGCCCGGCGGCGAGGGGCCATCGCCCGATGCCCTCACCGCCACGGTCGAGTTCGCCGGGGGCTGCACCGGCGTGCTGTGCGGAGTGCGTCCCACGCCGTTGTTCTGGCGGGTGCATGTGTTCGGGACCCGCGGGTCCGCGGAGGCGATCGGAGACAACGAGCTGGTCGTTCGCGCCAGCGGACAGCCGCCCCGGCGCAGGGTCTTCGATCGCGTCGATGCGCTACGCCTCCAGCTCGAGGCCTTCGCCGCGGCCGTGGACCGTCGCGCGGAAGGGTCCGGCGCGTGGCCGGTGGCCCCCGGCGAACTGCTGGGAACGGTCGCGGGCGCCGAGGCCGTGTTCGCAGCGCTGCGCAGCGGCGAGACGATCGCGGCGGCCCGCCCCTGATGCCCGGTCGAACCGGATGCGCACGGATGTTCCTCCGACATCGGTCCGCACCGCGCGCGGGCCCATCGGTCCGCATCGGACGGCCGTGATCCGGCACTCGCCCTTCCACCGGTTCGCGCTGGGTACATCGGCCTTGCGGAGGCGGACTTATCGGGCCACGATCGTCGCGGGCCCGGCCCCGATGTCGGCGTGCACGCGCGCACTCCGGCGCGCGCTCGCGTGGTTGCGACCGGCCACAGCGTGGCGGCCGTCCGGTCAGCTGGCGACCGTGCGGCCGGGATCGATGCGCGGCGACGTCCGCGCGACAGGCGGCTGCGACACGCAGCCCTGCAGGGAGAGGATGCAATGAGTCGTGGCAGCGTGATGGTGATCGGAGGCTCGCTGGGCGGGCTGTTTGCAGCGAACCTGCTGCGTGCGCACGGATGGGACGTGCACGTCTACGAGCGAGTGGCCGACGATCTCGCCACCCGGGGCGCGGGCATCGGCACGCACCCTGAACTGTTCCAGGTGATGCGCCGCCTGGGCATCACCGTCGACGAGTCGATCGGCGTGTCGGTCGAGCGCCGGCTGTGCCTCGCCCGCGACGGATCGCTCGTGCTCGAGACGCACCAGCCGCAGACGATGAGCGCCTGGGCGCGCATCTACCGGCTGCTGCGCGCGCAACTCCCCGATGCCTGCTACTACCCCGGCATCGCGCTCGAGACCGTCGAGGATCGTGGCGGCTCGGTGCTCGCCCGCTTCTCCGATGGCAGCGCACGCGAGGCCGACCTGCTGGTGGGCGCCGATGGCATCCGCTCGACCGTGCGCTCGCTGTGGCGCCCCGACTCGGTGCCCCGCTACGCGGGCTACATCGCCTGGCGCGGGGTGCTCGAGGAGTCGGCGATGCCGCCCGACCTGCACGAGGCGATGATGGCCAACTACGTGTTCGGCCTGCCCCCGGGCGAGATGATGCTGTGCTACCCGGTACCCGGTCGAGACGACGACGTGCGTCCCGGCCACCGCGGCTACAACTTCGTCTGGTACCGGCCGACCGACGAGGCGACCACGCTGCGCGAACTGTGCACCGATTCGACAGGTCATTGCCACGGGACCTCGATCGCGCCCCCGCTGATCCGCCCCGAAGTCACCCGCGGCATCCGGCAGACCGCGCGCGACCTGCTGGCCCCGAACATCGCCCAGGTGGTCGAACTCACGGTGCAGCCGTTCTTCCAGGCGATCAACGACCTCGAGTCCTCGTGCATGGGCACCGGGCGGGTGGCGCTGCTGGGCGACGCGGCCTTCGTGGCCCGCCCGCACATCGGCGCGGGCGTCACGAAGGCCGCGCTCGACGCGCAGTGCCTCGCCGACGAACTCGAGGCCACCGGCGGCGACGTGCCCGCGGCGCTCACCCGCTACGACATCCAGCGACGTCGCTTCGGCCACACCGTGGTCGAACGCGCCCGGTGGGTCGGGGGCTACATCGAGACCCGGGGTCGCCCGGAACTCGCCCGGGGTCGCGCGATGATGCCCGAGACCCCCGAGAGCGCACTGCGCGAGGTCGGCGCGCCGCTGGTGAAGATCGCCGGTCTGAACTGACCGCCCCGCGCCCGACCGGGTGGCCGCCCACGGTACACTGCGCGCATCGTCGCATGACATCCGCAGGGGACTCACGATGGATCTCGGACTCAAGGGCAAGGTCGCACTGGTCACTGGCGGCAGCGAAGGCATCGGGCGCGCGACCGCACTGCGTTTCGCGGCCGAAGGGGCGACCGTCGCGCTGTGCGCGCGGCGCGCCGAACCACTCGCGGCCGTCGAGCGTGAACTCGCCGCGGCCGGGGCGACCGTCTTCGCCTTCCAGGGCGACGCCAACGACGATGCCTCGATGGCCCGGTTCGTCGAGCAGACCCACCAGCGCTTCGGCCGCATCGACATCCTCGTCAACAACGCCGGTGGCTCCGCGCAGATGCCCTTCGACGACATCGACATGGACCGCTGGCGCGAGGACGTCGAGGTCAAGGTGTTCACGCCGCTGCGCATGATCCGGCTGGTGCTGCCGCACATGCGCGCGCAAAAGTCCGGCGTGATCATCAACCTCACGATGTCGGCCGCCGCGGCGCCCGAGGCCAACCAGATGCCCACCGTGGTGAGCCGCCAGGCGGGCGCGAGCCTCGCCAAGGCGCTCTCCAAGGAACTGGGGCCCGCAGGCATCCGCGTCAACGTGGCCTGCGTCGGCAAGATCAAGACGCCGCAGCAGGAACGCTCGGCGGCGCGCAAGGGTCTTTCGGTGGCCGAACACTACGAACGGACCGCGAAGAACGTTCCGCTGCGCAGGCTCGGCGAACCGGAGGACCTCGCCAATGCGATCGTCTTCCTGTGTTCGGAGCCGGCGAACTACATCACCGGCACCTGCGTGAACGTCGACGGCGGCCTCTCCGGGCTACTCTGAGGACCGCTGCACGCCGCGACAGGCCGTGCGCTCGCCGCGCGTGTGGCGAGCGCGCCGAGGCGACCGAACGGCTTGCGGTCGTGGCACCGAACCCCGGGCTCGCGTCCGCGAGCCCATGCCCTCGGGCATGGGCGGGGCAGGCTCGCCGCGATCGGCCGTGATCCGGCGACATCCTGAGCGCTGCGCGGGTTGATCGCTCCGCGCGGCCACCCGCTCAGCGGGTGCTCGGTTCCAGCCCGCGGCGCCGGTAGACCTCGGCGGCCTCCGGCGACACCATCCAGTCGAGCAGGGCCCGGGCGGCGGCATCGTCCGCCGCCTCGCGGAACAGGCCTCCGCTGTTGCCGAACATCCGCTGCCACGGCGCAGGCAGCGTCCCGGCGAGAACCACTCCGGGCACCGCCATCAGCTCGGACACCTGCTGGATCCCGAGGAAGGCCTCGCCCGCCACCAGTACCTCGCCCACCAGTCCGCCGGGCCGCGTGCGGATCTTCGCCCGCAGTTCGTCGGCGAGGCCGAGCGTGCGCAACAGCTCCCCGAAGTACATCCCGCTCGCCCCTTCGGTGGTGTGCGCGATGGAGGGCACCGCGCGCAGCGCGGCGATGAAGGCCTCGGGCGTCGAGACGTCGGGCGGTGTGCTGCCCGCCCGCACCCCGATGCCGACGCCCGACCGCGCGATCGGTCGCACGCTCGAGGGCTCGAGCAGACCCTGGGCGAGCAGTTCGTCGATCGACCCGCTGCCCAGGAGCACCACCTCGGCGCGCTCGCCGGCAGCGATGTCGCGCAGGATCGCCTTGGCCGGGTCGTAGCGTGCCCGTACCGCGTGGCCGGTCGCCCGTTCGAAGGCGGCGTAGAGCTCGGTGGCGGCGCCGCAGAGGCTGTTGGTGGTGAGCGCGCGCAGGGTAGCCATGATCAGTTCTCCGTGTCAGTGGTCATCGGGCGACTCCGCCCGTACGCAAGATAGAGGGCCGCGTGCGTACCGGATCGACGCGGGGTTCGCTCGCCCGGTCGGCACGGCGCCGTCCCGCGCGCCACCTGCCGGGGAGGCGGGCGTACGGCACCGCCTCGCCACGTACCGGCTGGCGGCTGGAGCCAGGCGGGCGCCACCCGGGCCACGTGCCGTCGGGGACTCGCGCGCCTGCATGCTCAGGTCCGCGGGATCCTGCCGCGGACCGGCGGACGCATGAAGGCGAAGTCGCCCCCGTGCTCGGCCTGCTCGACCTGCTCGACGTAGAGCCGGCGATAACCCCGCTGGTCCTCGGGTCGTGGCGGCGGCGGCTGCCAGGCGGCGCGACGTGCGGCGAGTTCCTCGTCGCTCACCAGCAGGTCCAGTCGCCGACCCGCCGTGTCGAGGCGGATGCGATCGCCGGTGCGCACCAGCGCAAGGGGTCCCCCGATCGCGGACTCCGGGGAGACGTGCAGCACCACGGTGCCGAAGGCGGTGCCGCTCATGCGTGCGTCGGAGATGCGCACCATGTCGCGCACGCCCTTGAGCGCGAGCTTCTTCGGGATCGGCAGGTAGCCCGACTCGGGCATCCCGGGCACGCCGCGCAGTCCTGCGTTCTGGAGCACCAGGATGTCCTCGGCCGCGACATCGAGATCGGGGTCGTCGATACGCTCGGCCAGGTCGGCCAGCGAGGAGAACACCACCGCGCGCCCCTCGTGCTGCAGCAGGGACTGCGAGGCTGCGCACTGCTTGACCACGGCCCCGCCCGGCGCGAGATTGCCGCGGAGGATCGCCATCGCGCCTCCGGCATACACCGGATCGCCGAACGGCCGCACGACCGTCTGGTCCCAGTCGGGGGCGGCTGCGTCCAGGTTCTCGCCCAGCGTGCGGCCGGTGACGGTCAGCGCATCGAGCGCGAGCATCGGCTTCAACTGCCGCAGGATGGTGGTCGCCCCGCCGGCGCGGTAGAGGTCCTCCATGTAGCCCTTTCCGGTGGGCTTGAGGTCGACGAGCACCGGCGTGCGTCGACCCATCTCGTCGAAACGTTCGAGGTCGACCTCGTAGCCCAGGCGGGCCGCGATCGCGGTGAGGTGGATCAGCGCGTTGGTGGACCCGCCGATGGCCAGCAGCATGGTCAGCGCGTTCTCAAGCGCCGCCGGCGTCATCACGCGATCCGGGGTCAGCCCCTCGGCCGCCAGCGCGACCGCGCGCGCACCGGTGGCCTCGGCGTGACGGATGCGGTCGGCCATCACCGCGGGAATCGCCGCGCCGCCGGGCAGCATCATGCCCATCGCCTCCGCGCAGCAGGCCATCGTGCTGGCGGTGCCCATCACCATGCAGGTGCCGGCCGTCGGGCACAGCTTCTCCTCGATCTCGCCGATCTCGCGATCGTCGATCTCGCCTCCGCGGTACCGGCCCCAGAAGCGCCGGCAGTCGGTGCAGGCGCCAAGCCGCTCGCCCTTGTGGTCGCCGGTGATCATCGGTCCGGTCACCGCCAGCACCGCCGGCACGTTCGCGCTGGCCGCGCCCATCAGCAGCGCCGGTACCGTCTTGTCGCAGCCGCCGATCAGCACCACCGCATCCATCGGCTGCGCGCGCACCATCTCCTCGGTGTCCATCGCCATCAGGTTGCGCAGGTACATGCTGGTCGGGTGCGCGAAGGACTCGTGCAGCGACACCACCGGGAACTGCACGGGCAGCCCACCGGCCATCAGCACCCCCCGCTTCACGCCCTCGATGATGTCGGGCACGTTGCGATGGCAGGCGTTGTAGCCCGAGAAGGTATCGGTGATGCCGATGATCGGACGGTCGAGCGCATCGTCCGAGTAGCCCATCGCCTTGATGAAGGCCTTGCGCAGGAACAGCGAGAAGCCCGCGTCGCCGTAGGCGGTGAGCCCGCGCTTCATGCCGGTGCCGGGGGGCATCGAATCCGGTTTGGCTGCCATCGGGACTGTCTCCAGGAGAGTGGCCGCGCATCGGCGCGGGAGGGAAGCGTGCCGCGCGCGCCCGCAGGCGCCGGACGGCGGACGCCCGGGGGGAGCGTGCGCGCGGTCAGTCGAGCCGGAAGCCTCGCGCGCGGACGAAGGCACCGAAGTCCGCCCGATCGGGCACCGAATACTGCCGGGCCTTGTCCTCGCTCCAGCCGTAGAAGGCCGCGCGCCCCAGCCGCGACTCGGCGCGCTGGCGCACGTAGGGCTGGCGTTCGTCGCGCCAGCGATCGTACGCATCCACGGCCTCGCGCAGGCCCTGCTCGCGATGCCGGTCGACGTGGACGGTGGTCGACAGCGGCAGCCGGGGCGTGATGCGGTTGCCGCGTGCGGGCCAGCCCACCGCCATCGCAGCCACCGGGAACACGTGAGCGGGCAGTTCGAGGAAGTCGCTGACCTCGGCCGCGCGGTTGCGTACCGTGCTGAGCGGACAGCAGCCCAGCCCCGCCGCCTCGGCTGCGGCCACGAACGCCTGCATCGCGATCGCCGCGTCCACCGCGGCGTTGAAGAACCAGTCGAGGTGGTCGTTGGCGAATGCGTGCCCGCGCCACTCGTGCAGCAGTCGCTGGCGCCGCTGGTTGCCGCAGAACACCAGCAGGCCCGGCGCCTGCGCGATCCACGGATCGGGACCGATCAGCGCGGCGAGCGTGGCGCGGCGCTGCGGCTCGTCGACGATCACGATGTCCCGGCTCTGCATGTCGCTCTTGGTGGGCGCCGACAGCGCGATCGCGCAGAGCGTGCGCAGCGTCTCGAGCGGCAACGGCCGGTCCGTCCATGCGCGATGCGCGCAGTGGGAGGCCATCGCGAGGTGCGCAGGTACCGCCACCGAGGCATCGAGCCCCGCGCCGTCCTGGAAACGTGCCGCCAGCAACCCCGCCAGCCCGGTCGCGGCGGATCCGTCCCCGCCGTGCTGATCGCTCATGTCCCTTCCTCCATGCCGGGCCCGCGCGACGCCGAGTGCACGGGCCAGCGCGCAGTGTACCGCCAGCCCGCGCCGGCACGGTCGGCGAGCCGGCCGGGGCGCGCCTATACTTCGCTCGAGCGTTCGCTTCGTGACGCGAACGCACCGCGCGTGGTCAGCCCGCAACCGAGGATTGGCGACCCCGCGAACATGCACGGATGCCCGGCCCGGTCGCGCGAACGGCGCCTGGCGTCGGGCCACGGAGGAGACACGCGGTGCCCGCAACCAACCTGATCGTGATCCTGTCGGATGAGCACAACCCGAAGGTCGCCGGCTTTGCCGGCCATCCCGTCGCACGCACCCCTAACCTCGACCGGCTCGCCGCCCGGGGCACCCGATTCACCTCGGCCTACACCAACTGCCCGATCTGCGTGCCGGCCCGGGCGAGCCTCGCCACCGGCCGCTACGTGCACCAGCACCGCTGCTGGGACAACGCGATCGCCTACCGGGGCGAGCCGGCCACCTGGGGACACCGGGCGATGGACGCCGGACACCGGGTGGTGTCGATCGGCAAGCTGCACTACCAGGATTCCGATCCGCGCCGCAACGGCTTCAGCGAGGAAATCCTTCCGATGCACATCGTCGGCGGGGTCGGCGACCTGCTCGGCCTGATCCGCGACGAGCTGCCCCGCCGGGTGGGCGCGATGCGCCTCGGCCCCGAGGCCGGCCCCGGGGAATCGGACTACACCCGCTACGACCGCGACATCGTGCAGGCGACGCTGCGCTGGCTGCGCGAAGAGGCCCCGCGCCACCGCGACCGGCCCTGGATCCTCTACGTCGGCTTCGTCGCGCCGCACTTTCCGCTCGTCGCACCGCAGGCGTTCTGGGACCTGTACGAGGGCGTCGACCTGCCGTGGCCGAAGTGCTACGCCGCCGACGAACGCCCCCGGCATCCGTTCATCGACCGCCAGCGGCGGTCGATGTGCTTCGACGAAGGCTTCACCGATGCGGCCATGGTGCGCCGGGCGCTGCAGGGCTACCTGGGGCTGACCAGCTTCATGGACGACAACGTCGGGCAGATCCTCGCCGAGGTCGAGGCCCAGGGCCTGTGGGGCGACACCCATGTGCTCTACAGCTCGGACCATGGCGACAACCTCGGCGCCCGCGGGCTGTGGGGCAAGTCGACGATGTACGAGGAGTCGGCCGGCATCCCGATGCTGCTCGCCGGGCCCGGCATCCCGGCCGCGCGCACGGTCGACGCCCCCGTGAGCCTCGTGGACGTGTTTCCGACCGCGATCGACGCACTGGGGCTGCCCGCGCACCCCGCGGATGCCGACCTGCCCGGGCACTCGCTGCTCGCGCTCGCGCGCGGTGCGCAGCCCGTGCGCACGGTGCTCTCCGAATACCATGCCGCCGCGGCGCAATCGGGCAGCTACATGATCCGCCACGGCCGCTACAAGTACATCCACTACGCCGCTTTCCGCGACTTCGTGCCGCCGCCGATGCTCTTCGACCTGCAGGCGGACCCCGAGGAGATGCGCGATCTGGCCGCCGATCCCGCGCACGCAGCCGTCCTCGCCGAGTGCGAGCGGCGCCTGCGCGCGCTGCTCGACCCGCAGGCGGTCGACGTCGCGGCCCGCGATGACCAGCGGACCGTGATCGACGCGCACGGCGGCACCGAGGCCATCCTCGGCCGCGGCACCTTCCGCTACACCCCGCCGCCGGGCGTGGACGCACGCTATTACGCGAAGACGCCCTGACCGAGGCAAGCGCGCTCGCCGTTGGCTGGCGGGCGAGGCAATGCCGGCAGCACCCACCCCCGATCGTCGCGGAGGTCCTGCATGAACGCGCACCGCCCTGTCCTTCACGCCTGCACCTGCGCCCTGCTCTGCGCGCTCGCCTCGTCGGCGGCCGCGCAGGCGTGGCCGACCCGTCCGATCCGCTTCGTGATCAACTCCGCCCCCGGGGGCGCGCCCGATCTCATCGGCCGCGCCGTCGCGCAGCGGCTGGCCGAGGCGCTCGGCCAGCAGGTACTGGTGGACAACCGGGCGGGGGCCAGCGGCGTGATCGCGACCGAACTCGTCGCGCGCGCCAACCCCGACGGCTACACGGCGCTGCTGGCAGCAACGACCATCTTCGCGATGCTGCCCGCGATGAAGTCCGGGCTACCCTACGACGTTGCGCGCGACTTCGCGCCGGTGATGCTGCTGGCCTCGGCCGCGAACGTGGTCGCGATCAACGCCGCGCTGCCCGTGAAATCGGTGCCGGAGCTGATCGCGCTCGCCCGCAGCCGGCCGCTGCTCTATGCGTCGGCGGGCAACGGCACGCCGGCGCACCTGGCCGGGGAGATGATCAATCTCGCCGCCGGGCTGAAGATGACCCATGTGCCGTACAAGGGTGCCGGACCGGCGCTCGCCGACGTGGTCGCCGGACAGGTCCACCTGATCGTCACCTCGCCGATCGCGGCCCTGCCGCACGCCCAGACCGGACGGGTGAGGCTGCTCGCCACCACCGGCCTGTCCCGCGACCCGCTGCTGCCCGACCTGCCGCCGGTCGCGGCCACCCTGCCCGGCTACGAGATCACCCAGTGGTGGGGCATGGCGCTGCCCTCGCGCACGCCGCGACCGATCGTGATGAAGCTCAATGCCGTGCTGGGCGAGGCGCTGCGCCACCCCGAACTGCGGGAGCGCCTGGTCCAGCAGGGCACCGTACCCGGAGGCGGCTCACCCGAGGAGTTCGCCCGGTTCATCGCGACCGAGCGCGAACGACTGGGCCGGGTGATCCGGCAGGCGGGGATCAGCCTGGCGGACTGACCACCTTGCCGGGATTCATGATGCCGGCCGGATCGAGCGCCGCCTTCAGCCGCTGCATCACGTCGATCTCGACCGCGCCCTTGTAGTGCGGGAGTTCGTGCACCTTGGCCTGGCCGATGCCGTGCTCGGCGCTGATCGAGCCGTTGCGCGCGTGCACCAGCGCGTACACGACCTCGTTGACATCGGTGGCCGCGATCGCCTGCGGATCGTCGCGGCGCCGCCCGGGCACGTAGCAGTTGTAGTGCAGGTTGCCGTCGCCGAGGTGGCCGAAGCACACGACCCGCGTGCCGGGCCAGCGCGCATCCAGCGCGCGCTCGGCCTCGTCGATGAATCCCGCGAGGTCGCCCGCCGGCAGCGAGATGTCGTGGCGATAGAGCAGGCCCTCGTTCTTGGAGGCGTCGGGAATCGACTCGCGCATCCGCCATAGTGCCTGGGCCTGCGCCTGGCTGCCGGGGATCGCCACGTCGCTGACCTCGCCCGCCTCGACCGCCTCGGACAGCGCGGCTTCCACCGCCTCGCGCAGCCCGGGACCGGGCTGCGTGTCGTCGAGCGCGGTGAGCACGTACCAGGGCGAGGCCTCGGTCAGCGGGTCCCGGGTACCGGGGATATGACGCAGCACGAGTTCGAGGCTGAAGCGCGAGACGAGTTCGAAGGCGCTCACCCGGCTGCCCACCGCCGACCGGAGCCGCGCGAGGAGATCGAGCGCGGCGGCGGGGGAGGGTACGGCCGCGAACGCGGTCAGCGACTCGCGCGGCTGCGGGAACAGCTTGAGCACCGCCCCGGTGATCACGCCCAGCGTGCCCTCGGCGCCGATGAACAGCTGCTTGAGGTCGTAGCCGGTGTTGTCCTTGCGCAGCGCCCGCAGGCCGCCCATCACCCGCCCGTCGGGCAGCACGACCTCCAGCCCCAGCACGAGGTCGCGGGTGTTGCCGTAGCGAAGCACGTTGATGCCGCCGGCATTCGTGGAGAGGTTGCCGCCGATCTGGCAACTGCCCTCGGCGCCCAGCGACAGGGGGAACAGCCGTCCCGCCTCGGCGGCTCGCTGCTGGATCACCGACAGCACGCATCCGGCCTCGACGGTGACCGTGTCGTTGAGCAGGTCGATGTCGAGCACGCGGTTCATGCGCGAGAGCGAGAGCACGATCGACCGGCCACCCGGTGCCGGCGTGGCGGCTCCGCACATCCCGGTGTTGCCCCCCTGCGGGACGATCGCAACCCCTGCCCGGGCGCAGGCCGCGACCACGGCGGACACCTGGTCGGTGCTGGCGGGCCGCACCACGGCGAGCGCGTCGCCCCGGAAGAAACCCCGCCAGTCGACCAGTGCGGGAGCGACGTCCTCGCTCGCCGTGGCGAGACCTGCCTCGCCCACGATGCCGCGCAGCGCATCGAGGAATCCGCCCACACCGCCATCCGCACCCATGCTCGCCCTCCTGGCCAGGTCGGGCAGCGCCGTGCCGCGACCGTCGGACGCAATGATACCGTGCACCGCGACCCGAGCCGGACGCACCGGCGTGGCGTCCGCCCGGGCGTCAGTCAGCCGTGATGCCCGCGGCGCGGATCACCTTGCCGTAGCGGTCGATCTCCGACTGCACGAACACCCGGAAGGCCTGCGAACTGTCGCTGGTCACCGACAGTACGCCGCTCGCACTCAGGCGCTCGACCGAGTCGGCGTGGCGGGCCGCGGCCCGCGTGACGGTGAACAGGCGGTCGAGCACCGGCTGCGGGGTGCCCCGCGGCGCGAACATGCCCTGCCACGACCCGATGCGCATGTCGGCGAACCCGGACTCCGGCAGGGTGGGCGTATCGGCGACGGCAGCCACCCGCGACGCCGACACCACCCCCAGAAGGCGCAGCCTGCCCTGCTTGACGAAGGTGGTCGTCGAGGAGAGCGTCAGGAACGCCACGTGGGTCTCGCCCCCCAGCAGGGAGGCGACCGCCGGGCCCGCCCCTCCCTTGAACGGCACGTGGGTGAGTTGGGTACCGGTGGCGCGCATGAACAGTTCCATCTCCAGCCGGTTGGCGCTGCCCGCGCCAGAGGAGGCGAAATTGAACTGGCCAGGGCGCGATCGCAGCAGGTCGACCAGTTCCTTCACGGTCTGGGCCGGCACCGATGGATGCACCACCAGCGAGCCTGGGACATCCACCACCTGGGTGATCGGCACGAGATCACGCAACGGCTGGTAGCGGAACTTCGGATACAGTGACGGGTTGATCGCCATCGTGCCCACGTTGCCCAGCAGCAGCGTGTGCCCGTCCGGCGATGCGCTGGCCGCGACCTCGACACCGATGTTGCCCGCTGCTCCCGAGCGGTTGTCGACCACCACCGGCTGGCCGAGCTCGGCGGCCAGCCGCGGTTGCAGGATGCGTCCGACGAAATCGGATGCGCCCCCGGGCGCGAAGGGCACGACCACCCGTACCGGCCGCGTCGGGAACGACGCGGCGATCGCCAGCGTGGGCGCGGCCGCGAAGAGGAACAGTGCCGCCGTCACGCGGCGGGCGGCGATGGATTGGCGCTGCATGCGGACTCCTCCTGTGCGCGCGGACTCGGGGCGCCGCGGATCTGACGTCCGCGGTCGCCCCGTCCCGGCTCCCAGCCTCCTCCTGCAATCGGCAGGCACCGCCGGACTACTGACCGCCGGTGCCGGTGACGCTCGTCCCTCCGCACACGAACAGCAACTGCCCGGTGATGAATCCGCTGCGCGGATCGAGCAGGAAGCCTGCCGCGTGCGCGACATCCTCTGGCGTGCCCACGCGCCCGAGCAGGATCCCGTCGATCACCTGCTGGCGCTGCGCGCTGCCCGGAGGGTGCCCGCGGTCGAACAGCGCCGAGCCGACGGGCCCGGGCGCGATCACGTTGACCGTGATGCCGTCCACACCGGCCTCGATCGCCAGCGTGCGCGTGAAGCCGACCAGGCCGGCCTTGGCCGAGGAGTAGACCAGGCGGCCGGTCTTGCCCAGCAGCGCGCGCGAGGCGATGTTCACGATGCGCCCGTAGCGCGCCTCGCGCATGCCGGGCAGGAAGGCCTGCACCAGCAGCATCGCCGCGGTGATGGTGATGCCCATCACGTGCACGACGTCCTCGGCGGTGGCCTGCTCCACCCGGCCCGGGCGGTTCGCCCCGGCATTGTTGACGAGGTAGCGCACCGCATGGCGCGAGGCCACCTGCGCGGCTGCCTCGCGCGTGGCTTCGACATCGGCGAGGTCGACCTCCACGTGCGACAGGTGCGGGTGGCGTATCGCGGGCGCCCGGCGCTGCAGCGCGATCACCGGGTGCCCGCGGTCGAGCATCACCCGGGCGATCGCCTCGCCGATCCCGGCGCTGGCACCGGTCACGACCGCGGCCTCCTCGGCCGCGATCCGGTCCCCGCCCGCCTGCGTCACCTCGCCGCCCCGCGGATCACAGGTAGTCCATGATCTTCCAGGTGCCCGGCTCGGCGTTCACCACGTTGCGCGTGTGCCCGGGGCGACGGTCGGCGTACACCCGGCCTTCCTTCATCACCAGCTGGATGTTGGGCTTGCTCTGCAGGCAGCGGATGTCGGCCAGCGGGTCGCCGTTCACGGCCACGATGTCGGCGAGCTTGCCCGCCTCCAGCGTGCCCAGGTCGCGGTCGAGCTTGAGCGCGCGCGCTGCGTTCCGGGTGCAGGTCTGCAGCGCATGCATGGGCTTCATGCCGAGGTTCACGTAGATCTCGAGCTCGCGGGCGTTGGTGCCCATTTCGGGATCGAAGCCCATGTCGGTACCCATCGCGATGTTCACGCCGGTGCCGTACATCTTCTGGAAGGTCTCGAAGCAGTTCTGCTGGATGCTCTTCATCTTGTTGATGACGAACATCGAGGTGCCCTGCTGGCGACGCAACTCGATCGCGTGGTCGGTGCGGTGCGACAGCGTGGGCGTCACGTACACGCCCACGTCGCAGATCCGGTCGACCGTCGCATCGTCGTGGAACACCATGTGCTCGAGCGTGTCGGCACCGGCATCCATCGCCATGCGCTGGGCCGCGGGCGTGAAGCAGTGCACCGCCGCGAGCTTGTGGAAGGCGTGCGCCTCGTCCACCACCGCGTCGAGCTCCTCCTGCGTCATGTTGCGGATGTCTGGCTCCTCCTTGTCGGTACCGCCGCCACCCGACGCACAGGTCTTGATGACGTCGCAGCCGGCGAGCAGGTTCGTGCGCGCGAGCTTGCGCAGTTCCCAGGGACCATCGGCCGACTGGAAGCCGACCCGAAGCGCCGCGCGCGGCTGGATCAGGTCGAGGTGCGAGCCGGTGATCGCGGTGAAGGCCGCCACCATCATGCGCGGCCCTTCCAGGATGCCGGCGTAGAACGCATCGCGGATCGCGCAGGCCTCGGCCACCAGCAGGCCGCGGCTGCCGGCAAGCCCCATGTCGCGCAGCGTGGTGAAGCCCATGTCGAAGCACAGCTGGGCATGGAACACGCCGTACATCTGCTGCAGCTCCGGGGTGATCTCCCACTGCGCGACCCTGAAGTTGTGGAAGGTCAGGCAGTTGAACATCATCGTGTGGATGTGGCAGTCGATCATGCCGGGGATCAGCGTCGCCCCCCCGCAGTCGATCACCTCGGCGCCCGGCGGCACCGGCAGCGAGGCGCGAGTGCCGATGGCGTGGATGCGCCGGCCGCGCAACTCGATCACCGGGTCGACGATCGGGTCCGCGCCGGTGCAGTCGATCAGTTTCGCGCCGGTCACGTACACGGTCGGGCCGGTCTCCGCGGCCGGGGCCGCATGGCTGCTGCTCATCGGGTGCTCTCCTCCAGGGGCCGCGCGCTCGGGGCTGCGGCAGGGCGCCGGAACGTCTCCATGACGCGCCGGAAATGCTCGTAGTTCGCGGGATCGAGGGTCATGTTGCGCCGCGCGCGACCCGCTTCGGTCCGGAAGGCCTCGAAGGTGCCCCGGATGTCGACCTCGTCCATGCCGCGCGCGATGATGACGATGCGGCTGCGACGATCCTCGTCCGGCCACGCCTCGAGCTCGACCGGCTCGCTCAGCACGCGCTGTACCGCATGGATGGCGACCGGACGACCTTCGACGTTGACCAGCCCCTTCATCCTGAGCATGCCGGCCGCGCGCACCGAGGCGAACAGGTTCAGCCACAGCACCAGGCCCGGTTGCGTGATCTCGCCCTCGTGCACCAGCGACAGCGTGCGGATCGGCCCGCGCTCGTCCGCCCCACCGGATTCGGCCATCCGGGCGAGATCGGCCAGGCGCTCGGACACCCCGGCAGGCGCCCCGCTCGTCGCCGACCAGGCTGCAGGCGCCAGCACGCCGCCGGCCTCGGCGCGCCCGTAGGCCGCGGCCAGCACCCGCGCGGCCGGGTTGAGCACCCGCAGGCGCTCGCGGACCGCCTCGACCGCGGCGTCGCCCGCGAGGTCGGTCTTGCTGATCAGCAGCGTGTCGGCAACGGCCACCTGCTTGGCCGCCTCCGGATGCTCGTCGAGCTGCTCGAGGCCGCGCACGGCATCGAACACCGTCACCACCGATCGCAGTTCGAAGCGTCGCGAGACCGCCGCATCGGTGAGCAGCAACTGCACGATGGGTACCGGGTCGGCGAGGCCCGAGGTCTCGATCAGCACGCAGTCGAAGCCCGCGTCGGGGCTGTCGTGCCGGTGCTCGTCCAGGTCAAGCAGGCGCGCGGCGATCTCGTCCTGCACGTGGCCACAGATGCAGCCGCTGTCGACCAGGCGCACCCGCTTGCGCGGCGCGCTGACCAGCACGTGGTCGAGGCCGACCTCGCCGTACTCGCCGACGACCACGGCCGCCTGCGACAGCGCGGCATCGCGCAGCAACGCGTTGAGCAGCGTGGTCTTCCCGCTGCCGAGGAACCCGGTGACCACCCACACGGGCATGCGCGTCGGCGCCGTCCCGTCGAGTCGATCGTGCTGCATCGCCAGTCCGCCGCCTTCCATCCGCACCTCCGGCCTGCCCCATGGATCGGGGGGGTCAATCGCGCAAGGCTAGCGGGGCGTGATCATGGCGATCAATAATCCGGAGACGATGCATGGTATCGGCACTGCCGATGCGCGGGTCGTCCCCCGAACGGCCCCGGCGCCACCGGCCGGTCGGCGGCCCCGCCGGAGCCTGCATGTCGCAGGCGCGCCCTGGCCGCCGCGGTTCGGTCGTGCCGTCCAACCCTTCCATACCCGAGGCCGACGATGTCGCCGATACCGCCAGCACTGCCCGCCCCCGCTCGCCGCCCGGCTTCCGCCCGGCCGGGCCGGGCGATCCTGAACGCGGCGCGGGTTGCACCCGCCGTGCTCGCCGCGCTCGCGGCCGTCCTGCCGGGCCCGGTATCGGCCCAGGCGTTTCCTTCGCGACCGGTGCGCATGATCGTCGGGTTCCCGCCCGGGGGCGCGACCGATCTGGTCGCGCGCATCCTGCAGCCCCGGCTCGCCGAATCGTTCGGGCAGCCGCTGGTCATCGACAACCGCCCCGGGGCCAACGGCGTGATCTCGCTGGAGATCCTCTCGCGCAGCGACGCCGACGGCCACAGCGTGGCCATCGGCCACATCGGCAACCTCGTGATCAGCCCGGCGCTGCAGAAGGTGCCCTACGACCCGTACCGCAGCTTCGAGCCCATCGGCATGATGGTGTCGCTGCAGAACATCTTCATCGTGCATCCTTCGGTCAAGGCGGGCTCGCTGCGCGACCTGGCCGCGCTGGCGCAGGCGAAGCCGGGCGCCCTCAACTACGCCACCTCGGGCGTGGGCAGTCCCGGCCACCTCGCCACCGTGCTGCTCGAATCGATGGCACGCATCGAGATGACGCACGTGCCCTACAAGGGCGGCGGACCGGCGCTCACCGATCTGGTCGCCGGCCACGTGCCGGTGTTCACCGCGGTGATCTCCACCGCGGTGCCCATGGTGCAGGCCGGCAAGGCGCGCGCGCTCGCGGTCACGGGCACGCGTCGCGCCGCCGCCCTGCCGGACGTGCCCACGGTGGCCGAGGCCGGATACCCGGGCTACGCGGCGACCAACTGGTACGGACTGCTGGCACCCGCCGGCACCCCCCGCGCAGCCATCGGCCGCTTCAACCGCGACCTGACGGCCGCCCTCGAGGCCCCGGAAGTCCGCCAGCAGTTGCGCGACCGCGGCATCGATGCCACGCCCGGAGGCCCGGCGGACTTCACCCGCTTCGTGCGCGAGGAAGAGAAGCGCTGGGGCCCGATCGTGCGCAAGGGCGGTTTCAACTGATCCCCGGCGCCCGGCGAGGCGCGGCTGGCCTCACTCCGGCGTGATTCCGGCCTGGCGTACCACCTTCGCCCACAGCGCCACCTCGGTGCGGAGCAACTGGGCGAATCGCTCCGGCGGACCAGGAGCGGGTTCGGCGCCCTCCCCGGCCAGCCGGTCGCGAGTCTCGGGCGCGGCCAACGCTGCGGCCAGTTCCGCGTTCAGCCGCGTCACCGCAGCCACCGGCGTGCCGGAGGGGGCGAGCAGGCCGAACCAGGCATTCACCTCGTAGGCCGGAAGCCCCGACTCGCGCAGGGTGGGGACCGCGGGCGCGGCCGCGGCCCGACTCGCGCCACCGACGGCGATCGCGCGCAGCTTGCCCGACTTGATGAACGGCAACGCCGCCGTGAGGTTGGAGAACATGGTGTCGGCATGTCCCCCGACCACGTCGGCCAGGGCCGGACCGCTGCCCTTGTAGGGCACGTGCAGCAGGTCCACCTTCGCCTGCGCGCGCAGCAGTTCACCCGCCAGATGCGTGGCGTTGCCGGTGCCCGCCGATGCGTAGGTGAGTTGCCCGGGCCGCGCACGCGCGAGCGCGATCAGCGATTTCAGGTCGCGCGCGGGCACCGAGGGGTTGGCCACCAGCACGTACTGCCCGGTGGTGGCGAGTCCGATCGGGACGAAATCCTTCAGGATGTCGTAGGACAGCCGCGTGTAGAGGCTGGGGTTGATCGTGTGCGCGGGCGTGCCCATGAACAGCGTGTAGCCGTCGGCCGGCGCCCGCGCGGCCACTTCGGCGCCGAGATTGCCGCCAGCGCCCGCCCGATTGTCGACCACGACAGGCTGCGCAAGCTGCACGGCCATGCGCTGCGCGAGGATGCGCGCCACGATGTCCACGCCGCTCCCGGGCGAGGAGGCGGCGATCAGGCGCAGGGGCTTGGCCGGGAACGACTGGGCCTTCGCCGAGGACACCGCGATGCCTGCCACCACGGCCGCGAGCACGCAGGCGACCGGCGCCGCATGCCGCGGCGATCGCGACCGGCCCGTCATGCCCGCGCCAGCGGCCCGAAGGCCGGCGGAGGTACCCGGCGGCGTGATGCCGCCTCGTAGGCCGAGGCCACGCGCAGCGCCACGTCCTCGCGCCCGGGCTCGCACCGGAACACCAGCGAGAACGGCAGGCCCGGCGCCGGCAGGTCGGTACGACGCGTCGAGCGCACGAACTCGTAGCGAGTACCGTCCTCGGAGAGCCTGAACTCGGGGTCGTACGCCTCCGTGACGTATCCCGCGGGCACCAGGACTTCGGTGAGACCGGCGTTGGGCCCGTTCTGCGATTCGGGACGCAGGTTCTGCCAGACGCCGGGCTGGCCCGCTCCGCCGATCTTCGCCGGCGGGAAGGGCGAGTGCAGGCGCACCAGCGCATCGAGCCGGTTCTCGTACATGACCATCATGTCGACCCGGCGCAGCATCTCGCGCAGCATGATCCGCTCGTTGACACCCTGGCGCTCGCCCAGCGGGTTGCGCATGTCGCGCACCTCCTCCCAGTTGGCGAACCACGCGCGCTGATCGTCGCCCCAGAACTTGGTACGCGCGTTGAGCGTCGCGAAATCCACGACCGATTCGCGCTGACCCCGCGCCGACCAGTCGGCCGCTCGCCGGGTGAGGTACTGGGTCAGGTGATAGCGAAAGCCCATCGCCATCGCCTGCTGCTGGACCGTACCGAGGTCGAGGTTGGCCGGCGGCGCGACGGTACCCTCGGCGAGCGCGACGAAATAGTCGATCGGACGCATCGAACCCGAACCGAAGAAGCGGCCGGGCTGGAACTCGGTGCGCTCGATCGCCTCGGCGAATTCGCGGAACAGCGGCAGGCCGTCGGCGCCCAGCCGGAACAGGAGGTCGGGCATGAACACCGGGACCAGCCGCGCCAGCGCGCGCCGGAAGTCCACGCGCATCGGCTCGCAGGCCGGGTCCGGCGTCCAGAGCGGATCGGACGACTCCACCAGCGTCGCGCCCAGTCGCGCACCGAGCACCTCGCGGATCTCGCGCGCCGCGGCGGTGACGATCGGAACCTCGGACAGCGAGCCCGGCGGCACGGTCATCGACTCGCGGATCACGCCCAGTCGCAGCCCCGCGAGCGAACCGGGGGCACCCGCCTCGCCGGCATGGCGGGCGTAGCCTCCGGGCAGCACGGCCGAGCGCGGAATGGTGGTCCACTCGTCGCGCGGGTCGTAGTAGCCCTGCTCGGGGTCCTTCAGCGCGTCGAGCACCTTCGCGCAGTCGCCGATGCGGCGGCACAGGATGCCGGTGCGGTCGACGTAGATGTCCACGCCGATGGCACCGCCATCGAAGCCGATCAGCGCCTTGTGCGGCAGGATCAGCGCGGTCGAGTTGTGGTTCGCAGGGCCGCGGCAGGAGGCACGGGTCTCCTCGCCCAGGCTCGCCATCACCAGGTTCGCGCCCACCGAGGAGCCCGATCCGGAACTCGAGCCCAGCGACGCCGCGCGCGTGGTGTCGTAGGGGTTTGACGGATTGCCACCCCAGGTGCTGCGCTGGTAGCCGATGGTCGAGGGCAGCACCTTGCCCGGGGCATGCGGCCCACCCGGATCGTGGGCGCGTCCGTTGTATTCGGTGCAGACCGCCTTCGCGTAGATGATCGCGCCCTTGCGTCGCAGCTGGTCGACCAGCACGTGGTCGCGCGCCGGGAAGTCGATGTCGTAGCGGGTGTCCCCGCCACCGGTCGAGCGCATGTCCTTCGTGTCGAACGGGTCCTTGAACGAGAACACCACGCCGTACATCGGCATCGCGTCGAGATCGGGGTTGCGGCCGTAGCGAGCGTCGAGTTCCGCGGCACGCTCGAGGGCATCGGGCTGGTGGCGGAACTCGTCGCAGGCCGGTGGCGCACCCGGAGGCAGCGGGCCGAGCGAAGGATGCCGGTCGTAGTCGCCCTTGCAGGTGACCGACCGCTCGCCGCGGATGTTGAGCGTGGCGAGCGCGTTGATGCCGCTGGCCTGCGGCATGCCGACCACCATCCCGTACTGCTGGGCGACCTCGGGATCGGAGGCCGTCGCCTCCATGCGGCCGAACTCGAGCGGTGGACCGCGGTAGCGGTCGAGATCCGGGAGCCACTGCGAGGCGGGCAGCGTGCGGGTCGGGAACTCGATCGGTGCCCCCGCACGCACCGCGCCGCTCGCGGCCGCGACCTCGGCGCCCTCGGCGGTGACGAGCATGCTCGCGCATCCGTTGTAGGCGCGCGCGCGCGCGAGGTACTGCCGCACGACCTCGACGCAGGTGGTGCGTCCCTCGCGGATCGCCTGGTGCAGTTCGTCGATGGTGGCCTCTTCGACGTGGAAGGGGCGTTGGGCTTCGCTGGGTGGAGTCACGGCGGATCCTGTACGACGGCTACGGGAGACCGGAGCTTACCGCCGCGACCGCCGTGACGTCACCGGCGCCGCGCGGGTCGCTGTACTACCATGCCGACGATCCGTCGCCGTGGCGACTTCAATCCGGAGAACCTGGATGCCCACCCCTGCGCCGTCGAACGCACCCCGCCTGCTCGCAGCGCTGGGACCTGCGCTGCTCGCAACGATCGCCGCGCCGGCTGCCGCGCAGGGGCAGGCGTGGCCCGCGAAGCCGCTGCGACTCATCCAGGGGTTCCCCGCGGGCAGCACGGTGGACGTGCTCGCCCGACCGGTCGCGGCGCGCCTGTCCGAACAGCTTGGCCAACCGGTCGTGGTGGAAAACCGCGCCGGTGCCACCGGCGTGATCGCCAACGAGTTCGTGGCTCGCGCGGCGCCCGACGGCTACACCCTGCTGGCCGCACCCAGCTCCTCGCTCACGAGCACGCCGCACCTCAATCCCGCGCTCCCCTACTCGCTGCGTGACTTCACCGCCGTCGCGCAGCTGAGCGCGTTCGCCTACGTGCTCGTCACGCATCCCGGGGTGCCCGTGAAGACGGTGCGCGACCTCGTGGCGATCGCCCGCGCGAAGCCGGGCTTCGTGAGCTACGGCTCGACCGGTACCGGCAGCGGCTTCCACCTGGCCGGCGAACTGCTCGCGCGTCTGGCGAAGCTCGACCTCCTGCACGTGCCCTACAAGGGCGGCCCGCCCGGCATCACCGACCTGCTCGGTGGACGCATCGACTTCATGTTCTACAGCTACGCGGTGATCCGCCCGCTGATCGACGCGGGCAAGCTGCGCATGGTCGGCACGACCGGCGCGCGCAGGGACCCGGCGATTCCCGCGATACCGACGCTGGCCGAGTCCGGCGTGCCGGGCTACGAGGCCAGCGGCTGGCACGGCATCTTCGTGCCCGCCGCTGTACCGCGCGACATCGTCGAGCGGCTCAATGCGATGGTCGTTCGCCTCCTCGCCACGCCGGAGATGCGCGAGATCTGGGCGGCCCAGGGCATGGGCATCACCTCGGCCACGCCTGCACAGCTCGCCGATCGGCTGCGTGCCGACCACGAGTTCTACGGACGCCTGATCCGCGACGCGGGCATCAAGGGCGGCGGCTGACCGTACCCGCGCGGACCACTCGCCCGACGCGCACGGGACGCCGACCGCCGCCTGCGTTTGCCGATCGGGTCGCACGCTCGAGCACCCGCGCGGACCCCGCCCGCACGAGCGCAGGCGGGCAAGCCCGCTGGGCGCGGATCCCTCGCACCTGCGCTCGAGCCCCGGCGGCGCGGGAGAACGCGCAGGTCCACGCGTCGTTGACAATCGCGCCTCGCCTCGGCCCGCGGTGATGCCGCCGGTCCGTGGGAACCGCCTCGATCGATCGTCCCGGCGCACCTTCCCGGCAGGATCGCTCTCGTGGAACCGTTCCTCGCTCGCGGGTGCCCGTGCATGTGGCTCGCGCGCGTAACGTGATGCGTGTCCGGACGTTGACGACACCCGATCGCCATCGCGAAAAATATTCTCCCGTTCCTACGATGCGATAACGTCAACGCGCGCTCGTTCGGGGTCGTTATTCGAGGCAACGCAGGACACCTGCGTCAACCAAGGAGAGGTCCCCGCCATGAAACGCACCATCCCCGTCCTGATCACCAGTCTGTTCGTGGCCAGCCACGCGTTCGCCCAGTCCACGACGGCGACCCCGGCCAAGCCCTCGGGCTCCGAGCGTCCCGCGGCGACCGCGGCGGCGCCGGCCAGCGGCACGAGTGCCGCGAAGCCCGGCACGACCACCACCAGCACGGCTCGCCCCGCGGCCACTCCTGCCGCGCCCGCCGCCGCAGCCAAGCCCGCGGCGCCGTCCTCGGCGACCAAGCCCGCGGCCGACGCCAAGGGCGGCAACGCGGCTCCGGCCAAGCCCGCGACGGCGGAGACCAGGCCGGCGAAGCCGGCCACCGAGGCCAAGGGCGGCGCGACTGCACCCGACGGCAAGGGCGGCACGCCGGCAACCGCCCCGGCGAAGAAGTAGGTCCTCCCGGCGCACGGGGCTCGCGCGGGTGCGCGGGCCCCGGTGGCCCGGATGCCGCCCGGCATCCGGGCCATCGCGCATCCAGCCATCGGGGACGGGCGGGCTCCCCGATGGCACGCGCGGAACCCTTCGTCTCAGCCTGCCTCGCGCACGAACAGCAGCGCACCACCGATCCCCAGCAGGCCGACCATCGCGAAGGCCGCCCCATAGCCCCCGCTGGCCGCGTGGACGGCGAAGAACACCGCGGGCCATACCATCACGCCCGCATAGGTGCAGAACATCGTGCCGGCGGTCGCAGCGGTCGCCATGCCCTCGGGCGCGCGATAGGCGATCTCGGCCAGGTAGACGCCGTTCCATGCGATCGCCGAGGCGCCGGCGACGAAGGCCAGCAGCAGCACCGTGGCCAGCGGCCACGCGGTGCCCACCTGCGTGAAGCCGATGGCGCTCAGTCCCATCAGCAGGCTCACCAGCGCCAGCGTCCGCGATGGCGTGAGGCAATTGTCCGCAACCCATCCCCAGCCGAGGCGGCCCAGCACGCCACCGATCATCGCCACCGTCATCGCGAGGCCCGCGGTGGCGAGCTCGAACCCACCCTCCCCGACGAGAAACACCACCAGATAGGTGACCACGCACATCTGGATGCCGGCGAACACGAAAGACCCGATCGCCAGGCGCCGCAGTGGCGCCGACGCGTACACCAGCCTGAGGGAGGCCAGCGGTGTCCCGGACCCCGGAGGCGCCCGACCCGCGAGCGCGCGGTCCATGCGCGGACGCAACCACTGGCAGCCGATGGCGATCAGCACGCACGCGGCCGCCACGCACAACGAGGCGATCCTCCAGCCCGCCCAGGCCACGAGTGCAGGCAGCGCCAGCCCTCCGACGCCTGCGGCCACCGGCACCCCGGTCTGCTTGACGGAAAACCCCAGCGAGCGCACATGCGAGGGCAGCGAGGAGATCAGGATGATGGCCGAGGCCGGAGTGACCGGTCCGTACCCCAGGCCCATCAGCGCCGCGCCCAGCAGCACCAGCGGCATCGATCCGGTTGCCGCCAGGGCCATGCCCGCGCCGGCCAGCAGCAGGCAGGCCTGGCTCACCCGTACCGCGCCAAAGCGTGCCACCGGACCCGCGCTGCCCAGCGCTGCGGTCGCCGCGAAGAGATAGACCAGCGAGGTGAAGATGCCGACGGCGGCGGCCGAGACCCCGATCGCCTCATGGGCCGCCGGGGCCAGCACCGGGGGCGAGAACACGGCGAAGGACACCCCGACCTGCACCGCGAAGGCCACCCCGACGGCGGCCGCCACGCCCACGCCCGCGCCAGGAGGCGCGCGCCTCGCGCCGTTGCCGCCGGGTTCGGGGCCCGTCTCCATGCGCGGCCCCGCGCTCATGCCGCCAGCGACTCCCAGGCCTTCTCCAGCCGCTTGATCGACACCGGTGCGGGCGTGCGCAGTTCCTGCGCAAACAGCGACACGCGCAACTCTTCGACCTGCCAGCGCAGGGCCCGAAGGCCCGCGTCGATTCCATCGGCCTCGCGCGCGGTGAGCCGGGCCTCGAGCCGGCGCCAGAATGCGCCGATCGCCTCCGCGTGGCGGTGGTCGCGCTCGGGGTTGCCCGGGTACTTGTCGAGGCGCAGTTCGATCGCCTTCAGGTAGCGGGGGAGATGGGCGAGCTGGTCCCACGGGGTCGTCGACATGAATCCCTTGTACACCAGTCGACCGAGCTGCGCGCGCGCATCGGCCGCAGGCCGGGCCACGGCCGCGGGAGGCTGGGCGAGCCTCGGCGCCACGCGCAGGTACGCCGCGCCGATGGTCGCGAAACTGCGCAAGGCCGCCTCGGCCACCGCGGGCAGCCGGGTGCGCAGGCGTGCACATTGGGCCTCCCATGCCCCGGCGGTGCGCGGCAGTTCATCGTCGCCGATGCCCGCGCGATCGACGATCAGGCCGACCAGGTCCTCGACCCAGTCCTCCGCGCCGCCAACGCTGCGCAGGGCGAGCAGCGCCTCCTTCTGGTCGCGCACCCTCTTCTCGAGCATGCGTACCGGCTCGCGATGGGCGAGGCGCAACAGGCGCACGACCGCCGCGCGCGTCGCGCGCTGCGCGGCGGCGGGCGTGTCGAACAGCCGCAGGGCGACGCTGTCGCCCTGGTCCTCCAGCCCGGGACAGGCCTCGAAGCGCCGTCCGCCTCGACCGACCGCCAGAGTCGCCGGCAGGTCGCCGAAGTCCCACCGCGTGATGCCCCCGCGCTCGAACCCCTCGTCCGCCGCCGACACCGCGAGCTGCGCGGCCTCGGTGAGCCGCTCGCGCAGAGCCGGGAGATCCCGCCCGCAGGCGAGTTCCTCGCCCGCCGCATCGACGATGCGGTAATTCATCTGCAGGTGCGCGGGAAGGGTCCGGGAGCACCAGCCGCCCTCTTCGGGCGCGGTCCCCGCCTCGCGCCTCACGTAGTCGGCGAGGCTCGTACCGAAGGCGCCGCGCCCGCCCGGGCGGCTGTCCGCCCACTCGAGGAACCGCGTCACGTGGTCGGGTACCGGGACCAGCGCGCGCCGCAGCGCCTTGGGCAGCGCCTTGAAGCAGGCGGCGACCTTCTCGCGCACCAGCCCGGGCACCAGCCAGTCCAGTTGCCCGGGGTCGATCCGGTTGATCGCGGGCAGCGGAACCCGGACCGTCACCCCGTCGAGCGGGTGCCCCGGCTCGAAGCGGTAGCCCAGCGCGAGCCGCTCGCCCGCCATCTCGATGCGATCCGGATAGCGATCGACCGTCACGCGCTCGGCGGCGTGGCGCATCAGGTCCTCGCGGTCCATGAACAGCAGCCGCGGTTCGCGTGCCTCCGCCTCGCGCCGCCACCGTTCGAACGCGGCCACCCCGTGTACCTCGAGCGGAACGCGCTTCGAGTAGAACTCCGCGATCATCTCCGGGTCGACCAGCACGTCGCGCCGGCGCGCCTTGTGCTCGAGCGCCTCGACCTCGCGCAGCAGCCGCTCGTTGTGCGCCAGGAAGGCCGGCGGGCGTCCGCTCGGCCGCCACGCGCCGGCGGCCAGTGCCTCGCGCACGAACAGTCGATGCGCGCCAGCGGGATCGATCCGGCCATACTGCACCGCGCGCCGGGCCACCAGCGTGAGGCCGTACAGCGTGACGCGTTCCCAGACGACGGCCGTGCCGCGCTCGACGTCCCAGTGCGGATCGAAGTGCTCCCGGCGTACCCGATCGCCGGCCACCCGCTCGACCGTCTCCGGATCGGTGCGCGCGAGCGTGCGCGCGTAGAGCCGCGTCGTCTCGACGAGTTCGGCGGCGAACACCCAGCGGGGCTGCGCCTTGCGCAGGGCCGAGGACGGATGCGGCACGAAGCGGATGCCGCGCGCCCCGACGTAGCCCTCGCCCTCGTCGGGTCGAAACCCGACCTGTCCGATGAACCCCGCGAGCAGCGCGCGGTGCAGCACCTCCGGCGTGGCGGGCGTCTCGTTCACCCGCCAGCCCAGTTCACCCACCGTCGCCGCGAGCTGGGCGTGCACGTCCATCCACTCGCGCAGGCGCCGGGGCGACAGGAAACGGGCCTGCATCGCCTCGGCGTGCTTGCGCCGCGACGCACGCTGCGCGAGCGCGTCGGCGTGGAACCGCCACAGCGCGAGCAGCGACAGGAAATCCGAGCGCGGATCGGCGAATTCGGCATGGGCGCGATCGGCAGCCTCGGCGCGATCGAACGGACGTTCGCGCGGATCCTGCACCGACAGTGCCGCGCACAGGACCATCGCTTCGGCGAGGCAGCCCGACTCGCGCGCGGCGACGAGGATGCGCGCGAGCCGCGGATCGGTGGGAAAGCGCGCGAGCTCGCGGCCCACCGCCGTCAACGCTCCGGCGGCGTCGAGCGCACCCAGTTCGGAGAGCAGCTGGTAACCATCGGCCACCGCGCGCGGACTCGGAGGATCGATGAACGGGAAGTCGACGATCTCCGCCAGGCCCAGCGACTTCATGCGCAGGATCACCGCCGCGATCGAGCTGCGCTGGATCTCCGGGTCGGGGTGTTCGGGGCGCGACAGCAGCTCCGCCTCTTCGTACAGGCGGATGCAGACGCCCGGCCCCAGGCGCCCGCAGCGACCGGCACGCTGGCGCGCCGAGGCCTGCGAGACCGGCTCGACCTGCAACTGCTCGACCTTGCTGCGGAAGCTGTAGCGCTTGACCCGCGCGAGCCCGGTGTCGACCACGTAGCCGATGCCGGGAACGGTCAGGGAGGTTTCGGCCACGTTGGTGGCGAGCACGATGCGCCGCTGGCCGCCCGATCGGAACACGCGCTCCTGCTCCTCCACCGACAGCCTCGCGTAGAGCGGCAGGATCTCGAAGCCGCGCGGATGATGGCGATGCAGCGCCTCGGCCGCCTCGCGGATCTCGCGCTCGCCCGGCAGGAACACCAGGATGTCGCCGGCGGCAGGCCCGGCCGCGGGGCGCTCGCGCGCGAGTTCGTCGACTGCGTCGAGCAGCGCCTGCACGCGCTCCTCGCCCTCCTCCGGCTCGCGTGCG
>Ga0315900_10002424_pt1 | contig 28489 bp, 28 predicted proteins | sample LakEriMetagenome_FD_203521 | JGI IMG/M metagenome (GOLD analysis project Ga0315900, IMG submission 203521) | Freshwater fungal communities from buoy surface, Lake Erie, Ohio, United States - Buoy 12 MA114 | ecosystem: Environmental > Aquatic > Freshwater > Lake > Lake biofilm | place: USA: Lake...
TGCACGCGCGCGCGTGGGAGCAGCCGGGTCGCCGAACGGTGATTCAGCCGGCAGGAACGGCGTCTGCGCCCCCGGGATGTTGCTGCCCGGCAACAGCGGGTTCGGGGGATTCGGTCACGGGTTTTCGGCCCTTCTCAGCCACCCGCGGGCGACGAGCGCAGGCCGTAGATCGCCGATCCGGCGAAAAGGTACTCGGCGCGCAGAAGTGCCGGGGTGCGCGACTCGGCGAATTCGAAGCCGAGCACGGCGATGCGGTCGCCGTCGACGATCTCGGCGATCTTCCAGGCCTGCATCCGCGTCAGCGGCGCGAGTTCCACATGCCAGACGCGATCGCGCCGCTCCGGCAGGCGGGCGCGCGCCAGCAGCGCCGCGCCGTCGACGCCGGCGGTCTGAGGCGGCACCGTGCGACGGCCGAGATCGGGCGGCAGTCGCGATTCGGCGGGCAGCTCGAGATCGAGTTCGGCATGCGGGTTGCGCCAGGCGACCCGGCGCGCGGTGCCTTCGAGCCAGATCGGGCGCGAAAGATCGAAGCTGCTCCAGCCGTGGTGCGCCAGTGCCGTGCCCGCGGGCCATGCCGCGAGCATCACGAGCAGGGAACGTCGTCGCATGGGTCGGGTCTCCATCGATGAGCGCAAACGGATGCTCAAGCGTAGGCGATCGCGCGGCCGCAGGCGAGGATCATCAGCCAGAGCAGCAGCGAGGCCAGACGCTGGGTGCGGGCGATCGCGTCGCGCCGGGTCAGGCCGCCGCGCGCATGGAAGGCCGCCGCATTGCTGCCGGCCACCATCAGCAGCGTCATCTTGAGGAGGAAAGCGCGGTTGGCGACGAGTTCGAGCGGCTGGCTGGCGAACATCGCGAGCCCGCTCAGCGCTGCCAGGCCGAAACCGCCCGCCACGAGTCCGAGCGCGAGGCGATCGACGGCTTCGGGCTGCGCGGCCGATTGCCAGTGGCGAAGCTCGACCAGCACGAGGTTGCCCAGCAGCAGCGCGATGCCCACCAGATGAAGCACCTCGAGCGCGGGATACAGCCAGGGATGCGTGGCGATCGCGGCAAACGGGTTGGGAGTCGCCATGACGATCGTGCGCGTCGCCGCCCTCGCGTGCCGGTTGCGCGAGCGCGGCGCGCCTCAGGCCACGCCGTGGCTGCGGAACCAGCCGAGCATCTGCTGCCAGCCATCCTCGGCGGCCTCGCGCCGGTACGAGGGTCGGTAATCGGCATGAAAGGCATGCGGCATGTCGCGATACAGGATGAAGCGGCTGGCCCGGGCGGCAGGCGAGCCGGTTCTGAGCACCTCCTGCATCGCGGCCACCCTCGACACCGGGATGCCGGCGTCGGCCCCCCCGTACAGGCCGAGCACCGGCCCGCGCAGCCCTGCTGCCACGTCGAGCGGCGTGCGGGGCATCGCGGGCGGCATCGGATTCAGGCCACCGTACCAGGAGACACCGGCCTTCAGGCGCGGGCTGTGCGCCATCGCCTTCCAGACCGTGCGCCCGCCACGGCACATCCCGGTGATGCCGATGCGACGCTGCGCGACACGCGGATGGCCCGCGGCGAAATCGATCACCGCATCGAGATCGGCGAGCATCCGGGCATCGTCGAGCTGGTTGGCCTTGGCCACCACCTCGCGCACCTCGGTGAGCTTCGACAGGTCGCCGAAGCGGAAATAAGGGTCGAGCGTCAGCGCCGCGTAGCCCGCGCGCGCCAGTCGCCGGCAGATGTCCTTCTGGTACTCGTGCATGCCGAAGATCTCGGGGATCACGAGTACCGCGGCGTGGCGCCCCTTGCCTGGCGGCGCGGCGAGGTAGGCCGGCATGTCGCCGCCGTCGACCGCGATGCGCAGGTCGGCTACCTCGAGTCCGTCGGCCGGCGTGCGTATCGCGGTCGATGCCGCCAGCGGCCCGGCCGCGAGCGCGAAGCCCGCACCCGCCCCGCCGGCGAGGAAGCCCCGGCGCGAGGTCGGGACGGCGGGCAGCAGGCTCTCCAGGTGAGGGTCGTCGAAGTGCATCGAAGGGGCGGCGTGGTCGGTCATCGCGGGCTGTCCTGGTGAAGGTGCGCATCCATCGCGTGCAGGCTCTCGAAGGCCGGCGGGGCATCGTGCTCGCCGGCATCGGGCGGGGTCTCGTGCTTGAGATCGGGACGCCGCAGCCAGGCCGACTGCAGGCCGGCCACGCGCGCCGCGCGCACGTCGAGCTGCCAGTCGTCGCCGACGTGCAGCGTGGCGGCCGGATCGGTTCCAGCCATCCGGCATGCCGCGTGGAACATGCGCGGGTCGGGCTTGGCGCAGCCGATGTCGTGCGCACTGATGCAGCCGGCGAAGTAGGGCGCGAGGCCGATCGCGGCGATGTCGGCGTTGCCGTTGGTCACCGCGACCAGACGGTAGCGCCGCGACCAGGCCTGGAGCACCGGCATGACATCAGGGTAAAGGCTCACCCGCTGGCGCGCCGCGAGGAAGACCTCGAAGGCAGGCTCGGCGAGCTCGGCTGGATCACCGGTCTGCACCAGCGCACGCCGCAGCAGCTCGCGTCGCAGCCAGCCCATGTCGTGGGCCCGCTCGGGGCGCTCGGCGAGCAGCTGGCGGCGCAGGCTCTGACGCAGCTGCGGCGTGAAGGCGGTTGCGGTGGCGGGCGCCTGCTCGCGCAGCCATTGCGCGAGTGCAGCCTCGGCCGCCACCAGCGTGGGCAGCACCGGCCAGAGCGTGTCGTCGAGGTCGAGCGTGATGGCTTCGATGGGATGGACGATCGGCATGCCGGCAGTTTAGCCTGCGCGCTCACACCATCGCCGCGCGACTCATCGTTTCGATCCCCGTTCCCATGTGCGCCAATTACACGCCCGTGCGACCCGAACGGCTGCGCCGCTGTTTCGGCGTCGGCGTCAGCCGCGACGACTGGGTGGCCGAGGCCTACCCCGGCAACGTCGCGCCGATCGTCTGCGCGGGCGCAGGCGCACCCGAAGCGCGCGTCGGTCGGCTCGCGATCTTCGGCCTGATTCCGCCATGGTCGGTCGACGGGCGCGACTTTCGCCGCTGCTACAACGCCCGCAGCGAGACCGTGGCCGAGAAGCCGTCGTTTCGCCACGCGTGGCGGTCGTGCCAGTGGTGCGTGGTGCCGGCCGAGGATTTCTTCGAGCCGAGCCACCAGGCGGGACGAGCGGTGCGCTGGCGCATCGCGTCGGCCGACGGCAGCCCGCTGGCGATCGCCGGCCTCTGGGAGAGCTGGTGCTCGCCAGCCGGCCAGGTGATCGGCTCCTTCACGATGCTGACCATCAACGCCGACGGCCATCCGGTGATGGGGGCATTCCACGCCCCAGGCGAGGAGAAGCGCTCGGTGGTGCTGCTGGCCGCCGACGAGATCGATGCATGGCTGTGCGCCGATACCGGGCAGGCCAGGGCGCTGCTGCGCGCCTTCGAGGCGTCGCGGGTCCGCGCCGAGCCGGCGCCGCGGCCTCCTCGGGGCCATCAGCCCGTGCCGCCACCGCCTCCGGGCGCTCAGCCCCCGGCCTGAGCGCGCCCGAGACACTCGGCCAGCGACCGCCGCTGGCACCCGGTGCGATCGAAGTTGGCGGGGGCGAGCCAGGCCTCGTAACCGGGGCGCAGCCGGGTCCAGTCGCCGTCGGTCATGCCGAACCAGGCGGTGTCGCGGTTGCCGCCCTTGAAGACCATGTGCTGGCGGAAGATGCCCTCGAATTGGAAACCGAATCGCAGCGCCGCCTTGCGCGAGGGCGCGTTGTCGGCATGGCACTTCCACTCGAAACGACGGTAGCCGAGCTCGTCAAAGACATGGCGGGCGAACAGCGCCAGCGCCTCGGTGGCCACGCGCGTGCGCGCGACCGCCGGCCCCCAGAGGATGTTGCCGATCTCGATCACGCCGTGCTCGGGCGTGATGCGCATCAGACTCTGGCGACCCTCGCAGCGCCCGCTCGCGGCATCGATCACCGCGAACATCAGCGGATCTGGCGAGGCGGCCGCACGTGCCATCCAGGCCTCGAAGGCGGGCCGCTCCCCCGGGCTCTCGAAGAGGTAGCGGAAACGGGCATCGGCGCCAGGCGCCATCGAGGCGGCAAAGAGGTCGTCGCCATGCCGCGCCGGCTCGAGCGGCTCGAGGCGGCACCAGCGGCCGGTGAGGGCGATCCGCTGCGGGCGGGGGCAGGGCTGCCAGTCGTGCAGCCGGGCGTCGTCTGAGGTGCTTGGAGGCATTACGGCATGATGATCCGTTTCCGGGGGCGCGGCCAGCCCGTGCGCTGCGCGGGCTTGGTCGTGCCGGCGGCGGCGGCGTAATCTGCGGCCTTCCGGAGACAGCCCATGCCCGACGCCATCGCCATCGCCCCGTCCGCCAGCGCCGCGCCCCCTGCAGCGCCCGACGTCCCCGCTGCGGCGGGTCTGGCTGCCGCCGCTGCGCCAGCCGGCCGTGCCGCGGCGATCGCCGACGCCTGCCGCAGCTTCGATGACGGCTCGTTGTTCGCCACCATCGCGCGACGCGTGGCGATACCCACCGAAAGCCAGGACCCGCAGCGTGCGCCCGACATGCGTCGCTATCTCGACGACGAGATGATCCCGGCGCTGCAGGCGCTGGGCTTCTCCTGCCGGGTGCTCGAGCATCCGAAGGCGCTCGCGCCCTTCCTCGTCGCGGAGCGCCGCGAGGGCGAGGGACTGCCGACCGTGCTCGGCTACGGGCATGGCGACGTCATCCGCGGCCAGGATGACCGATGGCGCGAGGGACTGTCGCCGTGGCGCCTGAGCGAGCGCGACGGGCTCTGGTTCGGCCGCGGCGTGGTCGACAACAAGGGCCAGCACTCGATCAACCTTGAGGCGATGCGGGCGGTCATCGCGGCTCGCGGCGGCCGGCTCGGCTTCAACGCGCGCTGGCTGATCGAGATGGGCGAGGAGACCGGCTCGGGCGGGCTGCGCGAGCTGTGCGAAGCCCATGCGGATCTGCTGCGCGCCGACGTGCTGATCGCCTCCGACGGGCCGCGCATCGCGCGGCGCCGCCCGACGCTGTTCCTGGGTTCGCGCGGCGGCCTGGGCTTCGACCTCACCGTCGAGTGCCGCGAAGGCGCCCACCACTCCGGCAACTGGGGCGGGCTGATCTCCAATCCCGGCGTCATCCTCGCGCATGCGATTGCCGCCATCGTCGGGCCGACCGGACAGATCCGCGTGCCCGGCTGGGTGCCCGAGAGCATCCCGCCCTCGGTGCGCGAGGCGGTCGGGCGCCTGGCTTTCGAACCCGGACCGGGCGATCCCGAGATCGAGCCGTGGTGGGGCGAACCGGGGCTCACGCCCGCCGAGCGGGTCTTCGCCTGGTGCAGCTGCGAGGTGCTTGCCTTCGAGACCGGCAACCCGCGCCAGCCGGTCAACGCGATCCCGCCGCGCGCCTGGGCCCGCATGCAGCTGCGCTATGTCGTGGGGGTGGATCCCGACACGCTGCTCGCGAAGCTGCGGGTCTTCCTCGACCGGCAGGGGTTGTCGATGGTGCGTATCGCGCCGAGCCGCGAGAACATGTTCCGGGCCTCGCGCATCGACCCGGCGCATCCCTGGGTGCAGTGGGCGGCGGGCTCGGTGCGCGATACCACCGGCGTCGAGCCGGCCATCCTGCCCAGCCTGGGCGGTTCGCTGCCCAACGATGTCTTCACCGAGGTGCTGCGCCTGCCCACGATCTGGGTGCCGCACGGCTATCCGGCCTCGGCCAACCATGCGCCCAACGAGAATGTGCCGGCGGAGCTCGTGCGCGAGGCGCTCGCGATCATGTCGGGTCTGTACTGGGACCTGGGCGAGGCCGCGGCCCGCGAGCTCGCCGCGCACCCGGTGCCGATCGACACCCGCTGATCCCGCGCGTCGCATCCGGAGACTCCCATGACCCGCAAGGCCCTGCTCGAAGGCATCCGCGTCGCCGATCTCACGACGGTGTTCTTCGGACCCTACTGCACCCAGACCCTGGCCGACCTCGGCGCCGACGTCGTCAAGCTCGAGCCTGCCGAGGGTGATACCTCGCGGCTGGTCGGCAATCCGCCGGCCACGCCGCTGCAGGGGCCGGTCTGGCTGAGGCTCAATCGCGGCAAGCGCCTGGTCGACTGGGACCTGAAGACCGAGGCCGGGCGCGAAGCGATGCGAGCGCTGATCGCCTCGAGCGACGTGTTCATCCACAACATCCGCAGCGATGCGATCCGGCGCGTGGGCCTGGACTACGAAAGCGTGCGCGCGATCCGGCCCGACATCGTCTACGTGCACTGCACCGGCTTCGACGAGCGTGGCCCGAACGCCGGCCTGCAGGCCTACGACGACATCATTCAGGCGGCCAGCGGCCTGTCGCAGCTGCTGCCGATGGTCGATGGCGATCCGCGCCCGCGCTTCCTGCCGGCGGCCATCGCCGACAAGGTCTCGGGCCTGCATGCGGTCTACGGCGTGCTCGCGGCGATCGTCCACCGGCTGCGCACCGGCGAGGGCCAGCACGTCGAGGTGCCGATGTTCGAGTCGATGGTGAGCTTCAACACCCTCGAGCACCTGTGCGACAACAGCTGGGTGCCGCCGACCGCGCAGCCCGGCTACTACCAGCGCCAGCTCGACCCCACGCGCCAGCCGATGCGCACGAAGGACGGCTGGATCGCCTTCGCGCCCTACCTCGACGATCGCTGGGTGCGCTTTTTCGAGGCCGCGGGCTACGGCCACGTGCTGAAGGAGCCTCGCTTCATCGACAAGCCCACGCGCCGGGCCAACATGTCGCAGATGTTCGAGCTGATGGCACAGATCGCGCCGGAGCGCACCACCGACGAGTGGCTCGCGCTGATGAAGCAGGTCAACGTGCCGGCGATGCGCGTCAATCGCATCCACGAGCTGCCCGATGACCCGCAGGTGCGCGCCAGCGGCTTGATCCGCCGCCGCGAGCATCCGACCGAGGGCCCGTATCTCGAGGTCGGCATGCCGGTGCGCTTCTCGGCGCGCGAGCCGCAGCCACTGCGCCATGCCGGGCGGCAGGGCGAGCACTCCGCGGAGGTCGCTGGCGAGCTCGGCGTGCCGGTGCCGCCGCGTGCCGGCTGAGCCGGCGCCGCCGCAATCGACATGAGCGCGGCCACGGGCGCGCTGGCCGCCGCGGTCCCGTCGATCGAGCTGGGCTGGCCGGTGGTCTTTGCCGTGCTCTGTGGCGCGCTGCTGCACGCCGGCTGGAACGTGCTCGTCAAGTCGGGTGGCGACAAGAGCCTCGACGTGGCGCTGCTCGCGGCGCTCGCCGGCATGGCCGCGCTGCCGGTGCTGCTGGTGGTCGGGCTGCCCGATGCCGCGTCCTGGCCGTGGCTTGCGGCCTCGCTCGCCATCCACGTCGGCTACTACCTCACGCTGAGCGAGGCCTATCGCCATGGCGACTTCGGCGTCGCCTATCCGCTGATGCGCGGCACCGCGCCCTGCCTGGTGGCGCTGGGCAGCGGGATCGCGCTGGGCGAGCGGCTGTCGCCGGGCCAGTGGCTGGGGGTGGGCGCGGTTGCCGCCGGGGTGGCGCTGGTCGGGCTGTCGCGGGCGCGCGATGCGCTCGCGCACCGCCGGGCGCTGGCCTTCGCGTTCGCCAACGCCGCGATCATCGCCTGCTACACGGTGGTCGATGCCCGCGGCGTGCGCGTCTCGGGCAACCCGCTGGGCTACGCGATGCTGCACTACGTCGGCGGTGCGCTGCCCTTCCCGCTGCTGGTGTGGCTGCGGCGCGGGGCGGCCGGACGCGAGGCGCTGCTCGAGTACGCGCGCCGGCGCTGGTCGATCGGGCTGCTCGGCGGGGTGGCCTCGCTCGGCTCGTATTCCATCGCGTTGTGGGCCATGACCGTGGCGCCGGTGGCCGCGGTCGCTTCCTTGCGCGAGAGCTCGGTGCTGTTCGGCGCGATCCTGGGGACCTGGCTGCTCGGGGAGCGCTTCGGCGCGCGCCGGGCGCTCGGCGCGGCGGTGATCGTCGCCGGCGTGGCCAGCCTGCGGCTGGGCTAGGCGGCGCTCCGCGGGCGGCGCGGTGCGCCGCGACCGCGGCCGGTGACCCTCAGATCGTGTTCAGTCCCAGCGTGCGCCGGAACCGGTTCTTGATCTCGATGCCGTCGCGCGAGGGCATCACCCGCGGCGGCTCGCTTTGCGCGATGCGCAGCACCGCGAGGCCCGGGCCCTGGCGGCCGTGCACGCGTGCGCGAAGCGCGGCCAGGGCGGAGGCCTCGTCGATGCGCTCGGTCCAGGCGAAGCCGCAGGCCGCGGCCACGCCGGCGAGGTCGGTGCCCTGGCCGGTATGGCTGACCTGCATCCCGGTCTCCCCATAAAGGCGGTTGTCGAGCACGACGATCGCGAGGTTCGGCGGCCGGCGCGCGCCGATGGTTGCGAGCGCACCCATCCCCATCAGCTGCTCGCCGTCGCCGGTGATCACCAGCACCGGCAGCGCCGGCTGCGCGAGCGCCAGCCCGAGGCCGATCATCGCGGCGCCGCCCATCGCGCCCCACAGGTAGAAGTTGCGCGGGTGGTCGCCCGCGGCGGCCACGTCATAGGTGGGCGAGCCCAGGCCCGACACCACCAGCAGGTCGCCGCGATCGCGCAGCAGTTCGGCGACCGCGGCGCGGCGTTCGAGTTCGCGGCCGTTGCCGCCCGTGATCGTGTTCATGGCTGCTCCCTGCCCGTGTTCATTTCGTCCACTGCTTGCGGCCCAGCATGCGCTGGCCGACCAGGATCGCGACCGCCTGGTCGGCGAGGAAGGCATCGTCGATCGCGGTCTGGACCGCCTCGGGCATCCGCGCGGCCTCGTCGATGCGGCGCACGCTGACGCCCATCAGCGCGAGGCTGCCCTGCGTGGCGCGGCTCATCGGAACCTGCCAGGGGTTGAACTCGCCCCATTCGCCGCGCATCGTCACCAGCATCACCATCGGGATGCGGCAGTTCTCGACCAGGCTCAGCATGTTGATGCAGTTGCCCACGCCGCTCGACTGCATCAGCAGCACGCTGCGCTGCCCGCCGAGCCACGCGCCGCAGGCCGCGGCGATGCCTTCCTCCTCGGTGCTCAGCGGATAGGTGGCGATGCCCGGGTCGGCATGGGCGCGCGCGATCAGCCGGGCGTGACCGGCATCGGGCACGTAGGCGACCTGCGCGATCGCGTTGCGGCGAAAGACCTCGAAGACCTCATCGCGCCAGTCGGCGGGCTCGGCAGGGGCTGCGGACATGGGGCGGCATCCCGAAAAGATGGTTCGGAAACCCTTTCTACCGCAGTCGCGATCCGGCGCAAAATGGCGCCTGCGCGCAGCCGCGCCGCCGGCGCCCCGTCGGTTCCGCAATCCGGCGTGGCTGCACCCCGCGGGTTGCGGGCGCGCGCCGACCAGGAGCCTGCCGATGATCATCGACTGTCACGGTCACTACACCACCGTTCCGGCGACGGTCGATCGCTGGCGCGAGCGCCAGGTCGCCGCCTTCGCCGATGGCGGGCCGGCGCCCGACCCGGCGCTCCTGCGCGTCTCGGACGACGAGATCCGCGAATCGATCGAAGGCAACCAGCTGCGCATCATGCGCAGCCGCGGCCACGATCTCACGATCTTCAGTCCGCGGGCCATCTCGATGGCCCATCACGTCGGCGATTTCAAGGTCTCCAGCGTGTGGGCCGGGGTCTGCAACGAGCTGTGCCACCGGGTGAGCGAGCTCTTCCCCGACCACTTCGTACCGGCGGCGATGCTGCCGCAGAGCCCCGGCGTGGATCCGGCCCGCTGCATTCCCGAGCTGGTGCGCTGCGTGGAGGACTACGGTTGCGTCGGGGTGAACCTCAATCCCGACCCCTCGGGCGGCCACTGGCGGGAGCCGCCGCTCTCCGACCGCCACTGGTACCCGCTCTACGAGAAGCTGGTCGAGTACGACGTGCCGGCGATGATCCATGTCAGCGGCAGCTGCAACCCCTGCTTCCATGCCACCGGCGCGCACTACCTGAATGCGGACACCACCGCGTTCATGCAATGCCTGGGTTCGGAGCTTTTCCGCGACTTTCCCACATTGCGTTTCGTGATCCCGCACGGCGGCGGCGCGGTGCCCTACCACTGGGGCAGGTTCCGGGGGCTGGCGCTGGAGATGCGCAAGCCCCCGCTCGAGGAGCACCTGCTGAAGAACATCTTCTTCGACACCTGCGTGTACCACCAGCCGGGCATCGACCTGCTGGCGCGGGTCATCCCGATCGACAACATCCTTTTCGCGAGCGAGATGGTCGGCGCGGTGCGCGGCATCGACCCGCTCACCGGGCACTATTTCGACGACACCCGCCGCTACATCGATGCCGTCGAGGCGTTATCGCCCGCCGACCGCCATCGGATCTTCGAGGGCAATGCACGCCGGGTCTACCCGCGGCTCGATGCGCGCCTGCGCCGACGCGGCCTCTGACAGGCGACGGGGGCCCGGAACCTGAGATAATCGAGGTCCCGTTGCGCGGGCTCCATGGCCCGCCGGCGTTTTGAGACGACCATGCCGCGGCCCGTGCCCGATCGCCCCGGGCAGCCCCTCGCGTCCAGCCCTTGCAGCCTTGACGAGCCGGCGCCGGCATCCTCCAGGGCCTTTCCTCCTTCCGGATCATCCATGAGCTTTCGTGAATCCCACTGGTCGCGGCCGCCGGCGCCCACCCGGCAAGTCGTGCGCGAGTCCTGCATCGCGCTGCTCGATGCCCATTTCCTGGCGTGGCTCGAGGGCCACGAAGACGACGCGGGAGGTCGTGGCGCGCAGCGGCGCGAGGCGCTCGCCGCGCTGCTTGGCGCGAGCCTGGCCGAGGCCGGCGTGCCGGCCGACCTGCTGCGCTGCTACTGGTACACCAGTCAGCGCAGCCCCGCGGTGGTGGGCGGCCAGATCGTTCGTCAGGTGCTGCCCAAGGACGCCGATGGCGATGCCAGCCTTGTCGTCGCGATGGCCCGCGACCTGCTGCAGCTCGCCCGCAACCATGCCTGCGCGCATGTGCTGATCGCCGCCGACGATGACCGGCTGCTGCCCGCGATCGACGAAGCGCAACTGCACGGGCTGCAGGTGCACCTGCTCGCCGACGACTCGGCCGCTGATCTCGATCAGCTGGCGCGCACCGACCCCTCGTGGGCGACGCTGCTGCGTCATGCCGATCGGCGGGTGGTCGCGCGAGGTCTGGCGCAGCCCGCCGCGGCGGTGGTGGTGCTCGACGACGATGCGATCGATGCCTCGGTGCGCGAATGGTGGGCGGGCGTCGACGAGGCGCAGCGCGAGGAGCTCGCCGCGCTGCTGCCGCGGCACCGGGGGCTGCCCCAGGAGGCCGATCGTCAGCTGCTGCTGCGCCTGAGCCAGCAGCTCGGGCGCTCGCTCGAGCAGGGCGAACGCAAGCGCATGCGCGAGACCGCGCGCGGTCTGCTCGAGTCGGTTCCGCAGGCCGAACTCGACCAGCCCTGAAGGGATCTGCCGGCAGCAGGCTCGCGCCGTCTCGTGTTTCCCAGGAGCCTCCGATGACTCTTCTCGTGACCGGTGGCGCTGGCTTCATCGGTGCCAACTTCGTGCTCGACTGGCTTGCGGGCCACAGCGAGCCGATCGTCAATCTCGACAAGCTCACCTACGCGGGCAATCGTCAGAACCTCGCGAGTCTCGAGGGCCGCGCCGAGCATGTGTTCGTGCATGGCGACATCGGCGACGCCGAGCTGGTGGCCGCGCTGCTCGCCCGGCACCGGCCGCGCGCGGTGCTCAATTTCGCCGCCGAATCCCACGTCGACCGCTCGATTCACGGGCCGGGCGAATTCATCCAGACCAACATCGTCGGCACCTTCCGCCTGCTCGAGTGCGTGCGCGCGCATGTCGCAGGTCTGCCGCAGGGCGAGCGCGAGCTCTTCCGCTTCCTGCATGTGTCCACCGACGAGGTCTACGGATCGCTCGCCCCCGACGAGCCGGCCTTCACCGAGACGCACCGCTACCAGCCCAACAGCCCCTACTCGGCGAGCAAGGCGGCAAGCGACCATCTGGTGCGCGCCTATCACCATACCTACGGGCTGCCGGTCCTCACCACCAATTGCTCGAACAACTACGGGCCCTACCACTTTCCCGAGAAACTGATCCCGCTGGTGATCCACAACGCGCTGGCCGGCAAGCCGCTGCCGGTCTACGGCGATGGCCGGCAGGTGCGTGACTGGCTCTACGTCGGCGATCACTGCTCGGCCATCCGCCGTGTTCTCGAAGCGGGACGCCCCGGCGAGGTCTACAACATCGGCGGCTGGAACGAGAAGGCCAATATCGAGGTGGTCCACACCCTTTGCGACATCCTCGACGCGCTGAGTCCGCGCGCCGACGGCGCGTCGTATCGGGCGCAGATCAGCTTCGTCAGGGACCGGCCCGGACATGACCGGCGTTACGCGATCGACGCCTCGCGCCTGCGGCGCGAACTCGGCTGGCAGCCGGCCGAGAGCTTCGAGACCGGCATCCGCAGGACGGTGCGCTGGTACCTCGACAATCAGGCTTGGGTGGCCAACGTGACCAGTGGCGCCTACCGCCAGTGGGTCAGCACCCAGTACGGGGCGGCGACATGAACATCGTGCTTACCGGGGCCGAGGGGCAGCTCGGTTTCGAGCTTCAGCGCGCGCTCGCCCCGCTGGGCGATGTGCGCGCGCTGGATCGTGCCGCCTGCGATCTCGCCGATGCGGACGGTCTTCGCGAGCGGCTTCGAGCCCTCGAGCCCGCCATCATCGTGAACGCCGCGGCCTATACCGCGGTCGATCGCGCCGAGTCCGACGAATCCGCCGCCACGGCCGTGAACGCGCTCGCGCCCGGGGTGATCGGCGAGATCGCCGCGGCCTACGGCGCGCCGGTGCTGCACTTTTCCACCGACTACGTGTTCGACGGTCGGCTCGATCGACCCTACCGGGAGACCGACGCGGTCGAGCCCCAGAGCGTCTACGGTCGCACCAAGCTCGACGGCGAGCGATCGCTCGCCGCGGCCAACCCGCGGCACTGGGTGCTGCGCACGAGCTGGGTGGTCGGCGCCCGCGGCGGCAACTTCGCCCGCACGATGCTGCGGCTGGCCGCCGAGCGGGAAAGCCTGCGTGTCGTGGCCGACCAGATCGGCGCGCCCACCTCAGCGGCGCTCCTCGCCGATCTCGGCGCGCACCTGCTTCGCCAGTGGCAGTGCCGCGGCGACGAAGGCGCTGCCTGGGGCCTCTATCACGCGACCGCCTCGGGCCACACCAGCTGGTTCGAGTACGCGCGTTTCGTGCTGGCGCAGGCCCGAGCCGCCGGCCGGCCCCTGAAGGCGGGGCCCGACGATGTTCACCCGATCACCACCGCGCAGTACCCGACGCCCGCGCGCCGGCCCGCCAACTCGCGCCTCGACTGTTCCCGATTCGAGCGCACCTTCGGCCTGCGCCTGCCGCCCTGGCAGGAGGGGGTCGGACACGTGCTTCGACAGATCCTCTGACGGCACCCCAGGAACCCCAAGCGATGAGCTCTCCGACCGCGCGCCGCGGCATCATCCTCGCCGGTGGCTCCGGCACCCGCCTGTACCCGGTCACGCAGGCGGTGTCCAAGCAGCTGATGCCGGTCTACGACAAACCGATGATCTACTACCCGCTCACCACGCTGATGCTCGCCGGCATCCGCGAGGTGCTGGTGATCTCCACGCCGCACGACACGCCGCGCTTCGCCGAGCTGCTCGGCGACGGTTCGCAGTGGGGCATGAGCATCCAGTACGCGGTTCAGCCCTCGCCCGACGGGCTGGCACAGGCCTTCATCATCGGGCGCGACTTCGTCGGCGACCGGCCGAGCGCGCTGATCCTTGGCGACAACATCTTCTACGGTCACGACCTCGTGCGCCAGCTGGTCAGCGCCGATCAGCGACCGACCGGCGCGACCGTTTTCGCCTATCGGGTTCACGACCCCGAACGCTACGGCGTGGTCGAGTTCGATGCCGCGCAACGCGCGATCAGCATCGAGGAAAAGCCCGCCCGGCCTCGCAGCCACTACGCGGTCACGGGCCTCTACTTCTATGACCGCCAGGTCTGCGACATCGCCGCGCAGATCCGTCCGTCGGCGCGCGGCGAACTCGAGATCACCGACGTCAACCGACGCTATCTCGAGATGGGCCAGCTCGACGTCGAGATCATGGGGCGCGGTTACGCATGGCTCGACACAGGCACCCACGACAGCCTTCTCGAGGCGGCGAGCTTCATCGCGACGCTGCAGAAGCGCCAGGGCCTGATGGTGGCCTGCCCCGAGGAAATCGCCTACGCTCAGCACTGGATCGATGCCGCGCAGGTGCGGGCGCTGGCCGCGCCGCTGGTCAAGAACGGCTACGGACGCTACCTGCTCGGCCTGCTGGGCTGACGCCATCCGGAGACGATCGATGCCCTACACCGTCACCCCGACCGCGCTGCCTGAGGTGCTCGTGCTGGAGCCCAGGGTCTTCGGCGATGACCGCGGCTTTTTCTACGAGAGTTTCAACCGCCGCGATTTCGCCGCGGCCACGGGGCTCGACCCCGATTTCGTGCAGGACAACCACAGCCGCTCGGTGCAGGGGGTGCTGCGCGGCCTGCACTACCAGATCCGCCATCCGCAGGGCAAGCTCGTGCGGGTGGTGCAGGGGGCGGTCTTCGACGTGGCGGTCGACCTGCGTCGCTCCTCGCCGCGCTTCGGGCAGTGGGTGGGGGTGGAGCTGTCGGCATCCAACCGGCGCCAGCTCTGGGTGCCACCGGGCTTCGCCCACGGTTTCGTCGTGACCTCGGAGTCGGCCGAGTTCCTCTACAAGACCACCGACTACTGGTTCCCCGAGCACGAGCGCAGCCTGCTGTGGTCCGATCCGGCCGTGGGTGTGCGCTGGCCGCTCGCTGGCGAGCCGCGAGTGGCGGCCAAGGACGCCGCTGGCCTGCCGCTCGGTCGCTGCGAATGCTTCGACTGAAACGTCGACGGGACGCGGTCTGGCGTCTCGCCTTCCTGATCTCGCTGCTGTCGATCGCGGTGCTCTCGTTGCTGCCCGCGCCCGAGGCGCTTCCCTCCACCGGTTGGGACAAGAGCAATCATCTGCTCGGTTACGCCCTGCTTGGCGCGCTGGCGCGGCAGGGCTGGCCGCGCACGCCGGCATGGCGGCAGTTCGCGGGCCTGCTGATCTGGGGCGCGCTGATCGAAGTGCTGCAGGCGCGCACCGGCTATCGGTACGCCGAGTGGGGCGATGTGGTTGCCAACGGGCTGGGGGCTGCGCTCGGGGCAGTTCTGATCGAGAGCGCGCGAAGGCTGTTTCGTCGTTGAGCCCCGGCGTGGCGTGGCGCGACACCCGTCGCGCGGCTGCGGCGCCCCGCAAGCGGAACGCCCGCGTTGACCCCGGGGGCGAACGCCAACAGAATCGGATCGCCGGACCATGAATCCGGCGTCAGGCAGCCCACGCACGAGCCGGCTCGAGCCGGCCACTCGGAGAACACCCATGGATTCGAACAAGCCTCGCTTCGGCCGTCGTACGGTTGTCAAGGCGGCCGCCGGCGTGCTCGCGGCACCCGCGATCGTGCGCGCGCAGTCGCGCTGGAAGCCCGACAAGCCGATCACGATCTACAACCCCTTCGCCGCGGGCGGCGTTACCGACCTGCAGCTGCGCTACATGGCCGACAAGGTCTCGCGCATGCTCGGCCAGCCGGTTCTGGTCGAGATCAAGGCCGGCGCTGCCGGTACCCTCGCGCCCGCGCAGCTGATGTCGGCCAAGCCCGATGGCCACCAGCTCGCCTGCATGAGCATCAACAGCCTGCGCTACCCGCACTACCAGCAGGTGTCCTGGCATCCGCTGCGCGACTTCGTCTACGTGACCGGGCTGTCGTCGTACACGATGGGCATCGTCGTGCGCGCGGACGCGCCCTGGAAGACGATCGAAGACCTGATCGCCGCCGGCAAGCGCGAGCCCGAGAAGTACACCTATGGCACCAGCGGCGTCGGCGGCAGTGGCAACCTGATGATGATCGAGGTCGATCAGTCGCACGGCGCGAAGTTCACCCACGTGCCCTTCAAGGGCGGCGCCGAATGGACCCAGGCCCTGCTCGCCGGTCACATCAACTTCCTGGCCGATGCCGCGCAATGGGCGCCCTTCGTCGACGACGGCAAGTTCCGGATCCTCGCGATGGCCACCGAGCAGCGCGTGGCCAAGTACGCCAGCGTGCCCACGCTGATGGAGCGCGGTGTCAACGTCATCGCGCACAGCCCCTACGGACTGGTCGCGCCCAAGGACACTCCGATGGGGATTGTCCAGACCATTCACGAGGCCTTCGCCGAGGTCTCCAACGACCCTGGCCTGCTGCAGCTGCTCGACCGCTACCTGCAGGTGCCCTGGAAACGCGACCCGGCCCAGTACCGCGCCTATGCCGAGAACTACTTCAACACCATCAAGCCGCTGCTGATCAAGGCCGGCCTCGCCAAGGCCTGAGCGCTGCCACCATGAGCCTTGCCATCTCCCACGAAGGGCGCATCGCGCTGGTCACCGGCGGCAGCCGCGGCATCGGCCGTGCGATCGCCCTGCGCCTGGCGCAGGCCGGCGCCGATGTCGCCATCAACTACCGCCGCGACGAGGCAGCGGCCGCCGAGACGGTGGCCGCCATCCAGGCGCTGGGCCGCAAGGCCCGCGCGTACCCGGCCTCGGTCGAATCCCGCGACGACGCGCACCGCCTCGTGCAGGCGGTGCTCGCCGACTTCGGCGCCGTTCACGTGCTCGTCAACAACGCCGGCATCAGCAGCCGCGGCCAGAGCGTCGTCGACACCGATCCGGGCGAGCCCGAGCGGGTGATGGGCGTGCATGTCTGGGGCCCGTTCCACCTCTGCCAGGCGCTGATCCCGTCGATGCGCGGCCACGGTCGTGCCGACATCGTCATGATCTCGAGCGTCGCCACCCGGCGCTACGCCGCCAACGGCGCGCCGTATTCGATGGCCAAGGCCGCGATGGAGGCGCTCGCGCTCACGCTGGCCAAGGAGGAGCGGCGGCACGGCATCCGCACCCACATCGTCAGCCCCACGCTCACCGACACCGAGATGGGGCGCCGGCTGGCGAAGGCGCGTGGCAGCGCCGACATCCGCTCGCTCGACGCCGGCTCGCCCTTCGGGCGGGTCAGCGTCCCCGAGGATGTCGCGGCGGTGGTCGCCTTCCTCGCCTCCGACGCCAACCCCTATGTGAATGGCCAGAACATTGCCGTCGATGGCGGCGGGGCCTGAACCAGGAGATCCGCGATGACTTCCCGCAGACAGCTGATGCTCGCCAGTGCCGGCGCGCTCGCCGCCCCGTGGCCGCTGGCCGCAGGCGCGCAGCCCGCGTGGCCTGCCCGGCCGGTCCGCTTCATCATGCCCTACGCGCCGGGCGGCAGCTCCGAGATCCTGGCGCGGCCGATCGCCCAGGAGCTCACGAAGAACCTCGGCCAGCCGGTCGTCATCGACTTCAAGCCGGGTGGTGGCACGACCATCGGTGCCGATCTCGTCGCAAAGTCCCAACCCGACGGCTACACGCTGGTGATGATGCTGTCGGCGCACGCGATCAACGCCACGCTGATGCCCAAGCTGCCCTACGACACGGTGAAGGACTTCGCGCCGATCACGCTCGCGGCCACGCTGCCGCTGGTGGTGGTGGTGCCGGCGCAGTCGCCAGTGCGCAGCTTCCAGGAGCTGGTCGCCGCGGCGCGGGCGCGCCCCGGCAAGCTGACCTTCGCGTCGGCCGGTCCGGGCAACACCAGCCACCTGTCGGTCGAGTACCTGAAGTCGCAGCTCGGCCTGGACATGATCCATGTGCCCTACAAGGGCAGCGGGCCGGCGATCATCGGCCTGCTTGGTGGCGAGGTCGACTTCATGTTCGATTCGCTGTCCTCGTCGCTGCCGCAGATTCGCGGTGGCAAGCTGCGGGCCATCGCGATGGCTTCGGCCCGACGCTCCCGCATCCTGCCCGAGGTGCCCACGGTCGCCGAGCAGGGCGTTCCGGGCTTCGATGTCTCGGTCTGGTACTCGGTGCTGGCCGCGGCCGCCACGCCCGCGCCGATCGTGCAGCGGCTGCACGCCGAGTTCCTGCGGGCGATGCGCGCCCCCGAGGTCAAGGAGAAGATCGAGGGCTACGGCTACGACATCGTCGGCATGACGCCCGCCGAGACCGATGCCTTCATCCGGTCCGAGATCGTTCGCTGGGGCAAGGTGGTCAAGGAGTCGGGCGCGACGGTGAACTGATGCCTGCCGGCTGCGCCCCCAGCCCGGGGTGCGGCCCTCCCCTCGCGCGCGGCTCACCAGCCGCGCGCGCGGTGCGCTCAGCGGTCGGCGAGGTTCATCGTACGTCCGAGTTCGCGGTAGCGCGCGAACTCCGACTCGATGTGCCTGCGCAGCTGCTCTCCGCTGCCGGCGACCGTCTCGGCACCCCCGGTGCGGTCGTTGTAGGCTGCGAATTCCGGTGATCGGATGATGTCGATCAGCTGGGCCTCGACGCGCTGGGCCACCGCCTCGGGCGTGCGCGCCGAGATGCCATAGCCCACCCAGACCATCAGCTCGAAGGGCACACCCAGCTCGCGCGCGGTGGGCACATTGGGCAGCATCCGGTGGCGGGTCGGGCTGGTCATCGCCAGCGGCCGCAGCTTGCCGGCCTCGATCAGCGGCATCGCGCCGCCGTGGTCGGTGATCGCGATGTCGATCTCGCCGGCGATGACGTCGTTGTTGGCCTGAGCGGCGCCCTTGTAGGCCACGTGAATGAACTCCGCGCCGGTCGCCTTCTGCAGCGATAGTCCGCCGATCCGGTAGTGATGACCGTAATTGGACATCTTCACCGTGCCCGGCTTCGCGCGGGCCTCGGCGATCAGGTCGTTGAGGCTTCTGAATCGCGAGCTGGCGCCCGTGACGATCACCGAGTAGCTGCGCGACTGGAAGGCCACCGGCCGCACGTCGCGTAACGGTTCGTAGGGCGTCTCGGGCCGCAGCAGCGGCGTGAGCACCATCGGCGACGGCGTGATGTACATGATGGTGTGGCCGTCGGGCGGCGCCGCGAGGAGCGCCTGCACGGCGATCACGCCGTCGCCGCCCGGCCGGTTCTCGACCGTGGTGGCCTGTCCGGTGATCTTGCTCAGCCGCTCGGCGACGAAGCGAGTGCCGGTATCGGCGCCGCTGCCCGGGCCCAGCCCGACGATGAAGCGGACGGGCTTGGTGGGGAAGGCGGTCTGGGCGCGGGCGAGGCCGGGCAGCGTCAGGCCGCCGAGGCTGGCCGCCGCGCCGGCGAGTAGGCGTCGTCTCATGGGATGTTCTGCGCGAATCGGTGTACGGTGGGGCGCTGGGGTGGGTCTCACTGGTCGAAGACGATCACGTTGCGCGACACCCCGCCGCGCTTGAGCGCCTCGAAGCCCTCGTTGATCTGCCCGAGCTTCAGCCGCCCGGAGATCAGTTCGTCGAGGTGCAGCCGGCCCTGCTGGTAGAACTGGATCAGCCGCGGCATGTCGATGCGGAAGTGGTTCGAGCCCATCGCCGAACCCTGCATGCGGCGCTCGCGCAGGAAGTCGGGGCCGTGCAGCTCGATCTTCGTGCCCCACGGGATCATGCCGATGATGGTCGCGGTGCCGCCCTGGCGCAGCATCGCGAAGCACTGCTCGGCGGTCTGCTTCAGGCCGATGCACTCGAAGGCGTCGTGAACGCCGCCCTGCGTCATCTCGATCACGCGCTTGGCGACGTCGTCGGAGGCGAGCAGCCCATCGGTGGCGCCGAAGGTCTTCGCGAGCTCGAGCTTGGCGGGGTCCTTGTCGATCGCGATGATCCGGCCGGCGCCCGCGATCGCCGCGCCGTTGACCGCAGCCAGGCCGATGCCGCCGCAACCCACCACCGCCACGTTCGAGCCGGGCTGCACCTTCGCGGTGTGGAAGACCGCGCCCACGCCGGTCATCACCCCGCAGCCGATCAGCGCGGCGAGGTCGAGCGGCATCTCGGGCGTGACCTTCACGAGCGCGTGCTCGTGGACCAGCATCTGTTCGGCGAACGACGAAAGGTTCAGGTACTGGTTCAGGTGCTGGCCCTTCCAGCGCAGCCGCTTCGCGGCGCCCGGGGGCATCTTGACCTCGAGGTTCGAGCAGATCGACATGCGGCCGGTCAGGCAGTACTCGCAGTGGCCGCAGAACACCGACAGGCAGGTGATGACATGGTCGCCCGGCTTCACATAGGTCACGTCGCGGCCCACGGCCTCGACGATGCCCGCGGACTCGTGGCCGAGCACCGCAGGCACGGGCCAGGGCCACTTGCCCTCGATGAAGTGCAGGTCGCTGTGGCAAAGGCCGGCGGCGGCGGTTCGAATCAGCACCTCGCGCGACCCTGGCTTGTCGATCTCGACATCCTCGATCGTCAACGGCTCGTTGGGGGCGTGGAAGACGGCGGCTTTCATCGGATTCTCCTGGCGTCGGGGCGGGCGTTCAGCCGTAGATCTCGGGGTTGACGGTGTGCTCGCGGTTGGGGCGGCCGTCGAGCACCCCGATGACATTGCGCATCGCGGTCTCGGCCATCCGGTTGAAGGCCTCGGTCGTCACGCCGGCCATGTGGGGGGCGGCGATCACGTTGGGCAGGACGAGCAGCGGGTTGTCGAGCTCGCAGGGCTCGGAGGCGAACACGTCGAGCCCGGCGCCGCGCAGGTGACCGTCACGCAGCGCCTGCGCGAGCGCGGCCTCGTCGACGATGCCTCCGCGGGCGGTGTTGATCAGCACGGCGCCGCGCTTCATCCGCGCGATGCGTGCCGCATCGAACAGCCCGATGGTCTCGGGCGTCTTCGGACAGTGGATCGACACATAGTCGGCCTGTGCGATCGCCTCGTCGAGATCGGGCGCGGGCGTGGCGCCAGCTTGCCGGATGCTGTCCTGCACCACGTGCGGGTCGTGGACCAGCGTGTCCATCTCGAGCGCGACGCAGCGGCGCGCCATCCGCCCGCCGATGCGCCCGAAGCCGACGATCACCACGCGCTTGCGGTAGAGGTCCGACGGAAAGGCCGCGAAGCGCGCGCCCCAGTTGTGGTTGCGCACCATCGCGTCGAGCTCGCCGATGCGCTTGGCGAAGGCGAACATGAAGGCGAGCGCCTGCTCGGCCACCGACACCGAGTTGGCCACGCCGGTGATCATCAGCGGGATGCGGCGCCGGGTGAGCGCCGGCACGTCGATCGTGTCGTAGCCCACGCCGATGCGCGCGACCACCTTCAGGTTCGGGGCGGCGTCGAGCTCCGGGTCGGCGATCGGCGTGAGGCCCAGCACGGCGCCGTGGGCGCCGGCGAGGCGCTCGCGAAATGCCGACTGGGTGATCGAGAGCGGAAAGCGCTCGAGCACGATGTCGCTGCGGTCGGCGACCGGTCGCAGACCGTCGGGCGCGAGGTTCTCGGGAATCAGGATCACGTGGGGCATGTCGGTCTCGGCAGGCAGTTGGGAGGCGACCCGCGGTTTCAGCCGCGGTAGGCGAGGTAGGCCAGGCCCGCCACGACGGCGGCGATCAGCAGCTTCTGCCAGGCGGGCATGGCGACATCGGCGAAGGGATCGATCAGCGAGCGACGCGCGCCCGGGGGCAGCTGGGCAAGGCCGGTCAGCGAGGCGCCGAAGGGCAGGTTGATGCGGGCCCGGGTATTGACCGCCCAGCCGTTGGCATCGAGCAGCGGCCCGAGGTTGCGCTGGCGCAGCTTGAACCAGGCGAGCAGCATCGATGGGCCCGAGATCAGCAGCACCACGCCGGCGAGGACCAGCGGCATCTTCCAGGCCGGCAGGGCCAGGAAGGCACCGACGATGGCCGCGAGAGCGGTGCCGAGCGCGCCGAGCGCAAGGCCCATCGCGGCGAAGATGCCGGCGAACTTCGCGATGTCGAAGGCCGGCGACGGCGCGGGGGGCGCAGGAGCCTTGCCGGGCGCGGCCGCGGGTGGCGGGGGCGCTGTCGCCGCGGTGGTCGCGCTTTTCTCGGCCCCCGCGATGCCGGCCGCCGCGCGGGCGTCGATGGCCTTGTCCTGCGCGCTGGCGAACTTGAGCACCTGCTCGCCGATCATGCGCGCGATGCGCCGGTAGGGTGACCAGAAGGCCTGCCTGACGCTGATCGGGTTGGGCACGATCCGGGTGACACTTGCCTGCCAGTCGCGGCCGTCACGGTCGTAGAACACGCCGTTGCGCCCCGGCACCATCATCTCGTCGACCTCGCCACCGGTCATCGCGGCGACGATCGTGATCGGGTCCTCGCCGGCGCGGGTGCACTGGCAGTAGACCAGGAAGGTGCCGGAAAGGCCGGCCATCGTGGCGTGGCGGGCGGCATCACCCACCTTCAGGCACAGCTCGCAGCTGCGCTGATCGATGTAAAGCGTGCCCGCCTGGAAAATCGCCTTGCGCTCGCGCCCGTAGAAGTCGGCGAGATTCACGAAGTTGCGCAGCAGCGTCACCAGGTCGCGGCGCAGCCGCAGCAGCCGTTCGAGCGCCTCGATCTGCGCGGCGGCGGTATCGGCGCCGTCGTCGCGGGCGATCAATTCGGCCAGCCGCGATTGCGCGTCGCTCGCCAGCCAGGCACGCAGCGCACCGACCTCGAGCGCAGCCACCGGGGTGTCCGGTCGATCCGCCTGCCACGCGCGCCACGCCTCCAGCCGCGCCGCGATCGCGCGCCATTGCGCGAAATCGAGCTCGTCGGTGGGGCCGAGCAGCGGATCGACGACACGCTCGCGCAGCGCCGCCACCGCGTCGCGCCAGGCCGGGTTCACCGCGCCGGCGAGCGGCAGCCGTGCATCGGGCGCGATACGCGCCAGCGGCAGCGCGGCCACGCCCGCGGCATCGGCCGACAGCGTGGTGGTCGCCAGTCCGGCATAGGCCTCGGGCGCCGGATTCAGCGCATCGCGTGCTCCCGTGTCGAAGGCGGCGAGCTGACAGCGCGTGAAGAAATCCTCGACCTTGGCGCGCACCGCATCGAAGGCTGCGACCGCATCCGCGGTGGCGGCACCAAGGGTCAGGATGCCGGCCTGGTCGCCTTCAGCCCGCGCATGCCAGTCGGACACGGCCGCGGCGCCCTGCGCGAAAGCCTCGAGCGCGGCGGCATCGATGCCCGGCCGACCGCTTCGGTCTTCCTTCGCACCCAGGCAGGCCGCGATGGTCGCGATCGACTCCGCAAGCCGTGCGTCGTCGGTGATCTCGGCCGGGATCACGCCGTCGCCGTTGAAGTGGCCGGGTTCGTAGAGTTTTGTCGGGTCGGCGAGATCGGCGAGCGCGATCCGGGCGTCGTCGGGGCGCCCGAGATAGACCAGCACCTGCCTGGCGGTCGCAAGCAGCTGCGCACCTTCGTCGTCATCCTCGCGGATGGACGCCAGCGGCAGGTCGTCGCCGACCTCGAACAGCATCTGAGGATCGCGCAGGACCTTGCAAACCCACGCGACGGCCGCCTGCACATCGGTGGCCCGCACGCGGCCTTCGCCGCCGCGGTCGAGGAGCTGCAGCGTTCGGGCGTCGAATTCGAGCCCCGCGCTGGGGCAGGCCAGCACGGCCCAGAGTTTCAGGTCGAGCGAGCCGAGGTGGCGAAGATCGTCGGCGTCGGTCAGGCGTACCTGATCGAAGCCGCCGGATCGGAAGAACTGCCAGGCATGAGCGGCTCGAGCGTCGGGCATGGCGGGCCTCGTCGGTGGGCCGGCAGGCCCGCAGGGCGCTGCCGGCGGCAGCGCATCGATGCGGATGATAAACGCGGGCACCGACCCCCGGCCGGTGCCGCCACGCTCATTTCGATCCGGACCCGGCTGCGTCCCTGAAGAGGTTCTCGAGCGACTTGTCGTCCTCGTCCTGGTCGCGTTCCTCGGTGATCGGGATCTGCACCTTGTCGAGATCGACGACCATCGGCTTGTCGAGGAATACCGTGACGGTCTGCGGCACGAAGATCACGATCGCGACCAGCACCAGCTGCAGCACCACAAAGGGTATCGATCCCAGATAGATGTCGCGGGACTCCACCTTGCGTGGCAGCGCTCCGTTCTTGTAGAGCGTGTCGGAGATGCCCCGCAGGTAGAAAAGCGCGAACCCGAAGGGCGGGTGCATGAAGCTCGTCTGCATGTTCACGCAGAGCATCACGCCGAACCAGATCAGGTCGATTCCCATCTTGTGAGCGACCGGGCCGAGCATCGGCAGGATGATGAACGCGATCTCGAAGAAATCGAGGAAGAAGGCGAGGAAGAAGATGAAGATGTTGACGGCGATCAGGAATCCCACCTGGCCGCCGGGAAGCCCGCCCAGCATGTGCTCGATCCACAGGCCGCCGTCGACGCCCTGGAAGACGAGCGAGAAGATCCGCGACCCGATCAGGATGAACACCACCATCGCCGTGATGCGCATCGTGCCCAGCGAAGCCTCGCGTACCAGGGCCCAGGTGAGGCGCCCGTGCATCGCGGCCAGCACGAAGGCCCCGACCGCGCCCATCGCGCCGGCCTCGGTGGGCGTGCAGATTGCCCTGGTGATGCCGGGCAGGCCGCCCATGCTGCCCAGCACCGCGAAGATCAGGACGGCCGAGGGAATGATGCCGCGCAGACATTTACCCCAGAGTGCCCAGCCGCGCAGCGTGCGAGCTTCCGGCGGCAGGCCCGGCAGGTGCGAGGGCCGCAGGCGGGTCAGCACGAAGGTGTAGGCCGCGAAGATCAGCACCTGGAGCACCGAGGGCCCCCAGGCGCCCTTGTACATGTCGCCCACCGACTTGCCGAGCTGGTCGGCCATCACCACCAGCACCAGCGACGGCGGCACCAGCTGCGTGATCGTGCCCGACGCGGCAAGCACGCCGGTCGCATAGCGCATGTTGTAGCCGTAGCGCATCATGATCGGCAGCGAGATCATCGCCATCGCGATCACCTGGCCCGCAACGGTGCCGGTGATCGCGCCCAGGATGAATCCCACGATGATCACCGAGTAGCCGAGGCCGCCGCGCAGCGGCCCGAAGAGCTGGCCCATCGAGTCGAGAAGGTCTTCGGCCAGGCCGCACTTCTCGAGGATCGCGCCCATCAGTGTGAAGAAGGGAATCGCCAGCAGCAGGTCGTTGGACAGCACGCTGAAGATATTCAGCGGCAGGTTGCCCATGAAGGCTGCCGGGAACCAGCCGGCCTGGATCGCGATGAAGCCGCAGACCAGGCCGAGTGCCGCGAGCGAGAAAGCCACCGGGAAGCCGATCAGCATGATGATGATCAGCCCGGCGAACATGACCGGGGCAAAGTTCTCGGCGGTCACTGGAGTGGCCTTTCGTAGTGCATGTCCATCTCGTGGACGTCCAGCAGCCAGCCGATGCGCTTGACGATCTCCGCGAGACCCTGCAGCAGCAGCAGCGCCAGGCCCAGCGGGATGGTCGCGGTGACCGGCCAGCGAACCAGGCCTCCCGCGTTGCTCGAGCGCTCGCCGGACATGAACTGGTCGACGAACATCGGCCACGACAGCCACAGGATCAGCACCGCCATCGGCAACAGGAACAGGGTCAGCCCCATCAGGTCGACAAGCACCTTCACGCGCGCCGGATAGCGGGCATAGAGCAGGTCGACGCGGACATGCTCGTTGACGCGCAGCACCTGTGCGGCGCCGAACATCACGCAGGCGGCGAACAGGTACCACTGGATCTCGAGATAGGCGTTCGACGAGTAGTCGAAGCCGTAGCGAACGAAGGCGTTGGCCGCGCTGACGAAACAGGCGGCGAAGACCGCCCATTTCGCGATCACGGCGAAACCGTCGTTGAGAGCGTCGATAGCCCTGGCAAGGGCCAACAGGGACTTCACGGGCGGATCCTCGGAAGCCCCGACACATGGCCGGCGAAGGCGCCAGCCGCGTACGCCCGGGGCCGGGGACGCTAGCGGAGAGACGGCGGGATCACCAGGGAACGCTGCAGTGCGCAAGGCTAACGCAGGTGATGACCATACGCATATCAGGGTTTACCCGGCTCGTCGGCCGCGTACCGATTCCGCCACCGGATGCGCCCGGCGAGTGCGAGTGCTCGGCGGCGGAACGCCGGCCGCTGGCAGGCCTGTCGACCACTGTCTATCATCGATGCGCCGGGTGCCCGCGCTAGCGCACGCGGCCGTTTCCGTCGTTTCTCATCCGTGCCGAGGTCCCATGACTGCCGCCATCCGCATCGACCCGGCCACCGGCCTGAAGTGCTTCGACACCCGTGCGGCGAAGGCCAGCGACCGCATCCGCGGGCAGGGCTACTCCGCGGTCGTCGACGACGCCTACAAGGTGCTGCCTCCGGCGCCGCCCGGCGCGGTCTTCGATGCCGAGGAACAGGCGAAATACCGCGCCTTCAAGGAGGCTCGCCGCGGCGCGGCCGACTACATGGCGATGGAAGGCGAGTTCGCCCGCTACCTTCAGGATGTCTATTCGGCCCCGCCGGTGGCGCGCGAACGCCTTGATGACGCCTGCGAGGTGCTCGTGGTGGGCGCGGGATTCGGTGGCCTGCTGCTGTGGCACAAGCTGCGCGCGGCGGGTTTTCGCGACGTGCGCTTCTGCGAGAAGGGGGGCGACGTCGGCGGCACCTGGTACTGGAACCGCTATCCGGGCATCGCCTGCGATGTCGAGTCCTACAGCTACCTGCCGCTGCTCGAGGAAATGGGTTACTTCCCGACCATGAAGTTCGCCTCGGGCTTCGAGATCCTCGAGTACTGCCAGACGATCGCCGAGCGCTCGGGCTTCTATGACCGGTGCCTGTTCCATACCACGGTGGAGCGCACCGACTGGGACGAGGCGAGCGGCTGCTGGATCGTCCGTACCGATCGCGGCGACTGCATGCGCGCGCGCTTCGTCGTGCTGGCCAACGGCATTCTCACCACGCCCAAGCTCGCGCGCATCGAGGGCATGGAGCGGTTCCGCGGACGCTCGTTCCACACGTCGCGCTGGGATTACTCCGTCGACCTTGCCGGCAAGCGGATCGGCATCATCGGTACCGGAGCCACCGCGGTGCAGGTCATCCCGGAGCTGGCCAAGGTGGCCGGTGAGCTCGTGGTGTTCCAGCGCACGCCCTCGACCATCGACGTGCGCGACCAGCGCGCCACCACTCCCGAGGAGATCGCGGCATGGTCGCAGGAACCCGGATGGGCGCGTGCGCGCCGTACGCGCCTGGCGCAGATCAGCTCCGGGCGCGCGGCACTGCAGGGCAACGACGACTTTCTGGCGGGACGGGTCGCCGATTTCAAGGAACGCAAGCAGCACACGCGCGAACTCGCCCCGCAGGAACTCATCGCGCGGCAGCTCGAGACCAATTTCCGGATCATGGAGCAGATCCGGGCCCGGGTGGATGCCATCGTCAAGGATCCGAAGACCGCGGCGGCGCTCAAGCCCTATTACCCCTACGGCTGCAAGCGCCCGACCTTCCACGATGAATTCCTGCCCGCCTTCAACCTGCCTCACGTGCGGCTCGTCGATACCGCGCCGCTCGGTGTTTCGCTGATCAACGAGCGCGGGGTCGTGCACGACGGTGTCGAATATCCGCTCGACGTCCTGATCTACGCCACCGGTTTCCAGTGGATGGCCACCGCAACCTTCAACATGATCACCGGCCGAGGTGGCCGCACGCTGCGCGAGAAATGGCAGTCCGGGGGCGTGCGCACCTTCCTCGGGCTGCACAGCCACGGATTCCCGAACCTTTTCATCATGTCCGGCCCGCAGGGCGGGGGCGGTCAGTTCAATTTCATCATGGGTCTCGAGTCGCATACCGACTACGTGACCTGGATGCTTTCCACGCTGCGCGAGCGTGGCGCCTCGGTGGTCGACATCCGCCGCGAACCCGAGGAAGCCTACGCGGCGCATTGCCGCGAAGCCGATCTGATGACCCGTCCGCTGCGCGACTGCCTTTCCTATTACAACGGCGAGGGCAATGCCGAGCCCGGCAGCCTGGCCTATTACGGCGGCCCGCGAAAGTGGCATTCGCTGCGCGAGTCTGCGCAGGCGACGCTGGAGCCCTACGTCTTCGAAACCCGCCCGGCCTGCGCGGCCTGAATCCGCGCCCGCTGATCCCCGCGTTGCCCGATTCGACCCGGCGGCTGATTCCGGTCGATCGGCGGCGAACGGCGGCTTGCCGTTCACGCCTATCATTCGCCCGAGGGGGTTAACGGGGTCTCAGGGGCAGTTCGATGCGGCTGAAGTGGGTGCTCGTTCTGGTGGCTGCGGCCATGTCGGCAGTGATCGCTGGTGGTGGCTGGCTCGCGTGGTATCGCGGGCTCGTCCCGACCGACTTCATCGCTCCGCCAGCGCACGCGCCGCTTCCCTTCAATTTCCAGCGTGCCATTCAGGCCAACCCCGATCTGATCGCGCGCGTCGAGATTCCCTGCTTTTCCCTGCCGATGCATACCGCCGTTGGTGACCGCCACGGCGCGCCCGGCCTCGAGTTTGCGCCCGTGCCCGGGCAGGCCAGCGTCGGCATTCTGCTTGGCGAGGACGGCTCTCCGCCAGAGCGCGCTGCCGCCCTCGAGGTGCTTGCGCGCGCGGGCATCGTCGTTGCAGCCGACGCGCCGATCGATACCGGCAGCCGTGGCATGCGTCCCGGTCGGCTCTACACGCTGGGTTTCGATGGCTGGCGCCAGATGGACGGCGATGGTTGCCTTAACGTGGGTACGCCGGTGCT
>Ga0315900_10002432_pt1 | contig 28414 bp, 15 predicted proteins | sample LakEriMetagenome_FD_203521 | JGI IMG/M metagenome (GOLD analysis project Ga0315900, IMG submission 203521) | Freshwater fungal communities from buoy surface, Lake Erie, Ohio, United States - Buoy 12 MA114 | ecosystem: Environmental > Aquatic > Freshwater > Lake > Lake biofilm | place: USA: Lake...
CGTCAGCACCAGGCGGCCGGTGGCCTCCGCCAGTGCGGAGAGCAGGCGCTCCCTTGTCTTTACGGCATCCTGCTTTTCTTGCTCGAGCAGATGGCGTTCGGTGATGTCGGTGTAGGTCCATAAATGCCCTTTGCCAGTGGTGAAGGGCATGGGGTGGTAGGTGTATTCAAGCACACGCCCGGATCCCAGATGGATGGTGCGCGGTGAACTTGGCATGCCCCGCTGGGCATCGGCACGGAGATCGTCCAGGTAGCCCGTTGGATCGGCCATCCTCACCATGAGTTCCGCGTGCAGTCCATGCGCTCTGCCCTCGTGGGTCGAACGGTCCGCCTCGGTCAGGGCGAATTGCTCCACCAGCGCGGCATTGGTCAGGAGCAAACGGCCCAGGGGGTCCTCCATCAGCAAGCCCGCCCCCATGCTCTCCATCACTTGCGACAGCTGGTCGGTGGATAGTTGCAGGGCCTGGAGCAACCGGTGATGCTCGCTCATGTCCCGGTAACTGAAGACGTTCACCTTGGACCCGTCGGCCAGGTCCACGGGTACGAAATCGCGTTCGATGATCCGACCATCCTTCAGGTGGAGAAGATCCCCTGAGGCCGGCTTGCGGCCGTGCTTCAGTTCATGGGTGCGGGCCAGGAAGGCCTCCGGGTCGCACATCAGGTGCGCGAAGTCCGCTGTGGCCCTCACGCAGTCAATGCCGATGAGGTCGCTCGGGGAACACGTTGCTCCGAAGATGGCACATAGGGCGTTGTTGGCGAGGTGGAGCCGGCCATCGAGGTCCACCACGATCCCATTATTCAAAGACGCCACCACACCATCCAGCAGCTCCTTGGTGCCCTGCACCTCCTGTTCCAATCGCTCACGGTCCGTGATGTCGCGGTGTATCCACAGGTGACCAATTGAACGGTCCTTGAGCTCCACCGGTGTGTAGTCGCGTTCCAGGATGCGTCCATCCTTCAGGGGGATGCGGTCGCCCTCCACCGGCCGGCGTTCGGACAGGCGTTGCTGGATGGTGCGCAGGAAGGTCTCGGGGTCCTCCACCAGCCGGTCGGAATCGGGTCCAAGGAGCTCGCTGGAACGATGGCCGATGAGCTCCTCGGGCTGCCTGTCCACAAGGGCACAGAACCCGGGGTTCGCCAACTGGATGATGTTGTGTTCATCCTCGAGCATCAAGGCCTGGTTGAGGCTTTGCAGCAGGGCCGTCATACGTTCTTCCGACTCCGCCAGCCGCTGCTCCGTTCGCCTCATCATGGTCACGTCCGTGACCACACCCACGAGGCGGATGGGCAGACCCTGGTCATCCCGCTCCAACACGCGGCCACGGTCCATCACCCAACGCACGCGCCCGTCATATCCCTGGATGGGATATTCCAAGCTGTGCTTCTCGATCGAACCCTTCCGGTACGCTCCACCACGCTCAAGCAGTTCATGCGCTGTGGCGGCCGGCACTCGTTCCAGCCAATCCTGCGGCCCGGGCTTGGGTGCCCCATCCGGCAGACCGAGAAGCCGCTCCAACCCGGGCCCCCAGTGCGCCTCCATGGTGCGCAGGTCCATCTCCCACACCCCATCCCCGGTGCCCCGCAGGGCCTTGCGGTAAAGGTCCGCCTCGTGCTGGGCTTTCCGCTCGTCCTGTTTCCACGCGTTGGTATTGGAGACCACACCAAGCACCGTGCGGGGATGTCCCTCGGCATCACGGTCAAGCACCTGTCCGCGATCCAGCAACCAGCGTGTGGTGCCATCATAGCCTTGGAACGGGAACTCCAGCATATGGGAGGTGATGCGACCTTCCCGGTAGGCTTCAGCAATGCGCCCAACACTGGCCGCCGTGTCGCTGGGCATTCGCTTCAACCAGTCTCCCATGGGCGGCAGTGGATCCTTCTCTGGCACACCATACAGGCTGCGCAGACCGGCCAGCCATTGCTCCTGGCCCGTCACCAGGTCATGGATGTAGATGCCGTCACCTGTTCCTTTCAGCACGGCCTCGTACACTATGTGTTCACGCAATTGCTCCCGGGCCGAACGCTTTTCTGCATCCACGTCCTGGAACAGCATCAGGTGGCCGGTCACGCGGCCATGGTCGTCCACCACGGGTTCCCCCCTCACGTCAACCCACTGCCTGGCCCCGGCTTTGGTCACGCTACCGATCTCCGTTGCAAAGGGCAGCCCCGCTTCCATCGCACGTTCCAGGTTCACCACCGCTGCCGGGTCGGTGGTGGTGAGGAACTCGCCGGCGGATCGCCCGATCACCTCTTCGCGAACGAAACCCAAGAGGTCCAGAAACCGCTGGTTGACCCATTCGATCCGGCCACCTCCACCGGTGATGAGCACACCGGCGTGCAGGCTTTCCAGCAGGCGCACCCCCTGGCCGGGAAGGCCGCTGAACGGCTCCTGTGCCCGGGTGTTGCCCAGCGGCACCGGGTCAAGCACCAGCAACTGTGCGCCACCGGGGAGGGAATGGGTCCGTCCCGTCAGCACGGTGGCGGGTTGGGCCAGGAGCTCCCAGCGCTCCATGGCCTGGTCTGCCGCAGGGAGCGGCCGCAGCACCTCGGGCAGTGCTCGTCCAACGGCATCGCGCAGGTATGCCGGCAGTTGGCTGCCAACGCCGGAGATGGTCCCCTCCACACCCACGATCAGCGCGTTCGGTTGGATGGCCAGGAGGGTGGTGGGGGGGATGGGTGCGACGGTTGTAACGCTCATGGGGGCAGACGGCTGGGCCTGTTGAACAAGCCGTGCTGCAAAGTTCACCACGTCGTGGTGGCACGGAACATCATTTCGTCACTCTAAAGGACCAATTGGTCATTCCGAGTACGAGCTGACGGGTGCTGTTCCACATGGCGCCAACTTTCGTAGCGAAGGCCGCTGGGCCCCTATCGAATGAGGCATCTGCATTTCAAGCCCCTGCGCCACCCCTTTGAACGCACCGTTGCGGTGCAATTGAGGCGCACGTGGGGCGCACACCAGAACGGTTGGCCGATGCCCCCGCTGGCGGACCCGCCGGGTGACATGGACGCGGACGATGCGCGCGCCTCCCATTATGGACTGCACCTGGACGGACGTTTCAGCGGGTATGCACGGCACCTGCGTCCGCCTCAGTTGGGTGCGTCAGATCCGTGCATCCGCGACCTGGCCCTGGGTCTGCCGGACAGGGTGGATCGGTTGTGCGTCCATCCTGATCGCGATAACGAGGGCCTGTTGTTGTGGGCCTTGGTGCGCTTCGTGCTGGCGGCCATCTGGGCGGATTCCCCGTCGGCGCATGTGTTGCTGGCCCTGCCCACTGGTGCCCGGGCCGAGCAGGACCTGGTGCTGCTGGGTGAGCGGATGCACCTGGTGGACGAGCGCAACGCATCAGGCCATGTGCAGCACTGGTTGGTGGCACCGCTGGCGGCCATGGAGCATCGCACAGGGCATCTGGAGCTCAAGGCCGCACTGGATGACCTGGGTGAGCAGTGGCGACGTTCGGGGTCCATGAGCGTCCTGGCCGGTGAGCGTGCAACGCGCTGGGCTTAGCGGGGCGCTTGCCGGAAAGCGCTGGCCCGGCGCGCCGTGTCGCTCGCAGTGCGCACCGAAGGAGCTTCTACCGCTTGCCCTCAATGGCCAGCAGCGCCTCCCGCTTGTACATCGTGCCCAGGGGCAGTTCCCCTTTGCGCCACTCGATGCGCCTGCTGGTCACCGACCGTACGGCATCGAGCGCGATGATGTAGGAGCGGTGGATGCGTACGAAATGCGACTTCGGGAGCAGCTCCTCCATGTGGGACATGGTGTCGGTCACCAGCAGATGGCCATCGTTGCGGATGTACAGCTTCACGTAGTTGCCCATGCCCTGGGCCAGTTCGATCTGGCCCACGGCCACCTCCACCACCTTGCTCCCGCTGCGCAGATGCAGCACCCGTTCAAGCCCGGACGGGACCTCTGCTGTGGCGGCTCCAAGAACTGCCTCGGCCATGGGGGTGCGCTTCACCCGGTCCATGGCTTTTTGGAACCGTTCGTAGGTGACCGGCTTGTAGAGGAAATCCACAGCGGCGTGGTCGAACGCCTTGGCCGCATGACCGGCATCTCCGCTCACCACCACCACGATGGGTTGCGTGTCCATGGAGCTCAGGAAGGTGTAGCCGTCAAGCCCCGGAAGCTGGATGTCCAGGAGCACCAGGTCCGCGGGATGCTGGGCCAGCACCGAGCCCGCCTCCACGGGATCACCCGAACTGCCGACCAGCTCCAGGCCCGGTGTCCGCTCCACGAATGCGCGCAACTGGGTGCACATCACCTCATCGTCTTCCAGAATGAACGTCCGCAGGGCTCTCATGCGCCGATCAGGATCGAAAGTTCGTGGTTCCCGCCAGGCTCTGGTACAGGTGTCGTGCGCAGGTCCCGCTTGTAGGGCATCAAGGCCAGGTGCAAATTAGCAAGGGACAGGTCAAGCCGCTGTTGGGCATCACCATCCAACTCCATCAGGGTGCAGCTGTACCGGGCTTGCCCGTTCTGGATGCTCAACCGGATGACCGATCGCTCCGAAGCAGGCCAGCGGGCCACGGCCTGGCACAAGGTGTCCACCACCACAAAATGGGCCAGAGGACACGGCAGACTTGTGGCTGCGGTGCCCGACACCTCCAGGCGCATGGAATGCTGGTGCCCTTGGAGGGGTTCCAGCCGGATGCGTTCCTGAAGCGTGAGCAACACCAGGTCCGTCCGCGCGCTCTGCATGCGCGCCAGCAGCCCCAGTTCCCGGACCAGGTCGGCCACAGCGCAGAACTTCATCGGATCGCCGTGCAGGGCTTCGGTGTTCACACGCACCAGGCGCTCCAATCCGGCCAAGGTGGCCTGCAACAGTCCGGCCTGGGCATTTTCCGCATCGGAACGCCCGTTCGCCGCCACATGGGTGATGCTTGCACGTACTTCGGGTGCCTGCGCTCCTGACCTAGCATAGGTGAATGGCTGAAATGGGAGCATCGACCTGACCACTGTGCGGAACGACTGCGGCCAAGCTAACACGCGGAACAGCCCATGCATGGATATCGTGTTGCTCATGACGTCGCTGTTTACCGGCTCCGGACCCCAGTGGATGGAGCAACGTACATGAACTGGTATATACCCGTGTTCAGCGGATGTTTGCCGCACATCAAGGGATGGGGGCGTTCGCTACAGGGCGCCCTCCCGTTCCAGGTTGGCGTTCACCCGGTGAATGAACATACCCAGGGCCGCGAACAGGCCGCCCATTCCTTGTTCCACCACCTGCCAGGCCAGGTCCAGCCAGACATGCTCGGCTTGCACGCGCCCTTTCAAGGGAAGGGTCAGGGCCAGCAGCACACAGCCCATGATCACGCCCATGCACAAGCCCGAGAACATCATCTTGGGTACCGGGTTCTCCTTGGCGTCGATCCAATCCATGCGGAACAACCCGAGTTGTAGCACGGCGTAAAGCAGGCCCAGGAGCAGGTAGCCGGTGATACTGAACAGCAGGTACAGCCCCAGGTCCTGGCCGATGTCCTTCAGGTCGTTCAGGATGGTGCCGTGCCAGAGGTAGGAGAGGGCGAACATGCTGATCCCGCTCAACAAGGCGGGTAACCAGAACGCGCGTGGTGTGAGACGGAACATGGTAGGCCAGCGTGTGGGCTGCAAAGATCCCACGTCGCATCATGGTGGGACGGATGGTTCGTCACGCCGCAGGGGTGATCTGTCCTTTTTTCCTGTGACAGATGAGTGATGCACGTACATGGACGGCACTCAGGCGCATTCGAAGATGTATCCCCTTGGTGGGCACGAAATGACGGATCGTATCCATGGGATGACGAACACGGTTCGACGCGGGTGAACCATGCTGTGCCCGCAACCGGGGCCGGGCAGTTTTGCACCAGCCTTTCAAACCCCTTCGCACCATGCGCATGGACACTACCGCCGACGGAACTGCAGGCGCAGCAGGCAGCGACCAGCCGGGCCCCAACCCCATGGGCGGTCGCTCCCGCGCATCGGTGCTGCGGCCCAGCCCGGAAGTGGCCTTTGCCACCTATCCGCTCACTGCCCCGGACGTGGTGGGTGACCGCGCCGTGTTCCTCAAGGACGGCCGGGGTATGCGCCGGGTGTTCCTGCGCGACATCATCTACCTCGAGGCCGACGGCAACTACGTGGAATTGCACCTGCGCAACGGCCGCGTGGTGTTGCGCAACTCCATGGCCGAGGTGCTCAAAGCCCTGCCGCCAGATGTGTTCTACATGGTGAACCGTGCACAGGCCGTGAACATCCTGCTGGTGGACTACGTGAGTTCCGATGAAGTGGGGATCGGAAAGTTCCAGTTCACCCTCTCCCGGCGCTACCGCGATGAGCTCGTGAGCCGCCTGCCTGTCATAACCGGACGATGATCATGGACAACATGTTCGGCATCAGGAAGAGCGCACTTGATGGACGCTTTGCGGTCGCCGGTGTACGCTTCTAGTCCGCACGCCTGCTTTGCCGAACGGGGTATATGAGGTGCAGGTACGTGCGTTCAGGAACGGCCAGTGGTGTGTGACCAGCCTGCCCTGGGGTGATGTGTGCAACGTGACCATCACGGGCAGCCCGAACGCCATGGTGCTGGGTGGTGGCGACACGACCGCTGACGGCACTCCCGTCACAGCGAGCGTAGCGAAGCTGTTCCCGAACCCGAACAACGGAGAGCAGCTCACGGTGAGCCTGAGCGCTATTGAAGCCGGTGTTGAGACGGTCGTGGTCGACATCTTCGACCTGAGCGGTGCGCGGGTGCGTTCCGAGGTGCTCCCCGTGAACGATGGCATGATCTACCAGCAGATGGCCGTGAACGAGCTCGCCAGCGGGCTTTACATGGTGAACATCACGGCCGGTGGTCAGCGCTACACGGAACGTCTGGTGGTCACGAGGTGATGACCTAAGGTCGAAAGCGTGTACATCGCCCCGGTCCTGATACGTCAGGGCCGGGGCGATGTCTTTTTGCGCCTGGTTAATGGGCGGTATGAGCCACACGTGTTGGCCCGCACTGGAGCTGACTGTTCGCGATCATACAGTTCGTGCACAGGAGCTGTCTCGGTCTTGCGGCGTGCCGGCCGTTTGCACTACGGGGGCCTGCGGAGCGGTGTCTTGGAGTTCAGTGGATGTCTAAGGCCAGTTACGTGGACAGGAAAGTTGCGCTCGTCTACGTGCTGGCTCTTGGGCATGGCGACGCACTTTTCTTCGTGAGTCGGAACGCGATGGCGGATCCCGCTCCTTGAGTTCCTGCACGTCCCTACTCCTTCAGAGATCAATCCATCGTCCACGAATGAACAGACGAACTTCAACAAAGCGCACCACGCGGTTCTCACGCTGGTGGTGCAAGGCCGCGGCACTGAGCGCGTTGTTTGGGCTGGCAGCGGATAGCATCATGGCCCAATCCGCAAGTTCTTACTCATTCACGGCAACGACCGGGACCTACACGGAGATACCTGCCGGCGCACCTGCTGTGGACCTGCCCGGTACGCAAGCAGACACCCAGCTCAGTTTGGCACAGCCCATTGGCTTCACCTTCGTTTATGAAGGTGTAGGCTACACCCAGTTTCGTATGGGTTCCAACGGGTTCATCAGTTTGAATGCGACCGCAACGGCCGCGCTGTCGGCGAATGATTTTGCTACCGCCAATACAACCAGCCGACCGATCATAGCTCCCCTTTGGGACGACCTGGACGGCGCTGTTACGACACCTGCTGTGGGTGTTGCACGCTACAGGACCACAGGTACCGCCCCGAATCGGGTGCTTACCGTGGAGTGGCGCAACTGGCAGTGGAACTGGAGCGCTACTGGCAACACGATCTCGTTCCAAGCGATCTTGTACGAGACCACGAACGTGATCGAGTTCATCTACCGTCAAGAGTCCGGTGCGGTGAATGCGGGTTCCGCTTCGATCGGTATCGGTTCGGCAACCGGTTCGGGTGCAGGGAGCTACTTGAACCTGACCAGTATCGCATCACCTGCTACGAGCAGCACAAGCTCGGTCACCAACTTGTCCACCAAACCAGCAACGGGTACGATCTATAGGTTCACCCCTCCGGTCCCCTGCACCGGCACGCCCACGGCCGGCACGATCCCGTCCACCGGAGGCTTCTGCGCCCCCAGCGGCACGGTGAGCCTCACGGCATCCGGCTTCACCACGGGTGTGACCGGCATCACCTTCCAGTGGGAGGAGAGCAACGACAATGGCGTGGGCGATGCCTGGGCCAATGCGGTGGGCGGCACGGGTGCCACCACCTCCAGCTACACCAGCCCCACCCTCAGCACCAACATCTTCTACCGGTTGCGCGTGACCTGCACGGCCAGTGGCCTTAGCGCCACCACGAACAGCGCGGCGATCAGCGTGGTGAATTGCAGTTACGACATCAGCGGCCCCAGCCCGGCCAGCTACACGTCCATCATGCCCGCCAATGGCGGCACAGGTACGGCCTATGCCGGGTGGGTGAGCGCCATCGAGGGCGATGACAATACCTCCACAGTTGTAAGCCTGGCAGGCACCACCTTCAAGTATCGCGGGAATGCGGTCACCGGCTTCCGCGCATGCACCAACGGCTGGATGACCTTCAATACGGCGCTGACGGCCACCAGCTTCGGCAACGATATCACCAGCACCACGCAGAATCAGGTGCTCGCGCCATTCTGGGATGACCTGGTGGTGACCGGGCAGGCCTTCGCCAACCTCAACGGCAGCATGCGCTACCAGATCAGCGGCACGCTGGGCAGCGGCAGCGCGGTGATCACCATCGAATGGGCGGGCATGGAGCGATTCAACATCGCAGGCCCCAACCTGAACTTCCAGGTGAAGCTGTACGAGGCCGGCGACATCGTGGAGTTCATTTATGGGAACTTCGAAGGCTTCGATGGTACGGTGACCAGCGCCTACACCTACAGCATCGGCTACAACGGCACCAGCCCCGCCACGGTGAGCGCCAACGAGCGCTTCAACATGACCACGGCGGTGACCAACCACTGGACCACCACGGCCAGCAACAGCAACGTGGTGATGCCTTCGTGCTTCACCAAGTTCGTGCTGACCCCTGGCACGTACACGGGTCCCGTGAGCGCGCCCACGATCCCCGCTCCGGGCAATGATAACAGTGCCTCGGCACTGGCCCTTACGGTCAATGCGGTGCCCTGCACCTCATACTGCCCCATCTACTACACCAGCCGCAGCGCCACCAATAGCGGTTTGGGCCAGGCGGGTTGCACCACCACTGCAGGCAACGAGGACGACGACGTGTGGTTCAGCTTCACGGCTGACGGCACCAACAACTACATCCTCACCCTGCGCAGCTCGCCGGGCTATGACGGTGTGTTGCAGCTCTTCCAAGGCGATGCTACCACGAACATCGCCTGTGTGAACGCCACGTTGGGCGGTCTCATTGAGACCTACACCACCAGCGGCCTGGCGGCCGGCACCTATTTCGTGCGCGTGTTCCACAACGGCACCGGTATCGGCACCAGCAGTGGCCAGTTCGCACTTTGCGTGAGCGAGGTGGTGCCCCCGCCCGCCAACGACAACATCTGCGGCTCCATCAGCCTCGCCACGGGACTCACCTGCACCACCACGGCCGGCAACACCCTCAACGCCACGGCCAGCCCGCAGACCGCCTGCGGCGGCACGCCGGACGATGACCTGTGGTATGCCTGGACGGCGAACGTACCCAACGCGACCATCACGGTGCAGTCCGGCACGGGCTTCAACGCACACGTGCAGGCCTACACCTCGTCGGACAACACCTGCACCGGCACGCTCACCTCGCTGGGGTGCTTCAACGCCACCACCACCGCAGGTGCCGAAGTGATCAGCGCCACCAACCTGACACCGGGCACCACCTTGTTCATCCGCGTGTACCACACGGCGGCCGGTGCGGCCACCGGTGCGTTCACCATCTGCGTGACCAGCACGCAGCCCACCTGCAGCGCGCTGAGCGCCCCTGCGGACCTGGCCAGTGTGGTTGGCAGTCCGGTGGCCCTCTCTTGGGCGGCAGCGACGAACGCCACGGGTTACGACGTGTATGCCGACCAGACCAACCCGCCCACCACCCTGGTGAGCAGCAACCAGGCCGGCCTCACCTTCAACTACACGCCCAGCACCCCCACGGCAGGCCAGACCTACTTCTGGATGGTGGTTCCCCGCAATGCCTTGGGCACGGCCAGCGATGCGCCCTGCGCGGTGCGCAGCTTCACGTTGGCGGCTCCGGCCTGCCCGGTGCTCACCGCCCCGGCCAACGGCTTCAGCAGCACCAGTGGCGCCGTGACCCTCACCTGGAGCGCCAGCACCGGCGCCACCGGGTACGACGTGTTCCTGGACAACAACCCCACGCCCACCACCCAGGTGAGCACCAACCAGGCGGGTCTGAGCTTCGGCCCCAACGCCACCAGCCCGGGCCTCACCTACTACTGGACGGTGAACGCGGTGGGCGCCTACGGCACCAGCAGCGGCTGCACGGTGTTCTCCTACAACACCAACCCGCCCGCCTGCGTGGCAGCGCCCACGGCACCGGCGAACGCTGGCATCTTCTGCGCCAACAGCGGCAACGTGGTCCTGAGCTGGCCCGCCAGCGCGGGCGCTGCGGGCTACGATGTGGTGCTGGATGGCATCACCGTGAGCACGAACCAGGCCGGCCTCACCTACAATGCTGGAGCGCTCCCCTTGGGCACCTACACCTGGAGCGTGATCCCGCAGAACAGCAACGGCCCGGCCACCGGCTGCGCCACTTGGAGCTTCTCCGTGGTGGCCAACCCGGTGGTGAGCATCGGCTCGGTGACCCCGGCCAGCGGCGCCAACTGCAGCGGCGCGGGTGTGTCGATGACCGCCTCCGGTGCCACCACCTACAGCTGGTCCCCGACCAGCGCGCTGGCACCGAACGCCACCTCGGCCGCGGTGACCTCCACGGTGACGAGCACCACCACCTACACGGTGACCGGCACGGATGGCACCACGGGCTGCACGGGAACGGCCACGCAACTCGTAAGCGTGGGCAACAACCCCACGATGGGCAGCACCACGGCCACACCGGCAGCGGTCTGCAACATCGGCACCAGCCAGCTGAACACCTCGGCCACGGTGCTGGGCAGCAGCGTTTCCACCGGTGGAGCCTTGACCGTTCCGACCACCCTTGGCAATGCCAACCCCTATCCCTCCACCATCAACGTGTCCGGCCTGCCCACAAGCGTCAGCACGATCACGGTAACGGTGACGAACCTGAGCCACACCTGGCCGATTGACCTGGATGTGGTGCTCTTTGGCCCCACCGGTGCGCACTCCATCCTCTTCACCGATGCCATCGGTGGTTCGGGCGGCATCACCAACCGGACGTACACCTTCCAGACGGGTGCCACTGCACTGCCCACCACTGGGTTCCCCGCCTCGGGCACCTATGGCGTGGTGAACGGCGGTGCCTACAATGGTTCCGGCACACCCAGCCCGGTGAGCAACGCGAACCTGGCCGTATTCAACAACACCAACCCCAATGGGGCCTGGACGTTGTACGTTTACGATGATGCGTCCGGCGATGGTGGTTCGATCGGCAGCTGGAGCATCGCCTTCAACACGTCGGAGCCGGTGACCAACTACAGCTGGAGCCCGGCCACCTTCCTGAGCGCCACGAACATCGCGAACCCGCAGGCGGTGAACATCAACGCCACCACGGCCTACACCGTGACGGCCACCTCGGTGATCGGTTGCACGAACACGGGCAACGTGACGGTGACGCGTGTGGCTCCGCCCAACGCAGGCACCAACGGTACGCTCACGATCTGCGCAGGCAGCACGGTGACGGCCGGTCAGCTCTTCGCGCAACTGGGCGGCACCCCTGATGCAGGAGGCAGCTGGAGCCCGGCTCCGGCTGGAGCGGGTGTGTACACCTACACCGTGGCCGGCACGGCACCGTGCGCCAACGCCACGGCGACGGTGACGGTGACCGCACAGCCCCAGCCCAACGCGGGCAGCAACGGCACACTCACCATCTGCGCAGGCAGCACGGTGACCGAAGGCCAGCTCTTCGCGGCCCTGGGTGGAACACCTGATGCCGGTGGCGCTTGGACACCTGTGCTTGCTGGTGCCGGTGTGTACACCTACACTGTGGACGCCACTGCGCCATGCACCCTGAACGCTACCGCAACGGTAACGGTTACCGAGCAGGCTCAGCCTAACGCCGGCTCCAACGGCAACCTCGTGATATGCGCAGGCAGCACGGTGACCGCCGGGCAGCTCTTCGCACAGCTCGGTGGAACACCTGATGCCGGTGGCACCTGGAGCCCAACGCTCGCCGGTGCTGGGGTCTACACCTACACTGTGGTGGCAGCGCCCTGCACGAACGCCACCGCAACGGTGACCGTATCCGAACAGGCTGCGCCCAACGCAGGCACCAACGGAACCCTCACCATCTGCGCGGGCAGCACGGTGACGGCCGGTCAGCTCTTCGCCGCCTTGGGTGGCACGCCTGACGTGGGTGGAAACTGGAGCCCGGCCCTCGCCGGCGCAGGCACCTACATCTATACGGTGAATGCCACGGCACCCTGCACCACGCCCGCCACGGCACAAGTGGTGGTGACCCAGCAGACTGCACCCAACGCCGGTTCCAACGGTACGCTCACCATCTGCATCAACGCACCGGCCACCGACCTCTTCGCCCAATTGGGCGGAACGCCCGACGCTACGGGCAGCTGGAGCGGTCCGTCGACGCTGACCGGTGGCAATCTGGGCACCTTCACCCCGGGCACCAGCCTGGCCGGTGTGTATACGTACACTGTTGCTGGTACGGCGCCGTGCGCCAACGCTTCGGCAACGGTGACGTTGACCTACGACAACACCGACACGGATGGAGACAACATCATCGACTGCCTGGACAACTGCCCCAACCTCTTCGGCCAGAACGGTGATGCCTGCGATGCCGGCCCGAACTTCGTGCTGGGACAGATCGTGAACTGCGCCTGTGTGGGCCAGCAGTGCACCACGGACCTGGTCCTGGAGTTCGATACCGATGCCAACGCCTCGGACATCACGTGGGAGTTGCGTGCTTCCGGTGTGGGTATCCTGGTGCAGAGCGGCAGTGGCCTGCCCGGTCCGGTGAACAGCCTCACGGTGAACACCTGCCTGCCTGACGGCTGCTACTACCTGCGTGTGCTCGATGCGGGCGGTGATGGCATCGCCAATGGCGGTTACATCCTACGTACCCTGATCGGCGCCCAGCGCATCATCGACAACCGGGACAACTTCAGTTCGGGCAGCGTGAGCGCGGTGATCGGCAACGGTGGCTTCTGCCTGCCTCTGGGTACCGACAAGTTGATCTACACCAGCTGCGACAAGCTGGACTGGGTGAACAACCAGTTCATCGTGGCCAGCGAGAACCCGGCCGTGAGCGCGCAGTTCGGTGTGAACAATGCGAACAGCGGTTACCAGTTCTGGTGGTTCGACCCGAACGGTTCCTACGGATACAGCAAGTTCCGCAGCCATGCCACGAGCGACGGCTTCGGCACGGGTGCCACGCGTGCCTGCCACGCCCGCATCAACAACTGGAGCCCGAACCAGATCCCGGCTAACGTGCTGATGAACGTGAAGGTGCGCAGCCGCGTGAACGGGGTGAACAGCAACTGGGGCCCGGTGTGCCGCTTCAAGATCGACCCCATCCAGGCCGCCTGCCCGCTGACCAAGCTGATGGACATCCCGGGCAACGTGAACTTCAGCTGTGGCGTGACCCGCCCCTGGGGCAGCGGTGCGGCCAGCAAGGTGGTGGCCCGTCCGGTGGAAGGGGCCACGCAGTACCAGTTCCGCTTCGTGAACGGGGAGGTACCTGCAGGTGTGGTGCGCACCACAACTACAACCTCCCTCCAGCTCAACTGGACGCCCGCCCTGCCCAACGGCACCTACCAGGTGCAGGTGCGCGCCTTCAAGAACGGCCAGTGGTGTGTGACCAGCCTGCCTTGGGGCGACGTGTGCAACGTGACGATCACGGGCAGCCCGAACGCCATGGTGCTGGGTGGTGGCGACACGACCGCTGACGGCACTCCCGTCACAGCGAGCGTAGCGAAGCTGTTCCCCAACCCGAACAACGGCGAGCAGCTCACGGTGAGCCTGAGCGCTGTGGAGGAAGGTGTGGAGACCGTGAGCGTGGACATCTTCGACCTGAGCGGCGCCCGCGTGGTGGCGAAGGTGATCCCGGTGAACGATGGCATGATCTACCAGCAGATGGCCGTGAGCGAGCTCGCCAGCGGTGTCTACATGGTGCACATCACCGCCGGCAGCCAGCGCTACACCGAGCGGTTGGTGATCGCCAAGTGATCGGCTGAGCGATAGGATCCAAGCACAGCGCCCCGGCCATCAGGCCGGGGCGCTGCGCGTTGTGTGGGTAGCTTTGCAGTAACATGGCCAGCCACCTGCCTCCGGACCACCCGATCGTCTTCTTCGACGGGGTCTGCGGCCTGTGCAATGCCTCGGTGGACCGGCTGTTGAAATGGGACCAGCGTGGTGTATTGCGCTTCGCACCCTTGCAGGGGATCACGGCCGCGAACATGCTGCCACCGCACATGGTCCAGGACCTTGACAGTCTTGTACTGCTCGATGACCAGGGCCTGCACCAGCGTTCCGATGCGGCGCTCTTGGCTCTCAAGTACGCAGGAGGCCCTTGGCGACTGCTCAGCACGCTGCGCGTGGTGCCGCGTCCGCTGCGTGATGCGGTGTATGGCCTGATCGCGCGCCGTCGCTACCAATGGTTCGGGAGGAAGGAAAGTTGCCGGGTGCCCGGGCCACACGAACGGGAGCGCTTCCTGCCCTGATCAGGGCCGTGCGCGGCCTTCCCGTTTCAGCTCCTTGGCGTTCTTCCGCTCCTCCTTCTTGCGCTCCTTCTCCTGGTCCTCGAAATAGCTGCGGAAGAGCCAGTTGCTCTGGAGTGCTTTCAAGTCCTCCTCCAGCACCACGCTGCTGCGTTCCAACTGAGACAGGGTGCGGCGGACATCGCCTGCCACCGCCGTATCCTGGGTCAGGGTGTGCCCCAGACTACCGGGAGTGTTCAAGGCCGTGGTGAAGCGGTCGATCTGCACGGATGCTGAGGCGAGCGAATCGGCCAGCGATTGCATGGACGACAACCAGTGACGTACCTGGTCCTCTGCGGCCGGGTCGCCCACCAGGGTGCCGATGGCCCCCTTGCCGGCGCGCACGTCGGCCATCACGGCCTCCACGCTGGCGCTCGCGTTCCGTGCGGATTCGGCCGCCTCGCGCAGATCGCCCAGGGAGGCTTTCAGGTCCGCGGAGAGCACCGTGTCGGAGAGGAGGTGGACAAGGCTGCCCGGTGTATTGAGACGCTGGGCGAGCACGCGCAGGTCGTCGGTGATGGCCGCCATGTTCACGTTCGTGCGGTCCAGGGTGCGCATCATCATGTCCGTATCGAGCGGAACGGAGGAACGGAGCATGGTCCCGTTCCCGATCGGATCGCCCGGTCCGATGCCCGGCCCGATGTTCACCAGCTTGTTGCCCATGAGGCCATCGCTGCCCAGGCTGGCGATCGCGTTGTTGCGGATGTGCGCGCCCTCATCGGCCCGGATGGCCATCTCCACCTGCACGGAGGTGTCGCTGACGATGGTGATCCTCTTCACCGTGCCCACATTGATCCCGGCGTAGCGCACGTTGTTCCCCGGCCGCAGGCCGCCCACCTGCTGGAAGGTGGTGGTGACCATGATGTTGCGGCTGAAGAGGTCCTGCTTGCTGCCCAGCATGTACAGTCCCACGATGAGCACCACGGTGCCTGCGAGCACGAATAGCCCGAGCCGGATGTTGTCGCCTTTGGTGTTCGCCATCTACATGAAGATAAAGAACTGCCTCACCACCGGGTCGGGGGAGGCGAGTAGTTCCTGGTAGGTTCCTTCCAGATGATTGCGGCCCTCGTACAACAGCGCGATCCGGTCCGCGGCGAGCTTCGCCACGTTGAGGTCGTGCGAGATGATGATGGACGTGGTGTTGTAGGTGCGTTGGAGCTGCAGGATCAGCTCCACGATCTCCTTGCCTGTGACCGGGTCCAGGCCGGTGGTGGGCTCGTCGTACAGCATGATCTCCGGTTTCAGGATCAGCGTCCGCGCCAGTCCGATGCGGCGGCGCATGCCCCCGGAGAGCTCGGACGGATACATCTTCCGCGTATGGGCCAGGCCCACCGCCGTGAGCACTTCATCCACCAGCGCATCGGTCCCGCCCTTGCTGGTGGACATCCAGTGGCGCCGCAGCGGGAACTCCAGGTTCTCCTCCACGGTCATGGAGTCGTACAGGGCGCTGCTCTGGAACAGGAAGCCGATCTTCACCCGGAGCCGGTCCAGTTCCTGCTGGTCCAGGTCATGCACATCCTTCCCCAGCACGGTGATGCGTCCCTTGTCCGGGGTGAGCAGGCCGACGATGCATTTGATGAGCACGCTCTTGCCCGATCCGCTCTTGCCAAGCACCATCACGTTCTCACCACGGAACACGTCCAGGTCGAAATCGCGCAGCACATGGTTCTCGCCGAACGATTTGCACAGCCCGCGCACGCTGATCACGGGGTCGCCCTTGGTCATGGTCGTGACGCGTTCCATCAGTTGAGCCCCATGATGTCGGTGATCTGCACGGCCACCAGGTCGATGATGAAGATGACCAGTGAGGCCACCACCACGCTGCTGTGCGCCGAGATGCCCACGCCCTCGGTGCCCTTCTCGGTATTGAAGCCCTTGTAGCAGCCGATGATCCCGATCGCGAAGCCGAAGAAGTAGCTCTTGACGAAGGAGGGGACGAAGTCACTGAACTCGAGGCTCTCGAACACCTGGCGGTAGAAGAGGTCCCAGGAGACGACATCCCGCAGGTTCACGCCGATCCAGCTGGCCCAGATGCCGATCGCTTCGGCCAGCACCACCAGCACCGGCAGCATCAATGTGGTGCTCCACACCCGCGTCACCACCAGGTAACGGAAGGGGTTGGTGCCGCTCACCTCCATGGCATCGATCTGTTCGGTCACCTTCATGCTGCCCAATTCGGCGCCCAGACTGCTGCCGATCTTGCCGGCACAGATGAGTGCGGTGATCACCGGGGCCAGCTCGCGCACCATGCTGATGGCCACCATGGAGGGGAGCATGCTCTCGGCCCCGAAGCTGGCCAGGGTGGGCCTGCTCTGCACGGTGAGCACCAGGCCCATGATGAAACCGGTGATACCCACCAGCGCCAGGGAGTTGTAGCCGTTCTTCGTGGACTGCCGCAGCAGTTCGCTCCATTCGAAGCGGGCATGGAAGGCGTTCGCGAAGAAGCGACCGGTGAAGGCGGCGATGCCCCCGATCTCCTCCAGAATGGCGCGATACCCCGTTGCTGCGGCCATGGATCCCTGCTTCGGCGGGGAAGTTACCCAGCGCGTCCTGAACCGGACATGAGGGGCGGCAGGTTCACCCAAGAGGTGGCCGGATGACCAGACCCGATGCAACTTCGCGGCCCCATGCGCTTGATCCGCACTTTGCGTTCCTCGCTCTTCGCCCTTATGATGGCCCTTTCCGCTGTCGGCCTGGCCCAGCAGCCCGCATCCCGCAGCCTGGACACCGTGCAGGTCACGGCCACCCGCATCACCAGCCCGCTGCCCCGCACCGCCCGCCATCTGCAGGTGCTGGACACCCTGCAGGTCCGTACTGCTCCGCGTCCCGAGGTGAGCGAGCTGCTCCGCACCGCCACGCTGGTGGATGTGCGGCAGCGCGGGCCTTTCGATGCCCAGACCGACCTTGGTATCCGAGGGGGCACCTTCGACCAGGCCCTGGTGCTGGTGGACGGCATCCCCATGACCGATCCGCAGACGGGCCACCACCTGATGAACCTGCCCCTGCTGGGCGATGGCATCGAACGCATCGAGGTGCTCTATGGCGGCGCGGCACGCACCTTCGGCGCCGGGGCCATGACCGGGGCCATCAACGTGGTGACCCGCGAGCCCATGGGGCGCAAGGGCAGCTTCCAAGTGGAGGGCGGCGAGTATGGCGCCTACCTGCTGCGCGCGTCGCAGGATCTCGGAGGCCCGAACGGTGGTGTCCGCCTGTCCGCCTTCCATGGCAGCCACGACGGCTACATGCCGAACAGCGACATGGACCGCACCGGCGCGCACATCTCGGCGCTCCACCGGTTCCGGCGCATCGAGGTGAAGGGCCAGCTGGCCGGCCTGCATCGGCGCTTCGGTGCCCAGAACTACTACTCATCGCTGTATCCGGATCAGCAGGAGGTCATCGGCAGCTACTTCGCCGCGGCCGAAGTGCGCAACAACGCCGCGCTGTGGAAGTGGCAGGTGAAGGCCTATCACCGACGGCACGACGACCAGTTCCAGCTGTTCCGCGAGAGCGAGGGCTACTACCGGTATGCCGATGGCTTCTTCATCCGGGGCACGGCGGATACGGCGCGGTTCACGCCCACCTTCTTCTACACCTTCCACAACCGCCACCGTACCCAGGTGACCGGCACCGACGCGGGGGTGCAGCGCCGCTGGAAGGCCGGCACTACGGCGCTGGCCGCACATGCCCGCTGGGAGCGTATCCTCAGTAACGTGCTGGGCGAACCGCTGGAGGATCCCATCGAGGCGCCGGGTGCGCGCGAGGCGTTCACGCGCGAAGCGCAACGACAGAACCTGGCGATCCACCTGGACCATCGCGTGGAACTGGGCCGCTGGGGGGTGGACGTGGGCGTGTTGCTCAACACCAATTCCGACTTCGCGCCGGAATGGGCCCCGGGGTTCGACCTCTACCACCGCTGGTCCGGAGGGCACGTGACCTACGCCAACGCCGGTCGCGCCTTCCGCTTCCCCACCTGGACGGACCTCTACTACACGCGGGGCGGCGCCCAGGGCAGCAAGGACCTGCAGCCCGAGCATGCCCAACACCTGGAGCTGGGTCATCGCATGCACCGCGACCGGTGGAGCCTGGTGGTCTGTGGCTGGCGCCGCATGGGCGATGACCTCATCGACTGGGTGCGGCTCCCCGGCGACCCCGTGACGCGGGCCACTAACCTCACCAAGGTGGACCTGAACGGCCTGGAGCTCCAGTTCGACGTGAAGCCGGGCGCGGGGAAGGGCAGGGGAGGCGTGCTCTATTCCTACCAGTGGTCCGATCAGCAGGACTTTCCCTTCACCTCCCTCTACGTGCTCGATCACCTGGAGCACAATGCCGTGCTCTGGTGGGTGCAGCGCGTGGCCGAACGATGGATGTTCCGCACGGACCTGTCGTGGCGCAGCCGCTACGGCACCTACACCAGCTTCCCCGATGGGAAGGCCATGGCCTATCCGGCACCGCTGCGCCTGGACCTGCGTATCGATCGGACCATCGGGCGGTTCACCCTGCACGTGGGCGCCACCAACCTGTTGGATGCCGAGCAGGTGGACCGCGGCAATGTGCTGCTGCCGGGCCGCTGGCTCACCGCCGGGGTTCGCGTGGACTGGGGCCGGTAGGTGCGGCGCAGGTGACCATCGGTCGGGCCGATCCATGCGCGGCAGATATCCCCGCTGCACCGCGGCTATCTTCGCCCCGATCCATTCCGCATGCTCCACCTCGAAGGCATCACCAAGCGCTACGGCAGCCACACCGCGTTGGACGGCATCACCATGGATGTGCCCTCCGGCCAGGTCTTCGGTCTGCTGGGCCCCAACGGCGCCGGCAAGACCACCCTCATCCGCATCATCACGCGCATCACCGGCCCCGACGAAGGCACGGTGACGCTGGACGGCCACCCGATGGGTCCGGAGGACGTGGTGCGCATGGGCTATCTGCCCGAGGAGCGCGGCCTCTACAAGAAGATGAAGGTGGGCGAGCAGGCGCTCTATCTGGCCCAGCTCAAGGGACTGCCCAAGGGTGAGGCCACCAAGCGCCTCAAGGCGTGGTTCGAGCGGTGGGAGATGAGCAGCTGGTGGAACAAGAAGGTGGAGGAGCTGAGCAAGGGCATGGCGCAGAAGGTGCAGTTCATCACCACCGTGCTCCACGAGCCCAAGCTGCTCATCCTCGATGAACCCTTCAGCGGCTTCGACCCGATCAATGCCGAGTTGATCCGCACCGAGATCCTGCGCCTGCGCGACGCCGGGGTCACCGTGATGCTGAGCACGCACAGCATGGCCAGCGTGGAGGAGCTCTGCGACAACATCGGGCTCATCGACCGGTCCAGGTTGATGCTGCACGGCAACGTGCGCGAGATCCGCCGGCAGTACGGCACCAACACCTACCGCATCGAGTACAAGGGCTCCCGTGTGGCCTTCGCCAATGCGCTCTCCTTCACCGGTGAACTGGTGGATGTGCAGGAAGGCGGTGAGTATGCCGTGGCCAAGGTGAAGCTGGGCAAGGGCGTGTCGCTGAACGATGTGCTGCGGCAGGTGATCGGCGCGGTGGAGGTGCATGGGGTGCAGGAGGAGGTGCCGCGCATGCACGACATCTTCATCCGCGTGGTGGGTGAGAAGGAACCCGCCGCCGTGACCCCGGGTATGACCGAGTAAGGGAGGCCACGCAGAACGCTCCACGGACAACGATCAACAGACAACGGACAACCAAGCGTCCATGAACAAGATCAAGCTCATCATCTGGCGCGAGTTCATCACGCGGGTGCGCAAGCCCTCCTTCCTCATCATGACCATCCTCGCCCCGGTGCTCATCGCGGCGGGTGTCACGGTGATGGTCTACCTCAGCCTCCAGGAGAGCGATGACCACCGCGTGCTGGTGGTGGACCAGGCGCAGATCATCGGCGGCCGGCTCCGCGACAGCGACAAGGTCAGCTACTACGTGGACAACCGGTCCTGGTCCGATTCGGCCTTCAAGGCCAGTCCGTACACCATCATGGTGGAGGTGAACGAGGACATCCTCAACACCAACACGGTGCTTTTCTTCTACAAGGAGCTGCCCAGTATCACCGTGCAGAAGGGGATCGCCAATGAGCTGGAGAAGACCATTGAACTGGCCAAGCTGAAGGATGAACAGATCGATCCCGAGGCCTACGGGCGTGTGCGGAAGCCACTTGTGATGAAGCTGTTCGACATCGCCAAGGTGGGGGAGGAATCCCTGGAGCAGGAGCGGGCCGGCATCGGGTTCTTCTTCGGCTACTTCATGTTCATCTTCATCTTCATGTACGGGGTGCAGGTGATGCGCGGCGTGATGGAGGAGAAGCAGAACCGCATCGTGGAGGTGCTGATCAGCAGCGTGAAGCCCTTCCAGTTGATGATGGGCAAGATCGTGGGCATCGCCCTCGTGGGCTTTGTCCAGTTCGTGCTCTGGATCGCCATCACCACCACGCTCGTCACAGCGGGTTCGGCGCTGCTCCTCAAGGACCGGTTCGATCCCGAGGTGATCGCCAACACCCCGATGACCACCGATGTGCAGGGACAACTGGCCGAACAGGCCGGCATGCCCGAAATGGAGGACATCAAGTTCCTGCAGGCCTTGAAGAAGATCGACTGGCCCCTCACCTTGGGCATGTTCCTCTTCTACTTCATCGGCGGATACCTGCTGTACAGTTCGTTGCTCGCCGCCATCGGCTCCGCAGTGGACAGCGAGACGGACACCCAGCAGTTCATGTTCCCGGTCACACTGCCCATGGTCTTCGCCATCTTCACCGCACAGGCGGCGGTATACAATCCGGGCAGCGGCATGGTGCTCTGGTGCAGCCTCATCCCCTTCACCAGCCCCATTGTGATGATGGTGCGCGTGGCCATGGGCAACGCACCGGTGTGGCAGCTGGCGTTGAGCATGCTGCTGCTGGTGGGCACCTTCGTCGCCACCACCTGGCTCGCCGGCCGCATCTACCGCACAGGCATCCTCATGTACGGCAAGAAGGTGAGCTGGAAGGAGCTCGGCCGCTGGCTCTTCTACAAGGGGTGAGGCATCGGTCCCATGAGCGTGGCGCCAATGATCTTGGTGCTGCTTTGGCAACCATCCTCACTGGTTTCTGCGCGGAGCCGATAGCCGCAACGTGAACTGTGTTCAGTATTCCCTCTGCGTACTCCGGGCGCTCTGCATGAGCCACATTACGCTTGCCCTTTGCGCCCTCTTCGCGCCTTTGCGGTGAACTTCACTTTCCGTCGCGCATTCCCGTCGCGTCGCCGCGTCGTCGCGGTGGATGGATCGCGCTACACACCCGGCCGAACCATTTCCACCTTCCCCTGTTACCTTTGCATCGTCGTGAACTGGGGTGCCCGCCGATAGGCTGGCTGAGAACATACCCATCGAACCTGCGCAGGTCATGCTGCGAAGGGAGTTGAACAGGAACACCGATCGCCGGTGCACCTCCGTGAAGCGACACCACCACACGGAGGACCATGAACCATCTTTTCACATTGCTCGGCGCCCTGCTGCTGCCGACCCTGCTCCATGCCCAGATCCGCCTCACGGGCACCGTTCTTGGCGGCGATGCCAAGCCCCTCGAAGGAGTGACCGTGGCGGCCGGTGAGGACCATCGCTTCGGCACCTGGACCGACCGCGAGGGACGATTCGCCTTGTCCGGACTGCGCGCTGGACCTGTCCGATTGCGGTTGTCCTTCATCGGGCACGAGCCCATCGACACCCTGCTGCAGCTGACCGATGCTGGGCTTGATCTGCAGCTTCGCCTCCGCCCCACGGCCGTGCTGATGCGCGAGGCCGAAGTGAGCGCACTGCGCGCCGGGGATCGTTCGCCCTTCGCACAGAGCACCGTCACCCGCGAGGAGATCGCCCGCATGAACACCGGGGTGGACCTGCCCATCCTGCTCGACCTGCAGCCCAGTGTGGTCACCACCACCGATGCGGGCACCGGCATCGGTTACACCGGTCTGCGCATCCGGGGCAGCGATGCCACACGCATCAACGTCACGCTCAACGGCGTGCCCATCAACGACCCCGAGAGCCAGGCCGTGTTCTGGGTGAACATGCCCGACCTCGCCAGCGGGCTGGAGGACATCGAGGTGCAGCGCGGCGCGGGGAGCAGCACCAACGGCCCTGGAGCGTTCGGGGCGAGCATCAACATGCGCAGTGCCCGCATCCCGGCCAAGGCCTTCGGGGAGGTCTCTGCCTTCGCGGGTTCATACAACACGCAGCGGTACAACGTGCGCTTCGGCACCGGTCTGCTGAGCGATGCGGAACGTCCCGGACTTGGTTCCTTCAGCCTTGATGGCCGCCTCAGCACCATCACCAGCGATGGCTACATCGACCGCGCCACCGCTGACCTGAAGAGCTACCAGTTCCAGGCCGGCTGGTTGGGCCGGACGCGTTCGCTGCGCTTCTTCACCATGAGCGGCCATGAGGTCACCTACCAGGCGTGGGAAGGCGTGCCGCGCGAGGTGCTGGATACCAACAGGACCTACAACCCCTACACCTACGACAACCAGGTGGACGACTACCGGCAAACGCATTACCAGTTGCTCTTCGACCAACAGCTGGGGGCGTCGGGTCTGCTGAACGTGACCTTGTTCCGGGTGCTCGGCTCGGGCTTCTTCGAGCAGTACCGGGAGGATGACGATCTGGAGCGCTATGGCCTCGGCCCCATCACCATTGGCGACACCGTGCTCACCAACGGGGACGTCATCCGACGTCGTTGGCTCGACAACACATTGGATGGGGTGAACGTGAGCTACGAACAACGCCTCGGCGAGCATCGCCTGGTGCTGGGAGGCAGCTACAGCCGCTATGTGAACGATCACTTCGGTGAGGTGATCTGGGCGCAATGGGCGGGGGAGAGCAGCATCCGCCAGCGCTACTACGACAACACCGGCACGAAGACCGATGCCAATGCCTTTGCCAAGTTCAGCTATGTGGTGAACGACCGTGTCGACCTGTACGGCGATGCCCAGGTGCGTTCCGCGTCGCACGAGTTCCTGGGGTTCAACAACGCGCTGGAGAACGTGACACAGGAGGCCTCCTGGACCTTCTTCAATCCGAAGGCCGGGGTGCAGTGGAAGGTGCACGAGGGGGGGAGGCTCTATGGCAGTGTGGCCGTGGCGAACCGCGAGCCCAACCGCAGCGACCTCATCGAGAGCAGTCCCCAGAGCCGGCCTCGTCCGGAACGCATGGTGGATTACGAGCTGGGTTACGAACGTCGCACCGGACGGTCGGCCATCGGCGTGAACCTCTACTACATGGACTACACGGACCAGCTGGTGCTGACCGGCGAACTGAACGATGTGGGCTATGCGCTGCGCACCAATGTGTCCGAGAGCTACCGGGCAGGAGTGGAGCTCACCGGTGCGGTCCAGTTCGCCCGCCGGTTCACGTGGCGCCCGAACGCCACCTTCAGCCAGAACCGCATCACCGACTTCACCGAGTTCGTGGACGACTGGGACAACGGTGGCCAGCAGCAGTTCGCGCTGGGCGGAACGGAGATCGCCTTCTCGCCATCGGTGATCGCCGGCAGCGAGCTCATCTGCCGGTTCTGGGAGAGCGCCGAGCGCGGGCACGGTGATGTCGCGCTGGTCACCAAGTACGTGGGGCGCCAGTACCTCGACAACACCGCCAGTGCGGACCGCATGCTCGACCCCTACCTCGTGAACGACGTCCGCTTGAACCTCGGTCTCAAAGGCACGGGAGGCCTGCGCGCGGTGGACATCAACATCACGGTGCGCAACGTGTTCAGTGAGCTGTACGAGAGCAATGGATGGGTCTACAGCTTTTTCGCCGACGGCCGCCGCCAGGACTTGGTGGGGCTGTTCCCCCAGGCTCCATTGAACGTGCTGGCCGGCGTGGTGCTGCGGTTCTGAGCACCCTGACTTTCGTTCAATTGCGGCGTCCGAGGGCAGCCGGCACCTTGGCTTTGTACAACCACGCCTGCCGTGAGGCTTCGTTGGCCCCCGCTGCCAGCAGAAATGGCCCGTCCTCACGGTTGGGTAGGGGGGCGCAGGAGCACCGATAGGATGGTCACCCAAGGGAGGGCCTGCGTGCGTTCAGCCAAAGTGCAGGGGATGATCAACCTCGAAAGACGTCCTTCTGGTGGCGGAGTTGCCTTGGTCGATCAAATACATGAATACAACGACAAAAGCTCGTATTGGTCGGCAAGAGGGGCTTGACAGGCGGATGGGCCTTTCGTTAGCTTGCGGTAACATTCGACGACAGATATTGGTTCATCATGTGTGAAAAATGACAGTTCGTCGACAAATAACCCGCTCGCATGAAAGCACTTCACTCGCTTGTCCAATACCCTCGTGTGCCCTTGGCAACCGCGGTCAGGAAAAGGGTCATGAGCATGGTCTGGACCCTGTTGCTGATCACCGCTTGCTGGACCCCCGTGAGCGCCCAGATCACGTACACCCAGACCTGGAACACGGCAGGCAACTTGGGTGGCTGGACCTTCAGTTCGGGTTCCGTGGATGCCACAGGTACACCCTGTGAAGGCGCCAACGGCCCGAGGGTTGGCTTTTCGGCCAACCAAGCGGCGTTGACCTGGACGATCACCTCTCCGAACCTGGCCCCTCCCATCGGCAACAGCGGCTCCCCGGTTTCCGTGAGCTTCCGGTTCAAGCGGACCACTGCAAGCGGCTTCAATGCCTTGCGCTCGTACTGGAGCACGAACAATACTACATGGACCCAGGTCGCCCAGTCGGTCTCCAACCAAAGCTGCAACACCTACACAATGACCTTTACGCCCGCTCCGGGGCTGCCGGTCTACATCCGCTTGGAGGCGGCACGGAACCAAGTGTTCATCCTTGGCACTGCGGGCAATTACCTCTTCGACAATGTATCCGTTACGCAGGCGGCGCCCGTGTGCCCTGCGGCCACGGCATCGGTGGTGGAGAATTGTGCGGGAGGCAATTACTCCGTGCAGTTCAGTGTCACCGCCATCGGCAGCGGCGGAAGCCTGGCGTATTCCGTGAACGGAACGGCGCAGGCACCGGTGTCCATCCCTTCCACGGGCACCTATACCATCGGTCCCTTCCCCGCCACCCAGGCGGTGACCTACACCCTGACGAACAGCCTGAGCAGCACGGTGTGTGGCAGCGTAACAGGTACCGCATTCTCCACCTGCCCGGTGAACATCACCTGCGGCACCACGATCAGTGTGCAGCATTGTTACACCAACAACGATACGCGCACCTTCGCCTATGTGGCCCCTCTCGGGCAGACGATCAGTCTGCGGTTCATCCAAGGCACCATGGGGCCCAACGATGTGATCCGGGCTTACAGCGGCACCAACAATTCGGGTGCGCCGATCCTGTCGCTCTTCGACAACTATCTTGTGCTGCCGCCAGCCACGGGGCAGAGCTCGGGGAACCAGTTGTTCATGGAGATCGAGAGCAATGGCAGCAACAGTTGCGCGGATGGCCAGCAGACCTCCTGGTTGTTCGAGGTGCAGTGTACACCGGCCTGCCAGCCCCCGAACGGTGCGGTCGTGGTGAATACGAATTGTTCGGCCAGCAGCTTCGGTCTGGATGTGGAAGTGACCGATACCGGCAGCGAGGCGACCACCACGCTCTGGTACAGCGTGAACGGTGGAGCGCCCCAGACCATTCCCGGTTTGGGGATCTTCGACATGTCCACCATCGGGCCGTTCCCGCTCACCGCGTCCGTGCAGGTGAGGTTGTTGCATGGGTCGGACAATGCATGCGACCTGAACCTGGGTTTTTTTACCCGGAACCAGGTGTGCCCGCCGGTGAATGATCTGTGCAGCGCGGCCACCACCCTCACGGTGAACACACCGGCGCAATGCCCTGGTCAAGCCACCTCCGGTACCACCTTTGATGCGAACTTGGAGGGTAATGCGCCGACCTGCGGCGGTGCAGGCATTTTCCGTGATGTCTGGTACCGCTTCAATACGGGCTTCAACCAGTCGCCGATCCAGATCGCCATCGCTGCCGGCACTGTGGGGAATTATGGTGTGGAGATCTACACAGCCTGCGGGGGCACTCCCTTGAGCTGCGTGGCGGGAAGCCCCTCCGTTGTGAACCTGACCAACGCATCGGCCTACACCGACCATTGGATACGCGTCTTCACCAACACGGCACTGGGAGCTGCGGGTAGCTTCACCATCTGTGTCTCTGCGACGCCCCTTCCGGCCTCGTGCGGCAGTGTGATCCGCGATCCCGGTGGTACGGGTAATTACGGCAACAATGCCAACGTCACCACCACCTACTGCCCCACGAACCCCGGGGAGGTCATTACCATGACCTTCTCGGAATTCGATACCGAGGAAGGTTACGACTTTGTACGCATCTACAATGGCCCCACCAGCGCCTCGCCGCTGCTGGGCACCTTCAGTGGTACCACCATTCCCGGGCCGTTCACGAGCACCCATCCCTCGGGTTGCCTCACGGTGAACTTTACTTCGGACAACACCGTCAACGCCGCAGGCTACACCGCCAACCTCACCTGCTGTGTGGCGCCTGCGCCAACCGCGGTGGCGAGTAATGGGGGAGCGGTCTGTACCGGGGGCACCCTGCAGTTGAACGTGACCACCAATACTGGCAACGCCTTCAATTGGAGCGGCCCGAACGGATTCACCAGCACGCTGCAGGATCCCGCGATCTCAGGCGCTACGTTGGCCGCTGGGGGCACCTACACGGTCTCGGTGCGGAACGGAGTGAATGGCTGTCCGACCACCTCATCGACCTCGGTGGCCGTGATCGGCGTTCCCTCTTCGCTCACCACCACGCCGTCCGGCTCTGCCGCGATCTGCAACGGGACATCAACTCCCTTGTCGGTCGCCGGTGGACTCTACGCTGCGACCGTGACCTCGGGCAGTGGCACCAGCATCACCGAGGGCGCATCGGGCACGGCCACGATGGGACCAAACCCCATGCAGAACTACTATGGAGGCACCAAGCAGCAGATGCTCTGGAGGGCCAGCGAACTGGCCGCACTGGGCCTGGTCAGTGGTTCCCAGATCAGTAGCATGGCCATTGACCTGGCCACGGCGGACAACGCCTATGCGCTGAACAGTTTCCGGATCAAGTTCAGATGGAGCAGTACCGTCAATACGCTTACGGCCACCCCGGTCAGCACGGGATGGACGACCGTGTTCCCAGCGCAGACAGTGATGCCGCAGGTCGGGTTCAACACGTTCAACTTCTCCTCACCGATCACGTGGAACGGCACGGACAACCTGCTGATCGAGGTTAACTACACCAACAACAACGTCGGGACCACTGGCAGTGTCTACAACACCGCCCGGTTCTTCACAGGGCTGGGCTACAACGCCACGAGCTTCTATTTCGTTGATGCAGTAGGCCAGAGCAACATCAACGGGTATACCATGACCATGCCCTACCTCTACACGGGCCGCAACAACGTTCGTTTCAATGCGACCCTGGGCGCTACGTGTACCTGGTCACCCGCTGATGGGCTGAGCGCTAACACAGGGCGTTCGGTGACGGCTTCGCCCACGAGCACCACCAGCTACACGATCAGCACATCGAACCCGGGTGGCTGTTCCGGCCCATCGCAGACCATCACGGTGAACGTGAACCCCTTGCCCACGGCCACGCTCAGCGCGAATGGTCCGTTCTGTGGAAGCGGCTCGCCG
>Ga0315900_10002436_pt1 | contig 28389 bp, 36 predicted proteins | sample LakEriMetagenome_FD_203521 | JGI IMG/M metagenome (GOLD analysis project Ga0315900, IMG submission 203521) | Freshwater fungal communities from buoy surface, Lake Erie, Ohio, United States - Buoy 12 MA114 | ecosystem: Environmental > Aquatic > Freshwater > Lake > Lake biofilm | place: USA: Lake...
TAGCTCCAGCAATTCTTTTAGCTGCTGTGTTTGCTTCTTTTTTATCATAAGTAGCTCCGTAGTCTTTTTTGTATTTCTTTGGAACTTTTGTACCAGCTAATTTTTTAGTAATGGCATTTACCTTATCTCTAAATTTAGCAGGATTAGTTTTTGTTTTACCGCCTTTAGCCATATAGCCACCATCTTCCATTTTCATTTTTGGTACTAAAATATAATAAAAAGAATCATCTTGAGCATCAAAAGGAACTACATAGAATTTTTTCTTTTTGCTCATCTTCCATCTTTCAATCACATCATCATCTTCTCTTGAATCAAATTGTTTTACAGTATATTCATCTACAATTTCATCATCATATAGATCTTTTCCTTCAAATTGTTTAGCAAGTTTTTTGGTTTCCATCTCATCATTTAGCATACCACCTTTAGCTTTAAAATCTACTTTCCATTCATAATCTTTAAATCTTTCTGATAAACTATTAATCATTTTTTCAGTATCTTTATAATTTTGCCATATAGTTTCTTTACTTTGTTTTGGCAAGCTTTTTCTTCTTAATAATTCACTGACTGAAAATATTTTTATTTCAGAACCTTCTTTAACCAAATTATTATCTTCTAAATCATATTTTTTTTCTCTAGCTCCTTGCGCTGTATAAACCCTGCCATCAACTAAACTTCCATATCCAAGTTTCTCATCTAATTCCATCAATGCATATAAATTATCTGGATTTGGTAATTTACCACCTTTAGCCATCTTTTCTTTTTCATGTATGTTTACATAAATCCTATCTTCTTCATAGTCAACTAGAAGTTCATAGTCATTTAATCTAGAATTGATTTCATCAATTACATCTTCAAAGTCTGAATTTCTAAATGATTCTTCTTCATCTTCTTCAAATTCAAATTCTTCAGGAACATTTTCCATTGCCCATTCAAAAATGTCTTCTGAAATTTCATCATCATTAATATCAAACATTTTCTTTTTAATGACTTTTTTAGTTGGACCACCTTTAGCCATATACTCTTTGATTTCTGCAAAATTAATACTATAATCATTGATGAAATCTTCAATATCTTCTTTTGAACCTGCAACATAGAAACCATCTGAGCTTCTATCTTCTACATCTAAATTGTAAGTTTTTTTAATACTTTTATCAGATCCGCCTGGACGTCTTGAATCTTCTATGTAAGCAATGTGTTTCATATCATTTATTTTTATATCACCACCATCAGCCATTTTTGTATTAGAAAGATAATTCTCAAAAGTCAATAAACTAACTTCGTCATCGTCCATATTACCATTATCCCATTCTTGATACATTATAACAGATTTACTATCATAGTTATAGTTTATAGCGACTTTACAATTATCATTTTTATTATAAAAGGCAAATGAATCTTTATTGTAAACTCGTAAGTTTATCACACCAGGATTTTTACCAGCTATATCAAGATATGGAATTAAATTAGATTGTAACATTTTTTTCATATCTGCAATTTCATCTTCTCGATCACCAAGTACATCTTTTAAATCTTTTAAAGATATTTTATTTTTTTTACAATAATCATAAGCCCATTGAATTAAGTCATCTTTATCTAAATCATTTTTGATTTCGTGCCATTCTTCATCATCATAATAAAAATCATTACATAAATCGAAAATTTGATCTGATTCTAAAGTTTCTAAATAATCTTTTATGCCAGATGTTTTTCCACCTTTAGCATATTCAGATCCACTAATAATAGCTTCAGAAAGTTTGCCTAAGTCTTCATATTGAATATCATATCTCATTAAACGATCTTGATCAGCATACATATCTAAAAATTCTTCCATGCCTTTCTGATCCTTATCATTAATTAATTGATAATACTCTTTTTGCAATTCAAAATCATCTGGCATCCATTTATCAATATGATCTAATGCCATTTGTATTTTACCACCTTTAGCCATATAACTTCCGTATTCCATATTTTTATTTTTTGAGCTTAGATTTCAAATTTAATATTTTATTTTTAATTTTACCGCCTTTTGCCATAACCGCATATTCTTGAACATAAGGACTTACAATACTTACAAATTCACTCGGATTTTCTGTAAATCCAATCTTTTTGGAAATTCTAATTTTAGAACCATCTCGGACAGCTAATAAAATAAAGTTTTCTTTTCCTAATATCCAACTAATTTCTACATCATTTACTATTACATTCATTTCACTAGTTCTAATTGAAAAAGAGAAAGGTAAACTCGGAAATTTGGCTTTTAATTCTTTTTTAGCTTTTCTAAAAATTGGAGCATTTTTAATTGCTTCTAATCTATATTCTTCTTGTTCTGCAGCTTCTCTTTTCGGAGAACGAGTAAATTTATGAGTTATATTACCATTTTTATATATGGTCATTAAACCATTATCACCTTCTTCATTATCGCTAGTTTCGGAGAAAACTAAAATTTGATCTTCATCAATATTGATATTTGCTCCTTTTCTAAATAAGACTAATTTATTTTTTTTAGCTTCTTTAATGTGCTCATCTAAGACTTTTTTTACTTTATCAGAAGCATTTTTATAAGACTCTTCGAATTTTTTATCGTAATAATCTTTATTTTCAAGTATTAAGTTTTCATCTTTTAGATTCCACATGTTATTTTTGATATAACTTTGAATTGCATCATCTGGAACTTTACCTCCGGAAGCCATTATGCTAGGTATTTTATTTATTACATCAGTAATATAATCTTCATCAAATGAATACCATTTTCCAGGACTTCCATTAGGATTTTTGTTATTCCAAACATTGCCTAATTTTTTATCGTCTTTTCCGTGATAATTGTAATAAAAATAATCTGATTCAGGTAATATTTTTTTATAATCAGGGCTTGTACTATAATATCTATAGCCTATTCCAATTCCTTTATCATTATCTTTATCTTCTGATTCTTGTATTTTATAATACCAACCTTCTTGATCTAATCTTTCTTTTTTTACAATATATCCTTTCTTTCTTAGACTCAATATTTTTTTGAGTACTTTTTCGCCATCGAATTTTTTAGTGATTGTTTCTCCACCATCAGCAAAAAATCCGAATAGTTTATTTTCTTTTGGCTTGCCACCGAATTCATCTAATGACTTAAACATTCTTTTGTCGCCATCAGTAAATAGCAATTTATCTTTATCCGGACCATTATCTACTTTTCCTATAAATCTATATTCAACATTTTCATTGTCTCTATACCATCTTCCTGGAGTTAAACCGCCGAGTGCATATGTTCTACCATCTAAGTAATGTGTAATATCAGATAAAGCAGTTGCTGCTCTGTCTCCTTTTGCTAATACCCAAGCTTCGATTTCAGGATCTCCGCTTAATTTTTCTTCTAATTCTTCTGCATGATGTTTGATTGCCTTTACACTGCTTTTAAGCATTTCAAGATTTCCTTTTTCAATATCTCCACCATCTTCCATAAGTCCAGCTCTTGTCATATAAGCATTACTCATAGAATCAATCATAGCCTTTGCGTTAAGCATGATTTGTTCATACACTGAACCATTAATCATTTTTCTTTCTCCAAGATTAGGATCATAAACAAAGAAATGTCCGGATTTATCTTTGATAATACCATAGTCTTTGTATTCATCTACAATAGTGTCTCCGATCATTAATCCATGCTCAATCATACCACCAACAGCATATAAACCGCCAGCTTTTGCTTTATTTACATTAGATGAAGAAATAACACTCATCTCTGCATCTTCTGGCATGTTTCTTTTAACATGATCAATCGCTTCATAGATTGTATCAGCTTTTACTTCAATAGGAGGATTGTCACCGAAACCATGTTCTTGTAAATACTCAGGATTATTGGTTTCAAGATATACATAATAGGTATTTGCTGGGTGATATCCGCCATGATCAAATTTCATTGGCTTGGAAATTCCATCAGCTATTGTTTTGAATACAGGTTTTGCTGTATCCATAATATCTTTACCTCTTACTAAGTCTTTATTAGATTTCATTTTTTATACTTTTGTTACTGATCCTTGTTGTTTTAAATAAAATTTGCCATTTACATTAATTCTTAGATATGGCTTTCCATCAGTTCCGGTAATTATTGATTTTACAATACCAGTAAGATTTGTTTTTTCTCTTGAAGCATAGAATGTTACTGTATCTCCAACATTTGCTGTTGTTGAACCAGATGATGTAGTAGTAACAGCTGGTGCAGGAGTTGCTGTTGTTGATGTCGATAATTTTGTAGTTATTAATACTAAATCCCTTGCTTTATAATTATTTATTTTTCCATTAGAAAATTGTACTTTATATGGATAAAATGCTCTTTTATCATAATCTATAATTATACCTTCTACATTTGCGGGATTTGAATCACCTGCTCCATAAAATTTAGAATTTGCAGAAATCATTACTTTATTACCTACTTCATATGATCTTTTAGAAATTTTAGTAACAGGAGAAGAACTAGGAGTTGAAGATTGAGTAGAAGATTGTACTGGATTTACTAATTCTAAATCATTTTCTGTGTATGCATTACTTTTTGCGTTTGCCCATCTTACTGTAATAGGATAACTTGCACCAGTGCTAGAAATATTTACAATTTCACCTTCTGTATTTTTAGGGTTTGAACCGCTTACTCCGTAATATTTAGAAGATTTTTTAATTTTTACTATGTCTCCTATTTGCAAAGATCTTTTAGCTGTTTGAGAAGCTAATTCATTTAATTGTTTTAAATTTGAATTTGCTCCTGGTACACTTGTCCATTCTCCAGTTTCTATTTTACCCTCAAAATCTCCAACAGTAATATTTTTTATATTGTTATTCCAATTTAATCCCATACCTACTTTTCCTGGAAAACTATCTACATAATGAATATTACCAGAACGTACACCACCTTCTTGAGCTCCTGTTATTAGTTTATATACAAAATCAGCATTTCCATTTCCAGATTTTGTGTCTAAAAATACATCACCTATAAGATATTTGAAGACATTAGCATTTTTACCTGTTTTGAATTTTTTAAACTCAATAACTTTTCTTTCTCCGTCTTCTCCGATAAATTGAATTAATTTATAATCATCAATACCACCAACAGGCTGTGTTTGAGAAGGAGCACTAGCTACATTTGAAATTGAAGTTACAGGAGCTGGAGTTCCAAATTTAGCTTTAATAAATTCTAATGTCTTATCAATGGTTGATAACAGACCAACATTTTCAACAGCTAATTTTTTAAGATTATTTTGATTCTTAGCTATGAATTCATCTACCAATTTATCTGTAGCATTTCTTTGATCTTCAGTTCCTACTGGTACTACTGGAGCACTAAAAACAATATCATCTATTTTTGCTTCAGCTTCTTGAACTGTAGATTCTTGAACTCTAGATTCTCTAGCATTTGGATTAAAATTAAGAACTGAAATACCTCTTTTAATTAATAATTCAGTAAATTGATCTTGTGAATAATAAGAATTGTTAGTAGATCTAGGATCAGATGATTTTACTTCTATTTCATCATTTGATAAATCTATATTTACAATTTCTATTGTTAAATCAGGATTACCTTTATATTTGATCGCAATAATATCCCACATTTGCGGAATATAATAATGAAGATATGTTTTATTGTTTAAAGAATCTGCAAATGTTTTTTCATCAATCAAACCTGCAGATACGCCTGAATTACATTCAGTTAATTGAATTAAATTATCATTTTTACCAATTAGTTTTGTTATATCACTTATATAATTAAGTGTCCATTCTAATGTATCAGCATCTTGGGTTACATAGAATTGTTCTACTTTGAATTTGCTAGGAATATTAGAAGATGCAGTTGTGCTTGGAGTAATTGAAGGTTTTATACCAATATTTGTAAATAAATAATTATCTATACGTTCTAAATCTTCTTTTTTAACAGCAGTTGAATAACCGGTACCAAATCTAAAAGTAACAATCAATATTTTACCTGTTGGATTTACTATGACAACGTCACTTACAATACTCTGTTGATGTGTCATATAATCAATCAATGATCTTTTAACACTATCTACATCTTGACCTTGTTGTAATTCTATGGCAAATTCATATACTATTGTAAATTTAGTATTTTGATATACGTTTATTTCTGTTTTTGGCAAAGTGTAATATAAAGACCCATTACTTGAAAGTCCATCTACAAATTCTTGTAATTGTCTACTTACACTTGAAGATGTAGTTGAAATAGAAACAGGTTTTATGCCAAGATCACCGGATAAATAATTATCTAAAATTGATATTTCTATTAATCTTGTAGATCGACTGATTGTATCGTCAAATTCAATAATTACATGTAATAAATTACCTGTTCTAAGTATCGCTATTGTTACTTCTTTAACACTTTCGAAATCTTTTATTTTTTCTCTTAAAAATTTTTCAATTAAATACTTATCTTGATATTCATCTAATTGAATATAAAATTGATAATTTTTATTAAGATCATCAAATTCATAAATCTTCACCCCAGATTTAGGCAATGTTGCATAAAGTGTTCCAGATGAAGCAAGTAAATCTTCTAATCTTTTTAATCTGACATTTGAAGATGTAGCTGGAGCTTGAGTTACAGGTATAATAGCATTTTTTTGAATTCCATTTCTTACATTCATTTTATCATATAACCAATTATCTAAATCATTTAATGCATCTCTTGTCTCGAATGAATCTGCATCCGGATCAAATTCAAAAGTAAAATCAGTAATATCAGCTCTGCCTCCTGGCAAAATTTTTACATTTGTAATAACAGTACTTTGAGCTAAATAATCTTGCAATTCTTTTTTAAAAACTATATCATTTTCATCAATAGCTACAGTATTTCCAATTAACGCTTGATATCTAGGAATATTCAAGAAATCTTCAATGTAAACAACAATATTAGTTCTTGGAAGAGTATAATAAATATTTGATGAATTACTTATATAAGTATTATATCTGTCCAGTGCTTCTTGCTGAGTTTCAAGAGGATTAGTTGCTGGTTTTGTAGTTACAGATTTTGTAGAACTTGATTTAGTTGTGGAGCTTTGTGATTGAATTCCATTAGTCTTAAGTGTCCAATTCCTATCATTAATAGTTTCATTAACTGAATCAAAGTATGCACCTCTAATTCCAACTAATTCATCTTTAAATTCTACATAATTATTTTTCTCATCAATATTTGTAATGGTATATAATTTACCATTTGGATCTTCGAAAACTTCACCAACTTTTACTAATGGATTAAGTTTAATCGATCCAGATTTGGGAGTAGAACTTGTTGCTTTTGCAGTAGATGTAGATTTTTTATATGGAGCCCATCTCTTTACTCCATTAGCAGATTCAACAATAATCCAATTATTACCATCATTTCCTACAGATATATGGCCTACAAGAAATTGACTAGCACTAAATGGAGGGCTTTTACGAACATTAGGATCCGTGCTTCTAGTTGGTTTTTTTGCTATTGCCATTATATTCTAATTTATCAAATTTTTTCGTATTGACTTTCGTCTTCTATATTAAATATTTTGCATTCTCCGAGAAATGCAGATCTTTCAAACATGTTTTTAAAATTCTCATCAATAAATAAAACATTACCTTCTTTATCTATTTGAGCAATTCTAAACTCGTAGAACATTTCTCCAGAAGATCCGTATTCCTTTTCATATCTTATAAATACATCTCCAGGGGCTCCGAAATTAACCATAGTAATTATATTACTGATTCTTCCGAGACCTTTTCTTTCAAATTCTTGAAGCCCATTTAAAAGATTATAAATTGCCACTAATTGTTTTGATGTAATTTTTGGTTTCATTTTATAAGATTTTTTGTAATGTTTCAAATATTGTTAATTTGAAATTCAATCTATTTTCAATTGATTCTTCAGGGGTTTCATAAAAATTTCCATCTGCAAAAGTCAACATTTCATTTACAATAAGTTCCATATAATTTTTTGCAGTAGGTATATCACTTAAAGAATTATAGTAAGAATTCATTGTTATACCATAAGTATTCAATGCTGTTGTTCCATATTTTTTAAATACTTCTAAAGCTTCATCAGGTGTATTTTTATCAGTACAAATACTTTTTAATTCTGATATTGTTTCTTCTAAATCTTTTATAACTTCTTTCATGTCTTTTTCATAAGAACTAGAATTCAACAAATTCACTTTATGCTTTATTGTATTGCCAGAAGTTTTCATCCACCAAACAAAAAATCTATTTACTTCATAAAATTCAAGAACTTCAGTTTGTCTTTCTGAAGATGGTCTTTTAAATTTTAATTTATAATCTGGCACATCTGTAATGCTATTCATAAAACCATAAAAATTACTTTTTATAGCATAATCATGAAAGAATATCATTCCTTCTGGTTGCACTTCTTTAGCTCTAAATACACCAAGCTTTACATATTCTTGATATTTATTTCTATATCTTTCTATACCTTCCCAATATTCATCTTGTCTCCAATCCGGATCTCCATATTTACCTTTATCTCTAACTAATTCTTTTTTATATGTATAACCTACACAACTTTCATATATCTCTTGCATACTATCTGAAGAAATACAAAAAGCAAATGCTTTATCTACTTCAGCACCATATTCTTTTGCAAGAATTGGTTGTATTAATAAAAATCCATTATCAAATTTTCTATTTTTAGAAACTGACAATGGAACTTCAGCCATAGGAAGAGCAATACCATCAGGAGTTTTTTGTCTTAATTCAAAAGATCCAGTAATTTTTACAAATCTTGTCATATAGAATCTAGTTTTAATTCCAATAGATTCTAAATATTCAGACACCATCATTGCTGGTAAATGTCTTACAGCAAATTGTAAATCACCTGATAAACTAGTGTAATAAAATAAACTGTATATTTCTACATATTTTACTTTACCACCTTTTCTATTATATGTTTGATAAACTTTTTTTGTTTTTGAAGCATATTTCTTTTTTGCTCCAGGAATACCCATTTCAATAGCTGTTGTTCCTTTATCTCTTTTTTCTAATAGATATTCTTTTTTATCATCTTTATAAATAAAAAATGTATTATTTGCAATAACCCTTTTTGATACTAAATCATTGGGTACTAATCCAGGCAAAAGATTTAAACTAGAAAATCTCTCTGGATCATCTTGAGCTAATTCTGCAGAAAAAAATTCAGTTAATGCATATAATGTTTGAGCAGCTAATGAAAAATTAAAAACACCAACAGGTTTGTCTACTGATATTAATTTATTTTTTTCAGTTTGTCCTCCTAAATTTAGTTTAAAAGGTGCATTAGTAAATAATGGAGCAATATATTTATCATAACTGTTTTGAGTATAACGATCAACCACTTTAGTCAAGTCTTGACTAGATTGAATCATAGCATCTCTAATTGTTTCCATAGAGTCGATAGCCCAACCAATTATTGGTAAATTCTCAAATCTTCTACTACTCATTCATTAGATTTTTTTGCTTCTGCAAATTTCTAGCAATCATATTTTGAGCTTCTGTAAGTTCTGATGCTGTATCAAAATTAGGAGCTAAAGGATCGTAAGGCATTTTATTTTTTTCTTCTACAATTTTTTTGAAACCTTCATAATCTACTTTACTTAAAATTGTATCTCTTTGATTTTTCTTGATCAATAAGAAGAATGTATCTAAACCATCAATTAAAGTTTTAGGCTTTGTAATTGCAACTGGAATATTACTTGCCATTTGAGATTCAACATTTCTAAATACTTTATAAGTATTTCTTAAATTTTCCATTAAACGAATAGATACGAAAGCTTGACCTGTTGCTTTAACTTCTTCAATTGCTTCACGAACTTTAGTACAGAATATCCATAAAAATGCAAATCCTTTCATGATAACATTAAATTCATTATCATAATTTACAAATACTTTATAAGTTGATCCAATGAAACGGTCTTGTAAAGATAAATCCTGTTTGAAGTTTGCTTCATAATCAGGATCAATTGTATTTAATGGAACGTTACCAGTTGCAATGATAAACAAATTACCTAAAGGAAGATCTTTGTTTCGACCATTAGCAATAGTAGGCTTGATAGGATTTCCTTGTGCATCATATTTAACTCTTTTTATTTTTGCAAGTGCATCATTTAAAATACCTGCAGTATTAGGATCTATTTTTGGAAGTTCATCTAAGATTAATACACATCCTTTATATTTAGTAACTGTACCATCTTGATTTTCCATTTCATTTGCCCAAGCAATAGATAATTTACCTTCTTGATAACCATCAATTGTTTGACCTCCAATAATATCTAATGGTGAAGTATACTGATTACAGTTTAAAGTAATTGCTTTCCAACCCATTAAATCTGCTACTTGTTCAGAAATAAATGTTTTACCAGTACCTGCGCCTCCATACAAATAAACGTTATTGTGAGCATCTAGATCACTTAAAATCAATTGTATTAATTTATTATCTACAACAGACATTTGAGTAACTGTAGAAGAAACTAAAGTACCAAGCCCGTCATTAACATTAAATTGAACAGTAACTTGACTAGCTAATTTATCAATTTGAGCTTTTAGACTTAAACTAAAATCATCATAGTTAATTTTTCTTAAAGCTAATTCAGATAATACTATATTTCTAACATCTGCTGGATTTACAGTACCACCTGAAACTCCACCTGCTACTTTATTTAAAGCATCAAGTAAAGCAATTACTTGTGGATCAGCTTCACTTCCTAAAGCGGCAGCAACTTGAAGTTGAGCTGCTCCAGAAGCTTCTAATCTTTCTAATTCTTTTTTAGCTTTTTCTACAGCTTGAGGGACTGTACTGGTTGCGATTATTCTTTTAAGTGTCTCAATATCTTGTTGTGCCATGTTATTTTATTTGTGAATTTATTCGTTCTGACAATTGTAATGCAGTTGTATTAGGATCCAAATTTAAGTCTTTTTTTATTTTTTCAAAATTATTTGATTTTAAGAAATTCTCTCCAAATTTAGGTCTACTAAAGAAGTCTTCAATAACTTCTTTTTTCATATTTAGACTATTAGATAAATTATTTAATACTTCACTTACTGGAAGATCATCTGGTTTCTTATAATTGTTTTGATCTCCTTGAGTTTTTTTACCTTTTTTATCTCCTTTTTCGTCTCCTGAATCATCGCCTGGATCATCGCCTGGTTCATCACCTGGCTCATCTCCTGGCTCATCTCCTGGCTCATCTCCTGGCTCATCACCTGGTTCATCTCCGGGTTTTTCACCTTTTTTCTTTCCTTTTTTATCTCCCGGTTCGTCACCTGGCTCGTCACCTGGCTCATCACCTGGTTTATCACCTGGTTTATTACTTCTCTTTCTTTTTTGATCCTTATTCTTTCTTTCTGTATCACCCTCATCATCTCCTGGTTCGCCATCTTCATCATCTGGTTCACCATCTTCATCTCCTGGCTTTGGCTTTTGATTTTTATTTTTTCTTTCTTTATCGCCTTTATCACCATCTCTAGGCTCATCAGTTTCATTGATGTCTTCTTTAACTTTATTTTTAGGCTGCCCTTTACCACCTTCATCTTCTCCAGATTGTTGTAAAACATTCTTAGGTATAAATAAGAATACTAATGCATCTGGATCTGTTTCCCAAACTATATCATCGAATTTTTTAAATAAAATTTCAGATTTAAATAATTTTGGAACACTTAAATTACTCCAATCAGCTACAAATACTTCTGTTTGCCAATTACTCGGTAAAGTAAAATCTGCTTTATCTATTTCAAACATTTCTATAGATTGTTGAGTTCCATCATCTAATTGAGCAAAGAAAACACAAATTAATTTATTATAAGTTTCTTTAATAGCTAACAATGGAAGTAACTTAGGATTATTTTGCGGATTAGAAAATCCACCAGAAGATTGTTGACTTGGAGCACAAGCTAATATTAATTCTTCTAGTTTAGTCCAAGCTTTTACATAATCAGATGTATTAAATACTTGATCACTTGAAGTTTCCCATTCATCATTTGCATAAACATATATTCTATTTGTCCAAACATCTATTTTTAAATAGAATGTATTGCCATTACATGAATATTGATAAGTTATGTAATTATCGTCATTGCTTTTTATAAAGTCTTTTTCGTTTAGTTTCATATATTATATTTTACCTCCTTTCTCAAGTAGAAATGATTGTAATGAATTTAATAAAATATTTCCTCTTCTTGGATCAGCTAATTTTGCTTGATGAGGATCAAATATGATAAATGCTTTTGTAGAATAAGCATCACTAGAAGGATCTAAATTAGGATTAAACTCGTAAAATTCAATTCCATCAAAAACTCTACTATCCGCTAATTTTTTAATCATCTTAGCATTGTTTCTTAAATACATCCATACTGGAACTGGTTTCATTGTCTTTGATAAGAACATAGGATTCATTTCTAATTCTTGCGGTGTTAATCCAGTTTGAACATATAACCAATCAAAGAAATCTTGAGGCATTACATCAGTTAATCCAAATATTGTTAAGTCTAATGGTTTTTTAATACTTAAGAAAAATGGTAAGACATATCCAACTTGGTCTTCAGCATGAATTTCAGCAAAGAAATCAGAATATTTTCTATTTTCAGCAAAATAAGCTGCAGGGAAATTATCAAATCTAAAATAAGAAAACTCTTGACCTGTACCATGCCAAACAATCAAAGGCTCAAATTTATCAGATAAAACTCTTGAAATACTTAATCCACCAAAATCTTTGAAATTTCTATAATTGTATGCATTTTGAAAATCACCAAACCATTCTTTGAAAAGATCCGATTTGATTATTACTTGAACATCATTATTCAAATCAGAAAGGCTTCCATTTGGAGCCACATTTGTTTCATTACCTCTTTTAGATACTGTATCATCATATCTAGAATGAAGAGGATTAAATGATTGAGCAAATAACTTATCAAAAATATTTTCAGTAGTCATTGCAAGTTCTAGAGACTCGGAATTTATTTTATCTATTTGTTTTTGAGTAGAATGTATTAAAGTAGAAATATTTACTTTGCCTTCAAAATCAGTTTCATTAAGAATTTCTTTTAATTGGATAAGATCCGATAATTCTTGTTTTAACTTTAATAACTTGGTGTCATTAGCTACATCAATTCCTTTTTTAACTTCAAAAGGTTTTTCAACAACAATGTCTTGTGGTATTACTTTTGTAGCTATTTTATTTTTATTTACTTCTGGTTCTTGTGCTGTTTCCATCTCAAGACTCTTTTTAATTAAATCCATTTGAGCTGAAGAAAATCCAGAAGTTTCTACAGCTGAAGCCACATTTTTTTTACTGCCTCCGGTTATCATGCGTAATATTTTATTGATTTTCTAATATTAATTGTTTTCCTAGCATTAAAGCATTTTTTTCTTTCGCCGACAAATCTTTGAAATCAACTTTATATTTATGGAATAAAAAGCTTTTATATGCAAGCTGAGGTGTTATTGCATTATTTCTTCTATTACCTCCTTTAAAAAACATTGTTTTTTTTTCTTTACTACAATACATTGGGTAATAATACTCATTTTCGTCTGCAAAAGGACTTTTAACTCTTTTATCTAATTCTAAAAATTCTTTATAAGAAATTAAATTTTTATTTTGAAGTTTTATTTTTCCACCGCTTGAATATCTTTTATAATAATCTGGTTTTTTCTTAAGATGCTCTAAAACTACTAATTCAGCGGCTTGATCCGCTGTTAATTTATTTTTTCTTAATTTTTCAAAAACATCTCTATGTTCTTCTAGTTCTTCTTTTTTGCCTTTTAAAAAATCTGGAGAATTAATTAATTTACCTCCGACTTTATAATCAGTATAATTCCAATCTTGAACATCTATTTTATTTTCATCATATCCTTTATCACTAACAATTACCTTGAATCTTTCAAAATCTTTTTCAGATAATAAATAACCATCATCGTCTAAAAACACATAAGAATCAAAATTTGATCTATATAATAAATCATCTATTTTATCATCATTTATAGTAAAAAGAATTTTACCGCCGTGAATATTTCCTCCTGATGCCATTATTTTATTTATCTGATAACCTTGTCTTTCTAATATAGGTTTCAAATTATCATATGTAGCATATGTATCTGGTAATGCAATTTGTTTTTCCATTTTGCTTATAGGATCTGAATCATAATAAGTTCTATTATCAAAGCCACATTTATGGCAAACGTATTTATCACTCGGATCAGAATCTTTTGTATTCCAATGCCAACCACAATTTACGCAAGTAATATCTTGATCCATTTGGCCGCCGTCAGCATATAGATTTGGATTGTTTAAATAATAAAGCCCGACTTCTTGCGCGCTTTTAAGGGTTTTATAACCACCAATTGTTTTTTGTGGCTTACCATTTTTTTGCATAGTTAAAACCCATACTTTATCAACATTATTATAATATATAGTAGCTTCTTTATATTTATATTCTACTCCTTCAAATGATTGATTAGTACCTATATGTGTTTCTTTTACTTTTTTAAAGCTTTCTATTGTACCACCATTGGATAATTTATCATTAATTGCCTCATACCTTACTTTATCGTTAGATACACTAATTAAATCGTTACCCCAAAAAGTAGCAGAATATTTTTTGTTATCATCAGCTTTAAAAAAATAACTTGTTTTATGCTTGTTATTTTGATTTGCTTCATCTTCGTCAATCCAACTTTCTTTTGTAATAATTTCAACAACTTTTTTATTTACCTCGCGTTGCTTACCTAAATCACCACTACGTTTAAACATAGGAAGCCTACGTAAATGTAGTATCTGTCCAACTTTTAATAATGACATTTCGCCACCATCAGCATATTTTTTTAATCTTAAAATGTACTCTTCTCCTAAAGGTTCTGTTATATCATCTAATATTTCATTTGCCCTTACTTCTCTTGATAAAACAACTCCATTACCTGCATAATCTTTTGCTAACTGCTTATTGGTAGTTACAAAATCTCCTGATACTATTTCATTTTGAGAATTTGGAGCACCTCTATAAACAATTATTTTATCATTTGGACTCAATTTAGCTGTTATGTCATATGTAGTGATATTTTCTCCTAATTGTAATTTATCTATATCTTCAGGAGAATAATTAACAAAGATTCCTCCTGTAGGATTTAAACTATCCAAAATACCACCATCTACCATCAAATCTTTTCTGTCTAATTGTTTATATACTTCTTTTCTTACTCTTTCCATTTTAGAAGCATATGCTGGGTCTTTCTTCCTATTGAATACAATTTGTTGAGTTATGCTTGCGCTAATCTTTTGAACATCTTTGCCTCTTGTTTTAATTAACCAAGCAGCTAATTCTTTTGCATTAAGACTTTTGAATTTGCCATTCGCATCAGGAGCATCTGAATCATGCCACTCTATTCTTCCACCAGATTTTAATAGATCATCATCTTGAACATAAGCAGCTTTTACTTGTTGTCCAGCTTTCTTTTTTAAGAATTTATTTACACGAGCATAACCCCAAGCTTGTCTTGAATTAGCAGCTCCACCAGTAATTGTTGGGCGATGTGAAGTAGAATATGCACCCATACCTCTTCTCATTACTGCTTTTAAAGTAGTAACAGATAGTTTGCTTGAAGGGTGTTGTTTTTTATATTCATCTACTTTTTTCTGTAATGCTTCTACAATTTCATCACTCAAAGTAATTTTTTTAGCTGATTCTTTTGAAGCAGCACTTCCTGGTTTATTTTTACTTGAACCAAATACTCTATCTTTTAATGGAGCTTTTGTTTTAGATAAGCTTCCACCTTTTTTCATTTCATGTTTGCAACCACAAGAAGATACAATATCATGATCTTTCATTGTCTTGCCACCATATTTATATTCTTTACCGCTTGTATAAATTGTTTTTGGTACATCACCACCTTTTGCAAAAGAAACTCCACCACCACTTTCATTTATCTTACTAAGTATTTCTCTGTTAGTAAGCATTTGACCATTAAATTCTCTTTTTGTATTATCAGAAACAGCATTACGAGTAATAACTACTTCGCCTCCTTCCATTTCTAGAGGTTGACCAGTAGATTTATTTAAGGCTTTAATTCCACCTTCACTATGGCGTTTTCCAACAAGAACTCCTCCTGCTTTTCCGCTTCCGTGAGCAAAATAATTCTTTATACCTTTATTATCCGGGTTAATTTCTCCGCCTTTTTTATATAATTTACCCATTTGGTAAAATTTTTTTTCTGATTCAAAAATTTGTTATATAAAATTAGTACTTATATTTGTTATGTCAAATATTTTTTAACCCCTAAATGTAGAAATCATGCAAAGCGGATTCTTCGACATCAAAAGCCCAAATTGGTTAGGTGGTAACAATGTACACAATACATTAGTTATTCTTGGCGTAGGCTTTCTTGTTTACAAGGCTTGGAAAAAGTAATCGCTTCCCTGCGGAAGCTAACTTCGTCCGAATAGACCCGTTTCTCGAGAGATTGACGGGTTTATTTTTTATCCGAGCTTTTTAATATCATCAGAGAAAATTTTTGATATTGATTCCCAATCTAAGCTCTTTACAAATTTAAGAGCATTTTCAAGTTTTAATTTTTGATCTAACGCTCTGCTTGTTTTATCTTTATAAACTTGATTGATAGTTTCTGCTATTTCATAGATATTACATTTGAATCTTATTATATTATCTATATTGTGAACATCAGGAGATAATTCTTCTAAAAAATAACATCTCTCTCCTTTATGACCACCTAATTCTCTGAATGAAGTATGCCTTGGCATAATGACAGGGGTTACACTTGCCATTGCTTCTGTAACCGTTAATTCCCAACCACCTCCGGTAGCTGTTGTTATAAAGCAATCGGAAGCATTATAAATTTTATTTAATTTTTCTACACTAGCTCCTTTATTATAATCGTCTTCAGCTGGAAACATATAATCCACTCCTTCAACTAATGGAGTTTGTTGCATGATTCTTTTTATATCCCAACCTAGAGGATCTTTTGGATTCATATGTAAGTATAAAAATGAGTTCGGATTAAATTCATTCTTATATTCTAAAAAGCCGAATATAGTCGTTGGTATGTCTTTTCTCGGTTGATTTCTATTGACATTTGTAATAATGAATTTATCGGCATTATCTCCGAAATATTCTTTTCTAAAATCATTTTCAATTATTGGAAAAAAGTCTTTTGTATTAGTACCATGAGGTACAACTTTAAGTTTATTTTTTAAATCAGGCCTTTGCATCAATACCTCTTTTCTTCCAAATTCAGTATATGTAGCTAATACATCAAAGAATTCTAATCCAATACATAAATTAGGAACTAATGTAGAATCTACTGGAAAATAAAATATGGATTTAAAATTGGGCTTGTTTGCAGCTTTTTTTTCCTCTTTGAACTTCTTTAAATGTGGAACTAATCCGATACTTACACCAAGGTCTTGTAAAATAAACAATACGTCATAATCATTATCAAGTACAGATTTTAGAAAGGTATATCTACCAAAATCATCTTTTTGATTATCAGTTAACTTTGCTGATATGATTCTAGTACCATCTTCTTCTGTATATGGATCTCCGAAATAGTTAATAGCTACAATATCAAATTGAGCTTGCTTACCTAATTGCTTTTTCCAATTCTTCATTAGATTTTTAGATACAGAAGCAAATCCTGTAAAACAATTGTAGTCGAATAGGCAAAGAACTTTTATTTGTTTCATGGTTATATTTTTTAATTACTTTTTTGATTGAAAGCTTCAGCGGCATCAAGAATTATTTTTTGAATTTCTTCCGGATCATGACCTATTCCGATACAAGCAGAAATGAAACTATTGAATAAATCATGTAGATCATCATTTTCTTTTTCAATTGTTATCGATGTTTCTTTTTCTTTAATTACTAAGACTCCCATGTTTGTTTTAAATATTTTCCGAGTTAAAGTATTGATCTAGAGCTGTTTTTATTTTTTGGACATCTAAACTCATGTTAGGCTTTTTATTTTCTTTACAATCAATCCATTCATTATAGAAAGAATTAAAATCTTTTGTGTATACATATATTGTCCGAGAATAATTAATTATTTTTACTTCGTAAATTTTTTGCATCATCTGAAAATTAAATACCCACCTCCGAGTCCGGCAATGAACGTGCCCCATTTTGCCAGCTTTTGTCTTCTTGAAATACTTTTCTGTATTTTATATTGTTCTTGTAGATTATCAATTATCTTTTTGTAATTATCTATTGAATCATCATAACTCCACATCATTTTATTATATAAAACATCTTTCTCTCTCAAAAAAGTAATAATTGAATCTTTGAGAAATATTCTTTCTTCGAGTAGCTTTACTTTTTCATTTGTAAATTCTAGCTCTTGTTTATACAATTTTCCCTGCTCTATTTTGACAATAGCCAATTTTAGTTGTGTGTTAGGAATACAAGTTACCGAGTCATTTGAGGTTTGCGAAATACCTCGAAATGCTATCAGAATTGTAATTACGAACAATATCGTTAGCTTTTTCATATTTAGGTTTTATATCATTAATTTTTTTATCGATTGCGGAAACTTTACTGATAAGCTCTTTTTCAACACATTCTATTGCTTCTATTCTCTTTTGTCTTTGTATTAGCTCTAGAGTTATTGAGTCTCTCTGAGTTTCGTACAAATTGTTTTTTAACGATAAGCTATCATTTATTCTTTCTATTTCTTTGATTTTGTTTTTTAACTCGGAAGTTCCAGTATTGAATAACCCTACATATCCGATAACTACAATCATAATTACCAGTATATATGTTAACCAATTTTGTTTCAATTTATTCATAGTATCTCTTGATTTATATGGTATAATTCTTTAGCAGTTTTTTTATCAAACTCCTTTACAAATTTATTACTTATATCTCTGCTTTCTATTTTAATTTGAAATAAAGAAATAACTTTTTTTCTAAACATGTATTTAATACATACAACAGGTTTCTTAATTAAACTATATATAATACAAGTTATTATATTATTATTTAATTCTAGATTTATCTTTTTGACCATATATAGCATTGTGTTTTAATATTAATTCTCCGATAACAATATTAGTACTAATTCCAAATAAAATTAAAGTAGTGAAATTCATATCACTAATATAAACTAATTTAAAATAAGTTAATACTAAGTAACCGCAAATAATTAATACATTTAAAACAAATAAGATAATTAAAAAGATTTTCATTGGTTTTTTTTATAATGAATTAGTAAAATGGTTTTGATTTCTTCCGAGAGAAATATTTAATTGCATCTTTATTTCTTTATTATTTAAACACCATATGTCTCCATTTTCCATAGAGCAAATAAATAATAGATCATGTTCTTGAGAATAATCAATAATGACAAATGCATATCCTTTCATTTTGTCGGATCTTCTTTCTATTGGTAATGTTGGATTTAATTGGAGCATCATTTTATTATGGTTAGATAATCAGAAGGTTTGTTATATGGATTTTCATATGTTTCTTCTCCAGGCATTCCACCCCACTTTTTTATAAACAATTCTTTATTGTTAATGTAGTTTCCGAGTAAAGGATCTTTCTGTATGGTCATTGAGTTTCTATAAATATCCGGATTAAGATCATCTTCATATTTAATCTTGACTCCGGCTAATTTCATTCTATAATGATAGTCATTGTCTTCAAAATAACATTTTTCAAAATCTTCATCGAATAAACCTACATTGTCATATATCGATTTTCTTAAAATAAAAGAAGACCAATTGTAAGCTGTTCTACAAACGTGAAATGTATTGTCATTTCCTCTATTGATTATTTTATGTATATCACTTTCACCCTTAGTTAAGATTACATCATCATTTAAAATCAAAAAGTTTTCTTCTTTATAATAACCTCCGGCAATACTAATTAAGCAATTCCAAGCTCTAGCTACACCCATAGGTTCTGGTAACCCGAATATTGTTACATTAGGATTACTAGATCCTAAGCTTTGTTTTCCAGTATCTAATATAAGGATTCTAGTATTAGGATAGCATTTATCATATTCTGCAAGTGCTTCTAATAAAAGATCTGCTCTATTGATAGTAGGAATTAAAATGCAAAAATTGCTCATGGTTTTATTTTTAGTATTTATTAAAATTTTCTCTGTGTCTTCTGTAATATAATAGCCCTTGATTAATATGGCTTATTCTAGCTCCGGCATATTTCATTTTATTCCACAAATTTAAGTCTTCATCTGTTCTTGAAGAAGTTTTATTATGTTCATATCCTCCGGCATTTAATGCAAACTTAGTATCAAACATCATTGATCCATGATGCTTACCTCTTCTTGACCAATACCAATCACCATATAACAAATGAACTTCATCCGGATAAAATCTTCTTATTTCATCTCTTAATTCTCCAGTCACAATTATATCATACACTACTATGTCCGTTTTCTCATTTGATATAAGTTCTAATGTATCAGGTCTGAGCCAATTATCGGCACCTAGAAACATAACCATATCAGTTTCTACACGAGTTAGCATATCTTGAAAGTTTGCAACTACTCCGAGATTTTGATCACGTAATAAATAATGTATATCAGGATAAATTGTTGGTAGATGTGCACAATCACCTGCTCCATCATCTACGAATAGTATTTTATCAAATTTCTTTGTTTGGCATAATACTGATTCTATACAATTTGCTGCAAGATGTCCATATTTATAAGATGCAATTACACAGGTGTATGTCATATTTTTTCTATTAATTTTTTTATTTGTAATAATTCTTCTTGTCTACTTCCGTGAGGTTCAAAGAATTGACTTTCTGATATTTTCTCATCTAATACATAAATAGCAATATCTCTAACTGCCCTATCAATATTTATCTCCGGAACTAAGTGCATGTGAGTTATAAAGCAACCCCAAACTCCTTCTTTAATTTTTGTTCTACATTCATCTAGAATTAACATCGCTTTTTGTTCTACAGTAATATTCATAATTATTCGGTTTCATTGTTATAAAATTCTTCATACTGCTTAAAAGCTTTCGGATTTACTTTTTTAAGATAATCTAAAGAAAGTTCTATTCTCGCGTCATTAACACGTTCAAGATATAATTCATTATTAGTTAAGTCTAATATTTTGTTTTGATTTTCAATTTGATTTTTTAATTCAACATTTTGTAAAGCCAAAACTAAAACTCCGATAAACATTATTGAAGATAATAAAATTACCGCTAGTACTGATTCTATTTTTTTAAGTATTGTCATAAAGTAGATTTTTTTTTTAAAAATACTATAAATAAGGTCTATAAATTTTATATTTATGATCTTGATCAAAAACACTAACACTTCCTTGAGTTACACTCCAAGCTTTTTCATATCCTGCTTCTTTCACACATTGAATAACTAAATCATTGAAATTACCGTAAGGATAAGCAAAATATTTCATGGGTCTCGGAGGAGTAATTTCTTTCATTATTTCTTCTTTTGACAATCTAGTAAGATCTGGGTGTGACCAAGTATGCCAGCCTATTGTAAAACTATATTTACTACACATCTCATCTATTTCTTCCCAGGTACAATATTGTTCTAACTTAGGTACATTCGGAAGATCAAATGAATTGTCTTTACCAACATAATTACCCATTACAAAGAAAATTCCAGATTTGCTTTTCAACACATCTTGATTTTCATAAACATTTTTATAAATGCCATCAAATCCGATATTATCGTTACAAGCTAGTATTTGTTCTCTTGTGTGATAATTAGAATGATTTTCATTTCCGATATTGTGTGCTAGTACCATTGATTTTTATTTTATTCTGTATAATGTTGTTCTTTGATTAAATTCTCTATATGGAAAACTAATAGTATTAATTACTTCTCCAAAATCATAATCTATTAGCCAATCAGAAATTCCGGAAATTAGAATATGTTCTGATGCACAAGACATAATAGTATCATAAATTGATTTGTGATCATATTGCTGATATAATGTACCAGTACTTACTACTAAATCATATTTGTCTTCTGGATGTATTACAGCTTTAATATCTTTAGGAAGTCTTGATACTGCAGTGTCTGATAAATCTAATCCGTGAACAATACTTGCTGGAATTGCTCTTGTGATAAATCCTTCTCCGCAACCTATATCAATTGCTTTTTTGTAGATTACATGCTCTGGAATTAGAGAAAAAATTAATTCTCTTCTTCTTAAATCTTCCGGATTACTAAAATATCCCCATTGATCTGGGATTTGATACCATAATTCTAGATCTTGTTTTGTTTGCATGTTTAATTATTTGAAATGTTTTTTAATTTTCAATTTACTGATATAAAACCAAATGTCTTCAGAAGATTTGCTATCATAAACTACTTCATTTTTTTTATTATCAATAATAACTCTGTCATATTCTCCAGTCTTTATATCTCGGACTACATAACAAGTTAAATTAGGTAATTTAATATTGTTTTTATCTGCTAGTTGAGCTTTCATTGTACTCATTTTATCATTAAACCACTCATGTGTATTGCTCTTGTGAGCTAAACCGTCCATTTCTAAAAATTCATTGCGTTCTTTCATACATGTTTGTTTTATTTAAGGCTCATCCGATACCATATCCTTTTATTTGTAAATGTTGAGGTTCTTATACCATCTATTATACTAATTTGAGTGTGCTTCAACAATCTATTTGTTCGGCCTTTATTTCTGTATGAACATAAAAATCCGTGTTTCATGATATTTTCAATCATTAATACATTCTTATGTATACATATACTATTGTATTTACCCATGCTGAAATTAATTATTTGTTTTGATTAAGTATTTGTTCTTTCATCCATTTAGCACCATTAATAGCACCATCTATATAAGGTATTTCATCTATTTCATTATCCCATTTATTAACTATCTCCTCATCACTTGGTAGTTCTATTGGTTTAAAACCATCTGTTATAGAATAGTCTGTGTTATTTAATCTGCCATCTAAAAGACCCATATCATAAGCCTTTCTCACTTGCTCTTCTGTATATAGTTTCATAGGTTATTTGTTTTGGTTAAATTCTATTGGTTCAGCTTTTTTAAAAAATTCATTTACTATTATATCAAGTCCCATTAATTTTAAAGTTTCTTTTATTTGTTGTTCTGTGTATATGTTTTCATTATCTGATATTTCAAATGCAAAAATAGAATTATCATAGTGTCCCCAATCTTTTGATTGTAAATTAATTTTAGTTACTTGTTCTTCTGTATATAGTTTCATATCTATTGTTTTAATCTAAATCCGATAAATTTTCTCTTTTATATACATAATACCGAATAGCTTTATTGTTATACATAACATGTATTACCGATAAGTTATATTCCGTGTAAAGTAAGAGTTGTACAATACAATTCCTGCTTTTCTCATCAATACATTTCCACCCGTGAGCTTTATAAGTAGAAGTATTATCTGCTCCGAGATCTTCTTTTATAGAATAAAAAGAATTTGCTTCATCATCACATCTTACATAAGTCTTGCCTAAGGTAAATGTTATATTGTTGAAACTTGCTTTATCCCATTCCCATTCATTTTTATATTGATTCCAATACCCTACTTGATTTTTGTAAGTTTCAACCTTTACTTGGCAAAAAGAAATAAATACCGAGATGCTAAATAAAACCGTGATTAATAACTTTTTCATTGATTATTTTTTTTGGATTAAATATTTATTATCATATTGAAATTCTTCTGTTTCTAAAAATTGTATGTATTCTTTCGGAATTTTTTTAGATATAAATACCTTTATGCCGAATTCATCTGCTTTACTCATAACGTATTGTACATAAATTCTATGATCAACATATTTATCGGTCTTATAAAATTGAATATGCTCAAGCATTATTTCATCATTGCCTTTAATTGATTCGGAAGCTAAATTATTCGGTAATTGAAAGAACATAAGAACTGTGTCTTTATTTTGCTCGATCCATTTAATTAGCCACTTAAAAAATTGTTTGTTCTTTTCTTCCATTAAATTACTCATGTAATTAATTTTAATTGTTTTTTTGAATTATTTTTTCGCAATAAACTACTAACCTATCTAATGATTCTTTTAAAAATAAAACATTGTCATATTCTTTACTAGGGAAATATGTATGGTTACATACATCTATTGCGATACTACGCGCATCTTCTAAATGTTTCTTTAATGTTTTTACAGCTTCTTCTTTATTTATAATTCTTAGGTTACCCATAATATTAATTTTAATTGTTTTTAAAATACTGGATATTTATTTTTTTGATTAAATCATATAGATCTACCGAGTCAAATATTTTACATACAATAAATTCTCTAGCATATTTCTTTTTACGAGCTTCTGAGTCTTCAAGACTTAATTTTTCTTTATTGATATTCTTAAAAGCTTTTTCAAATGAACTCTCTTCTTTTTCTTTCATTAGCTTTTGATATCCGAAGATTACGGCTTCATTGATTTCTTCTTTTGTAGGATTAACTTGCCCGGTTTCTTTTAACCACTTGTATATGTATTCAGGACCGTCCCAAAATTTACCATTATCTTTATATGATTCATAGATCATAATTAAATAGTCCTTAAAACTTCTAGCTTTTTCTTCCGGAGTTACTTCTTTCTTATCTTCATATCTAGATTCAAGTCTTTCTTTATTGATAGCTATCTCATTGATTATTTCTATTTTTTTATTTTCATATGCTTGTAAAGCTTTAGAGATATAATATGCAGAAATATTCTTTTGAGTCACATATCCAACATCTACCTTTCCGCTAATTGTCCAATTCATTGCTATTCTTATATCTGATAAAGTGAATTTCCCGAAATTGTCATATATAAATTGACAAATAAAAATCAATTCCGTTTCAGTAGAATCTCCAGTAACACCGAGTAATAATCTCCATTGACCCATAACAGAAACTAATTCTGCCATATCTTCTCTATTGAAGTCTTTTATTTTCTTTTCTGATATTGTATTAGCAATTGCTAGTTCAGTATCATTTTTTATCCAATCTCCAATTAGCACGTTGGGCCTTTGTGACGCTATCTGAGAGTTTTTGTAAGGAATTTTTTCTAGTTGTTGTTGATTCATTTAAATAGCTTTTAAATTTTTCTCCGAATAAAGTTTGAGGTCTAACATATTGCTGATATTTAGTTCCTTCCCAATCTTTCCATTTTTTATCAATTACTTTTTTAAAGTCTTTATATGTATAACCTTCTTTTATAAGATTGAATATAAAATTATTTTTACCATTAGAATATTGAATTGGATCATAATTACTTTCGGTAACTTCATTTAAGTATTTTATTGTCGTATGTATTATCCATGTACTATAGATCATAAAATTTCATTTATCGGAACATTTAATACCTCTGCAAATTTCTGTGCTGTTTGAATTTTTTTAATACTTCTAAAGCCAGTACATAAATTGGACAAGTTTGTTGTATGTATTAAATATCCGGTTTTTTCAAAAAGCATTTGAGCGAATTCTCTTTGAGTTATTCCTTTTTCTTTCAATATAAATCCTAATTTACTTTTTTGATACTTCTTCTCTTTCTCCATATTCATGTTTGTATTTTTAATTATAATTCCAACTGCTTAGATTTCTCGGTAATAAAATCCATCATTTGCTCCATTATTTCTAATTTGCCTTCTATTTTAGATTTTTCTCCAATTAACCTTTTTATTTGAGAGACTTTTTTATGTATATCATCAAAACTTGTTGGAAGCGAATAAATATCATCTTCTTGCATATCTAATAAAAGATTTTCTCCTTGTATAATACGAGCTTGTTTTTTAAAAAAGTCTTCATATAAACTATGCATTAATTGAATTAACTTTTCTTCTCTAGATTTCATAGATAATTAATTTTAATTACTAATTATTTTTAATTACTTTATTAATTGAAATAAATTGTTGGACCAGAAGATAAAGCTTGTTGTTTCCAAGCTTCAGCTACTGATTGATCATAGAATTTAATTCTAGATGTAATTTCATTTGTAGATGTTTTACAATCTACAGATTCACCTTCATCATCAGTTCCAAGAATTATTGCATTACCAACTAATGGATATTCCCAATCATCAAACATAAAGCAACCGTGGACTTGATCATGTAAAAGACCCTCATCATCTGAATACAATGTATCTCCATTATCAAAATCTACCGGACAACAAAAAGTTGAACATCCATTTCCGATTTTAGTATAAATATCTGTATAATGACCAATCTCTGTTTCTGATACTGTTTTATTTACAACATCGATTAAAATAGCTTTTTTCATGGTTTAAATGTTTTTATTGATTAATTCTTGAATGATTTCTTTTCTTAATGTTTCTCTTAATTCCGCTTTCATGGCTTGTTTTAATATTGATAAAGCTTCTTCAACTGTTGGCTTTTCAAATTTATTAGACACTGGAGGGAAATACATATCTGTTTGCTTAGGATAAAAAGCGTCTTTTAAATTATTGATTCCGAATAAATGTTGTTTACGTAATTCTTCTTGATCTATAACAGCTTTATAACCGCTATTATTTTTTGTACCGCTTAACTTTTGCTTATTGTCAAATTGCATTTGAGCTTGTATCTTGGCTAATTCTTTTGCTTTAATTTTATCGTCTCTTTTTTTAACACGTATACGGCTTTCTGTTTTATAATCATTGATAGCAATATGTATTTGCCTTGGAGTAATTTCATTCAATTTATCGGTAATAGTGATAAGACTATTTTTATGAGGTATTATAATCCCTAAGTTTTTAAATATAGTAGTTATTGTAGCACTTATATTTAATTGTTTTGTAAATGATACAGAATTAAAAAATTTAGGTTCTTGTTTGTCATAATTATCTCTTAAATAATTTAAACAATTAATAATTTTTGCTTCAATTCTTAAATTGGTAGGAAGCTTAGATCTTTTTTTCATGGTTTTGTTTTTTTTGTTTTTAAATTGTTTCGCTAATATAGGTAATTAATTTTAATTACTTTATTTTTTATAAAATAAAATTATTTAAATGTTCTTGTATGTCTTCTAAAGTTAGATATACATAGTCAATTTCTCTTGGTTCGTCTAGAAATAATTCCCAGTCTTTTCCGGTAAAAGCTATGTACGCGGCAGTTCGGTTGGCCAAACTCATGAGCATCATAAAATTTTGGAGTCTATTTTCCGTGAATTCTAAGTTTTTTTGATTTTCCATGGTAATTAATTTTAATAACTTTTTTTGTAAATTTTTTTAAACTAAATTATTTTCAAGCATGGAAATATGATTATTCCAAAATATAATTTCTTGCTCAATCTTCATAATTGCTGCTTCAAAAAAGTACATTGCTAACATTGGTTCAGGATTTTCTCCGCGACCATTTGTAACTTTAGCAGAAATGTCTTTCGCTTCTTGATGTGTAAAATACTGTGGCATGTATCCACCTTCGATTTTATAACCTTGAGGAGTATCAGTTTTATCTATAGCTAATAATGTATCTCTGAATACAACGAAATGCATTCCGGTTAGCTTTAAAGATCCAGCCGTATTCAATTCATTCTCAATTTGTAATAGCTTAGTACCTAAATACTGCCTCATTTGTATTGCAGAGGTCATTAAATCTTGTACATTTTCTTGTTGGTTTGTTGTTTGTGTCATGGTTTGTTGTGTTATGGTTTGTAATAGGTGCTAAAAATAAGCCTTTTTCCGATCCGGGGCTCATTTATTTGTTAAAATTTGTTAAAATTATGTTAAAGGAAGCCCAGAAAGACCCAAAATATGCCCCAAAACCACCTAAAACAGCCCAAAACCACCACCCCATAGCCCCAAATACCCCCAAAACATACTCGTTCGCCACCGGAATATACATCGTTCGCGTCCAATCCTCTCTTCTTATAAAACTATCTACTTGACACCATACTCATCTCGTTCAGTCCGCAAATCATACAACCAATCCCGGAAACCACCCGAAACTCTACTCAGAAACCCCTATAATACCCGAACACCCTAAAACTCATACCCTCTTATCCATACTTACACCCCATATCCCATAACATTTACTAAACTTAACTGGAGCATCATTGCGGTAACTCGGTAGATTCAAGCATAAAAACTACTTAAAGCTAATTCATATAAACCAGAACCATACTCCAGTTGTTTTAAATCATTTAGCTATTTGCAGGCTATCTGCTGTGGGCATAAAATATTATTCGCGGCATAGATCCTACGCTTATCCAATTAAATTTAGATGTAGACATAGTCACGTAGTAGTGATTTCTTTTTTCTTTCATTTTTTTATTTATTTCTTTGGCTAATTTATTTTCTTTTTATTCTTATCTTCTTTTTATTTCTTCTTTATTTATTCTTCTGTTAGGTAATTAAAATTTATTACTTCATGTAAAACAGTAATTATTCCAGTGACAAAGGGTCTTCTATATAATATTGTG
>Ga0315900_10002438_pt1 | contig 28380 bp, 40 predicted proteins | sample LakEriMetagenome_FD_203521 | JGI IMG/M metagenome (GOLD analysis project Ga0315900, IMG submission 203521) | Freshwater fungal communities from buoy surface, Lake Erie, Ohio, United States - Buoy 12 MA114 | ecosystem: Environmental > Aquatic > Freshwater > Lake > Lake biofilm | place: USA: Lake...
CCGCTGGCAGTTGTACCCAGTGCCACCTGAGTATGTAGATCAGGTGCAGTGGCAGATGTTCATCACAGGCGCGTCGTACTGCGATGTCGCCGTGCTGCTCTCTGGCTTGGTCTTCCGCATTGAGCGCGTTGAGGCTGATCCGATCTACCAGACACTCCTGTTCGATAAGGCCGTGGCGTTCCTGGACTTGGTCAAGACCAAAACTCCACCGCCGCTGACCGGAAACGACAGCGACACACTCGCGGAGGTCAAGCCGCAGAGCAGCAACACCTACGCGAAGGCAGATCCGCAGCTCGATCACATCGCGCGTCTCTACATTGAGGCGAAGGCTGAGGCAGAGGCTGCCGATGCTGCACTCAAGGAGATGGCGATCGCCATCAAGGAAGCCATCGGTGAGGGCGAAGGCGTGAAGGGTCACGGCTGGCTTGCCACTTGGAAGCAGAACAAGAGCAGCGTGAAGGTGGACTGGGAGAGCATCGCGGATGTCCTCCGCACCGTCGCGCCAGACACCTACAGCGAAGCCATCAAGCGCTTCACCTCAGAGAAGCCAGGTGCGCGCGTGTTCCGCGTTCACGGCAAGGACGGTGACGCGTGATTGAGGTACCGATCACACCTGCGCTGATCATCCGCGCAGAGGAGATGTTCCTGGAGGCGCAGTCCAGCAACGGCTTGCGGTTCCGCAAGGAGAAGGCGACAGGCAACACGACCTGGACTGGCGTGCTAGGTCAGGCCGTCTTTGAGCAAGTGCTCCGAGATTGCAAGATGCCCTACCTGCCAGTCAATCGCACGACGCACGACTACGAAGTCTGCGGTCTCAAGGTCGATGTCAAGACCAAGGCGTGGAGCCGACCGGCTGGCGACGATGTTGAGGTGAGCGTCTTTGACTACATCCGAGACCACCAGACGGTGGACTATTACGCATTCGTTCACTTGCAACTCGCGTTCGGTGAGGATCGGAATGGCGCACCCAGCGCTACACGATTCCAGCGCGCGTGGCTGCTCGGAGTGATGGATAAGAGCCAGTATCTGTATCTGGCAACAGAAGTGAAGGAGGGAACCGTATTCGAGAGCGGACACATTGCAAAGGCGAGTTCACTAAATCTGGTAGCCGCAAAGTTGCTACCTGTAGAGACCATTGGAGGACCAGAGAATGAGTAAGCAAATCGCAGCGGCACTGGCCGCACCCTTTACCGGCACAGACCTAAAGCAGCGCCCAGGGCGCGGCGGCATGACCTTCACCTACGCCGATGCGCGAGCCGTAGCTCAGCGCCTTGACGATGTGCTCGGTCTGGCTGGCTGGCAGTTTGAGGTCAAGGTGGCAGACCCTGCCGCCAAGGTGGTCCACGGCACTCTCATCGCTGTGATCGATGGCGTGACCACCGTCCGACAGGACTTTGGCTACCCAAACAGCGCACAGGATGACGAGCCATACAAGTCAGCAGCCTCCGACGCTCTGCGTCGCTGCGCTGCACAGATCGGTGTGGGGAGGTCACTATATGCCTCTGGCACCACAACGCCTCACAGCGTGGCTGTGGCACCCCTCTCCGTTGATTCTGTGAGGCACTCGCAGCCTTCGGTTTCTACGAGTGATGTGGCCGTAGCAGCGGCAATGCTCTTCGCGGAGGGCGAATGCCCAGACCACCGCACCGCTTGGTCGTTCAAGCCTGCCGGTACGAGCAAGGCTGGCAAGCCCTATAACGCGTTCTACGCGTGCAGCGGCAAGTCGAACGGCACCTTCTGCCAGCGCAAGCCCAGCATCGCCTGGGTCAACGCGCAGCAGGCACCAACAGGTGAGCCTGAGCGCACCGAGACGAGCATTGAGGACCTGCCGTTCTAAGTTGAGCGGCATCATCTACGGCTGGGAGAGACTGGTGACCTCCACCTCTCCCAGCCACTAACACAGAGCGGAGGACTAGATGGTTTGGTTTAAGTGGGTAGCAAACGCACATCGAGATGCGGAGATCTCGGCGCTGACTGACACGCAGTTCCGCGCGTTCATCACGATCATTGGTGAGGTCAAGCTGCTGCGCTCCGGCGGAGTGTTCAAGAACCGACAGCACCTCAAGACCGTCATCGGCCCACGCCTGTTCAGGGGTGTGGAAGGATTGTTGAAAAGTGGTCTGCTTACAGAATCTGGAGACGGTGTCATTGCCGTCTCAAACTATTCTCGCTATCAAGTCGACCCCACCTCGACCTCTCGTGGAGAAAGGTACCGAGCACGAAAAGAGGGTGGGTTGACGGACAGAGAAAGAGAAAGAGAGAGAGAACAGAATAGAACCCCTATATCCCCTAAACGCTCTGGCTCTGGACGGCTCACGCCGCTAGGCGAGATTCTTGGAGGGAAGCGCTAAATGCGCGTCAGGTCAGAGAACCCATCAGCTCGTGCTCTGGCATTGAGGAAGATCAGAGAGAACGAGACTCCAGAAGAGCGAGCACATCGAGTGCTCAAGTACACGCTCTACAACCATCGGATGACGATGGAGCAGTACATGGCCTTACGGCTGGCGCAGTTAGACCGGTGCGGTGCGTGCAGGGAGCCACTCCGCTTCGGTGAGCCAAGAGCAGTGACGGTCGATCACGATCCGCGCTGCTGCCAGTACGAAGGGCTGGGTACTCGGAGGACAAAGGGAGCGCCGATCTCGTGCGGCAAGTGCGTCAGAGCGCTGCTCTGCGGACCGTGCAACCGAGCCATTGGATTCCTGGAGCGCTATCCACAGCGCTTGCATATGTGGATTGAGTATGTGAGGAGGGTCATGAAGTGAGCGCACACATCGCATTCGTAGGACCACAGGGGTCAGGAAAGAGCACGCTGGCAGAAATGCTGGAGGAGCGACGCAAGAGCCGGTACATCGTGCTCCCAATCGCGCAGACCATCCGTGAGGTGGCATCGCTCGCCTATGGCGTGGACTTCGACAAGAGCAAGCACTACGAGCAGCGCCGCCTGGGCTTGGATGTCAAGACCTCAGGCCGCGAGATCCTGCAAGACATCGGCGCGCAGCTGCGCGAACTGGATGCCTACTTCTGGATCAAGGCGTGGCACGACGCGTTCCAGCGCTTGCAGCCGCTAGGGCGGCCGATCGCCATTGACGATGTGCGTCTGCCGCTGGAGGCGCACTTCCTCCGGCAGCACATCCCAGGCATCACCATCGTGCGTGTGTTCGCCTCCGCAGCGGCTCGGACCGAACGCCGAGGGGTGCTCCAAGGGGCAGCAGATGTGACCGAGCACGGCTACCTCCAGACCGAGTATGACCTGCAGATCGACACAACAGACTTGACAGCGGAGAAGTCCTACGCGATCCTCAGGAAGTACATGGTGGATAACGGCAAGTGGTCGGCATCCCCAGAGGAGGAATCATGAGCAATGTCGCGCTAACGGAACTAGAGACACGAGCCGCGCAGCTCGGCTATCACTACGACGGCCTAGTGCGAGTTGGTGAGCCACCACTCTGGACGGTGGTGCTCATTGACTCTGCTGGGTCTGAGTTGACCTTCCAGGGCGACAGCATTGAGGGAGCCATTGAACTGGCAACGGATCGCATGGCGCTCCTGTCAGGGCTGTGCGACCTGTGAGCGAATTCGCCTATCTCGGCATCACCCTCATCGTCATCAACACTGCGCTCTTTCTCGTGGTGTTCGCTAGTCTGCCGATGAGCATCAAGCGCGGCGTAGGTATTGCGCCGTCAATGATCTACCTGCTCACCACGGCAGCGACAGTGGTTTGGATGTGGAGGGCATTGCAGTGGCAGGCGTAAAGACCAAGCGCGCAGGAGCAGCCAAGCCGCCGGTATGGACGGTGACCAACTGCACCGACTGCGGCAAGGTGATTGACTACACCGACCCTAAGCGGCAGGTGTTCCCTGGCACGCGCGTACTGGTAATCCACGAGAAGGGCCGTCGCTTTGAGTGGCGGCATAAGGCGTGCGTCAAATGAGTCACATCGAGATCCTCACCCCTGAGCTGGACGAGGGCATCCGCTGCGTCCAAGAGGGCGCAGATGCGTGGTGCTATGACCCCAAGATCGGTCGCCAGTTCGCCAAGTTGAGCATCCGGTACTCGGACGCAATCGCGCCAGAGGGCTGGTTCTTTCTCAACGAGCACATCTTCAACCGCGCAACCATCGCAGACTTGTACAAGGCAGGTCACCTAGAGCTGCAACAGTCTGTATTCACGCTGTCCGACGGCGGACACGCACGGCTAGGAAGGCTGGTAGAGAAGTGAGCAAGATGAGCGACCTAGACATCGATCAGCAGAACGCCGACAAGGCGAAGCGCGGCAAGCGCGCACGCAACAAGGGCAATGCCTTTGAGCGTGAGGTCGCCGAGAAGATCGGCGGCGTGCGAGTCGGCCAGTACGGCGGCAAGACGGATGTGCAGTCCGACTGGATCGCCATTCAGTGCAAGGTCGGCAACGGCTCCTACTCAGAGCGCTACGACGGCTGGCTTCGTTCGGTCAAAGGCAACGCTACCCAGATCACCGCGCTGGTCGTTGGCGACGCACCTGGACCTGGCACCAAGCGCCGCACCATGATCGTGCTGGACTTCGAGGACTTCGTTGAGCTGCTGAATCATGACTAGGGAAGATGTGACCCTGCTGCGCGCAGGGTTCGCCAAGACCTTTGCACCGCATCTCGCAGAGAGCCGCCGCTGGTCAGCGTTCACCTTCATCGCCGACATCCTGATCGCACGATCCTTTAGCCAGCCCACGCTCATCGTTGAGACCGGCTGCGCTCGGCAGGAGAACAACTGGAACGGTGACGGCCAGAGCACCGTGGTCTGGTCATGGCTTGCAGGTCAGTTGGATGGCTTCGCCTATTCGGTCGACATCAACCCAGACAATGTCAACACCGCTCGCGCACTGGCTCCGAGTGCTCGCGTCACCGTGGGTGACTCTGTGGACTTCCTCCGGCACTTCGGCAACGCATCGTCTATCTCGCTGCTGTACCTAGACTCGTTCGACTACAAGACTGGGAGCCTAGACGCGGCAGAGCACCACCTCCGCGAGCTGCAAGCGATCTACGACCGACTACCAGCGGACTGCATCATCGCGGTGGATGACTGCATCACACCGACCGAGGGCAAGGGTGCGCTCGTGCGGCAGTGGCTAGAGGAGCGTGGCAACCTTCCTGTCTTGGAAGGGTATGTGACGGTATGGCTCAAGTAGTCTCGCTCCTGCTAGGGCTGACGCTGCTCACCGGCAACACAGGACCAGATCTCACGCCAAGCGGCGTGCCAGTCAGCGGCGTGGCGACCTGGTATGGCAGCACCTCCCCTAAGGGCGATCAGTACTGCGTGGGTGGCTACAAGAACACCTGCTCGCCGTACAAGTCCAAGGCACAGGGTGGCCGTGGCGGTGAGCTGGTGATGTTCGCAGCGGTAGGGCGCTGGCGCTGGGGTGACAAACCGTTTAGACTGCTCGTCTGCCGGAAGGACGATGCGAGTAAGTGCGTGATCGTTGTGGTACGAGACTATTGTGGATCGTGTAAGGAGGGACTAAAAAAGCCGTGGACATCTCGCAGCCGAGCAATCGACCTAAGTCCAACCGCGTTCTCTCGTCTCGCGCCGCTCGGCAGAGGCGTGTTAGCAGTGACAATCGCGGACTACCCATTGAGCAGCGAGAGTTTCAGCAAGCCTGTGCGGCGTGGTCACTAAAACTCGAAGTCAAACTCAACGCGCTATTCAATCTGATGCCGCAATACGGTAAGAGCGTCCATTGGGCGCGCGAGCGCTACTACGGCGGCACCTTTGTCACCGACGCTGATCTGTACTGGGTCAAGTCGCGCATTGACGATCAGCCTGATCACTCCATCGCCGCGAAGATGCAACGCTACGCTGCGGCCGTAGATCTGATGTGCCGTGTCTGCGCTGGTGACGAGGACACCACGCCGACCTGCTGGGATAAGACCTGCCCACTTCGATCTGTGTCACCACTCCCACTAAGGGTGGCAAAGTGATGCGGTACGATTCCTGTGCGACGGCGCGACCTTTTGGTGTGCTGCCGTCACTCGCCCTGCCGGTGGTGTCCTCCCATCGGCAGGGTCTAACCTGGGGCAGCGTAGACGCTCGCACGACCATCATGGCTATTGCCGGTCAGCGACAAACGAGTGGTGCAACTCCACTCCTGCTCCACCACTACAGGAGGGCAAATGGCTAAGCAGGACAAGTTCGCCGTCTTGAAGGCGTGGGTCTCAGAGTCACAGACCGTCATGGGTCTTGACCACTGGGAGGTCACCATCGTTGAGGCCGCCTCCGATGTTGACTCATGGGCTGACATTGACGCGCACCCACAGCAGCCAACCGCAGACCTGCGCGTCGCATTCGACTTCTGGAAGCAGGAGCCAGAGAAGCAGCGCCTGATCCTGACTCACGAGCTGCTGCACCTGGTGCTGGCACGCTATGCACGCATCTCCGAGAACCTGGAGGAGTCGCTCGGTAAACTCGCCTGGGCTGTGATCGAGCCGCAACTAGAGGACGGCGAGGAGCGCACCATTGAGCATCTCGCGCGCATCATCGCTCCCTACCTATCGCTACCGGCATTCCCTAAGGCATGAGGGCGCAGCGACCATGTCTGACCTGCGGAGTCCTGACCACCTACGGCAACCGCTGCAATGTCTGCGGACCACGCAAGGCGACCGAGTGGGCGAAGAATCGCGGACCATCTCCGTACCGCAACGCCGACTGGCGGAGGCTCAGCATCCAAAAGCGCAAGGAGGTTCCCTACTGCGAACTGTGCGGACAGCGCGACGGCAATCCCAGCAACCCACTCACTGCAGACCATATCCAGCCGCTGAGTCAGGGAGGCGCGTTGATCGTGCCGACCTATATGCTCCGCACGCTGTGTAGGGTCTGTCACGGCAAGATCACCAAACATAGTTAGGAGGACTCAATGATGGCGCTTGATTACCAACAAGGCCTCTTTGATGCAAAGGGCCAAGGCTATGCCGTGCGCCAGATCAAGCCAACTGAATCTCACTGGCTGCTGCTCAATGTCCATTACGCCAAGCGGCTACCGTCTATCTCCTACGCCTATGGGCTGTTCAAGGACGGCGATCTAGTAGGAGTCTGTACATTCGGAACCCCATCATCAGCAGCGCTCAGGTCTGGAATCGCAGGCGCTGAATATGCAGACAGGGTGCTGGAACTAAATCGCCTATGCCTAGTCAACAACCAGCCAAACGAGGCAAGCCGGCTAGTGGCTGGCTCACTCAACCTACTGCCAACGCCTGCGATCGTCGTGTCCTATGCTGATACCGATCAGGGTCACGAGGGCATTGTGTATCAAGCGACTAACTTCCTCTACACAGGTCTCAGCGCAAAGAGGACTGACTGGAAGGTTGAGGGGCTAGAGCACCTACACGGTCAAACAATCGCCGACCAAGTTCGCAATGGGGAAGGTCGCAGGATTGATGCAATCAAGGCGAAATATGGGGAGAGGTTCTACCTGAAGGAGAGGTCAAGAAAGCACAGGTACATCGCGCTGCTAGGGCATAAATGGGAGAAGCGCAATATGTTGCGCGCACTCAAGTATCCAGTTATCGATTATCCAAAGAAATAGGAGGGAAGTATGAGCAAGCCAATCATCATCGTCAGCAACACGCCACTCGCACCAACCGGCTACGGTCAGCAGACCAAGCAACTGGCGCAGCGCATCAAGGCAGACGGCATCCCTGTGGGCGTAGCAGCCAACTATGGCGCTCCGACGAATATGGAGGTTGAGGGCATCCAGGTATTCGCCGAGGGGCTGATCAAGTACGCCAATGACTCAGGACCAGAGAACATCGCCATGGCTGCCTCACAGGGTGGCTTCGGCATCACGCTGTTCGATGTGTGGGTAGCGATCAACGATGCCTACCACCAACTGCCTGTGGTCTCGTGGGTGCCGATCGACCACGACCCAGTGCCGCCGCGCGTCGCTGAGTGGTGCATCAAGGGTGGAAACAAGCTCATCGTGGCTATGAGCAAGCACGGCGAGCAGGCACTCCTGAAGGCAGGCGTACCGCGTGACCGCTTGGTCTACATCCCTCACGCCATTGATACGAAGATCTGGACGCACGAAGGGCCGACCTGCCGCGATGTGCTCCGCGTACCGGAGGACGCACACCTGACCGTCATTACCGCCATGAACAAGGGGAAGCGCAAGTCATTCCCTGAGATGCTGAAGGCATGGGCGCTCTTCGCGCAGCAGCACAAGGATGCCTACCTGTACCTGCACACCGACCGATGGGGTCACCTAGACGGCATCAACCTCATCCCTGTACTCAAGGCAGTCGGAGCACCAGAGGATCGCATCCGATGGGTCAACAGCAGCCAGATGCGCGCAGGCATCCCAGCCGAGACGCTCGCCAGCATCATGCGCTCTGCCAGCGTTTTATTGCTCGCCTCACGCGGTGAGGGGTTCGGCATCCCTGTGATCGAGGCGCAGGCGTCCGGCACGCCAGTCATCGTGACCGACTGGACAGCGCAGCCTGAGCTAGTGAAAGACCACGGCTACATCGCCGAGGGTCAACTGGACTGGGATGAGATGCAGGAGTCATGGTGGAAGATCCCAAGCGTTGAGAGCATCCTTGAGGGGCTGACGCTCAACTACATCGCCACACAGGCTGGCGAGATCGACCGTGCTGCACTAGCCGCCAAGATGTACGAGTACGACGCTGACTATGTCTACACGACCAAGTGGCAGCCGCTCTTTGCTGACATCTTCAGTGGCAAGATCAGGCTAGGCGTACCGGCAGAGCAGCCAGTAACCCTGAACCGCGCACAGCGGAGGAAGGCGAAGTGATCGAGCACCTGTGCAAGCCTGGCGATATCCGTGGGCTAGGCAAGCGCCGCGCCTGTTCTCGTGTCCTGTACTGCAACAAGTGCAAGCGTGACCTAGTGCCAGACGCTCCGACCTGTGGCGAGTGCAGCTACTGCCGCCGCACGGCAGAGCGGCGAGAGGGTAAGCCATACTGGGCTGGCAAGGACTGGGTACCCAATGCCGATCTATGAGTTCAAGTGTCCGACCTGCGGCAAGATCGAGGAGCGACTCCAGTCTGGCTTTGAGCCAGTCGTGCCACGCTGCGAGTGTGGACCTTGGATGATCTTGCAGCTCACGCCGAGCGCCGTCGTATACAAGGGCAAGGGCTGGGCGAAGCGTGACCGTGCTAAGGTGGACAAGCAGGGAGCCTGATTCTCCCTGCACCAAGCCTAATCAGGAGGCTAGATGGCATACATCAAATCCAGCGAAAGATTAGTCAGCAAGCAGTGTCCAATCTGCTCTGTTGTTTTTTCGACATCAGATTCTCGCAAGATCAACTGCACCAGACGCTGCAAGAATAGGAACCGCGAATGGCAGCCTGAGGGTATGAAAGCCAAAAGCGTCCGACACGGATATGTGCAACGCCGCCGTGAAGCCCAGCGAACAGGCGACAAAGACTTGACTACCTATACGATCTGGAAGGCTGAGTCTGGCCGCTGCCGGCGCTGTAGCAAGCAGACCATTGATCCGACTACTCCACGCAAACTCAAGCCAGCCAAGCGAGATGCTTGGGCAACCCTTGATCACATCGTGCCGCTCTCTGCTGGCGGCACTCACACCTGGGCGAACGCGCAACTGCTCTGCTATCCGTGCAATAGCGGCAAGGTACATACCGACGCTGCGCTCTATGGGAGGGGCGGTCAAAATCTAGATGTTGAGCGTGCCACGGTACCCAGCGCAGAGTTCGTCAATCTCCTGTACGGTGTGGGTTCCACGAACGGTTAGGAGTTTTTTTAGATGAGCGCGAAAAAGCCAGCAGACAAAAGGCAGAACAGATCGACCAAAGATCTTGGCGTGCTGCCCCAGATCGCTCTTGATCCTGCGGCCATTCCACCGGCACCGAGCCACCTGACCGACCGCTGGGTTAAGTCTTGGGAGATCTTCTGGCGCTCACCCTTCGCTCAGGTTGTGCAGCCAGCGCAGATGCCAGCGCTTGAGCGGCTCTTCTCGATGTACGACGAGCGCGAGCGGATGGACATCTACCTACGCGAGGAGCCGATGATCTCAGGCTCTCAGGGGCAGAAGATCCTCAACCCTATGTACCGACAGCGCACCTCAGTAGATGCCGAGATCCGCCAGCTAGAGGATCGGTTCGGTCTGCACCCCAAGGCAGGGCTGACCTTGGGCATCGTGTATGGTGAGGCGGCAAGAAGCCTGGAGGAACTCAATGCCAGAATCGCAAACGCAGCCTTCGCGGAAGCCGAAGCCGAAGCCGACCCACGCTACATTGAAGCCGGCAACGACTCCGCAGAAGAGGCCACTCTACTCGTCGCCGATCAGTAGTCCACCACCACCGTCGTGGGGTGGGCTGGTCTGTCGCTGGATTGAGACCAACCTAGTTCACGGTGAGGGCGATAAGTTCGGCGAGCCGTTCCGCCTAGAGCCGTGGCAGCGTGCCTACATCTGGCGGCTCTACGAGTACGACGCAGCCACACAGAAGCGCACCGTGAAGCGTGCCCTGCTGGGTACGCCCAAAGGCAACGGCAAGACCGAGCTGCTCGCGGCTATCGCCCTAGCAGAACTGGCTGGACCGAAGGCTCCGAAGTCACCGAACATCCCTATCGCTGCGGCGTCATTCGAGCAGGCTGACCTGCTCTTTGGCACGGCTCGCATTATGCTCACGCAGGGTCCACTCGCCAAACTGTTTGAGGTCTACGACACCGAGATCCTGATCAAGGATCGCCCTGGCCGTATGTACCGCGTCGCCGCTGCGGCAGGCACCAACGACGGTGGGCGACCTACCTGCTTTATCGCTGACGAGCTGCACGAGTGGACAGGCAACAAAGAGCGCGTGCATCTCGTGCTCTCCAACTCTCTCGCCAAGCGAGCCGAAGCGCTGGAGTTGAACATCTCAACGGCAGGCTCCGACGAGAACACGCTGCTCGGCAGGATGCTGACCTACGCCAAGCGCATCTCGTCTGGCGAGGTGATCGACCCTTCCTTCCTAGTCGAGTGGTGGGCTGCTGCTGATAGCCACGACCTAGAGACCGACACTGGCCGTAGGGCTGCACTAGAGCAGGCGAACCCAAGCGCACCAGCATTCGTAGACATCGACCGACTGCTCGCACGCGCCAGCGAAGTGCCAATGCACGAGTGGCAGCGCTACCATCTCAACCGCTTTGTGCAGCCGCCAGACCGCTGGATTGGCGCAGAGGCATGGGCAAAACTGGCTGATCGTGAGCGCAAACTCATTCCAGGCGAGCGCCTGAGCATCGGCTTTGACGGCTCGTATGCGCGTGACGCTACGGTCATCACCGCCTGCACAATGGACGGTCACATCTTCCTGATCAGGGCGTGGGAGAAGTCCGACACCAACCGCGACCCAGACTGGACGGTGCCGCGCGGCGAGGTAGACGCAGTGATCGATCAGGTCATGCAGACCTATGACGCGACCATCTTTGCCGACCCTCCTGGCTGGGCTTCTGAGATTGAGGACTGGACGCGCCGCTACGGCAAGCGCGTGGCAGTCTTCAACACCGCCACGATTGAGCGGATGGGTCCAGCCGTTGACCGATTCTTTACGGCCGTGGCCACTGGCGAAGGGCTGCGCCACGACGGCAATCCGCTCCTAGCTCGCCACATCTCCAATGTCCACACGCGCCTGACGCGCTTTGGTCAGGTCTTGACCAAGGCATACAAGGCATCCCCAGACCGCATCGATGCTGCGATCTCCGCCTGTGTCGCCTTCCAGGGTGTAAAGTTCCTGCAGGTAGAACCTAAGTCAGCAGCGAAAGTGGAGTGGATCAACCTATGATTAGCAACCTTCTCGAAGTTGTGGGTGGCGCACTTGTCATCGCAGGTCTCGCGCTACTCTCTATCCCATTAGGACTCATCGCATTGGGCGCGGCTCTTGCCGCTATCGGCTATACGCTAGGAGACCGTAAGTGAGCATCCTTCGCCGCATCCTTGGTGAGCAGCGTGCCGTAGGTGGCACTTGGATCACCGACAATCAGCCATCGGTTTCTTCTGCCGGTGTATCAATCAACAGCCAGACGGCACTCTCAATCGGAGCCTACTACGCAGCAGTCAAGCTGTACGCCGACACTGTCGCGTCGCTGCCATGGGATACCTACATCCGCATTGACGGCACTCGCCGCCCATACCGACCGTCACCATCTTGGCTCACCATGCCACAGCCAAACAATCCGAACTTCACTGGCTTCGACTTGAAGCACCGCATGGTTTCGTCACTCCTCATTGACGGCAATCTGTTCGTTCTGTTCATCAAGGGGCGCAACGGCGACATCGTTGAGATGCGCGTACTTGATCCGCAGAAGGTGACCATCAAGAGCGTTGACGGCGCACCGATCTACACCGTCACTGGCGATGACAATGTCGGCGTGGAGTTGACCGCCGACGCAATCCTGCACATCCCACTCTTCGCCACTGGCTCGGCGCTCCGCGCACCGTCGCCTGTTGAGCAGCACCGCACGACGCTCGGCCTTGCCAGCGCCACGCAGCTCTACAGCGCGAAGTTCTACGAGCAGGGCGCAGCCCCATCCGCCGTGATCAAGATCCCTGGAGAGTTGACGCAGGATCAGGCGGACTCACTCCGCAACTCGTTCAGCCGCCGACACGAGGGCATCGAGAAGATGCACAAGATCGCCGTGCTGACTGGTGGTGCAGATTTCCAGCAGATGTCCATGAAGATCAGCGATATGCAGTTGGTTGAGACCCTGCACTGGGGCGTTGAGTCCATCGCTCGATTGATGGGCGTACCGCTTCACCTGCTCCAGTACCCAGGCGGCAACAGCTCGTACAACAGCGTTGAGATCGTGAGCATCGAATGGCTGCGCCTTGGGCTTGGACCACTCGTCACGCGCCTAGAGGCTGGCTTGCAGCGTCTCGTTCCAGGTGCCGATCAGACCTTCATCAAGTTCACTCTTGACGGCCTGCTCCGACCTACGACCAAGGAGCGCTACGACGCATACGCCATCGCGCTGAATAACGGCATCCTATCGCTCAACGAGATCCGCCGTCTTGAGGATCGCGCAGATGTGGCCGGTGGCGACGAGCATTACAAGGCGCTTAACATCGGCGTAGTCGGTCAGGATTCACAGTCTTGAGCTACATCATCGTTGACCTTGACGGCACGCTCATCCTTGACAATGAGCAGCCGAATCAGCCGCTGATCAACCTCCTCAACGAGGAGGTCATGACTGGCGATAAGCAACTGATCGTGGTCTCTGCTCGCAGCATTGAGCGCCTAGAAGAGACGCGCGCATGGCTTCAGGAGTACAAGGTCGCAGGCGTTGAAGAGGTACACCTCAACGACTTTGACGGCTCACCCTTCGCCACCGGCTTGGCATTCAAGGAGTACAAGTACGGTCTGCTCAAGGAGCAGTATGGTGAGGAGTTGGAGTACGCGATTGACAATGACGCAGCCGTGCGCGAGATGGCTCGCGGCTTGATGATCGAGGCGTACTCGCCTGACGAGTATCTCGCCGACGAAGAGCGCGCCGTGTACGAGGTTCCTGACTACATCCGCAACGCCGCAGCTCGTGGCTTGTCATTCGTAGAGGACGGTCGCGCAGGCGATGGCTTGCAGGCGCAGACGATCTCCGAGGCACGCGAACTCGCAGCCGGACGAGCCGACACCGACAAGGTGATCCGCATGGCCGCATGGATTCGCCGTCATCGCGGCGACTGGGAAGGCGTGCCACAGAATGAGGATCAGGAGAACGAGGACTTCCCAGGTCCAGGCGCTGTTGCTGGCTTCCTTTGGGGTGTGGAAACAACTGACCGCGACGCAACTGATCGCGTACTCTCGTGGGCAGATGCTTTGATCGCAGCTGAAGATAGGGAGATCATTGATATGAAAGAGAAAGAAGTTCGCTCACTGCCAATCGGCGAGTACCGTCTTGCCGAGGCTGACGCTGACGGACAGCGAACCTTCACTGGCTACGCCGCGATCTGGAACAGCGCAAGCGCTGGTCTGCCGTTCGAGGAGCGCATTGCGCCAGCAGCCTTCAAGCGTTCACTGGCTCGCGCATCCGCAGGGCAGAAGATCATCTCCTTCTTGTTTGGTCATGACGAGACGCGCGCTCTTGCCACCACGGCAAGCGGTCGCCTTCAGTTGACCGAGGACGAGACTGGTCTGCGCGTTGAGGCGAAACTAGATCCAGCCGATCCAGACGCTGCCAAGGTCATCTCAATGCTCACGCATGAGAGCGCCGCTGCCGGTATGTCGTTCGGCTTCCAGAAGGTACAGGATGCTTGGGATGGCAATCAGCGCACGATCAAGGAAGCCAACCTGTTCGAGGTGAGCATCCTTGCCGCTGGTGGTCAGACCCCTGCCTACCCTGCAACCCTTGGTCTCACGGCAATCCGCCAAGTCACTGCGCCAAAGATCGGCGTAGAGGCTGAGGCACTTGTCGCCACACTTGAAGCAATCAAGGCTGGACGCGAACTGTCCGCCGAGGAAGTGGTTGTCATTGATGCTGTTCGCTCCAAGCTCGCGCCAAAGCAGGAGAAGGTCGTTGACCCATCCGTCGCTATGGCAATGCTTGCCCTGGAAGCGGCAGAAGGTGACGCACTCTAGGTCTCGTGCCTGCGCCCCACCGCCCTGAGTAGGCGAGTCCGCGTTAGAGCAACCCACCGAGGAGAGCAAAGAAGATAGTCCGCCTATGCGCGGAGAAAGGAAGTGGACACTATGTCCGACTTCGCAAATCTCGCTGACAAGCGAGCGAACCTCCTGACGGAGGCACGCGGCATTGCCGTTGAGGCCGCCGATAAGGGAATCGCCCTAGAGGGCGAAGACAAGGCGCGCTTCGAGAAGCTCGTCGCAGAGGCCGGCTCGCTGGCTGAGGCGATGAAGTCCGAGAAGAACGCTACCGAAGCACGCAAGGCTGCTGACGAGGCTCGCGCCGAGTTCGCCGCTGTTGTTGCTCCTACGGCTCCTAAGGCTAAGACGGACTCGGAGCGCCTGCGCGCCATCGGTCTTGCTGGCGGCACGGACTCGTTCGAGTACCGCGATGTGACCAAGAGCAGCAACCTGGGTGATCCTGTTGCGGTATTCCCACGAGTGAATGTCGTTGCAGGCCAGATCAACCCCTTCATCAACCCAGATGTTGTTGATGTGATCCGTGTTGCCACCGGCAACGCGATCAAGTTCCCACGAGCCACGGCTCTCGGAACCGCAACGGCACCAGGCGAAGGTGGAACGATTGTTGAAAGTGACCCAACCATGGGTACGCTCCAGCTCCAGCCGTCAGGCTACAAAATCCTCGTACAGGTGTCCGAGGAGCTGGTTGAAGATGCAGCCTTTGACATCGCTGCGTTCATTGCGGACGCTGCTGGTCAGGAAGTTGCTATTGCCCACGGCGCAGCCGCTGGTACGGCCGTCGTGAACGCGGCTGGTTCAGGTGTGACAGGTGCGACTTTCGTGCCTACATATTCCGAGCTAGTCCAGCTCCAGTTCGCGGTCAAGCAGCAATATCGCGGCGCCGCGAAGGCTGGTTGGTTGATGTCCGATGCGACCCTTGGAACCATCCTTGGGATCACTTCGTCCAGCCTTCCGCTCTTCCAGCCAGGTGGTCAGGGTGGCGTTGATCGCCTCCTTGGCAAGCCTGTCTACACCGCTTCAGGGATTGCTGACATTGCTGACAATGCCAAGCCAATCCTGTTCGGTGACCTTGGTCAGATCAAGACCGCGCTTGTCGGTGGCATCAGTGTCTCCGTATCGCGCGAGTACGCTTGGAACCTGGGCTTGGTGTCGTACAAGGTTGAGGTTCGCGGCGCGACCGGCCTTGCACAGGCTGATGCCGTCAAGTACTACGCCTGCAACTGATCCGTCAGTAGCTAGGTTTAGTCAGTGGGGATGGGGAGCCGCTTCGGCGGCTCCCCTGAACCGCAAGTAAGGAGAACTAATGCTCGTTCGACTTTGCAAGCGACGCGGTGAATATCCGAGCGGCTCAATCGTTGACCTGCCACAAGCAGAGGCGGAGAGCCTGATTGGGTTTGCCTTGGCTGAGGCTGTTGCAGATGTCGACGCAGAAGCACCAACGCGGCTCGTAGAGCGCGCGAAAGTATCAAAGGGTATGAGGACTGCTACCATCTCGCAATCGGAGCCAGCCGTCGCTCCTGAAGGGGAATAATGGCAACCATTATCGCCTCACAAAAGACCGTCGGAACTGAGCCAGTGCTCATCGCAACTGGGCTTGTTGGCGCGTCTTATGTCTACCTGCACTCTCCTACCGGTGGCAATGTGATCTATCTCGGCAACAGCGATGTGACTACCGCCACTGGCTTCGCTCTGCCAAAGAATGAGATGCACGAGATCTGGCTGCCAGAGTCGGACAAGCTCTACGCAGTGGTAGCATCAGGCACAGAGTTGCTCTATGTCATGCACACAGGAGGCCGCTAAATGTCCTACGCAACGCTCTCTGAGTTCAAGGCTGCTGTCGGCATTACCGACACGGTGGATGACAGCGCGCTTCAAGCTGTACTGGACGCAACCGACACGCTGATCGATCTCTACTGCGACCGTAAGACTGGCTTCGGCACCGCGACCGAGACGCGCTACTACACGGCTGAGGACTGGGAGTATGTGCTGACCGATGATCTCGTCAGCGTCACCACGCTCCAAACAGATGACGACGCGAACGGCACCTACGAGACCACCTGGACGAGCGGCACCGACTATGTGCTGGCTCCGCGCAATGCTGCGCTAGACGGTTTCCCCTACACCGAGATCGACACGAGCGTCACATGGCCGCGCAACTTCCCTAAGGATGTCTACCTTGGCGTGAAGGTGGTCGGCGTGTTCGGATTCCCTAGCGTTCCTGCTGCGGTCAAGCAAGCAGAAATCATCCAGGCAAATGCAGTCTGGGCTAGTAGGGTAAGCCCATATGCCATCGTGGGTTCCGCAGACCTCGGCGGTATCCTCCGCATGAGTCGCGCCCTGCACCCAGAGGCTGCGTTGATCCTTGAGCCGTACCGCAAGCGCAACGGCTTGGCGCGATGAACGACCTGACCATCCTTGATGCCATTGCAACACGCCTGACGGCGGTTACAAAGCCTGCTGGCTACACGCTCCGAAAGGCATACGCCACGCCACCTGAGTCGCTGCCGGTCGTACCGTGCGCGGTGCTCTTCCCAGGTGGCGACCAGATCACCGTCGGCAATGGCAACCGCACCACGGTGCTGACGGTCAATGTCGTGGTCTACCTGCTCCCTATCCCACGGATGGATGACAAGTACCGCGACCTTTACACTTGGCGCTCGTGGCTCCGCACTGCATTCGATGGAGCGGTGACCATTAGTGGAAACGCGGTTCAGGTCGCAGTCACTGGTACTACACTCGGCACAGATACATACGCCGATCAGGACTACCTGACGGTGCAGGCAACTGCGGAAGTGACCGTCTATGACACGGTCGCCTTCACCGCGTAGAGCAAGGAGATCGAGAGATGGCAACAATCGGCGCAAAGGCTCTGACGCGGATCGCTACTGCGTCGCAGGCTGCATTCGGCACAGCCGCATCTATCGGCACCGCGACAGGCGAGGTCTTGTTCAACGAGACCATCGGTGCGCTCGACTTGGGCGTGACCGTTGACTTGGGCGAGACGACCTCAGTTGGTAAGCGCACCGCCATTCAGGCTGGGCGACCAACGATCACCGGACGAGCACCAGTCCTGACCATCACAGAGGGCCCTGCATCGCTTCGCACCCTTCCGCTCATCCTTGATGCAATCGGCGCAAGCACCTCAGGCACCGCGTCGCCATATACCTGGACTTGGTCGCCAACACAGGGCGATGTCGACACACTGGTGTTCTACTCGTTCCTTGTCAGCGATGGCGTGCAGAAGTATCTCGTGCGCGATGCTGCTCCAACTGAAGTGACCTTCTCAGCAGATGCTTCAAATCTCCTGCAAGTCGGCGCAACCTTCGCTGCGACCACGGTCACATCGTCGGCGCTTGCCTTCCCAACGGCACTCCCAGAGAATCCAATGATGGCTGGCCGCCTGATGAAGTTGAGCACCGATACGAACTTCCCTGACAAGAGCGGCACTGGCGCAACCGACTTCGCCAGCGTGATGAACTTCAACCTCTCGGTGACCACTGGCGTGGGAATGGTGACGGCGCTTGATGGCAGCCTGACGGCAGCTACGGCTGCGCTGACCGGCGTGCTCGATGCGACGCTGACCTTCACGGTCGTGAGCAACAGCGCGGCGACCACCTCATTCCCAATCACCGACATTGCCACGCAGAAGTTCCTGCGCCTCTACGGCACGACCTCCGACAACTACGGCGTCTGGATTCTTGGCTCGTGGGAAGTTGAGAATGTCGTTCCGCTCTCGGCGGATATGGACGGCGTGGTGGTCAATGAGGTCACCTGCCGACTGGCGTTCGACACGACCTCAGGCAAGTCGCTTGAGATCATCGTGGATTCGCCACTGGCAACAGCGCCGTAAAGAGCAGCGCCTAGGGCGCTAGTAGGAGGGTCAATATGGACACGATCAAGATTGCGCTAGAGGGTGAGTTCGCAGGCTGGACCGCTGAGCTGCGTAAGCAGGTCTCGGCTCGCATCCTGTTGGACTTGGAGTCAGGCGATTCGATTAGGGCGCTTCAAGCGTTTAGCAAACTTATCGTCAAGCACAATTTCAAGGATCTAGATGGGAACCCTTGTGACGATGTGTTGGACGCACCAGTAGATGCGCTAACACAGACGCTTGAGGCGTGGGGCAAAGGAAATCAGCCGGACCCCAAGTAAGGCTCGCCGCCAAGCGGATGGCGATTGGACAATCTATCGCGCCTCCGCCAGAAATCATCTTCCACATCTTGGGCGAGAAGTTTGGGATGTGGCCAGATGAGGTAGCGAGCCTACCGCTCGACCAAGTGCTGCTTGCCTGGACAATCCACGCAGAGATGCAGCCGAAAGGGAAGTGATGCCAGCCGCTCTAGAAATCAAGATGCAAGGGCAGATTCGAGCAGAGGCGAAAGCGCTGCAAGATGTCTTCCTAAAGACACTTGGCTGGAAGGGCGTTCGCAAGCTAGAGCAGTTCGCCGTTGTCAATGCTGCTCGTGCCTATGCGCCATATGTCCGCGCCGCTGCGCCGAAAGATGTTGGCGGACTTGCCAAGAGCGTGCGCGGTCGCCGCTCTCGCTATCAGCGGCCTGGGGCTATCGTCGGACCTACACAGGGGAAGAAGCAAGCCTGGTATGCGCGCTTCGTAATCTACGGCTCAAAGCCACACACGATTCCAAAGACCAATGTGGTCGGTCAGGCGATCAATCGTCGTCTTGATGCAGCCGGTGCTGGATACTCGGTGTTCGACCAGGGGAAGATTCAGCACCCAGGAGCTCGAGGCAATAACTTCGTCTTCCCTGCTGTAGAAGCAAATTATCAAAAGGGCGCGGACGCCTTTGGCGCGACTGTGGTGCTGCTACTCAACGATGAGGCTAAGCGCGCTAAGGTACTAGGGCTGGAGATTGAGTACGCGAATGGTACGGCCGCGAAGTGGCAATCACACCCAGCGCTCAAGCATTGGAACAAGCCTGACTATGTCGGACCACTTACGCCGCTGCAAGCCTTCGGACGCAGCAAGCGAGAGGCAAGCGACAAGGTGAAGGCAATCGCTGCAAGCGCTCGTGTGCAGCAACTGCGCCAAGACGCAAGGGTCTTTGGCATCAGACCAAATATGTCCAACCTAAGAGCAGGATAGGAGTAGAGCGTGGCATCAACCGGCGGTATTGTCTTCGCGCTGACGGCAAGGGACCTTGCCTCTAAGGCGATTGGCAAAGTCAATAATAGCCTTGGCAAACTAGGAACGGCTGGAAAACTTGCTGCCGTAGGTATCGGCTTCGCCTCTGCTGCAACAGCAGCGCTCGGAAAGATTGCACTCGACGCCGTTCAGGCTGCTGCTCAGGATGAGCGCTCAACGATTCTTCTCAACGCTGCGCTCAAGCAGCGTGGCTTCAATGTTCTTGAACTGACTGGCCGCATTGATGAGCAGATCAACGCGATGGCTCGCCTTGGCATTGAGGATGACCAGGTTCGCGCTGGGCTAGAAATCGGCTCACGATTCTTCAAGGACCAAGAACTGCTCCTTAGGGCAAATGCCGTCGCAGCACAAATCTCCGCTGCCACTGGCAAAGACTTGTCCGAGGTAATGATGACGCTTGGCAAGGCATCTCAGGGTCAGGGCAAGGGTCTCAAGGAACTTGGCATCGCCACAGAGAAGACGGTCAAGAAGACTGTCTATAAGACCAAGACAGACGAACTCGGTCATAAGATTACTGTGCGGACCACCAAGGCCATCAAGCAGCAGGTATCGATTCAAGACATCCTCACGGCTGCGACCGCCAAGTACGGCGGCATTGCAGACGAACTGGCAAACTCAACCAGTGGACGATTTGCAGCGGCACAGATTCAGTTTGCTGAGGCAATGGAGAAACTTGGCTACGACCTACTGCCTGCGGTGAATGAGTTCCTGACCTTCATTGTCAAGGATGCCCTTCCAGTATTCCGCGACATCATCAGCCAGATTGGTCCAGTCATCACCGACCTGATTGACAATGCCGTTCGACCGCTAGCGGCATCATTCAGCGAACTGTTCTCAGTCTTTGGCGCAGATAGCAAGACTGCTGTTCAGGGTTTGGTAATCGCGCTGACCCCATTGAAGTTGCTGCTCCAGGCAATGAAGATTGCTATTGATGCCATTATCGTTGGACTCAAGACGCTCTTCGCAGCACAGGGAACGCTTGGAAGGGCTGGTACAACCTCCGCCGGATACTCGCCGTATCTCGCCAACGCAGTCGCCTCTGGAACCTTTATTCCACCGATGGGAGGCGGAGTCACAACCAACAACATCTTTATCGGCACAGGCAAGGTTGACACCGTAGTCACCGACTCGATCAACCGAACAGGCACCTTCAAGCGCGGTCGCTAAATGGCAAACCCATTCAGCCTGATCGTCGCTGGCGTTGACAGCGGCGCGAACCTACTGGACCTCCCAGCTCCGAGCGCGCTGACCACGCCGTATGTTGATCTGGGCAGTCTCTCGCTGACGCTCTCAGGCGACGGCAACGGTGGCTCAATGCAGTTCGATGTGATTGAGACCAAGACCCCAGTAGCAGGACCGTGGTGGCGCTCAGGCGCGGTCTACGACAATGCGCGCGTCCAGTTCTTTGACAGCCGCTACAGCGCGACCACGCCAATCTTCTTGGGCTACATCACCGGCATTGATGCCGTCTTGTTGGAGAACGGCCTTGGCTCGCGCGCAACGGTGACCGTTGAGGATGCAGACGGCTGGCTCGGTAAGACCATCATTCGCAACGGCACGACAGGCATCCGCGCCACATCATTCGTAGACTCCTTCACTCAGGGCGGCGCATCATCAACTGATCGAGACCACATCAACGCGCTATTGGCGCGAGTCAATACTCAGGTCAACGACGCGACCACGCGACAGATCCTGAATACCGCCGTGATCAGCGGTTCTACACGCGCAGTCTTTAGCGGCTCAGCGCAGACCATTGGCAAGCAGACCTTCAAGGCGACGACGCTTCAGAGCGCGCTTGATCAGATTGCAGAGGCGGCTGGTGGTATTGCCGATGTGCAGTACCGCTACTGGATTGATGGCGACGGCCGCCTGAACTACGGTCCAAAGACTGCCGCTCCGACTTACGCGACGGCACCAGCAGAGATCGTCACTGACCCTGCAAGCGTGCAGACAGGTAGCGCGGCGAGCGTGACTCGCCTGCTGGCACGCGATCTCACGGTCAACCTTGATCACTCGGACATCGTGAAGGGTATCTTTGTCCAGGCTGACTCAACGCTGGCGCGCTATGACAGCAACCAGACCTTCCCTACCGCACCAACCAACGATCCCTACTTTCGCACCTACACCGGCACCTACAGCCGCAACGGCGCAGGGCTGGCTGCGCGCAATGGCCCATTGCCACACGAAATCTTCAGCGCACCAAAGGTGGTCGCCAAGGCAGATCGCGGTGGCACCATTGGTTCGCTCGCTCGCGCCACGATGGTGTCGCGCGGCAAGCCAATCCGCTCGGTCTCGTTCACTATTGCTGGTGGCGATCTCGCTCAGACCTCCGCGCCTGACTGGGAGTACGGCTACAGCCAAGGCTACGCACTGACTGCCGCTGCGACCTACACGCTCGTCAAGGCGTGGCTCCCAGGCCAGTATGTGAAGCTGACCGCACCAGCGCTGGACCTCTCGTCCACTATTCTCTACATCCCTACAATCACGATGCGGTTCGCTCAGGGCGGCGGCTCGTATCAAGTCGAGTATGAAGTCCAAGCAGACTTCCGACGGCAGTATCTCAAGGGCCTGAGCGTCCTTGTCGGAGGAGAATAACGATGGGTAAGTACGGCACAAACCTAGAAGGCTTCGGCGCATTTGAGGGTGGCGTAAACGCCGATAACGGCGCGACGCTTGTCAGCACCAACAGCGATGGAGAGAAGTCGCAACTTTTCGGTCCTGCCTCGCTGCGTGAGATTCAAGCCGGTGTCGCAAACGGTGACTTTGAAGTGCTTCCTAACGACGCAACTGGGGCTATTAGCGAAAGCAATCCTCTGCCGTATTTCAGTTTCACGGATAACTCAGGCGGCAGGATTGTTGCGAGCATTGCGGACAGCACGCTTGCGCCTGGGCAGACTGTTCTGCGATTCACGCTTACCAACGCAGTCAATGCGGATGAAGTCTATTTCACGCGCTATGTACCAATCGCAACATCAGAGGCTCGAACCTACGGCAATCAGGTGCGCGTCGCTATTGCGGCGGCTACGGTATCAGCCAACTATAGACTCTCATTCTCTGCTGAATATGTAAGAGCGGATCTATCAACGACGACTGGCACGAGCGCATTAGCAAATCTAAGTGGGTCGACAATGAATGCTGCCGTTGTGGGTGCAACGGCTGGAAGTGGAGCGGAATTCGGACTTAATCCAAACGGTACTGGATCTGCTCCGGCAGACGCGGCATATCTCCTAATAAAACTTTCAGTAAACGCAACTGGATCAGTTGCAAGCGCAACACTTGACATTGCAGAACTTCGTATTGACCGCTCGCAGATTCAATACCTTGTGACCGATCAGACCCTGCCTGACCTATATGGCCCTGGTGCGCTCTCTCTTCTTTCAGGCAGGCTTTCCTTGACCACCTTTGGTGTCGTAGGTTCCGAGTCGAAGTTGGTCCTTGACACACGATCCGGCGACATTACTTTGGACGCTACGACCCAAGGCAAGACAATCACGCTGACTAGTGCAAATCGAACTAGTAGCACTGTGACCATTGTGACCACTCGCGCGCACGCCTTCGGCACTGGCGATGAGGTGGTGGTCGCTGGCATCACTGGCACAGCTGGCACGACGATGAACGGCACCTACATCGTCACGGTGACGAACAGCACCACCTTCACCTACACCTCCGCTGGTACGGCTGGCTCTGGCACCGTGACAAGCGCAACGGTCAAGAGTGGTCCAGGCTCAGGCATCATCTACCTAAAGCCAGCCACTACCACCGCAGGGCGCGTGCAGGTCGAGGGCAAGCTAGTGGTTAGCTCACTCCTGACCGCCTCTGGGAGCGTGCAGGTCAATGATAATCTAGTGGTTGACCAGGATATGACCGTCGGTGGGAGCGTGCAGATCGATGACGCAAGTGCTAATAAGGATCAGATCACAATCACAACCACGACTGCTGGTGCAGGACTAACAATCGGAGCGGACACAAACCTTTATCGCTCTGCCGCCAACACGCTAAAGACTGATGACTCTTTAGTTATCGGTGGTGCAAACTCATTGTATGTCTCGCGTGCGAGCGTCGCTTCTGCGGCGCAGTCGCTAACGAACAACACCTCAACAACAATCTTGCTAGACACAGCGAGCACAACACCGACCACTGGAACCTATGACCCTAAGAGTTGGTTCAACAACGCCAACGACCGCATCGCCATTGGTCAAGATGGCTTCTATGCCGTCACCGCAAACATCGCCTTTGCCGCAAACGCAACTGGGCGGCGAGCAGTCAACATCATTGTCAATGGTAGCGATGCCGGAGGGATTCAAGTTCTTGCTTCGCCTGCCGGCTCAACAATCCTATCTGTCTCTACAAACCTTTATCTTGCCGCTGGTGACCTAGTCACAATGTCTGCCATCCAGCAATCAGGCGGCGCGCTCAACACAGTTGTGGTCGCTGGCGTGTACCCAGCACTAAGCGTCGGAAGGATTGGTGCGTGATGGACGCTGAACTTCAGGCACTGGACGCAGCAATGGCTGCGGCTGCCGCTCACGGCTGGCAGGTGATTCTCATTGACCAGATTGACGGCGTGTGGACGGCCATCGCATCCGACAAGATGGACGGCGAGCCGCTGGTCACAGGCACTGGCGCAACTCGAACTGACGCGCTGCTGGCGCTGACTGCCGCGCTGGAGGCACGATGACCCCACGCCAGATTGACCAACTGATCGAGCGTCTGGACGCACACTCCGCAAAGTTGGATCAGGTGCGCTCCGATGTGGACAGGATCAAAGGAGGATTGGTGGTGATTGCCGCGCTGTTGTTCAGCGTGCTGATCCCACTACTCGCATCGCTGCTCTCTAAGTGAGGCGGCTCGCGTTCCCATTGCTGGGCATCATCCTGACCTGCTCTATGGTCGCGCCGATTCTGGCGATGCCTGTCTGGACATTCACTACCACCGGCGGTGGCTCGGTGACAGAGTTAGATGGCGGCTTCACCCTGGCTGGACCCAATCAGGGAGGCGGCTCTAACACCGCGTCCTACACGGCCGTCGCTGACAGTGACTTCACCTACTCCGCGCTGTGGCACTACACGACCACCGACTCGGCGTTCTACGACCGTCCTCTGTTCCTGCTCAATGGCGTAGAGACCCTGCTGGTCTTGCCGAGCGGCGGACAGGATGTGCAGGGGAGCATCCTCATTGAGCTAGTGGCTGGCGATCTCTACGGCTGGGCGATCAACGCGACTGACTCCTGCTGCGGCGCTGGCTTCCTGACGATTACCGATCCGACCTATGTCGTCCCATCGCCCACTCCAGAGCCTTCACCAGAGCCAAGTCCATTAGTAAGTCCATCGCCAGATCCTACGCCATCTGTGGAGCCTTCTCCAGAACCAACGCCAGAACCGTCACCATCTGTAGAGCCAAGCATTGAGCCGACTCCGACAGCCACGCCGGAGCCGTCACCAAGTGAGGTGCCAAGTGTCCAACCATCGCCGATCCCATCACCGACTCCCACACCCAAGCCGTCGCCCACGGCCGAGCCGTCGCCAGTTCCTACTCCGACAGAGTCCGTATCTCCTGATCCCACTCCTGTACCTACTCCTGAACCATCGGTAGAGCCGTCACCGACACCAGAGCCAAGCGTGGAGCCAACACCTGAACCGACACCGTCACCAGATAACATTGCGGAGCAAACGGTTGCGGCAGTTGGTGAGGCTGTCGCTGCTGTCGCTGAGACTGTGACTAAGGCAGTGGAGGCGATTACCAACCTAGGCAAAGATCTCTCACCTGCCGAGAAGAAGAAGGCTGCGCCGGTTGCTGTGGCAATCGTGATCAGCCAAGTGGCAAGTGCTGCTGTTGCTGCCGCATCGAGTGCCGCTGCTGCGGCGAGAAAGGTGACCAAGTGATCAAGCGCATCATCGTAGATCTCGTCGGTGGGGCGTGGACCATTCTCGGTCTGCTCTTCGCAGTCGTGGTCTTGCCGGAAGGCGACACGCAATCAACAATGGCAACACTCTTCGGCGGACTGACGCTGATCTGGTTGCTGACTGGACCACTCAGGTGGATGGAGGAATAATGAAGTACAAGGTCAAGAGCCAACTCTATTCGGATGCAGAGGCGCAACAGAAGGGCGCGAAGCAGATTCTTGATGACTGCACCTGGTCATCCTGTGCCGCCGCAGTCTCGTGGGCTTCTGGCTACACGGTCGACTACAGCGCCGCTGACGGCGTAGCAGCAATGAAGAAGGTCACTGGCCGCAAGGATATTCAGGGCAAGTCCGACAACGGCGGCTCTCTGCCTGAGGCTGCGAAGGTCATCGCGCACCTAGGTGGCAAGGCTCGATATGCGAAGTCGTGGGCGGACGCAGTCGCAGCCGCTAAGGGCGGCGCTGCTCTACAGATCTGGGTACAGCAGGGAGTGGACTACCCAGCAGGCGTACCGATCAGCAAGTGGCACGACGGTTGGAAGCGCTACTGGAGCAAGAAAGACCCCAAGACCGTCACCGCTGGCTACGGCCATATGACCTCCGCAGGCTATGACGATGTTGACGGCTGGCAGTGGGCGTGTCCGACGCGCGACGAGAAGGTCGCCGCTGAACGCTACGGCGTGCCGGTCACAGAGGCGCAGCTCCGCCAGATCGCCAATAGCAAGTTCAAGGCGAAGAAGGCTGGCGTTGACTACAAGTGCATCCTGATCGTCACCCACCCTGGCAAGGTCGCCGCTCCTGCGCCAGTCGCAGCGCCTGTGGTCGTTCCTGCTCCTGTGGTAGCGCCAGTTGTGCCTGCGGCACCTACGCCTGCCCCTGCTCCTAAAGTCGCCGTACAGGCACCTCAGCAGCCCCAGGAGGCGCGCAAAGTACAATCTGGCACTAAGACATCTGACGCTGTACAGGCGCAGTTGGATCAGATCGGCAAGGCTGACTGGGGCGCGCTCGCCGCAGATGGTCTCGCCGTCATCAATGCAGCAGCCGCTGCGACTAGAAAGGAAAAGGGTATGAACCGAATTTGGGCAGGTATCAAGTACATCGCCGCGAGCACTCAAATCTTTGAAATTGGGCTGGATTTCGTGAAGACATTCCTAACCGTCTCCATCAGTGTGGCGTTGGGATTGGGCATCCCACTGCTCGATATCCAGGGCGGAGACTTCCGAACGATCGTAAGTGCTGGCTTGGCGAGTGGTCTGGGTATCGTCGTAAAGGCCCTAGATAGGGACACCACGACCTACGGCCTAACTAGGAAGTAATCGTGCCAGTCCGAGTCAAGCGCCCCTACGGCACTTGCTCGGTCTGTGAGCTACAGAGCAGGGTCTGGGAGGTCGAGTCTGAGCAGGTGCTCCTGTGTGGCATCTGCCTGAGGCTCCTCATTGACTTTGCTCTAGAGGACTTGTCGCAGCCGTCCTAGGCGGCTTCCCCTGGGTGGTCCCTCCCCACCCAGGGGCTATCCACCCTGCATAAAAGATAGTCACGCAACACGGTTGACAGCCGCGAACCGTTGACCCTATGATGCCTATGTCAGGCAGGACACAGCCACTCGGCTGGACTGACAAGGAGGTCAACATGGCGAAGGCAACACTTCGAGAGATCAAGGTAACCCTAGAGAGCATTGCTGATGGCGTGCTGTTGAATCCAGCCAGCGAAGATGCAGCATTCTGGGCTGGGCGCATCAAGGAGATCGTCCCAACGCTGGAGACTTTCCGCAGCGTAAAGATTGAAGCCAGCGTCACGGCATCTGCCTTTGAAAAGATGGGCGATACCTACACCGCCGGTTTGCTTGAAGACGCGATTGCGACGGTGCGCTGATGAAGTCAGCAATCATTGACGGTATTGGGTACGCGATCTTCATCGCGTGCATCTACATCGTGCTAGTCGTAGGAGGGTCACTGTGAAAGTCAATCGTAAGAGCACGCCCAAGATGGTCGTGCGGCCGTACTTCAGCAGCGAGTACGAGAAGCTCCAGCGCGAGTCGCGCCGACAGGAGCGCTTCGAGTTCACCGTCGTGATGATGATCGTCTGGGTTCTGGCGGTCATCCTATGGGAGGTGTTCAAGTGAGCAAGCGCTACGAATTTGTATCTGCGCCACAGCGCAGTCCAGAGTGGTTCGAGATGCGGAAGGGCGGCATCACCGCCACCGGCATTACCGCCATCAACGGCACATCGCCGTACAAGACCGCATACCGACTCTGGGCAGAGTTGACTGGTCAGGTCGGTGAGCAGCAGGTAGGAGCAGCGGCACAGCGTGGGCAGTTGCTAGAGCAGGCAGTCGCTGACTACTACACCGCCGAGACTGGCAAGAAGCTGCGAAAGAGCAACGGAATCGTGCGGTTGAAAGAGCACAGTTGGGCGATGGCATCGTTGGACCGCACCATCGTGGGCGACACCGACGGTCTCGTAGAGATCAAGACCTCAACGAGCAGCCGCTGGCAGTTGTACCCAGTGCCACCTGAGTATGTAGATCAGGTGCAGTGGCAGATGTTCATCACAGGCGCGTCGTACTGCGATGTCGCCGTGCTGCTCTCTGGCTTGGTCTTCCGCATTGAGCGCATTGAGGCTGATCCGATCTACCAGACACTCCTGTTCGATAAGGCCGTGGCGTTCCTGGACTTGGTCAAGACCAAAACTCCACCGCCGCTGACCGGAAACGACAGCGACACACTCGCGGAGGTCAAG